>ENA-UOIY01000532-UOIY01000532.1-human-gut-metagenome-genome-assembly--contig:-P114-NODE-532-length-61445-cov-9.634859_pt1 | contig 61445 bp, 49 predicted proteins | sample MGYA00242335_ERZ723882 | MGnify/ENA metagenome assembly ERZ723882 | reverse complement strand
GCAAAAACAGTACAAGCATCCCTGTTCCAAACCACTCATGAAGCTTCTGTCCGGTGACTTGATAAGCCATCAGACAAAGTAACAGCGCTGTCATCAGTAAATCAATTCCCATCTTTATTTTTAGTTTCATGAGTCATTTGTCCTTTCGTATCATTTAGATAAACCGAGTCCCTGCACCCATTCGCTCACTCTGCTTTCCGCATCGGTTACACTGGAACTGCCAATATGAAGTCCGTCAAGAATGGTTGCATCCGGCTCCATATTTTTAATTTCATCAATCGCATCCGAGAATGAACTGCCACCGGAAGTGCAGAAGGGGATCACGGTTTTCCCACTGAAGTCATACTCGTCAAAAAAGCTATACATTACCATAGGCATACCATACCACCAGTTTGGGAAGCCAACAAAAATCGTATCGTACTGATCCAGATTTTCGATATGCGTAGCCAATTCCGGATGAATGCCATTGTTCTTTTCAGTCTGTCCAACATCAACAGTATCATTGTAGTTATTGGGATAAGGTTCTACTGTTCGGATAGAAAACAACTCTCCGCCGGAAGCTTCTGCAATCATACGGGCCATCACACCGGTATTGCCTGTGACTTCACCGTTAAAGATTTGAATACTGGCTGATGCAGAAGCGTCCACGTCATCGGGAAGCTCCGCATTTTCGCCGTAGGTAAAATAAGCAATCAGAATATTGCTACCTTTCGTTTCTGTGCCTTCTGCAGGAGTGGATACTGCCACCAGAGAGGGTGCTTCGCTGGACACAGGATCAGAAGCATCGTTCTGCTGTGTATTAGAGCAGGCTGCCAGAGAAAACACCAGTACAACAGAAAGTATAAGTGCGGTTATTTTTTTCATGTAATCATCTCCTTGAAATCTTCTTTATCAGGTTATTCTGCCAGAGAAAAGATAATTTCTTCCTCATTGTCAAGATTGTTAAATACCGAAAGATCAGAAGTGACTCTGCCAATAGGGATAACATCTACCGAAAGAATCGGGTCGTCTGTCTGTGCATAGAAAATGGCCATATTATGGTGTGCCTCGCAATAGGTAATATCACCATTCTCAAAATTCTTCTGACCGCCTTCCAAATGTTCCGGATAGAACGCAACCCCGCCATAGTATTCTCTGCCACCGTAACCCACCATGGAAATTGTCAACGGAAAATATGTTTTGATTTCTTCTGCCAGTTCTGTATCGTATAGAATTCCATCTAAACTAACTTCACCAACCGTAATCTTGATAGGAGTCCCTGTTTGTACTTCAGATTTAGATATTCCTATATCTGCAAGCCATGATGAGACGGTATCCTGTGCGTTTGGAACATCTTTTGCTTCAATCGCAATACCCTCTAACAAAACTGCTGCATGGCTTGCTTCTGCAATAGTCTGATAACTGTTACCTGCACCATAGCCATCATGGGTACAAAATGGGATAACTGTTTTCCCACTTAAATCATACTCTTTCAAAAAGGATAGCACTGCCTGCGGAACATCTGTTGCCCATACGGGATAGCCAATAAATACCGTATCGTAAGCGGAAATATCCAGATTGCTTTCTTTAAGCTCCGGCAAATAATTACTACTCATTTCATCATGGTTTACATCCCGCAATTCATCAAAATCTGCCGTATAAGGAGTAACCGTTTCAATCCGGTGCAGATCTCCGCCCACATTCTTCGCTATCATATTAGCGACATACTCTGTTGTACCATAACGGAAATTATTATCCACTACAATACTTGCCGAAGTTGTGGCATCCACATCAGAGGGATATTCTGTATTATCCCAGCGTGAAAAATAGACGATTAAAGTGTTATTGGCCGATTGTTCGCTTTCTGTGCTTTCAGATTCTAAAACTGCATTAGACACTGAAACGCTATCTTGCTGAGAAGATGGACTTGTGGTTTGTCCACTGCTCTCCTGCGATGGATCTGCGCTACTGCTGCAAGCAGTCAGCATAAAAAGCAGAGAAAAAACGAATAGAATAGATGGAAATTTTTTCATAATTACCCCCATTTAATTTGTCACTTCCTCTTATTGTTATTTTTGTATTTTACAGATCATATAATCGATTGCATCAAGTGACTGCTGCTTTTCATGTACCTCATCAAGCAATTTGTACCGATATTTTCGCAACATCCTTATCTGCATTTCTTGATCTTCACATCCTGAAATTTTTGCGATTTCTTCTTTGCTTAATCCGGCGTTTATAAGGGAATCATAATCCGGTTTCATGAAATGGCACTCCCTCCTCAATAAAAAATATAGGTGCAGAAATTAAAGCTGTTTGCTTTATCTCTACACCTATATTATAATTTTCTAATTGAATTATATCAAATACTTAGTTTTTATGGTTTGTCCATGCCTAAAAAGCATTGAATATGTTTGATGAATTTTGTGGTTGCTAAGCTAAACGGCTGACCACGTTTCCATGCTAATACACTTGTTGCTGTAAGTGGCGGATCAAGCGGTCTGAATGTAACCTTTGATTGATCCCAGAAGGGTACAGCCCCTTCAATCACCAATGAATATGCCAAGCCTCCATTCACCATAATTGCGCTGTTCGTACTTAAATTGCTGGTAAAAACAATATCCAGTTTCTCATAGTAGTTGCCAAACCAACTTGCCAACTCACTCTGCACATTCATACGCCTTGGAAGAATCAAAGGCAGTACAGACAAATCTTTTGCGCTTACCGTTTCTTTCTTGGAGAGTGGATCATCCGATTTCATCAGAACCACCCATTTTTCCCTTATATTCAAACGAATAAATTCATATTTTTCCATATCAACCGGCTCAAGAAGCAAACCAATATCCAGTAACCCCTTATCCATCTGTTCCTTTACCAAATCTGCTGTGGCTGTAAAAATATCAAAAGTAACACGGGGATATTTCTGACGAAAGGACTCAATTATTTTAGGAAGAAGTTGTACAGCAGCAATTTCTCCACACCCAATGGAAATTTTACCTTCCACCTGTTCCTCTTGCTCCACTAATTCTTTTTCTGTCTTATCTACAAGCTGCAAAATCTCTTCCGCACGACGGCGAAGAAGTATTCCTTCATTTGTCAATTTGATTTTCCGTGTCCCTCTATCAAACAGCTTTACACCAATATCTTCCTCCATCTGTGCAAGCTGACGTGAAAGTGTCGGCTGCGTGATATGTAAAACTTCTGAGGCTTTTGTGATACTTTCTTCCCTTACTACAGTCAGAAAATATCGAAGGACTCTAATTTCCACGAAAAATACCTCCCAAATTCATCATGCTTAATAAGTATATTTTAACGTATCTATACTCGAAAGGCAATAAAAAACATCTGCTCATCGTATGCTTACCGGTAATATAATTTTATGTAAAACTTGATAAACCCCTATCTCTCATTGATAGAGAGATAGGGGCTTTCTAATTATGCTGTCATTTCCGAAATTTCTCCGACAAAGTTATAAACAATTCGGACTTCCTGCACCTTCTGTCCGTCAATCTTCTTGACTTCGCCCACCAAAATTTTGCTGATGAGCCGGTTCAGAATGCCCGAATTTTCGAGAAGCGCATAGAGTACTGCAATTACAATCAAAATATGGGCGGTTCTGCTCGGCTTCTGTTTGTTTCTGGCTTTTTCTGATAAAACCTCATATCCCGCGTCCCGGATCACCTGCTGGATCTCCTCCAATGTAATCCAGTCTGGATCGTAAACCAGATCGGCAGTACCATTCTGATAACTGACTCTGGCTATCTCGATTCCTGCCGTATGGAGCAGAGCTGTTTCTATTTTATTCTGACAGTTCACACAGGTCATGCCACCGATAAAAATCCTTGTTTTACTACGATTCATGCTTTCGCACCTCCTGACAGAGATACTAGCAGAAAAATGTGTGATTTTTATGTGGATTGTGAATGTCTGGTCACTTTCTTATTTAAAATTTATACCGCATCTGATACCAAGTCACATTCCCATGCACCGATTCCGAGATCCCCTCATTCACAAATCCAAACTTGGCATAATAGGCTATCAATTTTTCCTTGCACGTCAACACAAGTCCCTTCCTCCCCTGTTTTCTGGCATCCTCGATGGCGCACTGGAGCAACTGTCCCGCATAGCCATGTTTCCGGTATGCCGGGATCGTATTGACACCAAAAATCATCTGCCATGCACCGTTTTCATCGTGCATTTCTGCCCGTTCGTACATCTCATCCGTCAGATCCGACTTGTCTGTGACGAAGCCGTCCACAAACGCAATCAGCTTTTCGCCTTCAAACATGAGCCAGAAATGATTTCCATAATACTTAATTCTCTCCGCAAACTCCTCTTTCGTTGCGGCTTCCGCTGCCGGAAAGCATTCTGCTTCCACGGCTGCAATCTGCTCCAGATCCGCCATTGCTGCTGTTCTTATCTCCACGATACCCTCCATTTATCCATCTGCATCTCTACACTTATTTCTATCCGTTTTATTATAGCAGGCTGCGGGCATAACTTGAAGATGCCCATGCAGATTTCCTCATTTATTGAAAACAAGCCAATGCATATAGTTTTCCCCATACACATCGGCTTATTTCACGCATCAAGCGGATCTCTCGATCCTGCCTTTTACTTCATATTCAACTATTTCCGCAGCTGTGCCAGGCGCTCCTGTACCTGTGCCATCATCTGGCGGTATTTCTCCAGCTTCTCACGCTCTTCGGCAATCTTTGCCTCCGGTGCGCGGCTGACGAACTTTTCATTACTTAACATGCCCTCGGAACGGGCAAGCTCTTTTTTCAGCTTCTCCTCTTCCTTGGTCAGACGCTCGATCTCCTTGTCCAGATCCACCAGTTCTGCAAACGGCATATAGATGGTTGCCTTTGCAGTCACAGCCGATACGGCATCGTCTGCGATTCCGCTCTTGTCCTTCTGAAGGACAACCTCGCTCGCATAGCCAAGAGTTGCGAAGAATACACGGCTGTGCTCGAAGATGGCCAGAACTTCCGGATCCTCGGATACAACGTATACTTTTGCCTTCTTGCTCGGCGGTACGTTCATGGATGTGCGGACGCCGCGGATCGCGCGGACTGCATCCTTGATCGTCTCTACAGCTTTCTCCTCGTCTGCGAAATTCCACTCATCCTTGTACTCCGGCCAGGAAGAAATCATGATGGACGGTTCCTCATCCTGCAGGTTGCAGAAGATTTCCTCGGTGATGAACGGCATATATGGATGCAGCAGTTTCAAGGACTGGATCAGAACCGTTTTCAGGGTCCAGAGTGCAGCTGCCTTGGTGGTGTCTTCCTCGGACCAGAGTCCCGGTTTTACCATCTCGATGTACCAGTCGCAGAACTCCTCCCAGATGAAATCGTAAACCTTCTGGAGGGCGATTCCCAGCTCGTACTTATCCATGTTCTCGGTAACATCTTTTGCCAGCGTGTTGACCTTGGAGAGGATCCAGCGGTCAGCCATCTGCAGGTCAGAAAGCTTCACATCCGTTACCGGCGCTTTTTCGATGTTCATCATAATGAAACGGGATGCATTCCATACCTTGTTCGCAAAGTTACGGCTTGCTTCCACACGCTCCCAATAGAAGCGCATATCGTTGCCCGGTGCGTTACCGGTCATCAGGGTCATACGAAGTGCATCGGCGCCGTACTTGTCGATAACCTCGAGCGGATCGATACCATTTCCAAGGGATTTACTCATCTTGCGTCCCTGGGAGTCGCGTACCAGACCGTGGATCAGGACGGTGTGGAACGGCTCTTTACCCGTCTGCTCCAGACCAGAGAATACCATACGGATAACCCAGAAGAAAATGATATCGTATCCGGTTACCAGCACGTCGGTCGGATAGAAATATTCATATTCCGGTGTATCCTTCGGCCAGCCGAGCGTAGAGAACGGCCACAGGGCGGAGGAGAACCAGGTATCCAGCGTGTCCTCATCCTGATGCAGGTGGGTGCCGCCGCATTTCGGGCATACCGCCGGTGCACACTTGGCAACGGTCATCTCGCCACAGTCATCACAATAATAAGCCGGGATCCGGTGTCCCCACCAGAGCTGACGGGAAATACACCAGTCACGGATGCCCTCAAGCCAGTGCAGATACGTCTTTCCGAAGCTCTCCGGAACGAATTTAAGTCTGCCGGATTTAAGTGCCTCTACCGCCGGTTTCGCCATCTCTTCCATCCTGACAAACCACTGCGGTTTTACCATCGGCTCTACGGTTGTGCCGCAGCGGTCGTGGGTACCTACGTTGTGGGAATGCGGAACAACTTTAACTAAAAGTCCCATTTCCTTCAGATCCTCTACCATGGCTTTTCTCGCCTCGTAGCGATCCATGCCCTGATATTTGCCCGGTACGCTGATGGTTGCATCGTCATTCATGATGCAGATCTCTTCCAGGTTGTGGCGTTTTCCTACCTCAAAGTCGTTCGGGTCATGTGCCGGTGTGATCTTTACGCAGCCGGTACCGAACTCTTTATCTACATACTCATCCGCGATGACCGGAATCTCTCGGTCGGTCAGCGGCAGTTTTAACATCTTGCCTACGATATCCTTGTAGCGCTCATCCTCCGGGTTGACAGCTACCGCAGTATCGCCTAACAGCGTCTCCGGACGGGTGGTTGCGATCTCGACGAAACGTCCCTCTTCACCGACGATCGGGTAATTGATGTGCCAGAAAAAGCCGTCCTGCTCCTCATGCTCTACCTCGGCATCCGAAATGGAAGTCTGGCAGACCGGGCACCAGTTGATGATACGGGATCCCTTGTAAATATAACCTTTTTCATACAGTCTGGTAAATACTTCCAGAACCGCCTCGGAACAGCCCTCGTCCATCGTGAAACGCTCGCGGTCCCAGTCAGCGGAGGAACCCAGCTTGTGAAGCTGTTTTACGATACGGCTGCCGTACTCTTCTTTCCACTCCCACGCTTTCTCCAGGAAGCCCTCACGACCCAGATCATGCTTGTCAATGCCCTGCTCTTTCAGCTTATTGATAACCTTAACCTCCGTTGCGATCGCCGCATGGTCGGTACCCGGCTGCCACAGTGCCTCATAGCCCTGCATTCTCTTGTAACGGATCAGGATATCCTGCATGGTGTTATCCAGCGCATGTCCCATATGAAGCTGTCCGGTAATATTTGGCGGCGGCATCACAATCGTGAACGGCTTCTTGCCGTTTCTGCGTCCGCGCTCTGCATCGGCGTGGAAATATTTGCTGTCCAGCCATTTCTGATACAGGCGATCTTCAATATCCGCCGGATTATATGTCTTTTCCAGTTCTTTCATTGATCGATTCTCCTTTTGTGTTTTAACTCATCAAATGCTTTTTATCCTCGCATTCTATCATGAACCACATCTTGTTTACCTTCATTTTGTGTAATTTCCGATGCAGTTTCTTACATCTGTTTCCGGACAATCTTGTACTCATCATCCGTCTGGTAGTATGGGCAGACAAAACGCTGGTTGCTTAAAAATGCCGCCATCTCGTCCTCATCCAGATCTGCCTCGCACAGATAATACCCATAATCATCGTCATAGACATAATTGCCGCACGTATCACAGCTTGTCAGCGGACCCTGTTTTTTCATCTGTTTTGTCCTTTCCGAAGCGCGTTTCCTATGAAAAAGAATGTGCCTTTTGTGTAATAGGGAATTCCAAGGAATTTCCTATGAAATGAAAAAGCCCCTTGCAGACATATCATCTGCAAAGGGCGTCATATACGCGGTACCACCTTAATTCAATCAGGATTTCCGTCTGCCGGTGTTTTCTTTGCACACATCCAGACTTTACCCCAATCCTCTTGATTCTATAACGGGAACTCCCGGGATCTCTTATCCACCACTCTCTTTCACAGCATTCCTAAGCCATAGCAGAACGCGGTTTTTCAGAAATCCGGCTCCGAAGCTACCTTCCACATCCGTTTCCCGGAACCGTCTCTCAACCTGCGCGGTTCTCTCTGTCAGGGCTTCTATGTGTACTCCTCTTCTTCACTGCCTTTCATTTTTCAGTTCCTTGTTATCATAGAGGTTTTTCAGGAAAATGTCAAGGTTTTCGGCACAGGTTGGTAAATTCTGATATATGCCCTGGCTCTTCCCACTTTAAAGACGCCCAGCTGTAACAGCTGCACAGCCCCTACTTCGGCAGCGTATCCTTATATTGTTGATACGTCCCATCCGTCACCAGCTTTGCGTATGCATCATATGCCTCCTGCAGCTTCTCATACTTTTTATCATTCGAAAGATATTCCGTATACTGTTTTGGAGTTAAATGATCGGCGATTGCTACATAGTTACCAGCTGTATTCTTTCGAATAGCGGTAGTTGTTTCTGAAATATAAAACCTTCCATCTGCTGTACTGATAATAACCGGTATCTTCTTTCCTGCACCAACCGAATCTGACGATATATCTACAGATGTCCAGAATAAATATCGCTTCGACTTATCCTTCGCATCTCCCAGATAGGCCCAGGTTCCCTTTTTTAACAGGCTGTCCTCCTCAATCTTTGCCTGTATCTTTGGAAGCATATTGGATTTTGTACAGTTGGAATCAATTTCAAAATTGTTGTTATTACCCAGCATTTCCAATACGCCGCTGTTATTCAAGGGCGCATGCATATCGCAATTGATATTAAACGTATATTTCTGTTCCGAACCGCCTGTACCATTTCCACCTTTCCAGTTAAAAAGCACTCCCGAATTTGGCTGATAGGAAATTTCACATTCCCCACCCGGAACCGGATAACCAATCCAGTTAGCCGTATCACCCTGATCATTATAATGCATCACTCCACCTATCGTCACCGGGTCATGCGACTGCCATTTTGCTTTTTTCTGCTTCAGCTTTACAACCTTCACTTCATTCTCTGTATCCTCAATCATGACCGCTGCCATCACCTCTGCATAGGCAGAACGGACATTGGCAAGATCCGTGGCCTCCCGGCTAGCCTCCAGCCGCCTGGTGAAAATAGGAATAGAAATTGCAGCTAAAATGGCAACAATCGCAACGACTACCAAAAGCTCCGCCAGCGTAAAGCCCTTTTTCCTATTCTGTATATGAATTTCCATTCTTATCACCCACCTGTCACCTTTATCCCTTTTTTGTCTTATTCTATCACATGATTCTGAAAAATTCACGCAGAACGTTTTTCATCTGACGCACATTCCCATAAATCGAAAGAAGAGGCCTCCGCCTGCGGTTTTCACCGCAAAGCATCCGCCTCTTCCCCATTTCGCTGCTGTAATCAAATTCCTGCCGTCAATTAAAACAGCGGAACAACCGCTCCATCATACTTCGTCTCGATGAACTCTTTGATATCATCGCTTGTCAGGACTTCCATCAGAGCTTTTGTCTTGTCGCTCTCCTCGTCACCTTCACGGACTGCTACGACATTTCCGTATGTCTGGGCTGCCAAAGAGTCAGAAGACTCTACTGCCAGAGCATCGGTTACCTTTAAACCAGCCTCGATTGCGTAGTTGCCGTTGATAACTGCGATATCCGCATCCTGTAAGGAACGCGGAAGCTGTGCTGCCTCAAGCTCTACGATATCCAGGTTCTTCGGGTTCTCTGTAATATCATTGATAGTTGCGGTCAGACCTGCATCCTCTTTCAGTGTCAGAAGACCCTGATCCTGAAGAAGCAGAAGTGCTCTTGCCTCATTGGTTACATCGTTCGGCACCAGAACCTCTGCGCCGTCAGCCAGCTCATCTAAAGAATCGCTCTTGCCTGCGTAGATGCCGAATGGCTCATAATGGATTGCTCCCGCACTTACCAGATGAGTGCCATTCTCCTCATTAAAGGTATCGAGATATGGTTTGTGCTGGAAGTAGTTTGCATCCAGATCGCCGGACTCCAGTGCATTGTTCGGCTGTACATAATCAGTATACTCTACGATCTCCAGATCGTAGCCCTTGTCTGCCAGAAGGTCTCTTGCAGCTTCCAGGATCTCAGCGTGCGGTGCCGGGCTTGCGCCTACTACCAGCTTCTCCAGATCGCCGTCTGCCTCTTTAGCCTCTGCGGTGCTCTCCTCTGATGTCTCTGCAGCGGTCTCAGCAGTTGTCTCATTCGAGCTGGAAGAGCAGCCTGCTAAGGATGCAGCTGCCAGCAGTGCCAGGAATGTGGTTCCTAAGAATGATTTTTTCATAGTGATTTCCTCCTCTTTGTGTGTTTAAATTTATATTTCAGAAATGTCCTGCATCTGCCACAGACGATAGGCTGCATTTCATTTCTGTAAATATCTTATTAACGGATTCTCTTATCACTTCTTCTCGAACTCCGCGTAAAGATCTCCTGAATCAGCTGTGCGATAATAACCAGAATCACAACGGTAACCAGCATCATATCTGCCTGATAACGGTGGTATCCATATCGGATCGCCACATCGCCCAGACCGCCGGCGCCGACACAGCCTGCCATCGCGGAATATCCGAGGATTGTCGTGATCGAAATCGCCGCGCCGACTAACAGGGACGGCTTGGACTCCGGAAGCAGCACCTTGAAAATAATCTGCCAGGTTGAAGCGCCCATTGATTTTGCTGCTTCAATCACGCCTGCATCAATTTCCTTTAATGATGCCTCTACCATACGGCTGATGTACGGGAACGCCGCGATTACCAGCGGTACAACTGCCGCATTTGCTCCGATCGTCTTTCCCACGATCGCGCGGGTCAGCGGCATTACCATCGCTAACAGGATGATAAACGGCACCGAACGGAGCAGGTTGACAATCACGCCCGCCACTTTGTTGAACAGCGGCACCGGACGGATGCCGTCTTTATCGGTTACAACCAGCGCCACGCCGAGCGGGATGCCGATCAAATAAGAAATCAGGGAAGAAAGACCTACCATATATAAGGTTCTCCAGGTCTCTTTTACCAGCATACTGACTGTCTTCGCATCAAATACCATCTTAGCGCACCTCCTCATAGGTCACACCGACCGTTTTTAAATAATTGCAGATACGCCCTGCATCTACCTCGTCCTCCGGGAGCTGCAGAAGCATCTGTCCCATCGCCTTGCCCCCAATATCGTGGGTATCCGCGAGAAGGATATTGACCGGAACCTTGCAGGCTAATACCATATTAGAAATAATTGGCTCCGAAGATTCCCGTCCATTGAAAATAACGCGGATCTGGCGCGCTCTGGCAAAGCTTGTCTTCTGCCCTGCCGTCTCTCCTAGAATCAGCTGCCGCCCAATCTCCGACTTCGGACCAGAGAAAATCTCTGATACCTTGCCAGACTCTGCAATGTGGCTGTGGTCGATGATCGCCACACGATCACAGATAGACTCAATAACTGCCATCTCATGGGTAATCACGATCACAGTAATACCGAGTTCGCGGTTAATCTTCTTGAGAAGCTCCAAAATCGATTTTGTCGTATTCGGGTCGAGCGCACTCGTCGCCTCATCGCAAAGCAACACCTTCGGGTTCGTGGACATCGCGCGTGCAATCGCCACTCGCTGTTTCTGTCCGCCGGAGAGCTGTGCCGGATATGCCTTCATCCGTTCTTCCAGACCGACTAATTTTAAAAGCTCAGCCGCCCGTTTCTTCGCCTCTGCTTTCGGGACACCGGCAATCTCCATCGGAAAGCACACATTCTGGAGTACATTTCTCTGTGCCAGAAGATTGAACTGCTGGAAAATCATCCCCATCGACTGTCTGGCTTTCCGAATCTCCGCCTCCTTCATCATCGACAGGTTCTGTCCCTCAAAAATAACCCGTCCCGCCGTCGGTGTCTCCAGATAATTGATACACCGGACCAGCGTACTCTTTCCTGCACCTGACAGACCGATAATTCCAAAAATCTCGCCCTTCAGGATTTCCAGGTTAATATCATCTAACGCGGTCACCGTTCCGTTCGTTGTCTGGAATTGCTTTCCCAGTCCTTCCAGGCAGATGATCGTTTCCTTTCTCTGCTCCATGGTCTTTTCCCCTCTCTTTTTCCGAATATACAGCATTGATACCCTGTCGCATAAAAGATGCCACTACTGTTTTCTGTCACAGGAAGCAGTTAGTGCCTTTTTGTGTCATAAGGAATTCCAAGGAATTTCCTATGACACAAAAAAGCCGCGAATCCAGTACGGATCGCGGCTTCCTATGCTATACTTACAGGTCTATCCGACCAGCCCGTTCCGTCTTTCATGCACACAAATATGACAGCACATCATACACATGCCGTTCATCATCATATTCATCTGCATGGCTTTACTCTGACGCATCGGACCTGTCCCCTTTCAGCTTATATTCCCTTATTCCTGATAGGAATTATTTGTTTATGAAGATACACCCATTTTCCGGGTTTGTCAAGTGTTTCCTGAATTTTTAAGAGCTATTTTTTAGAGCTATTTCACTCCTGCTCCGGTTTTTGCACAGCTTCTCTTCTTTTTGATGTCTGGAGTTCCCGTGCTTCTGCACGGCTGCGGCGCAAATTTTCTCCTGGCATCTCCTGTTTCCGGCTGCGCCCTTTCTCACGCTCGCGGATGCGATCCGGCGTGCGGCTCTCAATGATATAGCGCGGGCGGTGCTTCGACTCCAGATAAATCTTTCCGACATACTCTCCGACGATTCCGACCGAGAGAAGAAGCAGTCCGCCGATAAACCAGAGCGATACCATCATGCTCGCCCAGCCGGTGATCGTATTGCCCCGGAAGAAATCAACCACCGCCCAGATAAGAAATCCAATACTGACAAAAAATGCCGCAATTCCCATGAACGTAATCATCCGGATCGGCTTTGTGCTCAGCGAAGTGATGCCCTCAATCGCAAAAGCCAGCATCTTTTTCAGCGGATATTTGCTCTCCCCTGCTGCCCGCTCTTTACGGTCATAATATACCACATCGGACGGATAGCCGATCATCGGGACAATCCCGCGCAGAAACAGATTGACCTCCGAAAATTCCGCCAGCCCTTCCAGTGCCCTCCGGCTCATCAGGCGGTAATCCGCATGATTATACACGGTGTTCGCTCCCAGCGCATTCATAATCTTATAAAATCCCAGCGCAGTTGTACGCTTAAAAAATGTATCCGTCGCCCTGTGGCGGCGCACACCGTACACGATGTCACAGCCAGCCATATACCGCTCGATCATCGCGTCGCATGCGTCCACATCATCCTGCAGATCGGCATCCATCGAGATCGCCGCGTCACACCGCCGTCTCGCCGCCTCAAAAAGCCCGGCTAAAAGCGCGTTCTGATGACCGCGGTTGCGGCTCAGCTTCACACCTGCAAACCGTTCGTCCTTCTCATGGAGTTCCTCGATCAGCTTCCATGTTCTATCCTTCGAACCGTCGTCTACCATCAGCACCCGGCTTCCCGGATGAATCCGGCGGCTGCGGGTTAAATCATCTAATTTTTTACCTAAAAATTCTGCCGTCAATGGCAGAACTTCCTCTTCGTTGTAGCAAGGCACCACGATAAAGATAACCGGTGCATTTCTCATACTGTCATCTCCTGCCCGGGTCACTGTCCCTTCTATGCAGACAAGTCCCCTCGTATTTTCAAAAGCAGGTTTCCAGATACAGGTATCTTGCCAGAATCCCCCTGCAGCTGAAATCTGCTTTTTCCGTATTTTCCTATTATATAGGAACTACATTAAAAAGAAAAGTAAATTTTTGACACATCCACCCGATTCCGGTATAATAGAATGGATATTTTTATCACTTTACTATTACTCGCCACCTAAAGAGGTGGGAGTCTTCTCGACTGAGATAAAAAATCAAAAAAAGCCATCTATCAGGAGGTATTCATATGTCAAAAACCGAAAAAGCAAAGGTATATTTTACAGATTTCCACACCATTGCATTTGGCGACGGTCTCCCTACCAAATTAAAAAAACTGATCCGTAAAGCCGGGATCGGTTCCATCGATATGGATGGTAAATTTGTCGCTATCAAGATGCACTTTGGTGAACTTGGAAATATCAGTTATCTGCGTCCGAATTATGCCAAAGCCGTTGTTGATGTCATCAAAGAGCTGGGCGGCAAACCATTTTTAACAGACTGCAATACGATGTATCCAGGCAGCCGCAAGAATGCGCTTGAGCACCTGGAATGCGCCTGGGAAAACGGATTTACCCCGTTGACTGTTGGATGTCCAATCATCATCGGTGATGGATTAAAAGGCACCGATGACATCGCTGTTCCGGTGGCCGGAGGCGAATACATCAAAGAAGCTAAGATCGGCCGCGCCGTCATGGACGCCGATGTCTTTATCAGCCTGACCCATTTCAAGGGACATGAGACGACCGGCTTCGGCGGCACGATCAAAAATATCGGCATGGGCTGCGGTTCTCGCGCCGGTAAGACCGATCAGCACAGCAGTGGAAAACCGCACGTCAAGGAAAAGCTCTGCCGGGGCTGCCGCCGCTGTCAGAAGGAATGTGCCAACGGCGGTCTCGTTTTCGATGAAGCCTCCAGAAAAATGCACGTGGATGCTGAGCACTGCGTCGGCTGCGGACGGTGTCTCGGCGCCTGCAATTTTGACGCAATCGAATTTGACAACAACGCAGCCAACGAGCTGTTAAACTGCCGTATGGCGGAATACACAAAAGCCGTTGTGGATGGACGTCCAAACTTCCATATTTCCCTGGTCGTTGACGTCTCCCCGAACTGCGACTGCCACGGTGAAAATGACGTACCGATCCTTCCAAATCTTGGTATGTTTGCTTCTTTCGATCCGCTGGCACTCGATCAGGCCTGTGTGGACGCCTGTCTGGCCGCTGCTCCGATGCCGGGCAGCCAGCTTGCAAAACATCTTGCTGATCCGGATTTCCACGATCACCATGACCATTTCACAAATTCCACACCAGAATCTGAGTGGAAAAGCTGCCTGGCACACGCGGAGAAGATCGGTCTGGGAAGCCGGGAGTATGAATTAATCACACTATAATAACATCAACCCCATCTGCCAGCTGTGCCGCCGGTCTTTTTGCGGCCGCAGAGCTGTGAAAAACGGAGCCGCCCCGGTCTTTTCTGCCGGTCGGCTCCGTTTTATGCTCTTCTTTATTTCTGAATCCAGACACCATTCGCATCGACTCTATATCCGTCCGGTGTCGTTCCATTGACAAACAATGCTCCGTCAGCACTCACATAATACCAGTATCCATTCGTCTGAATCCAGCGGCTCTTCGCCATAGCCCCGCTTTCGGTATAATAATGCCAGGAGCCGTTTACCATCTGCCAGTCACGCGCCATCCACGCATCTGCATGGAAATAGTATGTCTCCCCCTTGATCAGGAGACTCTCATTTGCCGCGTAGGTTCCGTTTGCTTTCAGGTATTTCCATTCATTTCCAAACTGCTGCCACGCACCGTCGCCCTGAGCAGCTGTATTGCCAGCTCCAGAGCTACCCGGTCCGCCCTGGCTGCCGGAAGACGAGGTATTTGTGCTGGTCGTATTGCCGGACGGCTTGCTGGAATTTGACGTACTGTTGTTCGCCGCATCCGATACCGAGGTGTTCGTGCCAGCCGGTGTGCCGGATGCGCTTCCCGCCACCGCAAAACCATAGTCCAGCAGCTTCTTCGTATCGTCATAATGAGTCTGCGAACTCTTTAAAATAACTGCAATCAGGCGCACGCCATTCCGCTCTGCACACGTTACCAGCGTGTTGCCTGCCAGGGAGGTATAACCGGTCTTTCCGCCTATGATTCCCTCATAATACTGGGAATTTGCCGGATTGAGCATCTTATGTCCCATCGTAAGCGTCCGCACCGTCGGCACGCTGGCAGTCGCCGGGAAATCGTAATGCAGGGTCGATGCAACCTGACGCACCGTCGCATTATTGAATGCAGCATTTGCAATCAGCGCCATATCATGCGCGGTTGTAAAATGGTTCGCATTGTTCAGACCGTTCGGGTTTGCAAAATGCGTATGCGTGCATCCTAAGGACGCTGCCTTCTCATTCATCTTATCCGCAAACGCGCTGACACTTCCGGACACATGCTCCGCCAGTCCGTTTGCCACCTCATTTGCCGATTTTAAAAGCAGACCATAGAGACAGTCCTTAACCGTAAAGGTATCACCCGCCTTGACCTGCAGCGTCACCGCGCCCGATTCCAGATTCGAAACTGCCGTCTGGGAAAAGGTTACCGTATCACTCAGATTACAGTTTTCTGCTACCAGAAGCGCCGTCATCAGCTTCGTGATGCTGGCTGGATAATACTGCGTATCCGCATTCTTGGAAAACAGGAACTGGTTGTGCGTCGCATCATAGAGCACTGCGCCCTGCGCTGCCACCGTCGGCTGAGCTGCATTCTGTGAAGTAACCGTTGCTCCCGAAGGAACTGCGCCGGAGACCGTGCCTCCTGCCGCCTGTCCCGGACCGGTCGCCCCGTCTGTCGCAGCAAATGCCGTCCATGACACAGACATCATAAGTGCCATTCCCAGGCAGAGGGAACGCACAGATTTTTTCCATTTATTCATCGTATATTGTCCTTCCTGTATGTATTTTCGCTTTTCTCCTACCCGCCAGCTCCCGCAAACGTAAAGTTACGTTCACTCATTGCGCGGACTTTAACGGATTTTGCCAGTGCTGCGCAGGTACAAATCATGCAAATCTGTCTTACATTTTACTTCATTTTAAGCGACAATACAAGTTGAAAGGAAAATTTGAAATTATTACAGATACTTCTTCCGCAGATCTGCCCCACTCTCTGCCGACAGATACGCCGGTGCCACATCAAAGACGGTCTTGCAGCCCTTCTGGCCTTCCTGGTTCATCTTGTATGCCGCGCGTGCGTATGCCACGATGATGGAGGAAGTAAATTCCGGGTTGGAATCCAGCTTTAAGCTGTACTCGATGATATGGTGGTTCTCTTTGTTCCAGCCGGTCTTACCGCTGCGGAGTACGAAACCACCGTGCGGGAGACGGTTGTGATCGCGTTTCAGTTCTTCTTCGGTGATGAAATGAACCGTTGTGTCATAATCAGAAAAGTAGTTCGGCATGGTCTTGATCTCGTTCTCGATCTTTGCCTGATCCGCGCCCTCTTCTGCCACAACAAAGCACTCTCTGGTGTGTTTTTCGCGGGTGGTCAGCTCTGGGCTGCTGCCGCTTCTGACTGCCTCCAGTGCACTCTCAACTGGGATTGTGTACTGTCTGGCATCCTTGACGCCCTCGATCCGGCGGATCGCATCGGAATGTCCCTGGCTGACGCCCTTGCCCCAGAATGTATAATTTTCGCCCTCCGGCAGGCATGCAGCTGCATAGAGACGGTTCAGGGAGAACATACCCGGATCCCAGCCAACGGAGATGATGCCAACCTTTCCGGATTTCTGTGCGGACTCATCGACTGCTGCGAAATGCTCTGGAATCTTTGCATGGGTATCGAAGCTGTCCACTACGTTAAACCACTGTGCATATTTCGGGGTCTGGACCGGCAGATCCGTAGCCGAACCGCCGCAGAGAATCAAAACGTCGATCTCGTCTTTCTTCGCCTCTGCCTCATCTACATGATAAACCGGTACGCCCTCGGTCAGGATCTTGACCGTTTCCGGCGCACGCCGTGTAAATACTGCTTTCAGTTCCATATCCGGATTCTGGCGGATCGCACACTCCACGCCGCGTCCCAGATTTCCATATCCTAAAATTCCAACTCGGATACTCATAGATATTCCTCCTAACGGTACAAAATTTGCCACGGATCCGGCTCTATTTTCCAGCTTACGTGATCCGATTTTACTTAAAAATTTCAAGTGTTCCCATTATACACTAGATCCACCCGTTTTTCAATATAGGTGAATTCACGCGTACAGGAAACAAATTCTCATTTAATTCTCAACGAAAGCCTTATTCCAGCTCCTTCATTCCGGTATACAGCTCAAAATACCGCCCTTTCTGCGCCAGCAGATCTTCATGGTCGCCGCGCTCAATGATCTGCCCGTGCTCCAGCACCATGATTGCATTGGCGTTGCGGACTGTCGAAAGCCGGTGGGCGATGACAAAGGTCGTCCGGTCCGCCATCAGCCGGTCCATGCCGTGCTCGATGTGCTTCTCCGTCCGCGTATCAACCGAACTCGTCGCCTCATCCAGAATCAGGATCGGTGCTTTAGAAACTGCTGCCCGCGCAATGTTTAATAGCTGGCGCTGTCCCTGGCTTAAGTTTGCACCGTCGCCCTCCAGCATCGTGTCATACCCATCCGGCAGACGCATGATAAAGGAATGCGCCGATGCCGTTTTTGCCGCCTCAACAACTTCTTCATCCGTGGCATCCAGCCGCCCGTATCGAATATTTTCCCGTACCGTGCCGGTAAAAAGATGCGTATCCTGCAGAACCATCGCGATATTTTCCCGCAGCTCCTTCCGGTGCATCCGGCGGACATCGACGCCGTCCACCGTGATCGAGCCGCCCTGTATATCATAAAAACGGTTGATCAGATTCGTGATCGTCGTTTTTCCGGCTCCCGTCGAGCCGACAAAGGCGATCTTCTGTCCCGGCTTCGCATAGAGCGAAATATCCTTCAAAATCACCTGCCCCGGCTCATAGCCGAAAGTCACATGGTCAAGCACCACCTCACCGCGGATCGGCGCGATCGAAACCGCATCCGGCGCATCTGCCGCCTCCGGTTCCGCATCCAGCACTGCAAACACGCGCTCCGCGCCTGCCAGCGCCGAAAATACGTTTCCAACCTGCATGGAAAGCTCGTTGATCGGTCTGGAAAATTGCCGCGAAAAGCCTAAAAATACGGTCAGTCCACCGACATCAAAGTTCCGGAACACACAGAGCAGACCGCCAATGCAGGCTGTCAGTCCATAATTTAACTGGCTTAAATTATTCATGACCGGTCCCATCACACCGCCGAAAAACTGCGCCCGGATCTGTTTTTCTTTCAGATCCGCATTGAGCCATCCAAATTCTTCCTCTGCAATCTCCTCATGGCAGAATACCTTGACGACCTTCTGCCCCTGCACGGTCTCCTCAATATAGCCGTTCATCGCGCCAAGCGCCGCCTGCTGGGCAGAGAAATATTTCTGGCTCCGTCCGGCAACAAATTTACCGGCACGCAGCATCACCGGCATCATGGCAAGCGTAATCACCGTCAGCCACACGTTCGTGTAAATCATCAGGACCAGCGTTCCCACAATACTGAGTGCGCCGGATAAAAGCTGCACCAGCGTACTGCTGAGCATCATGCCGATCGTATCCACATCGTTTGTAAAACGGCTCATCAGATCGCCGTTGCTGCCGGTATCATAAAACCGAAGCGGAAGCGTCTGCATATGGTTAAACAGCTCTTCCCGCAGCCGCTGCAGCGCGTTTTGCGCCACCTGCAGCATGATGCGCGACTGCATATAGGCAGCGGCAACGCTGACTAAATAAACCGCTCCCATCACGCACAGGGAACGGAACAGCCCCGCCACATCGCCCCGGCTGCCATCTAAAGGCACAATATACCGGTTGATGATCGGGCGCAGCATATAGGCGCCCGCCAGATTTGTCACCGTCCCCAGGATCACACAGAAAAAGGCGACTGTCATCGCCATCCGGTCGCGTTTTAAGTATGAAAGCAGGCGCAGCATCGTCTGACCGCCCGCCTTGGGCTTTCCGCCCTTCATGACCGCCATCCGGTCCGGTCCCCGGCGGCGTTTCGGCGCGTCGGCTATGCGGCTGCCATATCGGCGTTTCAGGCTTTCAATCTGTTTTTCATCCATCATGCCATCACCTCCCCGTCTGCCCGTTTTCCATATTGCGTCTCATAGATCTCCCGGTACGCCTCACAGGATGCCAGCAGCTTCTCCTGCGTTCCCTCTCCGATCATCCTGCCGTCCTCAAGGACGAGAATCCGATCCGCGTATTCCAGCGAACTCAGCCGCTGTGCGATAATAAATTTCGTCGTATCTTTCAAATCTTCCCGGAATGCCGTCCGGATCGCCGCCTCCGTTGCCGTATCGACCGCACTGGTGCTGTCGTCGAGGATCAGGATCTTCGGCTTCTTTAAGAGTGCCCTTGCGATGCACAGCCGTTGTTTCTGACCGCCGGATACATTGACGCCGCCCTGTCCCATCTCCGTTTTGTAGCCTTCGGCAAACAAATTCACAAAGGAATCTGCCTGCGCATACACTGCTGCCCGCCGCACTTCTTCCTCCGTCGCCGTCTCATCACCCCAGCGCAGGTTTTCCTCGATCGTGCCGGAAAACAGGACGTTTTTCTGTAAAACCATGCCAACGCCGTCCCGGAGATTTTTCAGGGAATACTCCCGCACATCGATACCATCCACCCGCACACTCCCCTCTGTCACATCATAGAGGCGGGGAATCAGCTGTACCAGCGACGTTTTTCCGCTTCCGGTCGCACCGAGGATGCCGATCGTCTCTCCCGGCTCTGCCGTCAGGCTGATGTGGGATAGAACCGGCTCACCGCCTTCGCGGTAGGAAAAGGAAACATCCTTAAATTCCACGCGTCCTTTCTCAACCTTCCGGTCCTTCTGTGATGCATTTTCATCGCTCAGATCAATCGGCTCATCCAGCACCTCATCGATTCGCCGGATGGACGCCATCGCGCGGGAACTCTGCAAAAATACCATTGAGAGCATCATAAGTGACATCAGAATCTGTACAATGTAGGTCGTAAATGCCGTCAGATCCCCGACCGCCATCCGTCCGCCGATAATCAGGTTTCCGCCGAACCAGACAACTGCCAGCGTCGTCACATTCATCGCGAACATCATGACCGGCATCGTCGCAATTACGATCTTCAGCGCCCGCAGCCCTGCCTCCTTGAGCTCCCGGTTCGTGCCGGCAAACCGCTTTTCCTCGTAGTCTTCCCGCACAAAGGATTTCACCACCCGCACGTTCGTCAGCACCTCCTGGATGCCGCTATTGAGCGTATCCAGCGCTTTCTGCATGGCCGTAAACCGTGGGTAGGCAGTCCGTAGGATCCAGACGATCGCCGCCGTCAGAAGCGGAATCACCACCAGGATGACAGCTGCCAGTTCCGCATTCATCCAGAACGCCATCACAAGCGCCCCCAGGAACATGCCCGGCGCGCGCAGCATCATCCGAAGTCCCATCATAATCAGGTTCTGTACCTGCTGGATATCGTTCGTCAGACGGGTTACCAGCGATCCCGTGCTGAACGTATCGATATTTTTAAATGAAAACTGCTGCACTCTGGCAAATAAGTCGCGGCGCAGATCGGTGGTAAAGGAAATCGACGCCTTCGCTGCAAAATATGCTCCCAGAATGCCGCCTGCCGCCATCAAAAAGGAGGTAATCGCCATCACAAGTCCCATTTTGAGAATGTATCCGCCGTCTTTCTGCGCCACGCCATGGTTAATAATCATCGACATAAATTTGGGCAGCAGAATCTCACCCAGCACCTCCGTTACCATCATGAGCGGTCCCAGAATAAAGGCGCTCTTATATGGCAGTATATATGATTTGTATCGTTTCCATTGCTTCACGCTTTTTCCTCCTGCCCGTTATTTCTGCAAATTTTTTTATGGATTCTGTTCAAACAGCTCCATCAGTTCATTCTGGCTCAAATCGCCCAGTGAAACCATTCCCTCTGAAACCACCTGCGCCGCCAGCGCAAGTTTCGCATTCTGCAGCTTCAAAAGATTTTCTTCTATCGTATCCTTTAAGATCAGTTTGTATACCGTGACCGGCTTTTCCTGCCCGATCCGGTACGCGCGGTCGGTCGCCTGGTTCTGCGCTGCCACATTCCACCACGGATCGTAATGAATCACGATATCCGCCGCCGTCAGGTTGAGTCCCGTTCCCCCGGCTTTCAGGGAAATAAGGAACACCGGAACCTCATCCGAGGCAAACGCCTGCACCATCCGGCTACGTTCTTCCTTCGGGGTCGCGCCGACCAGAAGATGGGACGAAATGCCCTCCTGTAAAAGGCGTTCCCGAATCCGCTCCAGCATCGAGGCAAACTGGGAAAAGAGCAGGATCTTATGTCCCGCCGCAGATGCCGATGCGATCAGCGAAACACAGGTCTCCAGCTTCGCCGATTCCCCCGTATAATCTTCAAAACAGAGTGCCGGATCGCAGCAGATCTGGCGCAGCCGCATGAGCTGGGAAAGCACTTCCAATTTCCCATTACCCGACCACGCGCCGCCAGCCAGCGCCTCTTTCAGTTTCAACGCCGACGCCGTATAAAGCTTCTGCTGCCGCCCCGACGCCGCCGAATAAACGATCCTCTCTTCCTTGCCCGGAAGCTCCCGCAGCACATCCTTTTTCAAGCGGCGCAGGACAAACGGTCCCGTCATCCGCCGCAATGCCGTCAATGCTTCCGGATCCTGATTTTTCACGATTGGCAGCTCATACCGCTCACGAAACTTCCGGTAACTGTATAAAAATCCCGGCATCAGGAAATCAAAAATGCTCCAAAGCTCGCTGAGCCGGTTTTCCACCGGCGTTCCCGTCAGGGCGAAACGGGCATTCGCCGAAATCTCCTTTACCGCCTTCGCTCCCTGTGTCTTTGCATTTTTAATGACCTGCGCCTCGTCAATAATCTCATATTCAAACGTGCGTCCCAGATACGCCGCCCGATCCCGTTTCAACAGATCATAGGACGTGATGATCACCTGCGCCCCCTCAGACGCCTCCATCCGCATCTGCTCCTCCAGCTGTTCCTGCCGTTCTTTCGCCGTCCCGGCAATCAGAAGCACGCGGATCCCCGGCGAAAACCGGGCAAATTCCTGTCCCCAGTTGTAGACGAGCGACGCCGGGCAGACGATCAAAGACGGAAGAGGTAATTCTGACCCACTGCCTTCATTTCCAGCCGCTTTCTGCTCGGTTTTTTCCTGATAAAATGCCGTCAGAAGCGCAATCACCTGCAGCGTTTTTCCCAGTCCCATATCATCTGCCAGGATCCCGCCGAAATGATACCGCGCCAGCGTCCGCATCCACGTATATCCGATCTTCTGGTATTCCCGCAGCGTCTTTTCCAGCACCGCCGGAACCGCATAGCTGACACTCTGCGCCGTTTTTAGATCGCGCACCATCATCCCGTAGGCTTCATCCCGCTGAAACAGTTTCATCCTGCCGTCGCCCGAGAGACTGTCCAGATAAAAAGCACGGTAGGCAGGTATCTTCGCCTCCCCCGCCTGAAATTCACTCTTTGTCAGTCCCAGATCCGCAGTCAGGCTGTCAAGCGCCTGCAGGCCGCCGCCCGAAAGCTGCAAAAATTCGCCATTTTTCATGCGGTAATATTTCTTTTTTTGGCGGTATTCACTGAGTACCTGCAAAAGCTCCGCCGGGTCGATTCCCGCCGTCTCAATCTTCAGATCCAGCCAGCCGCCTCCAAGAGAAACCCCCATCGACACTTCCGGCGGGGGCAGGACGCGCAGATGGCGGACAGACTCTGACAGCCATACCTCGCCCACCTCCTGAAACTGCGTCATTCCCTCGCTCAGAACCTGGTACAGCGCTTCTTCATCCCCGCGGATCACCAGCTCGCCGCTCTCATCCTCCCAGTAAGAGAAGTACCGCGTGATCAGGCGGCTGATATAAAATTCCGCCGGTACATCCCGGCAGATCTCCCGCGGAACATGCTCGTCCGCCAGCGGCGAAAACGTAAAATCTCCGTAGGAAAGCGTCGGACGCAGACGCAGCTCGTCCGGCGAATCACTGTCAAACTCAAACCGGGCTTTCAACGCCTCTGGGCGGTATTTCTCCCAATCGATCTCCGGGCTCTGCAAGATCCCAAGTGCCTCCATGCCTTCCAGCACCCGCGCATAAAAGAGCGGAATATCCCGGCTTCCAACCAGCAGCTCCCGCTTCTCTTTCCGGCTTCCGCACTCTCTTCCGCCCTGTTCCATCTGCTCCAGAAAAACGCCCATCGTTTCTGTATACAGTTCACTGCATCCAAACAGATGCAATCCATCTGCCACATACAGACGCTGTTCTCCCCGGAACGAAGTTAGAGCCGATGGAACCGTAACCGCAATTCCATCGCCCCTTGCTTCCACCTCCACCGGGAAACGCGGATCCTTGCGCTCAACCCGGCACACACGTTCAGCACCTTTCTCGTCCTCCGTCTGGACTTCTTTTCCCTCTAAAAGATCAAACAGCCGATCCCTCGCTGCAGATCCCAGCGTTAACGCCCGCATCACCGGAAGCGGCAGCCCCGCATGACCGCGCATCTCCTCATAATGGCGTATGTAGGCGTCCGCCTCCTCCAGCAGAAGATCTAAAAATGGGCGGCTTTCCGGCGCAAAGGCAGACGGGACGTGTTCAAACGCCATGCCTTTTCCGTATTCCACCCGTTTTCCGCTGTGAACCGCCTGTGCAAATTCCAGCAGGTTTTTCACAATATACCGTTTTTCCCGTCCGATCCGTGCCTCCAAAAGCACTTCGCCGCGCCGGATCTGTAAATAGGGATGCAGATAGACCGGTTCCCGCTCTTCCTCGCCCAGAATCCGCGCTACTTCCCGGTTCGTGTACTCCCGGATCATCATCCGGATCTCCGGCGAAGTCGAAACCGGCAGTGTATGCTCGGCTTTCTGCTGGCGGGCAAACGCCTCCTGAAGCGCTTTTGCATGCACGCAAGGACCCCGGAATGAATTTCCCTCCGCACAAGAACAAGAGTAGTCATAGATCTGACTACCCTTGATAAAAATTCTTGTCTGATATACCTTTGTCTCATCCTCAATCTGTCCCTGTACCCGTACTTCGCCCTTCCAGAAGGTATCTACGGACATTTTTATTATTTTCATGAGGATTCCTCCATATTACAGATTACATGTGTTCCGGCGATTCCATTCCGAGCAGATCCATACAAGTATCCAGCACCCGCTTGGTCAGCGTGATCAGGCTGATAAAGGCTGCCTGCTTCGCTGCGTCCTCCTCGGAGAGGATCTTATTTTCCAGATAGAATGCATTGAACGCATCCGCCACTGCCGCCATGTATTGGCAGAGCTTATGCGGCGCCGTCTCGTAGAATGCAGATTCTGTCACCTCACCGAAACGGCAGAGCGCCATCTGAAGTGCTTTCTCTGTCTCGCTCTCAGCCGGACGGATCGGAACCACTTTAGCATCCGCACCGCACAGTTCCTTGTATTTCTCCAAAATGGACTTGATGCGGACGATCATATACTGGATATGTGGACCTGTATTTCCCTCAAAGGAAATAAAGCGGTCTACATCGAAAATGTAATCTTTGGTCGCCTGATTCGAAAGATCGGCATATTTAAGTGCCGCCAGACCGACAATCTCCGCCGTGCGTGTCATCTCGTTCGCCGGAACCTTCTGCTTCTCCTGAATCTTCTCATATACCTTCTCATCGATATTCTTGATCAGGTGCTCCAGACGCATAACACCGCCCTCACGTGTCTTGAACGGACCACCGTCCTTGCCGTTCATCGTACCGAAGCCCAAGAAGATCATCGGCGTATCTTCTTTGACGATGCCCGCCTTCTTCGCTACACGGAATACCTGGATAAAATGAAGCTCCTGGCGCTTGTCTACGACGTAAATGTAGCGGTCCGGATGGAAATCCTGCTCACGTTCGATGATCGTCGCCAGATCGGAAGTCGCATACAGCGCCGCACCGTCGGATTTGCGGACGATACAAGGCGGATATTCCTTCGCATCCCCTTCCTGTGCGATATCGACAACCAGCGCGCCATCACTCTCATAGGCGAGACCTTTTTTCTGTAAATCCTCGATCAGTCCCGGAATATATGGCTGCGCATCGCTTTCGCCCTTCCAGAGGTCGAACGATACATTTAAATTGCCATAGTTCTTTTTCAGATCCTTCAAGGACACGTTCATGATGTGCTTCCAGATCGCATGGAACGGTGCATAGCCACTCTGCAGTTTGAAGGTTGCCTGCTGTGCCCGCTCACGGAATGCCGCATCTACCTTGGATTTCGCGCTCGCTGCCGGATAGATATCCTCCAGCTCGGAAATCGTAAACGGCGGCTCCGACGGATACTCGCCGGTATAATCCGGGTCAAAATATACCAGATCCGGCTGACGGTCATGCAGCTCCTCGATGATCAGTCCCATCTGCAATCCCCAGTCACCCAGATGCACATCGCTGATGACATGGTGTCCCATATAGCGGCTGATGCGCTTGATGCTCTCTCCGATAACCGCGGAACGTAAGTGTCCGACATGCAGTGGTTTTGCTACATTGGCTCCGCCGTAATCGATGATGATCGTCTCCGGCTTCTTAGCTGCGTTGAGTCCCAGCTTTTCATCCTCTGCCACCTGCTGTACATAGGATGCCAGGTAGCACGGATTCAGGCGGATATTGATAAATCCAGGCATCACGGCGTTGATCTCAGAAAACATCTTGCTTCCGGCTGTCTTTTCCACCACCTCATTGGCAATATCGATCGGTTTCTTTTTATACGCTTTGGCAGCTGCCATCGCGCCGTTACACTGATACTCGCAGAGATCCGGGCGGTTTGATACCGTCACGCGGATATACTTCTCATCGTACCCGCAGCCGGTAAACGCCGGTTTCAGTTCTTCCACGATCAAATCTAAAATCGTTTTCATACTAGATTCCCTTTCATAATTTATATCGCATATTATATATCCTTCCGCATTGCCTTTTTCACATCCTTGCGGAACTGCTTCCAGGCATCCTCATGATCCACGAAATACTTCGGGCACGCCTTTCCAGTCACGTCATAATGACGGATCACATCTTTCGGACTTAAATCGAGCTGCTTGCACAACCATGCAGTCAGTTTTACCAGCGAGTCATACGTCTCGTCTGTGAACTTTCCGTCTGCCGCCGGATGGCAGCACTCAATCGAAACGGTGTCCGCATTCCTCTCATTGGAGGCATATGCCTTCTCCCCGACCGGAACGCACTCAATGATCTCGCCGTCCAGACCGATCACGAAATTGCTGCTGACGGAAACGGTGTTACTGCCGCTCTGATCTTTCAATCCCTCAAAATAATCATGGTTCTGCTGTGCCGTCGTCCCAGGATTTGCCACATAGTGAATCACGATCCCGTTGATGACCGGAATATTCGTCCCCGGTCTGGAATATCGGTTGACCGTGAGAAGCTGCTCATCAACCCAGTTTGGCATCTCGATCGTGGACGGATCGATCAGCTTGCGGATCATTTTCCCGCGCAGCGTCCAGCCTGTTCCCGCACCCAGGAGGAAAATAAGCAGACACAAAAACAGCCGCATCATCACACGGCGCTTCTTCTGCTGTCTCGTCCGCTCCCGACGGATTGCCGTCTGCCTGCCGGATGTACGCCTCTTCCTGCCACCAGATCTGCGCCCCGGCTCATCCTCTTCCCCCAGACGCAGACGGTCTTCTCTTCCGTTCTCCATATTTATCACTCCCCATGAGCACCGTTCACTCCGAACCCGCTCTCTGAGATGAACCAACGGACGCGTCATAGACGCCTCCCCGATATGTTAAGCAAAAAAACTGTTGTAAAATCTCGACGTTTCCTCCGGATCTTACAACAGTTTCTCTGCTTGCTACTGTTCATGCGCTGCATAACCAGCAAAGGAAAATGCCTGCCACAAACAGTAATCTCTGTTTCCAGTCAGAAACCTGTCAGTGACACGACTGCCTCCCCACAAGGGTACAAACGGTATCGTGAAGACCTTTCTGACGTATATGTTATAACTTAGACTCTGGACAGATATTCACCAGTACGTGTATCGATCTTGATCTTATCACCCTGGTTTACGAATAACGGTACATATACAGTAGCGCCAGTCTCTACAACTGCCGGTTTGGTAGCGCCTGTAGCGGTATCGCCCTTGAAGCCCGGCTCTGTATCTGTGATCTCAAGCTCTACGAACAGCGGCGGTTCTACGGAGAATACCTTGCCGTTGTAAGAACAGATCTTGCACATCTCGTTCTCTTTTACGAACTTGAGTGCGTCGCCGATTGTCTCCTGGTTTAAAGCTACCTGCTCATATGTGTTTACATCCATGAAGTTGTATAAGTCGCCATCGGAATACAGATACTGCATATCAACTCTGTCGATTCTGGCAGACGGGAACTTCTCGGTCGGACGGAAGGTTTTCTCTACAACGCCGCCATTCATTACGTTCTTAATTTTAGTACGAACGAACGCAGCTCCCTTTCCCGGTTTTACGTGCTGAAATTCCATGATCTGGTATACGTTGCCATCAATCTCCAGTGTGATGCCGTTTCTAAAATCGCCCGCTGATATCATAAATGATGCTCCTCCTTGAAAATACTCGCTTTATCTTTTTTATTTTATACTATAAAATCTTCTTTTTCAACTACTTTTTTGAAAACACAGGGCACATCATGTCGATTCCGCCCCTTATTTTTCTAAAATTGCCGATATTTTTTCTGAAAACAACTGATTTTCCACCGTTTCCGGCACTCCTGTCCGCATCCGGTTCTGCCGCCTGGCAAGCTCTTTCAAACCGTTCAAAAACACCCGGCTGCAAACTTCCACTATTTTTTTTCCTGTCTTCTCACATAGAACCACAGGACAATTTTCTCCAGATACCGCTTTAACACAATCTGGATCTCTTCCTTCGGATTGATCGGCTTTACAAGAATCGAATAGATGCCTGTCCGCCTCGCCCCGTACACATCCGTAAAGAGCTGATCTCCGACAAACATCGTCGAGCGCTCGCCCGTTCCCATCCGGCGCATCGCCTGTCTGTATCCGCTGCGCTTCGGTTTTCTGCCCTTGTAAATATAATCCGAACCTACCTGTCCGGCAAACGGGGCGACCCGCGCCTCCTTATTATTCGAGAGCAGACAGGTGTGGAACCCTATCGCCCGCAAACGTTCAAACAGCTGTACTGCCCGCTCATCCGCCGGGGCACCGTGCGGCACCAGCGTATTGTCAATATCAAATATGATACCCCGCATTCCCTTCTGGTAAAACTGCTCATACGGGATATCATACGCAGAATCCAGCCATTCATCCGGATAAAACGCATTTCCCATCATCTGGTCTCTTCCCCGTTCTTTCCAGACTCATACGACGGCACATTCCGCTGCTGTATCTTCTGCAGTTCCTCCATAAATGTATCGACGTCTTTAAACTCCCGGTATACCGATGCAAACCGCACATAGGTAACCACATCCAGATCCTTTAACCGCTCCATCACAAGTTCCCCGATCACCGCGGTCGAGATCTCCCGTTCTTCCCGGTTAAATAAATTGTTTTCCACATCGTCGATCAACGCCGAAATCTGTCCCTGAGAGACTGGGCGCTTGTGGCAGGAATGCAGGATTCCTGCCTCTATCTTCGCCCGGTCGTACATCTCCCGGGTATTATCCTTTTTGACAACCATCAGAGGGATCGTCTCAAGTTTTTCATATGTGGTAAAACGCTTTCCACAAGTCTCGCACTGTCTCCGGCGTCTGATAGAACTGTTGTCATCCGCAGGCCGTGAATCGATTACTTTCGTGTCAGCCGCGTTGCAAAATGGACACTTCAATCGCTCTTCCCCTTTTCTGGTTTTATTGATATGCCCCCGCCAAATTTTCATAACATATCATACTTATTATAATATCGCAGGAAGTGCGCTTCTGCAAGCAGAAGTTTTCCGCTATTCCTTCTTTTCTCTCTCTTCTTTCAGCCTCACCAGAATAATGTCATCCCCTATCTGGCAGATGTCGCAGAATGGAATTATGTACTCTTTTTCCCGCCCCAGAAAGCCCCAGACACAGCCCGGTCCCGGTACGATGATCGCAAGCATTTTTCCCGTGCTGATGTCAAAATCGACGTCGCCCACAAAACCAAGGCGCTTGCAATCTTTTACATTTATAACTTCCCGCTGTTTGAGTTCACAGATACGCATAGACATAAACCTCCCGGATCCTTCTGTAATCAAAATATGTACAAAAGGACCGGGAGGTTCTTACTGGACAGGTATTTCTATCTACTTTTATTTCGTAACTTCTGATAACGTCACGCTGTCAAAATGCAGTGTATAATCAATCAGATGCGGCTGGCTCATCGCCACCGTCAATGCACTGACCGCCACATCCTCATCCAGCGTCACCGGAATCTGGAACTCGGAATTGCCCTCGGTCTGGATCGGATCATACTGCACGTCATCCACCAGCATATACTCATAGTTCGGGCTGCTCCAGACAATATCGGCAGTCACCTTTCCATCCTTGACGATAATGGTCGCCGGGCTGTCCACCGATGCTCTGCCGGAACCTCCCCGCAGGGTTACCTCACAGGTATAAGTGCCGTCTGCCACATCTGCAGTCTGCCCTGCCGGTTTCTGGGCATCTGCTGCATCATCGCTATTCTCCGTCTCGGATGATGCCGCTTCCGCGTCCTCTGCCTCTCCGGAAACCGGATTTTCTACCTTTACTTTGTGGTCGTACCAGGTGCCTTTCTTACCAATCAGAGCCAGGTCAAATTCTTCTCCGAGCGCCGGAACCGGCACATCGAAGCCGTTGACCTCCTCGCTCAGACCGTCGCTGTAAGTAACCGTGTCTACGGTTGGCTGCAGCCAACCGGCTTCATCTTCCTTTGCCTCGTCCGCAGTACCCAGATACAGGTTCACGATGTTTTTCGAGGTCAGGCTGATATGAAGTGTCGCCTCGCCATCCTTGACCGTCAGGACACCTTTTCCATTTTTCGATTCATTGACCTTGAACATACTGCTGTCCGTCTTAAAATCGACGGTGTAGACGCCGTCTGCAAGGTCAATGCTGCTTTTCTGTTCGGCATTCTCGGTTTCTGCGCTCTCTGTCTGCGCCACGGTGTCGGCTGCGTCCTGTTTCTGTCCTCCGCACGCTCCGAGAAGAGCGGCAGCAAGCAGAAGCGCCGCTAAATTTAATTTCTTTTTCATATACATTATTCCGAAATAGACTCAATGGCTGTCCGTGTATGAGCAACATAGAATGATTCTACCGCTTTAATTCTGCCCAGACCGGAAATCTGAGTATCTACCTTGTCAAACGCACCTGATGCCTCAAACTGGCTCTTCCAGGAATCATCATCATCGCCTGCCATATCGTTGTTTGCGTGATCACCTGCAACTACCATCAGCGGACGAAGAACGACGTTCTTATAACCAGCTGCCTTCACTGCCTCGATAACAGACTCACAGGAAGTCTCTTCCGGCTCGCCCTCTACGGTACCGATAAATACGTTGCTATATCCAAGATTCTGCATCTGGGTCTGCATCTGGCTGTAGGTTACCTTTGCAACGTGTGCGGTACCATGACCCATCAGAACGAATGCGGTTCCCTGATCGGCTGCGTCAGCTGCATCTTTAAAACCAGCTTCCGAAGCTTCTTCTGCTACAACTGCTTTTGCAACTGCCTCTTTATCTGCATTGATAACGGTTGCATCGTCGCCAACCTCACCTAACAGCGGCTCTGCGACAGCTACCTGCTCGAATTTATCCTGATACTTCTCGAGCGCCTCAACCATCTCGTCGTACTCAGCACCGTGCATGAGGTGGGTCGGCTGGACAACCAGCTCTTTAACTCCGTTCTCCACGGCTCGCTCCAGTGCCTGATCCATATTGTCGATGCACTCGCCATCACGAGCCTCAACGTGGTTGATAATGATCTGTGCGGTAAACGCACGGCGGACTGCCCAATCCGGGAATGCATCCTGGATGGAATCCTCGATACTCTTGATATCTTTCACACGGCTGTCGTTGAAGGAAGTACCAAAGCTGACTACCAGGATCTCCTTGTCGCCAATCTCATCCTGATTGCGCGGATCGTCCAGGCTCGCGTCGCCGGTATCACGACCAAAATAATCTGGATCTGCGTTCTCGCCTTCTACCAGCTCCTTCTGCTCGTCAGTCAGGGCATCCCATGCCTCTTTGGCTGCCTTGCACTGCTCATCCGTGTCATCGGTGCGCTCCTGTACATAGATGTCATCGATCAGTTTTGCCACCTTATCTGCTGCTTCCTGATCGGAATCGGCGCTCTCAGCTGACTCGGTCTCTGCCTCAGAAGCCGCCTCCGTCGAGGTTGCCTGGCTGGATGTACTGCCGCCGCAGGCTCCAAGCAATACGGACATCGTAACTGCCGCTGCACTTACAACTACTTTTTTGTTTTTTCTCATGTTTTCCTCCTTGTGTGACTCGCACAAAAATAGTTTTAACCGATATGTTCACGACAGCCGGCAGGTTTCCTGGCTTTCGGGTCATCATGCACGCCGCGCCTTCTCACTTTCGCAATGGCATCTGCAGCGCCACTCTCCGGTTCACAGTGACGAGATCGCACAGGTTTTGCACCTGTTTCCCTTTTACCCCCTGTCCATGCCCGCCAATCCGAGCAATCTGACTGGTCTGGCACAAACAGCGGCACCCACTGCCCATATCAGCTTGTTTCATTATAGATGGGGTATGTTTAAAAGTCAATTTATCCTGGAAATTATATTGAAAAAGAATGTGCCTTGGCACATTCTCGCGCCGAGCGCGGTCGCTTGCGACATGTTTCTGCTCATCCGGACAAAAGGTGCTCTCCTCCTCTTAATGATTTTATATCTTTTATGGCATAAATTTCCGGTAAATCGAAATAATTTTCTCATTCTTCACCGTCACAGCCGTGTTGTACGGCTTAAACTCCCCGATCAGCCGATCACGGATCGCGAATAATTCTTCCGCGGTATACACCTGCGGCGGTGTATCCGGGTCAGAATCATCTGTCAGGACAAAGTTCTCATCCATCTGCAGTGTAACCTCTCCCAGCTTATGGTAACTTCTCCCGACTGCCATCTCCGAGCCATAAAAGGAATCCTCCTCTACCATTCTCAGCTCTTCTCCCCCCTGTGCCGGACCGCCATTGATCTCGATCCGCCCAGACTCCTGTCGGTCAATCGAAGTAATGAGACATTCTTTCCCATCGATGAGCAGCGTATCTCCCGCCTGCAGTTCATCGATATCTGCCTTATGAAAATGCTCATAGTCATAGACCGTCAATGTGATGATAACATTGCTTTCATCCTGATGGATCTGCTGCGGTTTGAACCCAGCTGCAAAGGTACAGTTGTCAAAATGCGTCATATTGAGGGTTTCCCGGACTGGTTCAACCGTGAGCGGTTCCGTCCGCTCAATTTCCTGCGTTTTATCCCGTTCGGGCTGCTCCTGCGCCTGATCATTTTCAGTCACAGCCTCGCGGATCGCCCCCTGGCTCTCCTCATCGACAGCCCCTTCCTGTGTGGCTGTCTCCGATGCCGCGCCCGCACAGGCGGTCATCCATACACTCATCCCAAGTGCTGCGGCGATCCATGTTTGTTTCAATCGTCTCATGTTTGCTGCCGCCCCTTTTCGGCTTCTCCTTTTTCCTGGCATTTTCGTAACTGTTCAGTACCTTCACAGTCACGCGCAAAAATCCATCAAAAATTGCCTACGGCAATGGGATTTTTGCCTGCTGGCCCATGTTTTCGTACGGTCAGCGCAGTAAATGCGCAGACCTACTGAACAGTTACACATTTTCGTAACTGTTCAGTACCTTCACAGTCACGCGCAAAAATCCATCAAAAATTGCCTACGGCAATGGGATTTTTGCCTGCTGACCCATGTTTTCGTACGGTCAGCGCAGTAAATGCGCAGACCTACTGAACAGTTACACATTTTCTAAATTAAAGTCGTATGCCTGCTTTTTCTTTGCCGCCTCAACCAACTTCTCCATCTCCCGCATTACCTCTTCAAAATTCAACGCAGAAGTATCCAGTAAAATGGCGTCCTCCGCCTGCTTGAGAGGCGACAATTCCCGGTGCATATCGCGGTAATCGCGCTCGATGATATCCTGCTCGATCGCCTCCAGGGAACAGCTTTCCCCGCGTTCGGTCAGCTCTTTATAACGGCGTCCAGCTCTCACACGGCTGCTCGCGGTCAGATATACTTTCAGAGTCGCATCCGGCAGAACCGCCGTTCCGATATCCCGGCCATCCATCACGACATCCCGGCGTCCGGCTAATTCACGCTGCAGCTCCACCAGTTTTTTGCGGACCGGCGCATAGACAGAGGTATTCGAAGCCATATTTCCAACCGCCTCTGTCCGAAGCTCGCTACTGACATTCTCCCCATTTAAATAAACCTGCTGGATCCCATTTTCATATTCCAGTGAAATGGAAACCGTCTCACAGGCGCGTCCGATCGCCGCCTCATCATGGCTGTCGATGCCCTGGCGCAAAAAATACAATGCCATCGCCCGGTACATCGCCCCTGTATCAACATAAATATATCCATAATCTTCCGCCAGCTTCTTTGCCACTGTGCTCTTTCCAGCCCCGGCTGGTCCATCAATCGCTATATTAATCGGCATTTCGTTTCCCCTTTTTCATATCGTTATAATTCATGATTTTTCGCTGCGCTCCGTCCCGCCAGCATGCCGGTCGACCACGCAATTTGTAAGTTGTAGCCGCCGGTGACTGCATCGAGATCCAGCACTTCCCCTGCAAAATAAAGTCCTGGAAGCTTCTTCGACTCCATCGTGGATGGATTCACTTCTTTTACCGTCACACCGCCCTGGGTAATGATCGCCTCATTGAAACCTCGCAGCCCGGTCAGCGTCAGTGTAAAATGCTTTGTCACCTCCGTCAGCCGTCTCCGCTCTTCCTTCGTCACGGCGTTGACCTGCTTGTCCGGCTCAATGCCGCTACGGCGAATTATGACCGGTATCAGTTTTGATGGGTACAGATGGTTCAGCGCATTTTTAAACTGTTTATTCTTCTCCGCCTCAAAATCGCGCAGAATCCGCGCATCGAGCTGTTCCATGGAAAGCGCCGGTTTCAGATCGATCATCAGAGTCAGCGGACCCTTTTTCAGTTTTTTCGCCGCATAACTGCTGGCACTCAAGAGTACCGGACCCGAAACGCCGTAATGGGTAAACAGCATCTCACCAAATTCACGGTAAACCTCTTTCTTTCCATTTAAAACAGCAGCTTCCACGTTCCGCAGGGAGAGTCCCTGCAGCTCCTTCACATCTTCCTTCGTCTCAAACGGAACAAGCGCCGGCGAAAGTTCCGTCACCTTGTGCCCTGCTGCCTCCGCGAACCGGTAACCATCGCCGGTTGAGCCGGTCGTCGGGTAGGATAGACCGCCCGTCGCCACGATCACTACATCCGCAGCTATGTAGGAGTCCTTTTTCCCACGCTCATTACCGCCCTGCGCCAGAATCACACCTTTTAATACACCATCCTCCAGCCACAGTTCCCGAACTCCCTGATTCAATTCTACTTTCACGCGCAGTTCCCGCAGCCGTCTTGCAAACGCCGATGTCACATCCGATGCCCGATCAGACACCGGAAAGACACGGTTGCCGCGCTCCACCTTAACATGACAGCCGTTCGCCTCCAGAAAATCCTTCACATCCTGGTTACTAAAACCGTAAAATGCACTGTATAAAAAGCGGCTGTTTGTCACAACACTGTCAAACAGACCTTCCATATCACAGTCATTCGTCACATTGCAGCGCCCTTTTCCCGTGATATAGATCTTTTTTCCCAGTTTCTCATTCTTTTCATAGATCGTTACCGCGCAGCCATTTTCCGCCGCCGCAATCGCAGCCGCCATGCCGGCTGCCCCGCCGCCGATCACGATTATTTTTTTCATATTGCTATCCTTTTCGTTTTTATATCGCCTGGTGCTATCAATCCTGTACCAGGTGGATCGCAAATCCGCCGACTTCTTCTTTAAAATAGGCGAAAATACAGCGACCCTGCTCATCAAAGCGCTTCGTCTCTTCCCGAAGCGTCATACCGCGGTTCACAAAGTATCGGATCGCCGCCTCGCAATCATTTACGCCAAAGCCAATATGGCCGTAAGTTCCGTGGCTCTCCACCTTCATATTTTCCGTCAGGTCACCGCTGAACACCGCTTTCTCCGTCTCGCGCGGCATCAGCCCCATCAGGCGCGCCAGTGTCTCAGCAACCTCCCAGGCCTCGTCTTCCGATTTTGTATTGATTCCCACGTGTTTTACGTGCATATGAAATAATTCCATCGGGGTTGGATCCCCCGCATGCTCTGCCATAAATGCTAGTGTGCGCTCTTTTGCTGTCTGCTCCATTTTGTCCGCTTCCTTTCTATCGCTACATTTAACGCAAAGTTTACACAAATGTTTGTATTTTTCAAAATTGCCATCTTTTTCTTTAAATATTGATTTTACTGTATCTTACGAAGAATTGCAACCGCGCTTCTGCATATTTCCACACATGATTGCCAAATCAGCCGTCCGCTTCTTTCTATCACTTACGCAGCTTTTTTACCTCACGGATCTTCTCCTCCATCGCCTCCACAACCGTTTCCAGCACCTTGACGCGCGCGAAATATTTGGAATTTCCTTCTATGATCGTCCACGGGGCATAGGTAGTAGAGGTCCGCACCAGCATCTCATTGACTGCCTGCTCGTATGCGTCCCATTTTTCACGGTTGCGCCAGTCTTCGTCCGTAATTTTCCACTGTTTTGCCGGATCCTCCATGCGCTCCTTAAAGCGGCGTTCCTGCTCATCTTTATCAATATGAATCCAGAATTTCAGGATCACCGCGCCAAAATTCGCCATGTGCTCTTCCATCTCGTTGATTTCCTGATATGCCCGTTTCCAGTCCGCCTCACTGCAGAAACCCTCGATCCGCTCCACCATCACGCGCCCGTACCAGGTGCGGTCGAAGATCGCAATATGCCCCGCTTTCGGCATCTCCCGCCAGAAACGCCACAGATAATGGTGTACCTTCTCCACATCATTCGGTGCCGCCGTCGGATTGACCTTGTAGCCGCGTGGATCCAGGTGGCTTGTCAGGCGCCGGATCGCACCGCCTTTTCCCGCCGCATCCCAGCCTTCAAAGCCGATCACCACCGGAATCCGCAGCCGGTACAGCTCGCCGTGCAGCACCTCCAGCTTTTTCTGCAGCTTATCCAGACGTTCCTTATATTCCTCGCGTGTCAGCGTTTTCGTCAGATCCACGCCGGAAAGCACGCCATTTTTAAACCGCTCATCTGGAAGTTTGACCGGCGGATGCACCGCCTCTTCCTCGCGTTCCATTCGGCGGCGGTTCAGCTCATACTCCAGCCGGTCTGTGACGGTGGATAAAATCTTGACCGCCGCATAATTTTTATCAGTCGCTTCCACGATCGTCCACGGCGCGTACCCGGTATCCGTCCTCTGCAGCATTTCCTCATTCATCTCCAGAAATGTATCGTAATCCTTGTTGCGCTTCCAGTCCGCCTCCGTCACACGCCACGCAGTCTCTTTGCTTTCTTCCAGCCGTTTAAAGCGCTTTTTCTGCTCGTCCCTGGAAATATACAGAAACAATTTGATCAGAATCATGCCGGAATCTGCCAGCTGCTTTTCAAATGAAAGGATATCCCGGAACGCCCCGTTTAGCTCCTGCCGCTTCGTCTCTTTGTCAAACCGGTCAACGGTAACCTTATCGTACCAACTCTTGTCAAAGATCATCATTCGGCCATCTTCTGGTGTCTTCGTCCAATACCGCCAGAGAAATGGACGCATCCGTTCCTCTTCCCCCGTCTCCCGGCTCGCATAAACATCAAAGCCGCGCGGATCCAGCGGCTGGATCAGGCGGTTGATCTGCGTTCCCTTACCGCCTGCCCCGAAGCCGTCAAATACGATGACAACCGGGATCTTTTCCGCCTTACAGGCGCGCTGCAATTCTCCCAGCTTCACATCCATCTCTTCCCGAAGCTTCTTGTAGTTTTCCTTATCCACTGATTTATTCAAATCTACTTTTTCCAGCATCTTTCCACCTCCACATCAAGCAGTAAAATGACCTTTCACCAATCCCATGGCATCACAATGCTTCGTCTTTACCTTTCCCCGTCATCATCTCATGCTCTTTTTTGATCTCTTCATATAATTGTACCGAATCCCACTTCATATTATACGGTGTCAGGACTGCTTTATAATCAATCCGTCCGACTCCCTTTTTTCGGAGTGCATGGATAAATGCATCGATCTGGGCGGAAGAAAAGCCTGCCATGATCGCCATCTCATCTGAGAAATCCATTTTCCTGGAAGAATCGTTCTCCGGCACTTCTCGCTGCAGCCTCCCGTCTGCCTGTTTCTGAGCGGACTCTTCTTTTTGCGTTTCCTCCACAGTCTCTATTGCTTGTCTTGCTTCCTTGAGGACATCCTCATTCAGTCCTTTCACACCAGCCAGCACGCCCACCGGCAGCCCGTACTCCTCCTTTGTCACTGCCCTTAAGCGGAATCCCAGCGGCATAAGCGCCTGCTGCACCTTCATTTTTCTTTTGGAATCAGTAAAATTATACAATAATACAGTTGGTTTCATCGTAATTTATCGATTCTCCTCTCTGTTTCTTATTCCCGCCTCATCAATTCTCCAGCTTCTCAATATGATTCTCTATTATATCCTTTTTCCCCCCTTCTGTGCAAGAAAAACAAAAAAACAGCGGCATCAGCCACTTGCTTTCGCTCGTCCGCTGTCTGCCGCTGTCTGATTTTTATTTCATTTATGTATGTTTCCGCATCTCAGATCCTCTTCCGGTCTGCTGCCAGATAGTTCCTTAGTGAAGAACACCATTTGCATCCGCTACCATACCGTTCGGAGTTACCATGTTCGTCCAGAGTGCTCCGCTATTCAGGTCAAACAGATACCATGCGCCATCGATGAACTGATAGCCTGTCTTTCTTGCACCGCGAGTGCCGTCGGATACCGGATTCAGATAATACTTGTACGGTCCAATCTGCTGCCATCCGGTCAGCATCTTGCCTCTCGTACCATCGGATACCGGGTTTAAATAGAACCAGTTATTATCAGTATAGATCCAGTCTGTATCCATGAAGCCGTTTGCATTCAGATGATACCACTCATTATCAACATATACCCAGTTGTTCTTAACCGGTACACCATTGATGTAGTAAGACCAGCCGTAAATGCTGTTTACCCACTGACCATTCGCATTTGCCGGAGTGGAACCACCAGAAGAATTATCGGTCGGAGGTGTACCTGTATACACATCTGAAGAATTCATATAATATTCATCGGACTCGTCACTCCACTCACCCTTATCGCTTCCGTCAACCGCGCGTACCTTAAAGGTATAATCGCCGGATTTCGTCATGTATGGGTAGAAATTGTAGCTTGTGCCTGTGGTTGTAACAGTCGTTACGGTAGAACTGTTGCGGTACAGTTTAACTTCATATTTGCTTGCATCCGATACGCTGTCCCAGGTTGCGGTACGATTGCTCCAGCTAAGATCTTCGACCGTATCCAAATCGCCGTCAACAGCTGACATCGTAATCTTAACTTTCCACTCGCTCTTATCGCCAGATCGCTTCGTAACTTTGTAAGCCGACTTGGTTGCAGAAAGCTTTGTGCCGGATAACTGATAACCGTCCTTTGCCTCGATCGTCAGGTAGATGACCGGCTTATCACCTCTCTCCCACTCGCTGTCGTCATTGTCAAACTCCTGCTCGGTAATCTCAACATTACCCTTCGTAACTTGTACATCCGGATCCCCGATGCTGTCGCCCGCTTCCGGTTTCGCATTGACACGGAACTTAACTTCCGAGATCTTTTTGTCAGCCGCGTATGCCGGAATACTCATAGCCAGTGCCGCCATGATAGCAAGAGCGGAAACCGCCGCTGCCTTCAGGTTATGTCTCATATCCCATCCTCCTTTTTTAATGTACTCTCGCGTACAAAATCTTGTTTTCATTATAACAAACATATCCGCCTGCGTCAAAATAAACTGTCGGTATTTTCAAAATTTTTCCTTTGTTTTTTTGAAGTAAATGTCTGCTTTCTGTTATTGACAGGATAGCACACTTTTATTACCTGAGAATAACTTTTTGTTTAAGGTTTTCTGACATTTTCGTCAATGGTAGAATTTATATCATAATTGATATTTCCTGTGACATAAAAAAGAATGTACCTTTTTGTGTGATGGGGAATTCCAAGGAATTTTCTATCACACAAAAAATAGACCGGGGCAGATTTCTGCGGTCCGGTCTATTTCTACCTTACTTAAAAGCAGGTGTTCATTTTATTTGAAATACTCCACACCTGAAGCAAACAGCTGCATATCCTGATTTCCATAGATATTCATGCCTGTATCGCTCCAGCAGCGCTCGTTGTGACCCATCTTACCAAGAATACGTCCATCCGGGCTTGTGATACCCTCGATGCACTGGTAGGAACCGTTCGGGTTCCACTCCTCGCTGACGGATAAGTTTCCGTTCGGATCGCTGTACTGGATCGCGATTTGACCATTTGCGCGAAGTTTTGCAAGCCACTCCTCGTTGGCTACGAAACGTCCTTCACCATGGGACATCGGGTTGCAGTATACGCCTCCCAGCTCTGCTTTTCTGAGCCACGGGGACAGGTTAGATACAACCTTTAAGTATGCCATGCGGGAAATGTGGCGTCCAATGTTGTTGGTTGTCAGAGTCGGGGAATCTGCTTTCTGCGGCTCAATCTTGCCTCCGGTTAAAAGTCCCAGTTTGATTAATGTCTGGAAGCCATTGCAGATACCCAGTACCAGGCCATCCCGGTCATGAAGCAGTTTGTCGATCTCCTCCATCATCGCCTCGTTGCGGAATACCGTAGCGAAGAATTTAGCCGAACCATCCGGCTCATCACCTGCGGAGAATCCACCCGGGAACATGATGATCTGGGATTTCTTGATATCCTCTTTGTACTGCTCGATGGAAGAACGGATATCGGATGCATTCTGGTTGCGGAATACACGCACAATCGTCTCCGCTCCGGCTGCCTCAAACGCTTTCGCGCTGTCCAGCTCGCAGTTGGTACCCGGCATTGCCGGAATAAATACAGTTGGTTTTGCCACTTTATGTTTACATACATATACCTTATCGGTATTGTAAAGCGTCTCTTCTGCTGCCTTCATCGGTGCGCCGGAAGCGGTCGGGAACACTTTCTCCAGGGTTCCGGTCCATGCTTTCAGAGCCTCTTCCATGGAGATCACGGTACTGCCATACTCGAAGGTTCCCTTGTCGGTTACCTCACCGATCACGGTGTACGGAATGGACAGCTCGCCTACCTTGCCGTCCGGAACCTCGCAGACAATATTGCCCCAGCCAGCGGCGAAGAAGTCTCTCGGATCTACATTGTGCTCAATCTTTACGCCCAGGCGGTTACCAAATGCCATCTTGCTGACAGCCTCTGCCACACCAGCACCCTCAACCGCATATGCGGAAATAATCTTTCCAGACTCCATATCGTGGTAGATTTTCTCGTAACCATCCATGATCTGGCTGTAAACCGGCAGGTCATGTGCATCTTTCTCGATGGTAAAGAGAACAATCTTGCTGCCCGCTTTCTTAAATTCCGGAGATACCACGTGTTTGGTATCGGAAATATCAACTGCAAAGGAAACCAGTGTCGGCGGTACATCGATTTCTCCGTGCTCTTCATCATAGAAGCTGCCGGACATACTGTCCTTGCCGCCGATGGACGGAAGTCCAAATCCGAGCTGTGCACTGTAAGCACCGAGCAGAGCGGAGAACGGTGTGCCCCATCTCTTCGGATCTTCCGTCATACGTTTGAAGTACTCCTGGAAGGTAAAGCGGATCTTGTGGAAATCACCGCCGTTTGCCACGATCTTAGCAACAGAATCCAGCACTGCGTAAGTAGCGCCGTGGTACGGGCTCCAGCTGGACAGGTACGGATCATAGCCGTAGCTCATCATGGTAACGGTATCGCATTTGCCCTTGCTCATCGGCAGTTTTGCCACCATCGCCTGTGTCTCGGTCATCTGGTGGACACCGCCGTATGGCAGGAATACACTGCTTGCGCCCACGGTGCTGTCGAACATCTCAACCAGACCCTTCTGGGAGCATACATTTAAGGAAGAAAGCATGGACAGCCATTTTTCTTTTACATCCTTTACTTCCTGTTTATCAAATACATTGCCTTCCCTGGTCGGAACCTCAACGGTAACGGTTGTCTCCTGATGAGCACCGTTGGTATCCAGGAATGCACGGCTTAAATCTACGATCGTCTTGCCTCTCCAGTTCAGAACCAGGCGCGGGGACTCAGTAACAACGGCAACCGGAACTGCCTCCAGGTTCTCTTCTGCTGCATAAGCAAGCATCTTATCAACATCTTTCGGGTCTACCACCAGAGCCATACGCTCCTGTGACTCGGAAATCGCAATCTCCGTTCCGTCCAGACCTGCATATTTCTTCGGAACCTTGTCAAGGTCAATCTGAAGTCCGTCAGCTAACTCACCGATCGCTACCGATACGCCGCCGGCGCCAAAGTCGTTACACTTCTTGATCAGACGGCTGACCTCTGGGCGGCGGAACAGTCTCTGTAATTTACGCTCGGTCGGTGCATTGCCCTTCTGAACCTCTGCACCGCAGACCTCGATGGACTCCTCGGTATGTACCTTGGAAGAACCGGTTGCGCCGCCGATACCATCACGGCCGGTACGTCCACCCATCAGGATGATTACATCGCCCGGATCGGAAGTCTCACGGATGACGTTTTTGCGCGGAGCTGCTGCCATAACAGCACCGATCTCCATACGTTTTGCCACATAATTTGGATGATAAATCTCTTTTACATAGCCGGTAGCAAGACCGATCTGGTTACCGTAGGAGCTGTAGCCATGTGCTGCATCCTTTACGATGCGCTTCTGCGGAAGTTTGCCGTGCAGTGTCTCCGACATCGGACGGGTCGGATCAGCCGCACCGGTCACACGCATAGCCTGATATACATAGGTACGTCCGGAAAGCGGGTCACGGATAGCACCGCCTAAGCAGGTGGCAGCGCCGCCAAACGGCTCAATCTCGGTCGGATGGTTGTGGGTCTCATTCTTAAAGTTTACCAGCCACTCTTCTTCCTTGCCGTCGATGGTAACCGGAACTACGATACTGCACGCATTAATCTCCTCAGACTCCTCCAGATCCTCCAGCTTGCCTTCACGGCGAAGCTTCTTCATAGCAAGAACAGCCAGATCCATCAGGCAGACAAACTTGTCATCGCGATCTTTGTAGAGAACCTCGCGATCTGCCAGATACTGTTTGTAGGAAGCTTCCATCGGCTCATTGTAATCGCCCTTTGTAAAGGTAACGTCCTTTAACTCAGTCTGGAAGGTCGTATGACGGCAGTGATCGGACCAATATGTATCCAGCACGCGGATCTCGGTCACAGACGGATCTCTCTTCTCTTCGTTCTTAAAGTAGTTGTGGATATGCTCGAAATCCTTGAACGTCATCGCAAGGTTCAGGGAATCGTAGAGTTCTTTTAACTCTGCCTCACCATAACCGCAGAAACCATCGAAAATCTTGACATCCTCCGGCTGCTCAAATACCGTTACCAGCGTTTCCGGCTTTGCGTTGTTATTCTCACGGGAATCCACCGGGTTAATGCACAGGGACTTGATGCCCTCGATCTGCTCCGCGGTCAGTGTTCCGGAAATAACATAAGTTGTCGCGGAACGGATCACCGGATTTTCCTCTTCATTCAGAAGTTTCACACACTGTTCTGCGGAATCGGCTCTCTGATCGAACTGTCCCGGCAGGAACTCAACGGAAAAGATCGTATCGCCTTCCTTGGACGGGAATGCCTCCTCATAGACAAAATCAACCGGCGGCTCAGAGAAGATAGTAATCAGCGCTTTCTGATATGCATCCTCCGATACATCCTCAATATCATAGCGGATCAGTACGCGGACATCGGTGATCGTGTCGATCCCCAGATAGCTTGCGATCTCCTCTTTCAGATCGTGAGCCAATACGGCAAATTCCGGTTTTTTCTCAACGAAAATACGTCTTACGCTCATGTTTTCCTCCTGTTTTTTCGTATTTTAATGTTTCATGTTCCGTAAAATACATTCATTTTTTAGCATAAAAGGCAAATGCCTTCTTCTAGCATCTGCCTTTATCATACACAATTTTTATAGATTAGTAAAATTAATATATTTAATATTTTTTATTAACATATCTTATTGAACGATTCTCTCTTGCCTTATTTCATTCCTGCTTTTTTCATTTTGAAATCATTCTTTAAAACGATTTTTTCTGTTCCAACGCCCCTGTCTCATTCAGTGCAAGCAGCTTTCCCATCCCCGTCGAACGGTCATACGAAACAACCGACAGACTGGCATTCGCCACAATGATCTCCTGCGGCTCCCGATGGAAACGGAGCAGATAATTCATCAAAAAGACGAGGATCCCACCGTGCGCCACGATCACCGCATCCCCGGCTGTCTCCTCCAAAATCTGTCGGATCGCCCGTTCACTCCGCGCCTCGCAGGATTTTCTTGATTCTCCGCCGGACGGGATGCCGACCATCGGCTGTTCCCTCCACAGATGAAATTCATCCGGGTACTCTGCTTCCACCTGCTGCCAGCTTTTGCCTTCCCAGCATCCAAAATCGCGCTCCCGCAGCCCCGTCAGGCGGCGGAGCGGTAATTTTCCTTCCTTTGCCAGGATCTCCGCCGTCTGGAATGCACGCGCAAGCGGGCTGGCATAGACCGCATCGATCCGCGTTTTCGCCGGATAGCCGCTCCTTTCTTTCAGGACAGTGGCAAGCTGCTCCGCCTGCTGCCGTCCTGTTTCGTTCAGCGGAATATCCGTCGTTCCCTGTATCTTTCCCGCCCGGTTCCAATCGGTCTGACCGTGGCGTACCAAATAAAACAGCATTTTCTATTACTCCTGTTCATCTATCTCTTTCTGAGCCATCTCTGCCGCCTGACCGCTGACCTTCATCGCGTCCATCGTCAGCTTCATGATGTCACGGATCTCATCCTCGCTCATCTTCATGCGCTCCGCCAATTCCGCAAGGGTCGCCTCACGTCCCAGCTCCCGCGCCATGCTCGCAGAAATATCCTTGAGGACATTAACACGCGCCGCCATCTCCTCCTCGATCTTCGTCTCGCGGTCCTGAATCTGCAGCGCATCCTCGATCGCCGCGCGCACCTTTTTCTCCATCTGCGCATCGAAATCACCGTTTTTGTACTCACTTGCGAACAGAAACAGCGCCATATTTGCCTCCTGCACCAGATCGCCCGCCGGAAGTCCCCGATCGTGGTACTCCTCCGCGATCTGAACCGCCTTCGCCAGTTTTAACTCCGTCAGACGGGAAGCCGCGGTCTTGTCCCCCTCCGTCAGTTTTTTCAGAAGCGCCGTTTCCTCCTCCGGCGTGCCCTGCGGGAGATTTTTCAGTTCCTCTAAGTAAATATCATAAAATGTATTAGATTCCATGTGGTATTCCCTCCTAAAAAATACATACTTCTAAGATGATTCCGTCATTTTATCACAAACAAGACACAGATACAATCATTATTGACTCCGCCCTCCAATCATGTTACACTGAATACAGTTCTATAAGGAGGACTAATAAATGGATATCAACTATGAATTATATAAAGTATTTTACCACGTAGCCTCGACGTTAAGTTTCTCCGAGGCATCTAAGCAGCTTTTCATCTCCCAGTCGGCGGTCAGCCAGTCGATCAAGGTACTGGAGAAGAAACTGAACCAGACTCTTTTCATCCGCAGCACAAAAAAAGTACAGCTTACCCCGGAAGGCGAGATCCTACTCAAGCACGTGGAACCGGCGATGAACCTGATCCGTCAGGGCGAAAACCAGCTGCTCGACTCTAACAGCTTAAACGGCGGTCAGCTCCGCATTGGAGCAAGCGATACGATCTGCCGCTATTATCTGGTGCCATTTTTAAGCGAATTTCACAAGCGCTACCCGAATATCCACATCAAGGTTACCAACCGTACCTCCATCGAATGTGCGCGGCTTCTGGACAACGGTCAGGTCGATTTTATTCTGACGAACTATCCAAACTCCGGGCTCGGTGGAACGCAGAATATCCATGTGCTGCGCGAATTCAACGATATATTCGTCGCCAATGAGACCTATTTTCCGATGAAAGACCGCCCGGTTACACTGCGCGAGCTGCAGGCGCTCCCAATCCTCATGCTGGATCGCAAGAGTACCACCAGCGAATTTCTGCACAACATGTTCCAGAAGCACCAGCTCGACCTCGTACCGGAGATTGAATTAAGCAGCAACGATCTGCTCATCGATCTGGCGCGCATCGGTCTCGGCATCGCATTTGTCCCGGATTTCTGTCTCCCGGCTGGCGAAAAAGAACTTTATGCCCTGACCCTGACTGAAGCCCTGCCGCCGCGCCAGCTCGTCGTCGTCCACAATGAGACAATGCCGATCTCACAGGCATCGCGTGAATTTATTGAACTTCTGGAAAACGGCTCCAAAACGCCTGGAGCTCCTGCTCCAGAGACGAAAGACTGACCCGTTTGACATCGCTCCATTCCCTTGGAAATAATTCCCGGTACTCCCGACGCCAGAACCGGTCATCCAGTAAAAGGATGACGCCCTGATCGGACGCGGTCCGGATGACCCGCCCTGCCGCCTGGAGTACCTTATTCATGCCCGGATACTGGTAGGCATATGCAAATCCATCTTTTCCCGCTTCTTCAAAATATCCCTGCAAAATTTTCTGCTCCGTGCATACCATCGGGAGCCCGGTTCCGACCACGATCACGCCGATCAGCCGGTCGCCTGTCAAGTCGATTCCCTCCGAAAACAGACCGCCCATCACGCAGAACGCCACCAGGGAGGTATCACGTTCAGCTGTTCGTTCGGGAGAAAATTTCTGTAAAAATGCTTCCCGTTCCTCCTCGGTCATGTGAGAATCCTGGATCAAAACTTCCATACTTTTTCCGGTTTTCCCAAAACGTTTTTCCACTTCCCGCACCCGGTTCATATACTGGTACGACGGGAAGAACACAATATAATTGCCTTTTTTTGCACTTGCTATCGCCTGGATGTAGTGCAGTACCCGCCGGTATTCCGTCTCATTGCGCCGCGTATACCGGCTCGTCACATCCGTCGCCGCCAGCAGAAGACGCCGCTCCTGCGGAAACGGGGACGGCACATAGACCGTATAGTCCTCCTCCTGATCCGACAGAAGCATCCGGTAATACCGGAGCGGCAGAAGCGTTGCCGAGAAAAAGACCGCTGCTTTCCCCTGCGACAGGCACTGCGCCAGATTTTCAATCGGATTGACACAATAAAGCCGGATGACAAATTCGCCGGACGGCAGAAGTTCCGTGTAAATCCTGTAATGCTCATCGACCCGCTCATACATATTTAAAAAGTGTCGCACCGAAAAATAAAAATCCAGAATCGTGTCCCGTCCATCTTCCCCGCCCGGCTTTTCCAGATACTTTTCCATTTCTCCAAAAACACTGTTTAACACTGAAACCAGATGTCCGGCATCCTTGAGCACCTGGTAGCCGTCGCACTCCCGCTTCATCTCCAGAAGCGCCTTATTTAACCTTGTAAGCTGCCGCCCCAGCGCCGGCGCACGATGTCCCAGTACCTTTTTCGTCAAAAGCACTTCTTCCTTTATAATAGAAGCACTATACATTTCCCGCGCGCGCGATACCAGATTGTGAGCTTCATCCATCAGGAAGAAATAGTCTCCCTCCGCCCCATCCGCAAAATAACGTTTCAAGCGCACATCCGGGTCAAAGACATAATTATAATCGCAGATGATCCCATCCACAAACGAAGAAATATCGAGGCAGAACTCAAACGGGCAGACCTGAAATTTTTCCGCATACTCTAAAATTACCGGACGCGTGATTCCGAATTCCTGATGCAAAATTTCATACACCGCATCGTTGACACGGTCAAAATGCCCTTTCGCACGCGGGCACATTTCCGGATTGCACACCGGTTTTTCCAAAATACACAACTTTTCCTTTGCCGTGATCGTGACCGAACGAAAATACAGCCCGCGTTCCCGCAAAATCGCCAGCGCCTCTTCCGCCACCGTCCGCGTGATCGTCTTCGCCGTCAGGTAAAAGAGTTTCTGCCCATGCCCTTCCCCGATCGCTTTAAGCGCCGGAAATACCGTCGAAAGTGTCTTTCCAATCCCGGTCGGGGCCTGGACAAACAGCCTGCGCCCGCGCTCCAGCGTCCGGTAAACCGCCACCGCCAGATCCCGCTGTCCCGCCCGGTACGGATAGGGAAATTCGAGCGCTTTGATTGATTCATCACGTCGCAGCCCATTGTGATAGAGGTAACGCGCCCATTTGACATATTCATGGATCAGACCAGCAAACCATTCGGAAAGTTCGTCCATCGTCTGGATCTCCTGAAAGCGGCGGATCTCCTCCGTCTCCAGATTACAGTAGGTGAGCTGCAGTGTCACTTCGTCCAGCGCTTCCTGTAATCCATAGATATAGCCATAACAGCGCGCCTGCGCCATATGCACGCCAACCGCTTCTTCCAGACAGTTTACATCCTGGTAAACACACTTGATCTCATCGATCGTGACATCTTTTCCATCCCGGATGATTCCATCCGCACGCCCCTCGACCACGATTTGGAATCCGTCCTCCTCCACCGAATGGCGCAGCGACACCTCCGCCTGATACCCTGATCCCATCCGCCGCTGTATCTTCCGGTGCATCCGTCCCCCAGCTAACATCGCCTCTCTCTGTGCACCCGCCGTTCGCCGGTTATCAATATCCCCCGAACGCAGAACGAACTCAACCAGATTGCGGACGGAGATCCGTATCTGCCTGCCGGTCAGCTCCATGTGTGGTTCCTCCCTTCCCCGTACATTTTATGTCTATCAAAAAGACTGCAGACACCATCTTCTCTCCGGCACCCGCAGTCTTTCTTTATTTTCGTACTATCAACTTTTCTTTCATCATGCCGATTCGGGCCATACATATCCTTCCAAAATATCTATGATATCTATGTTCCGCTTGAACCAGCCTTCCAGCCCTTTTATGCCGCTGTCACATTGTTCGCTTCCATCGTGTCAAGAAACGCCTCATACTCTGCATCCTCGCCCATGTACTCAACGGTCAGAATCTGTGTCAGATCCAGGCTCATAACTCCCAGAATCGACTTGGCGTCAATAACAACACGGTTATAAAAAACATCAATATCAAAATCGCATTTTATAGAAGCATTGACAAATTTCTTTGCATCTTCTATCGTTTTCAGCATAATTTTTCTCTGTTTCATAATAAACAACTCCTTTTTCCTGAATGTACCAACAGAATTTTTCCCTCCGTTTTTTAGGCACATTTTAAATCATCAAGATTTATTCAGTGTTTATAGCATGATTTTTGTCGAATGTCAATTAAATTTCTTTTATATCACATATTCTCGACACATGATTTTTACCAAAAAATCAGCGTATTTCTTGGTAAAATATCGCGACAGTTATAGCTGTGTGTCGTATTCATTTCACGTCAGATTGTCATTGTCTATATAAATCAAATAATTTTACAACTATATTTCGGGCAGTTGGACTAAATATTCATTGCAAATCCCCCGACTGGTAAGAGTACACAAGTTCCCTTTTGCTAAATTACCCTGACATTTAGTTTCCATATAAAATGATGAATGAAACCTAATAAATGGAAAAAAATATATTAAATCAAAAAAAATGAAAAATCGCAAAAAAATTGTTGACTTTTCGTTATGGCTATGATATTATAACTGAGTCAGCAAGGAAGGGGAATAGTTCAATGGCAGAGCAACGGTCTCCAAAACCGTTAATGGGGGTTCGAATCCCTCTTCCCCTGCTTCTAAAGGCGTCAGTGATTCAGAGATGAGTCATTGGCGTTTTTGTTTTTTAAACAATAAAAGCTTGTAAATAAAGGCTTTTCAACGTTTTCTTTTCATCTAAGCGCACATCCTGTAATCATTTTCAGCTCGTCATTCTTGAGATCTTTCTTATCTAATACCACTTAATCCTATCTGTTTTAGTATTAAAATGTCACTGAAGTGTCACTGATTTGTCACTGAAGTGTCACTGATTTGTCACTGATTTTCCTATCATGATTTTTGGAACGAATTTCCGTTTGATTATAGCACAGACTTTCGTTTTTCTACAAGATAAAATCTCCTGTACATCATTATACTGTCAAAAAAAGGCGTTTCTACCTATTATAAAAGGACAGAAGCATTTCTCCACTTCTGCCCTGTTACAATTACTATTTTCTTATACCTAACACACCATCCATGAACCTGTTCCGATAATTTTCATCTTTGCCATAAGCCTCTCTCATAGACTCAATCAGTGAGCATGGCTTTTTTCTACTTTTTCTTCTTGCTCCTGTTCTTCATCCAGTGTCACTCTTCTCATGAACACAATGTCCTCTGGTTTGACATACTCATATGATCTACTCCACTTGTCAGAAGAAGTGTCAATCACAATCATGATTACTTTCTCGCCGTCCTCTTCTTCTGGTATTAACCCTATCTCAATGATTGTTCCAAGACATTCCCTATCCTCTGTTCCGCAATAGACAATATCACCCTTGCAGAAACGCTCTGTCATATTATTTTCTGTATATTCCATACATGGAATCATTTCAATTTTACCCATGATTTTTTCCTCCTATATAAATAAGGTGGCAGGAATCCCCACCACCAATCAACTAAAATTTAAACTTTGATCGTTGCTGTGCCATTGTAAGACTAAGATTTTCATATAATGCTTTTGCGAATCCATCAGGATCTTGTACGTTTTGAAGTACAATTTTATCAATCGGTGCATTCACAGTGTAGGACGCATTATTGACCTGTGTACTGCTCTTGGACATAGCTTCTATGCCCCTCTTCAATCCATCTGCGTAGGCTTGTCCATATCCTTTATCCACATTTGAAATCAATCTATGACGTTGTTCAGCATTTACAATCTGTTCGCCAGCTTTGAGGATGTATGGATACTCTTTAGGATCAAGTTCTTTCAATCCCATCGACTTCATCCAAGCCTCTTCACTGTCCTCATTGTTTTGTCCAACTACACCAGCTTCCAAACCACTATGAGCGATGCCAGCTTTCTTACGATTGATTTCTGCACCGGGTCCATTGTTTTCATCCTTATTAGACCAAGCACTCTTTCCTGGTCCATCAGATTTGCTATGATGTTTCTTTTTAGAACTAGAATCGTCATCCTCATCTTCATCGTCATCATCACGTTCAGATTCTTTCAAAGCCTTTTTAACATCTTTTAGAACGCTCAACATCTCAGATACATCTTTTGTAAGTTGTTGCCAACTGGTAGTCTGTTCTCCAATTAATTTGGAATTTTCTTCATACTGACGTAGAGAAGCAAGTAAATCTTGTCCAGATGTTTTCAAATCATCTTTAATACCAGCAAGAACTTGTTCCGCACTGGAACCAGAAGCACCCGTTACATCTTTGCTGTATTGAAGAACATTCATAAGATTGGCATCAGCAGAAATTAGACCCTTATTAAGCTGATTTAAAAGTTCTTGAATCTGTGTCTGTGCTTCATTCGCTGTAATAGTACCAGCCTTATACGCTTCAATATAACTATTCAGAAGATTATAGATTCTCTCTGTAGACTGAATCTGATCCTCATACGTTTTCAGTTGAGAAGCATTCTGTTCATACCGATTCTTGAATACAGTATAAATGTCATTATCATTACCAGATAGAACCTTATCTTTCCAACCAGAACCAAGATAATCATTTGCAACCATAGCATTTTGAGCCTTAGTTACATTCTCTGCAATTTCAGACCACTTATCTTTGATTTTGTCTAAGGCTTCGAGCTGTTCGTCAACCTTATCATTGTAATCATCTAACTGGTCGTTCAGTGCGTCCAACTGTTCTTGAAGGTCATTCTTGGTTTTAGAGAACTGTGCGTCTTGATATGCTTTCTGTGCATCACGAATCTTATCAGCGTCAGTGGTGTACTCGATTTCGCCATTGCGGATAATTTTTTGCGTTTTCTGGTGTAAAGCCTGCTCCAAATCCATAGCACTTTGTTCTAGTTGATTCTGAAGCTGTAGTTTCGTGTTCTGCTTATCCAACAGATCAATCTTATCTTGAATAGCATCTTTCTGTTTCTCAATGTTCTTCTGAAACTCTTTCTGTTGGTCTTGGATAGCTTTTGTCTCATCGTCAATAGCACCTGTAACAGCACTAATGACAGTCGAATAATCATCCTGTAAAGAAGATAGAGCATCTTTGACTGTATTCAAATCAGAAGAATAATTGCTAATCTTAGTCAAAGGAAGTTGGAGTAATTCTTCATTCCATTTTTTCAGATTTTGAATCATACTGGACATTTCGCCATTGACGTTCTGAAGCTGACTGTATAATTCGTTCCAGTTATCAGAACCAACATCGTAAGTATCCATAACATCTTTGATAATTCCAGCCTGTTCTTTGTACTCACTGATGATGGTAGAACCATTCTTGATAAGTTCTTGGTAATAATCTGCGGTCAGAGCAGTACCAGATGCTTCTAATTCAGCACCCCAGTTCTGAATAGCAGTAGAAATATCCTTATACATATTAATGACGGTTGTCATATTTGTAATAGGCATTTCTTTGAGTTGCTTATTGTATTCTGCCTGTTGTTCTTCCAGATCAAGAAGCTCTCCTTCTGCATCAGAAATACTCTTTGTCAGTTCATACCATTCTTCATCCCCGACTTCCAGACCTTCATCCATAGCCGCACTTAGCTTTTTCTTACGGGATTTGATAACAGATTTGGTATTGCCGATCTGTGTTCTGGTATTGCCGATCATCGTCTCATAGGTAGACGCATCGACAATATTTCCACGTGCTTTCAGTAAATCAATCTGCTTCTGAATTAAATCATTGTTGCTACTTAGGCGTTCATTCTCTTTGGTAGCCTGTTCAATGATTTGTTCATAATAACTGCTCTTATCTTCACGAAGTTGTTTCTGAATCTCCTTGGCATTCTTTTGAGAATCAAGATAACTGTCATATGCTTTCATGGCATTTTCGACATTTGTTTTCTGATCCCCTGTCATGGATTCAATATCAATACCACCATTCTCAATCTTATCTCTGTATTCTGGTACTTTAGAAACCAGCTCTTCATAAGACTGCTTATAATAGTCAAGTGATTGATTTGCTTGGTCTAAACGGGATTGATCCACTACCATCAACTGTTGATAAAGGCTCTGTCTGCTTTCCAGTCCATTGTTTTCAGAAAGATTTTTTAGTTCTTCCAGGCTGATACCTAGTCTATTTGCATAATCTAAAAGTTCCTGCGCTTCATTTGAGTTAGGATCAAATGGAAGAGAGAACAACTCCTGTACACGTTTGATATCTTCTTCTGATAGTCCTGTATATGCAGTCCATGTATCGGAAATGGCAGTTTTCAATTCTTCGCTCTTACGTTCTAGTAGTTCTGCACTTCTGGAAATCCAGTCGATTGTAGAATTTTCTTTTGGATCTGATTTTCCTTTGTTACCTCCACCACCAGAACCTTTACTTACACTTGGATTGGTAGATTTTGGTCCAGTATATCCTTTTACAGGAGCAATATCAGCTAGTAAATTTTTTTCAAAACTGGTCGCAGTTTTTTGGATTTGCTTTTCTGCTAAACTGGATATAACACGACTATATTTTGCACCTTTATGTAATGTTCCATCGGCATTATAATATTTTCCGTCTTTTAAAGTTAATGCATTACCAGTAGCTCTATCAACCATTACAGATTTGCTTTTATAACCAGATGCATCCGTTTGCTGTGTTGCGCCAGCTAATGCAGCCATATCTTTTTTGGCAGCGTAATATTGTCTCCATGCATTTATGCTAATTCCTAATTGCGTAACTTCGGAGGCTAAAGCTGAAATATCTCCAGAAGTATCAATTACACTATTTATTAATTTTTGAGCAATATAAGCAGCAAAAGCTTGTCTTCCTACTTCAGTCTGTTCTGATTCTGCGGCTAATTGTTGAATTTCCTCCGCTGTAGCATTAGTTAAATCTTGTGCATTCCAAGCAGCTTCAGCATGAGTAGCCGCTAGATTCGCAGATACAACTTCCTCTGAATTTTGAACACCCATCAATTCAAGGTATTTAGTTGTTACATTAGCGGTATCATCACTTAAACCATCTAATACATCAGAATTATAAAGAAAAGCAGTAGCAAGATTATCAAATGCCTCCTGACAGGCTTGAATATTTTTAGGATTTTCAGAAACCGTATTGACAAAATCATTATACTCTGTTGTGAAACCAGAGAAATTTTCTTTGAAATTCTTATCATCAAGAATAGAATAATCAAATACATTATCTTTCTTCTTGATAGAAGTCATAACCTTATCAAGTTCTTCAAATCCCTCTGACAGACTATTGATTTGAGAAATCATTTCTGACTTAGTAAATGTCGCGCTTACATTGCCCTGTTCTTTTTCCGCTTGAACCAATGAATAGATATGGTCGCACGTTTCTTTGGCTGTCTTACCCGTAGCATCCAACAACTGACAATATCGTTCGTTATTAGATAAGGTAGATTCATCCAGTGTGCCAGCACTCGCCATCTTTTCCAATTCTTCTTTTTGGGATCGGAAAGAATCACTATCCCATACAGATTTGAACCCTTCTTCTGGTGATACTCCACCAAATAACTGCTGAAATAGCGTGGATATTTCTTTCAAAATACCCAGTAATTCCTTATCTTTTTCTACATCCAGACTACCATCAAACTTCTGAAAATCGGTCATGGTATCACTTAGGGTAGATTTAAGAGTAGAAAGCTGGTCTTTCACATACTTGGAATGCATCTCCAAATCGGTATAGGCATCCATATTCATATAATCTTTCGGATGCTCTGTCTGGAAATCAAGAATCTCCTGTTCTACCTGCTTTTGTTCTTCCAATAAGGATTTATAATCTTCAAGCTGTTGTTTCGCAACGTCTAATTGTGAACCAGAATAAACATCTTCTTTTGCCGTTCCGTATCTCTCATTTCCAGCTTCAACCTGTGTTTCATCCCATCCTGTATAACGGGTCATACCTTTTGGCTTGGAATTGAAATAATTGACCGCCTTATCATGTGCATCATCTTCCGCGATATTCAATAATGCTTTCTTATTCCGAAGCTCCCGTTCCAATTCCTCATTGGTTTCTTTCAGACGATCTAGTTCTTCCTGCTCCGTGAAAGACAGATGATCCTTACTATTTAATTCATCGATCCGTGAACCCGTGGTTTTCAGTTCATCATTGATGGATTCTACATCTGATTTCAGTTCCTCATACTCATCGGATGCTTCATTTGCCGCATTTTTCAGATTTTCAGTCCTATTGGCAACTGCATCATACGCAGTACCTATCGCCCAGATTGCCGCAGAGATAGCCGCTGTGAGTCCCATATTCAGAGCCATATTTAAAGCAACCGTCTGTAATTTCAGTTTCAGACTTGCCGCCGCTGTCATATTCAGTGCATTGGTATATCCTTCCATACCGGCTTCTGTGCCTTTCAGACTGGAAAGATATTTCTTCATGTCCATATCATCGGTCAACTTATTGATCGCTTCTTGACTGACGCACTGTTTCTGAACAAGCATATTATAATTGGAAATAACAGATTGAGCATTAGCGATTGGTTCTTTAACTTTAGATGTGAAAATACCACCAAATTTCTCTCCTGCCGCTGATGCCTGTTGCATTTCTTCCATTGTCTTACCAAGGAATGTAATTTCAGAACCGTTGTTATCAAATGCCCCCAGATTGATACCTTTTAATGCCGCACCGCCTGTAATTGCTCCTGTGGCAACGGATAACAGACCCAATTTATCAATCAAAGCAGAAATTACATCCAAGAATCCAGATGCCGCATCTGCCGCACCTTTAAGGAACTCACTATTTGCAATCACAGATGCCAGATGTTCATAGGATGCTGTCAAAGAATTGATATGCGCTTGAACGGTATCGGTATATGCAGAAAACTTCTCCAATGCTTCATCACTGGAATTTGCCGATACCTGTGTAAGTTTCTGCACCTTGTCCCAGTTAGAAAGAAGAACAGCACCTTTATTCTGCTGATATGTACCGAACATTGCTGTATTGACAGCGTTTCTCTCCACATCATTCAATGAGGAATATTTTTCTGCCACATCCTGTAGTACATCCCCAAGATCACGATAATCAGTGAGGTTATCACGAATCTTCACACCGATTTTCCCGAGGACAGATTCTACATTTGACAGATCCTCCCCCGTCTCATAGTCCACAAATTTATTTGCTTTGATTTGGGAATACCTTGCAACAATGGATTTAACCGCATTACCGATTTCTTCATCCCCTGATTGCGTAACGTCTTTCAGCGTTGCAATAATTCCGATAAGTTGATCCAGTGATATTCCTGCCAGACTTGCAGACGTAGCAGTTCTACTCATTGATTCTGCCAGTCCTCCTGCATCGGAAGCTGATTCGAGGTCTACTGCACTTAGCTTTGAAACAACCGCTAATGCAGATTCAGCAGACATTTTATAACCGTTCAAAACAGCGGTCAAATCTTCCGTAGCATCGGACGCGTCAATCATACCGATTTTGGAAAGAATCATGGAATCCTTGATAAGAATATTTGCTTCTTCAATACTTTTACCCTGTCTCAGCCAAGCATCAGCACCTTCAGAAATCTGTGTTGTGGTAGAACCTAATTCTTTCGCCATCTGATTGTATGTATCGATCAGTCCTTTTGTCTCTTCTCTGGTCTGACCTGTCGCAACCTGCAAATTAAACAGAGCATCGTCAATATTCCTTGCAGTACCAACCATTTGTTTGAATGTCTGGAACGCCGCAGTCAGTGACATAACACTCGTTACCGCGCTTTGAAATTCTGATTTCATTTGTTGTGCCGCTTTAGAGCCTGTAAGACCCATTTGCTTTGCTTCTGCTTGAATAGACTGAAATTCTGCCTTTAAATGGGGAAACTCCGTAGAATCGGCGCTGGATAGCTTAGATTTAAGGTCTGAAAGCCTATCAGAGAACGCTTTGACAGCAGCCGTGTTCTGGTTCATCCAAGTATTAACTTTGGTTTCAAACAGATTCTTGCTGTCCTGTAATTTTGATGCAGATGAAGAATTCTTTTGCTCCTGTGTAAGCTGTTTGTATCGCTGTGTTGTCTTATTGAGCTGTTCTGACAACTGATTGTACAGGGCAATCTTTTGTGTCGGATCATCTGTCTTGTTGATTTGAGCCAGCAGAGAACGCATAGACACAAAAGATTGTACCGTATCATCCGGCATTTTGAATTTAGCACCTTGAAATTTAGATTCCAGATAATCAAGATCCGCCGGAAGTTCTTTTAAATATTGATCCAGCTTTTTTGCCGCTCCTGTATTAGATAAGGAATAATTAAATAGTTTCGCCTGTTCTGTAGCTTGCTGGAACTTGGAAATCATCTCATCCAGAGAACTTCTATCCGTGATATTTGTAAAGTCAATACCATCGACTAATGCTTTGAATGGATTGCTGGCAGAATCGCCCGTCAGAAAACTTTGATATGTACGCTTCAGAGATTCCAATTTGGTCTGGAACTCGGCGGCTTTTAATGCCACATCCGAAAATTCTTTCCCTGATTTATCAATCAGAGAACCACCGGAATATGCATACTGCCCCATCGAATTTAGGGAAAAGTTATATTTTTCAATCTCTCCCTGTCCTTTATTAAGGGTAGCTGTGAATCTGGTTACTTCCTCATCAGCATTCTTGAAGAACTTTAAATCAATGTCTTTATCCTCAATTCCGGCAATAGACTTGAAATACGTTGTCACATCTTTTGTGAGATCTTCTATATTCCCATTATCAAAAGAAACACCAATATTCAGAAGTGATTTCTTGATATTCTGTGCTGACTGTGCTACTTCCGCTTCAATCTGTGGTAGCTGTGCTTTGATTTGTGAACGCAGTGTTCCTAAATCAGAAATCAATGTATCCCACACATTGCCCTCAAATTCCGTCATATTGGATGGCTCTATTTTTGTCATTTTAGATAAATCTACAGGTTCTAAACGATCGATATCTTCCCGGTATGCTTTGACTGCATTCACAATCTCCCGGAATTGCTCTGTCGGATCTGCCGTACCAGAAAAATGTTCCTTAAATTTATCGGATAACTCTTGATAAATACTGTCTAATTCAGTACCGCTCTTGGTGGTAAATGTTTTAGCAGATACCATTCTCATAGAGTTCCAGTCTTTTCCTAAATCCTGTCGCACAATATCTGGAATCTTGATTTTACTGATACCCTTGAAATACTTGTAAAATTCATCATAAATTCCCATTCTGGACTGCATGATGTTCGCATTATTTATAATGACGTTTCCCAATTTATCAAGAGTAGAAATAAACTGTGGATTTTCTGAACCAGATTTAACCTCTCCCAGCGTCATATTGTATAACTGGTTCATGGAAGATTTGATTTGTCTCTGCGCTTCCTTGGACTTGATATTATACGCATTGATAAGGTTCGTAGCAAGGTTATCGCCCATCTTCTTACCAATGACCGCTGTTTCGTTCGTATTTCCAATCTTGCTAAGACTTTTCTTTAATTCCTCATCGAGGATTTCTGCTTTTAAATCTATCTTAATTCTGGCTGAATCCAACCGTTTTTGAATAGATGCTATATCTGTTTTAATTTGTTGGACTGATTGATCGATATTCAAACCAGCCGATAATTCAATATCAACATTACTCATTTTTACCATCCTTTCTACTGTATCAGTATTCTTTATTTATTTTTACGTTAAATGGATTCTGAACACTTCTCCTATACTCTTCCACCGCTTTTTCTATGAAATGGGTTGCTTTCCTGTACCCGAAATATGGAACATCTTTAAATTTGCCGGAAGTTTGCCATCCCTCATTTAAAAGAACAGCGGTATTTACATCTTTTCCGTCCAGTCCTGTATGCCATGCCCCATCATCAAAAGCAACACGAATTGATAGCGATGCTCCTGTGGATGATACCTTGACGAATAAACGATCATCAATGTATACAGAATTGTACAGTTCATAAGTGCGCTGGTATATTTTAGGATTGTATGAATCATAGACAACATCTAATTGACGCATAATACAATCTGCTAAAATACGAGCGTGTTTCTGTAATTCTGATTTAACTGTGATTCCATTGGAAATTTTTAACTTAGATATGTTCAGATTTTTTAATTGTGATTTTAGATTTGACATTCTTTCTTTTCCTTGAAAAATTCCACATAATAGAACTCTTTTATTTCGTCTAATGTATAGTCATATTGTTCCTTAGTGGAATTTAATTTTTGAAGATATGCAGTCTTGAATACTACTGCTACAACTGTATATAAAGCGTTATTGTATTTAATTATATTTCCTCGGTTTAACTCCATTTAATTCCTTTCGTTTCTGTTATTCCTTTTATTCCTTGTTTTGAGATATTAAAAAAGCGCTACCCTGTTTTAGGGTATCTGTCTGTTCTGCAACAGTTTTAGAAAATACACCTTTATCCAGACAGTCCTTCATATCTTCTGTAAGATTACGTTCTATGGAAAGAGCGCGTGTGAGATTTGTTCTGGAAGTTCCTAGCTGCTGTGCGATCTCAGATAATGATAGTTGAGCAGAGAGTCCATTATGGACTCTCTGATGACCACCACCAATTTCTCCATGCTTAAACCCACATAACCTTACATACTCATCAGCGACTTTTCTCTGTTTTCTATCATCATTTTTGCTTCTGCTGTATCAACCAGTTCTTCTAATTCTGGAATAGCTTTTGCTAATCTCATATAGTTATTCATGGTTTGCTTCGTAATTCCATATTTTTCAGCAAGTTCTGACTGATTTATTGGATTGTTTTCTGAGCTTGTAAAAATTTTTTCTAAGCTATATTGATTTGTTCCTTTTTCAAATCCATACCAATTATTTAAAAATTGAAAGCATCTACCTAATTTAATAGGATTATCATTACCCACTACGCGTTGACGAAGAACGAAACGTTCATCGTTAAGATAAGCTGACCGAACGAATTGTTCTGGCAGGATGATCTATCCTGTCAAATCAACGGTATGGATAAAGAAAATAATCGTACCCACAAACGGTCACGAAGACTGTACCAGAGCTGATATTATGCAATGGATGCTCTCTCATCAGAAAGCTAGACGTAATCTGACAGCAGGTGAATCGCTCCATGCTAATCAGATGATTATGGAAGAAATTGAATTAGAGAATAAACAGAAAAGGTTAGAGGGGAACAAACTTGGCGCTGATATTACAAATGAGAAGACGGTTTGCAACCACGTGGTTGCAGAGCGTAATCGTTCAACAAATACCCGTGAACAGCTTGCAAAAATGTCAGGTGTTGGTGTAGGAACTGCTGGTAGATACCAAGCCATCATGAAAACAGACAACGAAGAACTCAAACAGAAGGTCAATACTGGTGAAGTTCCTGTAGGTACTGCTTATAGAGAGATTAAAACTAGAGTATGTAAAGTGTGTGGGAAAGAAAAGAAAATTATTGATTTTAAAGATTATTGTACATGGGAGATATTGTGGGTGTATGCCAGAAATATAAATAAGATATATCGAACGTATACAGGATATATAAATGGTGCATAAAAAGGTATATACCGGGTATTCTAGGAAATAATTGTTTTTTTGGCACATTTATAATTATTAGTTATATATATGCTGTGTGTTATAAGTGTAGTTCATATGATTTGTTGGATAGATGATGTGTGATGTTATATCGTATTATGTGTGATATGCAGTTATACGGTTACAGTGTTATCGTTTGGTTACAGTGTTACCATGCTGTATTGGGTGGTATGTGTATGGTAGAATTATTATGTGCATAACTATGTATACAGTGTAACCATCCACTTATTTCGATAACACTTTAGTTTGCTAAAGTGTCCTTTATCCTTGTCCCGACAAAGGATTTTAAGGTTAAAAAAATATACCGGCTTTCATGTAAAACCAGTAAATTCCCCTTGAAATCATTAGTATTTTCCCATCACAGATCCCTAAAATATTGTTAAGTATTTATCAATATGTATCTGATCCACGAAACCTTTAAAATCTCCATAAAATAAAAGGATTTTTTGTTTGTTCAGTTTTATGTAAATCAGCCTGTTTTTGAACAAAAGAAATTCAAGAACTAGCCAGATATCCTTTATTCTCAATGCTTTTTCTTGAATTTCTCTAATGATCCGCCCGATAGCCCACTCGATAAATAGGTTATTATCCTATACTCTCAAATTTCTCAATATTCCCAATGCTTTTCTATGGATTTAATGGCGATACGTCGAAATTACTGATTCCGAATAAGATATGCTTCCAGTCTTTCAAATAGATGTGGGTATAAGTTCATTCTACCATTCTTAAACTGTGATAAAATATTCTGGTTGATATTGGTTTGCTTGGCAATCCAACCTTGCTTTTCGCGCTGTAAACGCTCTTTATATAATTCTCTTAATTCTTCCTGTGTCATAAAATATCTCTCCCTAAATTTATTTTATTTATTATCTTGTTAAAAAAATATTCTATATAAATTTTTATATAAAAAAGGTATACTTTTGCTGTTATGGTTTTGGATTTGCAACGTTATATAGTGAGATGTAAACAGCATGGCTATACCAGACCACGATTTATCATCATGGGAAAAGCATATTAAGCTCGATGTACACCGTAAGTAGCGTGTTTGAAGCACTACTCACGGCGGAATATGATAAAAAGTATATCCTACTTAGCTTACGTTCTGTTCAGATATACTTCAATCTTCTTCATAAGGGATTTTTCATTTAACTATATTCCTCTATAAAAATT
>ENA-UOIY01000530-UOIY01000530.1-human-gut-metagenome-genome-assembly--contig:-P114-NODE-530-length-61521-cov-11.182166_pt1 | contig 61521 bp, 55 predicted proteins | sample MGYA00242335_ERZ723882 | MGnify/ENA metagenome assembly ERZ723882 | reverse complement strand
GTCTTTTATTGTTCACTCAGCGGCAACCACACGACATATCTTCCATCTCCGTCTTCAATGCGGACATCTCCTCCTCCGAGGTCGGTGTACTGCTGCTTTATATATTTGAGTCCCACACCCGTGGATGGGGATTTTGATTTCTTCGGAATCAGTTCGTTACTCACTTCCAGTCCGCCATACTCGGAGCGGAGCGAAATCCGGAGCGGACGGGTGGACGATACGGCATTGTGTTTCAACGCATTCTCAACCAGCATCTGCACCGCGCAAGGAGGCACCATCTTCTGCAAATCCGCCTCGGCAATTTCCTCCACCACTTCAAATCCATCCGGAAACCTCGTCCTCATAAGCAGAACAAACGAGCGCACGAAATCCATCTCCCTGCCAAGTGTCACCAGCCGGCTGTCCTCCGTAGAGAGCATATAACGGTAGAGCCCCGCCAACTTGTGGATAAACTCGCTTGCCTGCTCCGTCCGGGAATCCAGCACCAGAGAATCCAGCACATTCAGCGAATTGAAAAGAAAATGCGGGTTCACCTGCTGCTTGAGCTTCTCGTAGCGGAACTGGGCATAGTGGCGTTTCTCCTTCTCGATAATCACCTGCTGCTGAACCTCAAGCGAATGATTTGCGAGATAGATGATGCAGTAGACCGAAATCTCCACAATCAGACAGAGCATGCACAAATGTATAAACTCCGCCGAAACCTCCGGTCTTATGAGCCCGTCCGGTGAGAGACAGACGATGTAGGCACTCAGTTGCGAGGTTATGAGCAGATAGAGGGTGAATATGAACCAATAGACCTTCGTTCCCAGACTGTCGCGAATCTGCCGTCTGAAACGGACGAATATGATGTTGATGCAGACAAGGGATATGATAACCGCCGTGTTGCTCAAAATCATCGAAAGGATTTCTATTGTGCTCCACGGATTGTGACCGGTCGACGAAAATACGAAAACCAGAATGCGGAGGAAGAAAATCAGTACGAAGGATGTAATCAGAATCCTCGTCTGTGACTTGCTGACGGCCTGTGTGCCCGATTTTCCTCCGGAACCGGAGAGTATCCTCGTAATCCAAAATGTGCCCCATCCGAGAATAATCGTCGTGACAAAAGTGACTATCGAACTCACCATCGTCGGCTTGTGCAGAGCCTTGGAAAGCAGCGCCGCCCCCTCCGTTCCGAGGAGAAAACCTGCCATATTCACCACAATCACGCAAGCTGCAGTCACTTCGATATTGAGCCCGTGCCTGAGACAGAGAATCACCGTCATCGCCATCGTGAGCAGTGTCAGCATAAGCTCGTCGCTGATGTTGAATACGCCGAGCATCATCGCCGTAAGCGCGTGTGCAACGGCGAAGCCAGTTATTATAAGGCTATCGGTTCTAATGTTTTTCTTCATATATGCGGTCATCGGTCGAAAGTTAGGAAAAAACTTGTGAATATCCTTTCATTCGTCGTGGAAATATCGCCATTCGTCAGGATTTATCGTCCGTTCGTCGGAGAATGGGATATATTGTATTATATATTTCATATATTCGCAAAACTAATGACAGATAAAAACTAAAAATTGTACAGTCGCTTATAGATTGTAAGAAATATAACCACATCGGGATGAAAACACCAAAACCAAAACTTTCTTTTTGGCAAATCTGGAACCTCAGCTTCGGCTTTATGGGCGTCCAGATCGGATACTCGCTTCAGAATTCCAACACATCCACAATACTCCAGTCTTTCGGCGCGGACCTCGGCTCGCTAAGCTATTTCTGGCTTGCAGCTCCTGTCGCCGGACTCATCGTGCAGCCAATCGTCGGAATGTTTTCTGACAAGACCTGGACAAGACTCGGAAGGCGCATTCCGTTCATCCTCATTGGAGCAATCATTTCGACTCTCGCACTGCTGCTGATGCCGAACTGTCCGAAACTCCTGGCTTTCGCACCGCTTGTGATGGGAGCCTTGATTTTCCTCTTTATGGACCTTTCGTTCAATGTCACGATGCAGCCGTTCAGAGCCCTTGTGACCGATATGCTGGACGATAGTCAGAAGACGGAAGGTTTTGTGGTTCAGACACTTCTGATTAATTTGGGCGCAGTTGTCGGAGCGCTTCTTCCTCTTATAATGACTTGGTGCGGGGTGAGCGATGTCGCACAGGAGGGGCACGTTGCCGACCACATTGCCTATTCCTATTACATCGGCGGAGCAATCCTTCTCCTTTCTGTCCTTGTCACCTCATTCAAGGTGAAGGAGTATCCGCCGAAAGAATTCGCGCTCTACAACGGCACCGCCGATGAAGCAAAATCTTCCGAAAAAGAGCAGCAAAAGACAAGTTTCATCCAGCTTCTGAAGGGTACTCCGAAGGTTATGATTCAACTCGGAGTGACTCAGTTTTTCTCCTGGGCGGCTCTCTTCCTGATGTGGAACTACCTCAAACCGGCCATCACCGGAGTAGTCACGGACAATGCCGGAGTAGTGCTTGCTGAAGGCGCAACTGCAACGTGGGTAGGCGTTCTCAACGCAGTCTATCCGATCCCTGCCTGCATCATTGCACTTTTTATGACCCAGATTGCCAACCGCTACGGCAATAAGACCGTCTATGCGGTGACTCTCGCCTGCGGAGCTCTCGGATTCCTCGGACTCTCATTGCTTCACAACCAATACCTTCTGATGATTCCGATGATTGGAATCGGCATCGCCTGGGCAGGAATCCTCGCAATGCCCTATTCAATCCTCTCACGCGCCATCGACGCCAACAGTGCCGGGGCATATATGGGCATCTTCAACTTTACGATTGTCATCCCGCAAATCTGTATGGGGCTGATTGGCGGAGTGATTGTCAAGTACATCTTCGGCGGCAACGCCGTCGCTATGCTTGCCCTCGCCGGAGCGATGATGCTCTGCGCCGCTGCCAGCGTGGCATTTATCAAGGATAAACCTAATCATAATATTTAATATCAATATGAAACGTATAATCACACTATTTGTACTTCTCGCGTCGGCATTCTCGCTTTTCGCACAGGAAAAGTTTGAAGTGAAGGGTGTCGTTGTGGATGCATTAGGACCGGTTGTTGGCGCTACAGTGATTGAAAGCGGCACGACCAATGGTGTGTCTACAGGCATTGACGGAGAGTATACAATCAAGGTGGCTTCAGCAGGGACTCAGGTGGAGATTAGCTGTATGGGCTATTCATCGCAGATTTTCAGAGCCGATGAGGTTCCTGCCACAGTCACACTCAAAGAGGATTCGGTTTTCCTTGAGGAGGCTGTCGCAATCGGTTACGGCTCGCAGAAGAAGAAGGAAGTCACCGGTTCTGTTGCCTCACTTAAGGCAGAGGATTTCAATGCCGGTGTCAAGGCAAGCCCTGTCGGCCTTCTTCAGGGTAAGGTTGCCGGCCTTAACATCAGCCGCACTACAAGCGACCCTACCAGCACGGGGTATAACATCCAGATACGCGGTTTCTCGACTCTTGGAAAAGGAACAGGCTCGACACCTCTCTATGTTGTGGACGGTATACCGACAGACAATATCGACAATATCCCTCCTGAGGATATCGCTTCGATGGATGTCCTCAAGGACGGTTCTGCTGCTGCGATTTATGGAACAAGAGGTACCAACGGCGTCATTCTCATCACAACCAAGCGCGGCTCAGCTGAGAGTACGGGCGTCGTAAAGACTAATGTAGAGTATAACGGCTATCTTTCCGTCTCCGCTCCGCGTCTCGAAACAGGATTCGCCACTCCGGAGGAATATCGTCAGCTTGAGCAGCTCTCCGGAGGAATGGTAAAGCCGGTTCTCTATGATGATGATACGCATACGGATTGGATGAAGCTTGCAACCAAGCCGGCAGCAGTGACCACAAACCACAATGTGGCTATTTCCGGAGGCTCTTCCGATTTCAGTTACCGCGCTTCCGTTAACTATAAATATGCGGAGGGTATTGCCAAAAACACTGACCGCGATGAAATCAGCGCGCGAATCGCAGCGGACCAGAAGGCTCTTCAGGGTTGGCTGAAACTGTCGTATGACTTTTCTTATATGCATTATAAGAACAATTATGACTGCGGAGATTTCAAGCAGGCCGCTACTCTGAACCCGACATATCCGCTTATGGACCCTTCTTCGGTTTCAGGTTATTTCTATCCGACCGGTTCTGGCCAGTCGAACCCTATTATGGCAACAGACCTCAAGGAGTCAAACAAGACAGCCGACGAGTTCAGAGGTTCCGTAAAGGCCACTATTGACATCAAGTCGGTGCCGGGGCTTAAGATAAACGGTTTTGCGGCTATTGAGGGCAATAACTATTCGTCTTATGCCTACACCTCCCAGAAATACGATGCGGACAAGGAGCAGGCAGGAAAGGCTTCCCAGAACCGCGACAGCAATTTCAAGCAGTTGTATGAGGCTACGGTTGACTACACCGGCAGCTGGGCAGGACATTCGCTTACCGCAGTGGCCGGCTGGTCTTACCAGAAGTTCATGTATGACGGAAACTGGATGGAAAACAGCGGCTTCTCGACTGACAGCTATAAATATTTCAGCATGGGTGACGGACTTACCGACAAATCAAAGCTGAATGTTTCATCATATCGTAACTCCAATGTACTTGCGGCAGGTTTTGCCCGTGTAAACTACAATTATAAAGAGAAATACCTCCTTTCTGTTTCAATGCGTGCCGAGGGTTCAAGCCGTTTCGGTGACAATCACAAATGGGGACTCTTCCCGGCCGTGAGTGCAGGATGGCGTATATCAGGCGAGCCGTTCATGGACGGCCAGGACTGGTGCGACGACCTTAAGATACGTGCAGGTTTCGGTGTCACCGGTAATAACCTCGGCTCTGACCTCCAGTCAAAGCAGCTTCTCACCAATGGCGGTGCATTCTGGTATAACGGTCAGTGGGTGACTACTTACGGAATCAATCAGAATGCCAACCCGGACCTCCGTTGGGAGAAGAAATACGAGTATAACATCGGTATTGATTTCTCTTTCTTGAAGAACCGTCTCTATGGTAACATTGATTTCTACTATCGTGACACCAAGGACCTTCTCTGGGAATATGATGTGCCTACTCCTCCGTTCCCATACAATAAGCTGCTTGCCAATTGTGGAGAGATAAGTTCAAAGGGTATTGAAATAGCAATCTCCGGTGTTCCTGTCCAGATGAATGGATGGAGCTGGACTACAACCCTCACTATGGCTTTCAACAACAACCGTCTTGACAAACTTACGGGAGACGTGACCTTGAATGGAGAGACTTATGACCTCTCTTATTCGGAAATGCTTTGCGGCGGTGTCGGAGAGAACGGACTTATGGGTGTGAATACTCAGAAGATTGTCGAGGGAGAGTCTGTCGGCACCTTCTACGGCTATCATGTCATAGGTCTCAACGGCAAGGGAGGCCTTGTTTACGAGAAGGACGAAAACGGCAGGAACAAGCTTCAGAAAATCGGCTCTGCCCAGCCTGTCATGACCTATGGCTGGAACAATACGGTCCGCTGGAAAAATCTTGACCTCACGCTTTTCTTCCGCGGAAATGTCGGAAACAAGATTCTTAATGTGAAACGTTGGGCATACGGTCCTCAGAAATCCCAGGGTCTCAACTGCTTCATGTACGATGTGAAGAAACTTGCCAAGGGAGCAGGTGCATACCGTCAGGGAGTCTTCTCGGACTACTATCTTGAAGACGGTTCCTTCCTCAAGCTTGACAACATAACCCTCGGTTACACCCACCATTTCAAGAACAACGCCTACATCAGTTCGCTGCGTGTCTTCGCTACGGCTGAAAATGTGTTCACTGTCACAAAATACTCCGGAACAGACCCTGATGTCAATACATCCGATGTCTGGAGCCCGGGTATTGACCCGGCGGGATTCTATCCTTCAGTATGCAATGTGATGGTCGGTCTTAATCTTACATTCTAATCAGGATATATCAGAATTATGAAAAAGATATTGAATTGTTTACTTTTGGCCTCAGCTTTTCTTGCAACTTCATGCGAAGGGATGCTTGATGAGGAAGTTTTCGGAAAACCGACTTCAGAGGAAATGCTTTCCAATGCCGAAAATGTCGCAAAGGTCGTCGGGCAGGCCTATGCGGAGGTCGCATGGCTTCATGACCATTGGGGATACTGGGGCATTACCACGCTTTCAGCAGACGAATGTGTGAATCCGGTAAGAAATCCCGGCAACGACTGGTCGGATGACGGTTACTGGAAGGGTTTCAACGACCATTCGTGGACAGCGAACGACCTTTCGTTCGAGTTTGTATGGCAGTATTCCAATGCCGGTGCCGTGCTCTGCAACAAGATTCTCAGCCAGCTTGAGTCGATAAAGGAGAGTCTTCAGCAGGCAGGTCTCTACGACCGTTTTAGTGCTGAACTCAAGGTGCTCCGCTGCTACTACTATTACACTCTTTTCGATTCGTTCGGACGCATCCCTTATCTTGACAGCTATTCTTCTGCCGCTGTACCTCAGAGTGAACCTTGGGAGGTGTGGAACAAGCTTGTAACTCTTCTTGAAGAAGAGGCACCGAAGCTTCCTGCCATCACGGATGCCAACCGTGCGGAGAACTACGGCCGTTGTTCGCAGGGCATGGCCTACACTCTCTTGGCCCGTCTTTACCTCAACGCCGTTTCTTATGGTGTCACAGCCCAGAACTGCGGGATTGAGGGCATAAATCAGGAAGAGGATTTCTACAAACGCTGTCAGGAGTTCTGCCAGAAGGTGATAGATTCGGGGTCCTATAAGATTGAGGATGATTTCTTTGCCAATTTCAAGATTCAGAATGAAGGCAGCCGTGAGAACATTTTTGTGATTGTCGAAAACGGTAATGCGGCATTCAACTATCGTGATGTCGCCGGCAAGATGAGTAACAAGCTCCGCATAACCATGCTTACCCTGAATTATTGCCACCAGACCTGCTGGAACACTATCGACAAGCCTTGGAACGGCTTCTGTGCTCCTGAAGATTTTCTCGGAAATTATAAGGAAGGTGACAGGCGCGGACCATGTCCTGCAGATGCCGGAACACATGGCTGTGACGGTTGGGGCTGGTTCCTCGGCCCGGTTTTCGAAAGCGACGATTCAGATGTGATTCTTGAGATGACTGACAAGCAGAAAGGACTTAAGGCCATTATCGTCCCTCAGGTTACTTCTTTGACGGACGCTACCCACAACGACGGAGCCAGATTCCTCAAATATGAGGTCGACAAAGTCGGAGCTAACAAGTATTGTGAGAATGACTTTGTACTCCTGCGCTATGCGGATGTGCTTTATATGCAGTATGAGGCCGCTTTACGTGCCGGCAATATGCAGAAATGCAACGAATTGCTTGCAGATCCTGAGTTCATGAAAATACGCACACGTGTCGGATGTGCTCCATATTCGGCTCTCGACCTTGATGAACTTCTCGTCGAGCGCGGACGTGAATTTGCATGGGAACTTGTCCGTCGTCGTGACCTGATACGCTACGACCGCTTCGCAAAGGGAAAATGGGATTTCAAGGAGGCGGACATTGACAATCATCGCGACTGGTTCCCGATTCCTCGAAAGATGATAGAGACATCCGGCGGGCTTTGGACGCAGAATCAGGGATATGAGACGGACAAATAAATGTTTTATCAGATAAAAACTTATTAATCATTTAATATTTTAAGTTATGAAAATCAATAAATTTTTCATGGGCGCAATGTGCGCTGTGACTCTTGCAATGGTCGGTTGTGAGAAGACTCCGGATATCATCAATCCGGGTGATAACAATGGTGGGAACGGTGAAGACATCGAATGCCCTATTGTCAACGCTCCTGAAGCAGGAAAGACCACTATGGTCGTTTATGTTCCTGAAAATACACATTCAAACGGAATCTATGCTGTCGGTACTGTGAATTCATGGTCAGAGAAAGATACAGAGACTTGCAAATTCACTCCGGTTGAGGGTGACGATACAGGCCGTTGGTATCAGCTTACAGTTGACTATGCTGCCGATATGGCAATAAAGGTATGCGCAATTCCGTCTAAGCCTGAACTTGCAGGATGGTCATTCCAGTGGGGAAAAAATATCGATGAAAATGACCCTGACCCTGCAATTACAGAGGACAATGTGGTTACGCTTCAGGGAACCGTTACCATTGAGCTTGAGAATCAGGGACAGCCTAAGGCAACCGGTTTTGAAGACGGTGGCGTTGTGTTCATGCAGATTAAGGCTTGGGCAGCTGATCCTAACATCAAGGAAGAGCCGGCAACTGCAATTTCCTTCAAGCACCCTTGGGGTGGTGGCGAATGGGTCTATAAGGACGCCGTAGCAAAGGGTAACAATGTGTTTGAACTTGAGGATATGTTCGGAAACAACGGTTTTAATGTCAAGGATGAGAATGGCGCCGAGTCATGGTTCGAGACTAAAGACTGCCAGATCTACGAAGGTGCAGCAACTGGTGACAAGGTTATCGTGCGTTTCACATCCCGTGCAGGTGCTGCAGAGGGTGACCTTGAGGTAATTCTGGTCGAGAAAGGTGAAGTTCTTCCGGGGCCGGACCCTGTGATTGTGACTGTACGTGCAAAGTGGCCTGCAACATGGACTGAAACACCGACGGCTTGGGTATGGCCTACAGGTGGTAAAGGCTCTGAAGTCAAGCTTGTGGCGGACGGTGAGTTCTACAAGTACACTACTCCTGAAGCTGTTCCGGGACTCAACATCATCTTCAAGAACGGAGAAGGTTGGAATGGAGACAGCAATCAGAGTGTTGATATCGCGAATGTTATTGTTGATACAGATTACGAGCTAACAGCCTCTAAAAGCGGAAAGGCAACAGTTACTGTAATCAACAAATAGTTTCTTCCTGATAGAAGAATAAAAATCAATCGGCCAGTGGCTCCTGATCGGGCCGCTGGCTGCAATATGAACTCCGTGCGGACTGTTCCGGACGGCTGTTAAAACAGAATCGTTATGAAGAAATACATTCTATTTTCAGTAGCCGCCTTGCTGGCCCTGCTCTTTTCCTGCCAGAAACCGGACGGACCGGCTGACGACCCGAATAATCCGCCGGCAGGATTCGACATCAACAATCTTCAGCCGGGATTGAGCAGCGACCCTCTTAGTCTCTCTGCTGACGAGCCGTGCACGCTCTACTTCAAGGCCGGCGGAAAATATCCTTTCTCCGGCTACGATGGTGAGCTTTATGCCCACATTGGAGTGGTGAACTTCGAATGGGAGCACGTGCAGGCCGACTGGGATGTGAATATCGAAAAATGCCTCTGGCAGAAGACCGAAGTCGCTGATGTGTGGAAACTTCCGATAGAGCCGACCATCCGCCAATGGTTCGGAGTGGATGATTACGAGCCGCTCACAAAAATTGGAGTCGTTGTTCGCAATGCCGATGGAACAGTGCAGACCAAGCCGGACTTTTTCCTCAGTGTGAAGGACGAAGGCCGTGAGTTCAAGCCTGCGGATGTGGAGATGGCGGCAATGCCTTCCGGAGCGCAGCACGGAATCAACATCACCGGACAGGAAGTCACGCTTGTGCTTTATGAAAAGGATAAGGACGGGAAACACTATCCGCATTGTTTCCTTGTCGGAGACTTCAATGACTGGAAAGTTTCCAACCGTTTCCAGATGAAACGTGACGAAAATGCGGGTTGCTGGTGGTACAAACTCTCGGGAATGGATGCGGACAAAGAATACCGTTTCCAATATCATCTCATTGATTCAGAGGGTGATGCGCTACGCATTTCCGACCCGTATTCCGAGATTGTCTATAGCGGAGAGGACAAATGGATATCCTCTTCGACCTACCCTGATATGCCGGCCTATCCTTCCGGAACTTCGGGACTTGTGTCCGCATTTCAAATCAATCGTCCCGAATATAATTGGAAGATAAAGGATTACAAAGTTGCGGACAAAAACGACATTGTGATTTATGAGCTTCATTTGAGGGATTTCAGTGCCACTCACGATCTTTCGGGTGCGGAGGAAAAGCTCGATTATCTCAAGAATCTCGGCATTAACGCAATAGAACTTATGCCTGTCCAGGAGTTTGACGGAAACAACAGTTGGGGATATGACCCTTGCTCTTATTTCGCCCTTGACAAGACTTATGGCACTCGTGAGCATTATAAGGCATTTATCGACGAATGTCACAGCAGGGGAATTGCCGTGATACTCGACGTTGTCTATAACCACGCCACCGGCTCTCATCCTATGGCGAAGCTCTATTGGAATTCGGAGAAAAACCACACCGCAGCCAACAATCCTTGGTTCAACGAAGTTGCTCCGCATCCTTATTCCGTTTTCCACGACTGGAACCACGAAAATCCGATGGTACGGGAACACATCAAGAGGAGTCTGCGCTATCTTTTGGAAGAGTACAAATTTGACGGATTCCGTTTCGACCTCACGAAAGGATTCACCCAGCGCAAATGCACAGACGCAACTGTCGGCAACTATGATCAGGGAAGAATCGACGTTCTCAGTGAATACGCCAAGGCGATTTTCGATCTTAAGCCTGGTGCTGTGGTGCTTCTGGAGCATTTCTGTGAAACTCGTGAGGAGAAGGCTCTTGCTGCAAACGGTATGCAGATGTGGCGCAATGTAAACAATGCCTACTGCCAGACAGCAATGGGATGGCTCAAAGACGGTGATGATTTGAATCAGATTTGGACAGGAAGCAGTTCTATGCCTTTTGGCTCCTGGGTGGGCTTTATGGAGAGCCACGATGAAGAGAGGACTGCCTACAAATCTCTTAAATGGGGAAATGGAATCACAGGAAACCTTGCGGCAAGAATGCAACGGTTGGGACTCAATGCCGCATTCTCGCTGCTTGTTCCGGGACCTAAGATGATTTGGCAGTTCGGCGAACTGGGCTACGATGTCTCAATTGAAGAAAACGGACGCACGGGAGAGAAACCGCTCCATTGGGACTATTATGAGGTTCCGGAGCGCAGGGCTCTCTACGACACATACGCGAAACTTCTCAAGTTCCGTCGTGACAATGCGCGTCTGTTCGATATGGACGCGAGCTTTGAAATGTATGCAGGCAGTGGAGTTCTTGCCCGTACAATCTTCGGCTCAAACGAGGGCAAGTCATTCGCGGTCATCGGCAATTTCCAGACAGTAGATTCTGACTTTCCCTATAACCTCAAGTCCGGCGGAATCTGGTATGACCTTTTCAGCGGGGATAGCTATGATGCCGGTTATGACGGCAATGTTCACATCCCTCTGAAGGCAGGAGAGTTCGTTGTGCTGACAAATTTCAAATAGTTCTGTTCCCGGCTGATGTTGTCTGATTTATGGATATAAAAAGAATAAAACTTGCGGCACTGACCGCTCTGGCGGCTCTTGTATGCGCCTGTGCACCGGATTTGGGTCTTGACAATCCTCAGACTCCTTCCGGAGGGAATGGGGGCTCGACGAACCAGGGCAGCGGGAGCAGTTCTGACGGTGGTTTCAAGGCGGAGGAAGGTCTTGGGTGGCTTTTCTCCGGGGACGACATTCCGGAGTTTCATCTTGAAGTTTCGCTCGCGGAGTGGAACCGGCTGCTTGGGGAATTTGACAAGAATTGGGATACAGCCGAATATATCCACGCGGATGTACTTTGCAACAAGGGAGAGGAAAAAATCAGAATCGGAGACGTCGGCCTTCGTCTCAAGGGCAACACGTCCCGTCGCAGGCCCGAGGGGAATGAGGGAATGATGCACACGGCTGGGCAGACGGGCTGGCACCACTGCCACTACCAGCTTAACTTTACCAAATACAATAAAGACGTGGCGCACGAGCTGCACGGGGTCAAGAAACTCTATCTCAAATGGTTCAAGGACGATCCGATGTATGTGCGGGAAGTTTTTTGCTACGACCTTTTCCACCGCGTAGGGGTGTGGACAGCTCCTCATTCCGCCTATTGCCGGCTTTGGATTAAGGTGGCGGGTGATCCGTCCGAGGCCTATCTCGGTGTCTATAATATGATTGAACTTGTTGACGGACGCTACGCCAATGCCAGGGCCAAACAGTTTGCGTTCAAGGACGGATTTCTTTGGAAATGTTCTTCGGGAGCGTCCCTTTCCGACGCTTCTGACCATCTTATCGGCAACGATGGCTCAGACAAGATCTACGAACTTAAAACTCAGACTGCGGAATATGCCGCTGCCAAGGCCCAGTTGCAGGATTTCATAAAAAAAGTAGCCGGCAAGGGAGACGAGAATTTCAAAAACTGGATTGTTGAGGTCTGTGATGTGGAACTTTTGCTGAAAACCTACGCCGTCAATGTTGCTGTGGGGATGTGGGATGACTATTGGAAGAATAAGAACAACTACTACATCTACTTCAATTCGAAGGACCTCTACGCCTACAAGTTCTTCTTCATCCCCTACGACTACGACAATACTCTCGGCACATCCCATCTGGATATGGATGCCGGCCGCCAGGACCCTCTGAACTGGGGAGATAATTCCAACCCATTGATTTACAAACTTCTCAAACACGAGGAGTTCCGGAAAATCTACAAAGACGCACTCCTTTCTCTCGTAGACCCTGTGGCAGGAGAATTCTACTACACCCGGTCGATGGCGAGAATCCGCGAATGGCATTCCAAAATCGGGGATTATGTTTCCAATGACACAGGGGAGGATATGTCAATCGAGGACCGCCCGGCCTCTTGGGGCAACCACGGGGAATACCGTCTGCTGGAAGAGAGCAACAATTTCTTTAAAATACGCGCTGAGGCCATTGAGCGCCATTGCAGATAGATCTAATAATATGAACTTGATGAAAAAGACATTTTTTGCGGCTCTCGCACTTCTTTTGCTGACTTCCTGCTCGGAAAAGACTCCTCACGCAGGATGGACTTATGACACGGTGGTTTATGAGATGAACCTGCGGCAGTACACCCCGGAAGGGACTTTTGCTGCGGCGCAGGCTCAGCTTCCTCGTCTGAAAGAACTCGGCGTGGATGTCATCTGGCTTATGCCGATTTACCCGATTGGCGAGAAAGAGCGCAAGGGAACTCTCGGCTCCTACTATGCGGCTAAGGACTATTGCGCGGTGAATCCGGAGTTTGGCACGATGGAGGATTTCGAAGCTTTTGTTGCCGCGGCAAAGGCACAGGGCTTCCGTGTAATTCTTGACTGGGTGGCAAACCACACCTCTCCCGATGCTGTCTGGATTGACTCCAAGCCTGCCGACTGGTATGAGAGGGACTCGCTGGGAAATACCATTGTGGAATATGACTGGACTGACATCGCCGCCCTGAACTATGACAACAAGGATGTTTGGGACGCTCAGGAGAATGCTATGCGCTTTTGGATGGAAAAGGGTATCGACGGTTTCCGCTGCGATATGGCTTGCGAAGTGCCTTTCGAGTTTTGGACAAGGACAATCGCTTCTCTGCGAGAGGATTGGCCGGGGATGTATATGCTCGCAGAGGGTGAGGACCCGCAGTTGCACGCATCAGGTTTCGACGCATCCTACGCTTGGGAACTCCACCACCTGTTGAACGACATCGCTCAGGGACGAAAGAATATTCCCGAACTTCTTGACTACATCAGCCGTGACTCGGAGCGTTTCCCTCAGGATGCTTTCCGTCTTATGTTCACTTCCAACCACGACGAGAATTCCTGGGCTGGGACAGAGTTTGAGAGAATGGGTGATGCGGCGCAGCTGATGGCGGTGCTCACATTCACGCTTCCTTCCGGACAGCCGCTGATTTACACCGGACAGGAGATGGGTTGGAACCACCGTTTCCTCTTCTTTGAAAAAGACCCGATTCCTGCTTGGGAGGAAAATGATTTCACCAAGTTCTACCAAAGCCTCATCCGTTTCCGTCACGACCATCCTTCGCTCCGTCCGGGCGAAAAAGGCGGCCGTTTCGAAGTCGTTTCCACCGAAGACAGCACACTCGTTTTCCGAAGGGTGCTTCCGAATGATGTTGTCACCATATCCGCACAGCTCTGCCCACCGTGGAACTGGAATCTGGATGCGAAATAAGTTTTAAAATTTTATTCAGTAATTTTGAGATGAAGAAGATATTTGGAATTATTATGACGGCAGTTATGCTTGGCTCTTGCAACTCTAATTCGGTTTTTGTTCCAGAAGAGGTAACTGATGCCGATTTGACGCAGATTTGCAGAGTCGAACCTCTTTCCTGGTGGGTGGGAATGAACACCCCGTTGCAACTTTTGATTCAAGGTGAGGGGATTTCGGAATATGACGTCGTTTTTGAGGGCGGAAACGGAGTGAAGGTGAGCGGAGTCCATAAGGCGGACAGTCCGAACTATCTTTTTGTCGATGTCGCCATATCAGCGAATGCGCAGCCGGGGACATATTATCTCGTGTTCACAAAAGGGGAGGAGAGTTTCAAACGTGCCTACGAAATCGGGGCGCGGGTTGAGGGCTCTGCGCAGAGGAAAAGTTTTTCGAGCGCGGATATGATTTATCTCATTATGCCGGACCGCTTTGCAAATGGCGACCCGTCTAATGATTCGACACCCGACACCGCTGAAAAGGCGGACCGCAGCGAATTTTTCGGAAGACACGGCGGTGACATTCAGGGGATTATCGACCATCTCGACTACATCGCGGAACTCGGCGCGACAGCAATCTGGCCGACTCCGCTTTTGGAAGATAATGCGGAGCACGAGTCCTATCACGGTTATGCGGCATCCGACTACTATCACATCGATTCCCGTTTCGGCAGCAACGAACTCTATCGGGAGTTTGTCGGAAAGGCTCACGGGAAGGGGCTTAAGGTCTTGATGGACATCGTTACAAACCATTGTGGCACATCGCATTGGTGGATGAAGGACCTGCCTTTCGCCGATTGGATTCATCAATATCCGCAGTACACCGGAACCAATGTCTGCTTTTCCACGAATATGGACCCGAACGCTTCCCGAAAGGACCTTGAAATCCAGGAGAGCGGGTGGTTTGTCCCTTCGATGCCGGATATGAATCTCGACAATCCTTTCGTGCTCAGCTACTTCACTCAGTGGGCAGTCTGGTGGGCGGAGTATGCGGGACTCGACGGTTTCCGGGTGGACACCTACCCCTACAACGAGAAAGAGCCTATGTCCCGCTGGTGCAAGGCCATCACAGATGAGTACCCGAATTTCAATATAGTGGGCGAGTGCTGGACTTCATCCATCCCGCAGCTTGCCTACTGGCAGAAGGATGCGCTTGTGAACAACTTCAACTCCAATCTCCCTTCAGTGATGGATTTTCCTCTTCACGACGCCCTGCGTATGGGACTGAACGAGGGAGCAGGTTGGGGCTGTGGAATGACGAGGATATATGAGATTCTCTCGCACGATTTTCTCTATCCCGATGTGAATAATCTGCTGATTTTTGCCGGCAACCACGACACGGACCGAATTGGGGATGTGGTCGGGAAGAATCCGAAGAAACTCAAGCTCGCGATGACTCTGATGGCGACAATGAGGGGTATTCCACAGGTTTTTGCCGGTGACGAGCTTATGATGGTTTCGGCAGACCGTTCGCAGGGACACGGCGGATTGAGAGTGGATTTCCCGGGCGGCTGGCCTGGTGACAAGATGAATCTTTTCACTCACGAAGGCCGCGAGGCTCAGCGCCTCAACACCGACGGCAAAGCTGTCTATCCGGGACAGGCGGAACTGCTTTTCGACTATGTGAGCCGTCTTTTCAATTGGAGAAAGACAGCTGAGGTCATCCACACAGGACGCACTCTGCACTTTATCACCCGCGACAACACATACGCATTCTTCCGCTACAACGACAGCAAGGCGGTTTTCGTCTTTATCAACAATTCCGAAGAAGATAAAACCATCCCGTGGAGCTATTATTCCGAGATTTCCGAAGGCCTGAAAGAGGGCATCGACGTCCTCACCGGCACCACCGTCACCATAGACGACAGCACCAAAGTTGCCACGGAAACAGCTCTCGTGGTCGAATTCCAGCGATGAGCGTATCCTTGCGCGATTCCAGCGATGAAGGTAACTGATTTCGCTGCATACCCACTCATCCGTGAAGTACTGAAATAATCGCCGGCAAAGACGAATCTACAGCGTCTGCCCTCCGATAAACTCGCGCATGATTGAGGTCGGCGGTATCATAGCGATTTCCTCCGGGCTCAGGGCCACTATGTAACTTAGGAATTTCAGCAGGCGCACGGCCTCGCCGTAGGCTGGAGATGTCGGGCTGATGCGGCGCAGAAGCGGTTCTGCATGGTATTTCAGCATCGGGAGTTCGAACACGAGAGCGGAATTGAACATCACGTCGGCATTTTCCTGGAACGGGAAGATGTTGCGGTTTTCGCCACGGCGGACGCTTGACCAGCGGAGAATCGTCTCCTCCGGGGATATGCCTCTGACGCGGTTGTCACGCACCATACGGCGCAGAATCCTGTTGTCTGTCGTGGAGATGTTGTTGTTCTCGTCAAGCGAAAGGGACGTGAGCGCGGATGCATAGACACGGAAAATCCTCGTCTGGTCCACTCCGGGCACCATTTCAGGATTCAGAGCGTGGATTCCCTCCATAATGAGTATATCCTCCTTTTCGAGTTTCATCCTGTTGCCCTCGAAAGTGCGGACGCCAGTCTTGAAGTTGAATCTTGGAATCTCCACCTCCTTGCCCGAGAGCAGGTCGTTCAACTGTGCATTGAGAAAATCGAGGTCCATCGCATGAAGAGACTCGAAGTCATAGTTCCCGTTCTCGTCCTTCGGAGTGTGCTCGCGATCGACGAAATAGTTGTCAAGTTCGATGACCTTTGGGTTCAGCCCGAGAATCTTGCACTGTTGCGCGAGACGGAGCGATGAGGAAGTCTTTCCGGACGATGATGGGCCGGCAATGAAAACAATCTTCACGCTTTCGTGTTTCTGCCAGATTGCGTCTGCGATGGCGGCATACTTGCGTTCATGTCGCGCCTCGGCGAGGTTTATGATTTCGCGGGCATGTCCTTCGAGTATGGCCTTGTTAAGCGAGCCCACGCTGCTGACTCCGAGCACACGGCTCCATTTTTCGTGATCGTCGAGCGCGGCGGCAAGCTTCGACTGCTTCTTCATCGGGAGAATCCTGTCCTTCTGCCCGAGCCCCGGATATTGTAGGCACAGGCCCTTGCCGAACGGGCGCAGTTCGAATGTCTTGAGGTAGCCTGTGGACGGCAGCATTGGCCCGTAGAATGAGTCTGCCGTGTCTTCGAGGAAATAGACGCTGTAGGTGTATCGGCCAAGTGTTTTCAGCAGTTCAATCTTCTCCGGCTGGCCATTCTTTGCGAAAAGTTTCTCCGCCTCGTCCTCTGTGAGTATCGCCTTGCGGAACGGGATGTTTTTGGCGATAATCTCTTTCATTTTTGCTTTGATCAGTCGCAACTCCCCGCCGGAAGGCACATGTACCTCATATTTCCCTCCTTCGGGATTCTCGTGCAACTCGCAGTAGAGCCCGCTCGGAAGTGCATATTTGATATTTAGGAATTTATCTGGAAAAACGTCCCTCACCGCCTTCTGAAGCACGAAGCAGAGCGACCGGGCGTATGTGCGGATTCCGTTGGGATGGCCGTAGCCTATGAACTCGATTCTGTGTGGTCTGCAAATCTCGAACCCCAGTCCTTTCAGCGTGTTGTCCACCAGCGCCGCCAGAATCTGCTTGTCTTCCGTCCCCTCCGTTTCCTTCGGCATCATATCCTTTGCTATATCAAGCAGCGTGGTCCCAAATTCGACGTCGCGGTAGCTGTCTGTGTTTTCGCAATAAATTCTGATCTTCTCCATATATAATTGTCATATTTTTATTTGTCTTCTGAACGCGGTTGCACCAAGCGCCGCTGATTCCCTACAAATTAGTGACCGAAGGTGTTCGGGACGGACATATTTTATATAAAATTAGTAATTTTGCAGTATGAAATCGACCGGAAAATATATCGAGATAAGGGGCGCGAATGCGCATAATCTGAAAAATGTTTCATTAGACATTCCGCGAGGGGAGTTCGTTGTGATTACGGGTTTGAGCGGGAGCGGAAAGTCGTCGCTTGCATTCGATACTCTGTATGCCGAGGGACAACGGAGGTATATGGACACGCTCTCAACCTACGCGAAGCATTTTATGGGAATACTCGAAAAGCCTCAGGTGGAGAGCATAGAGGGACTCAGCCCCGTCATCGCAATCGAGCAGAAGACGACGGGAAAGAACCCTCGTTCGACGGTCGGTACGATTACGGAAATATATGATTTTCTGAGACTTCTGTACGCCCGTGCATCGAAGGCCTACTCCCCGGCGACGGGAAAAGAGATGGTGCGCTACACCGATGACCAGATAGTCTCTCTGATTATCGGAAACTACGGCGGGCGCAAGTGTATGCTTCTCTCTCCGCTCGTCCGGGGACGCAAGGGGCACTACAAGGAACTGCTTGCCCAGATGCGAAAGAGGGGATATACCCAGGCGCGGATTGACTCTGAAATCGTTGAGCTCTCGGAAATTGAGGCGCTGGATCGCTACAAGCCGCATTTTATTGAACTTGTAATTGACAGGCTCAAGCCGGAAGTGAAGGACGAAAAGCGGATTCGGGAGTCAGTGATGGCGGCTCTGAACCTTGGCAAGGGCTCGCTTGCGGTTCTGGACATGGAAACGGGTGAACTGCACCACTATTCGAAGCATCTGGTGTGCCCGGACACAGGTCTGTCCCTTGAGGAGCCGGCCCCACATACGTTCTCGTTCAACTCCCCGCAGGGCTATTGCCCCCACTGCAAGGGACTTGGAACCATCGTGAATGTCGATGTGAAGTCCATAATTCCGGACCCGTCAGTTTCGATTGCGGACGGAGGAATCGTGCCTCTGGGGAATATCCGCCAGACAAAGAAATTTGACATAATCCGTTCCATTGCAAGGAAATATGACTTTTCATTATACGACCCCATAGAACTCGTGCCACAGGAAGCTCTGACTCTGATAATCTATGGCTCTGACGAACTTTTCCGCGTTGGGGAGGGGGCCATGTCAGAGATGGTGTCGTTCCCGGGAATTGTGGGCGACATTGACGACAAGATTGTGTGTCCTGAGTGCGGCGGGACAAGGCTGAAGAAGGAATGCGGTTGTTTCAAGATTGACGGAAAGCCTATCTGGGAGGTCTCGGCGATGGAAATCAGCGCGTTGAAGGAGTGGCTGCTGAGCCTGCCGGGAAAACTTGACAACAGGGGGAACGCGATTGCCAGGGACATTCTCAAGGAACTTGACGAGAGGGTGCAGTTCCTGCTTGACGTGGGTCTTGACTACCTTTCGCTCGACCGTGCCACCGCGTCGCTGTCGGGAGGGGAAAGCCAGCGCATCAGGCTCGCTACGCAAATCGGGTCGAAGCTTGTGAACGTGCTCTACATCCTTGACGAGCCTTCAATCGGGCTGCATCAGAGGGACAACCGCAAACTGATTGCTTCCTTGCAGGAACTTCGTGACAGCGGCAATTCTGTGATGGTTGTGGAGCATGATGAGGAGACGATGAAAGCAGCCGACTGGCTCGTGGATGTCGGCCCTGGAGCCGGTTCCGAGGGCGGGCGCATCTGCATGAACGGCCCGTTCAAGCTGTTGGCCGCACATCAGGGGGCGGTGGAAGAAAAAAATCCCGGATTTGTCGATTCGGCGGGTGAGAAAGATGTCGTGGAGCACTGCATTTTCGGCAACTCGGTGACTTTGGATTATTTGCGTGGAATCCGGCGTATTGAAGTCCCGGCCGTGCGCCGTCCGGGGAATGGGCTGTTTCTGACGATAAGAGGGGCGCATGGCAATAATCTGAAGAATGTTGATGCGGCATTCCCTCTCGGATGCTTCATCGGAGTTGCCGGAGTCAGCGGTTCGGGCAAATCGACTCTGATTAACGAGACTCTGATGCCGATTCTGAAAAACAAGTTCTTCAGAGCCAAGCTTCCTGTGCTTCCGTATGGCTCGATTGAGGGCGTGGAGAACATAGACAAGGTTATAGAGATTGACCAGTCACCGATAGGCCGTTCTCCGAGGAGCAATCCTGCCACTTTCACGGGCGTGTTCGACGACATTAGAAAACTGTTCGAGGCGACTCCGGACGCAAAGGTCCGCGGGTTCAAGGCGGGCCGTTTCTCTTTCAATGTCGCGGGGGGACGTTGTGAGGAATGCAAGGGAGCCGGTCTGAAGGTTATAGAGATGAATTTCCTTCCGTCGGTGAACGTGGTCTGCCCGCAGTGCGGCGGCCGTCGCTACAAGGAGGATACGCTTGCTGTCTATTATAAGGGGAAGAATATCAATGACGTGCTTGAGATGCCGATTTCAGAGGCATACGAGTTCTTCAGACCGGTGCCTGCCATTGCGGTGAAGCTCAAGGCCCTGCTTGACGTCGGCCTCGGCTACATAACCCTCGGTCAATCCTCCGTCACGCTTTCAGGCGGTGAGAGTCAGCGCATGAAGCTTTCTGCAGAACTCTCCAAGAAATCCACAGGAAAGACTCTCTACATCCTTGACGAACCCACCACCGGTCTCCACACCGAAGACATCAAGGTTCTTCTCGGTGTCCTCCAGAAACTCGTTGACGGCGGCAACACCGTCATCATCATTGAGCACAATCTCGATGTCCTCAAGTCCGTCGATTACCTCTTCGACCTCGGTCCCGAAGGCGGCCGCCGCGGAGGTCTCATCGTTTCGCAGGGCACACCAGAGCAGGTTGCCGCCGACCCCGCCTCCGTCACCGGCCCTTTTCTTCAGCCCTTGCTGTAAGGCTAAAATCTATACTCCGAGAATTATGTTAGCGTCAATGCCCAACTTGCGATTCATTTCTCTTCCGACTTTCAATGTCGGCTCACTTTTCCCATTGAGGTATTCACTTACGCGCGATGCACTGATGCCCAACAGTTTGGAGAGACTTAACTGAGTGAGCCCCAGTTCGTACATTCTGAGCTTAAGAACATCGGCCAGATTTGGTCGCCCGACAGAATAATGTTCGTCGGAGTAGTCTGCCACCATATTTGAGAGAAGCTCCAATTCAATACTGTTGGGGTCATCTTTCGGCGTGTCGTCCGTCACAAGCGGAAGAAGTTCCTCCACTCTCGCGACGGCCCATTCATACTGTTTTTCATTTTCTATCCTTGCCATTTTGTGCCTATTTAGTTGTCTATATATTCCTGCAATCAATTCTGTCATATTCCGAGTGCGTGCCGATAAAACGGATGTAAACGAACTTTATTGTGAACTTAATCACCGCAACTATCCTATAGCAGTTCCCCTTTATGTTGAACACATATCGTTGGTTTCCGACGCTATCTGCACTATTGAATGTTCGCCTGACATCAGCAAAGCAAGTCCATTCGCTCCGTTTAACAATGTCAACCCATTCCTGAATTGCGGTTTTCGCATCGGAATGTATCTCAATGTATTCTTTCAGGGTCTTTTCCGTAAAAATTCTCATATCCGTTTGTGTGTTCGGCAAAGATAATACTAAATTCTGAAAAATAAAATATTGTTCTATAAAATAAAATCTGACATGCCGATAGTGTTGACCGCAAGTGTAAATTCAATTTTGTGCATTCTTTTTCTTCAGAATTTGATATTTTGAAAATTTTTATGCACTAACTGAAAACAACAATTATCTCATACAATATCATCGAAATAACCGAAATTTGCGGCGCAATATCCCATAAACCGAAAAACATTTTCTATCTTTGCCATGTCATCGAAAGGTGACGAACATATTGATGAAAGTGTTTGGCTTTTATCCTTGTAAGGAAATCTGGTAAATTTTCAATGAGAACAAGGGGTAAGGCATTCACTCTTCACTTTGTATCACTGTATGTTATCGCAAGATAATTACATATACGGGTGTGGGGTATTGCGTCGCTTGTTTGTTCTCAGGGTTTTACCAGAACCTCCTTACAGATAGGCTTCGACTCCACACTTTCTTTTTGCGCAAAACCGTCCGGAGGAGTCACGGGCGAAGCAAGATTCATGGAAACAGACTATGAAAATCAGTAAACTATTGCCGTCGTTGGCGTTGGTGACGGCATTCATCGCGACATCCTCCTGCGGAAAATTGGAGGATAGAATCAACTCCATCGAACAGAGGATTTCGGAACTGGAGAATACAAGGATTCCTTCTATTGACGAGCAGGTGGCTTCAATAAAAAAGACCATCGGGGAACTTGAAAAGACCGACGCGGGGCTTCGGGAATACATCTCCGCGCTCGAAGAGAAACAAGCGACACTTGAAACTGAACTCGGGAAAACCAATGCTGCTCTGACCGAGGCGCAGAAAACCCTCCGCGAGGAGATGGCGGCCGACAAAACCGAACTTTCCGGCTCGGTCGATGCTGCCAAGGCCGATGTCATCGCGCAGCTTGAGGCATACAAGACCCTCATAAACGGGGAGCTGGAGACTCTGAACGGCACAATCGAGTCTCTGAAGGCCAAGGACGAGGAACTTCAGAAGAACGCAGAGGAGCTGCGAGGCTATGTGGATTCCGAGAACGGGAAGGTGCGCGACTGGGCAGATGTGACGTTCGCGACCATCGAGCAGCAGAACAAACTCGCGGAGACTGTCGCGAGTATAAAGACACAGTTTGAGACTCTGAACAGCTATACGATGAATATGGACGTGCGTCTCACCAACAAGGCGGAGGAACTCTCGAAGTCGCTCTCTGCCCTTGACGAATCAACGAGTCAGCAGATAGGTGCGCTCACGGAAAAGCTCGGCAGTGACATTTCAGCGTTGAGGACGGAACTCACGGATGCCTACACGAAGCTCATTGCGACGGAAATCACAAAACTGGAGACATCGATGAAATCGTGGGTGAACGAGCAGCTTGCTGGATATTACACCATAGAGCAGGCGGACGCGAAGCTTGAGGCTATGAGGACGGAGCTCACGGGACGCATGGACTCCGACAAGGCATATCTCACGACACTCATCACAAACCTTGAGACTGCGACGAACAAGAAGATTTCGGCGAATGCGAGCCTGATTACGGGTCTCCGCGGCGACTTGACCTCTCTCTCACAATCGGTGGCAGAGAACGCGGGGAAAATTGCTGACGACGCGATACTCATAAGCCAGAACACAGCCGCTGTCTCGAAGAACAGCACAGCAATCGCAGCGAACACAAATAACCTTGCCGCCGTAAAAAAGCTTGCCGAAGACAATCAAAAACTTATCGCTGAGAATAGTGAGAAACTCGCCGAGATGCAGAGGTTGCACAACTCCCTGAAAGACAGCGGAATCGAGGACTATGCGGAGACGGTGATTCAGAACACTAAAGACATCGCTTCGAATGCCTCCCTCATCGCGAAGAATGCCGCAGCGATTCAGAGCAATGCCACGGCAATCGCGCAGAACACCTCGGACATACAAAACCTTTCGGCAAGGCTTGATGCGACAAAGGCAGAAATTATAGAATCCTACACCGCGGCCATCGCCAAGGCAATCAACGACTATGACGGAACGATTACCGCGAAGCTCGCCTCGGAGATTGCCAAAGTGGAGGACAAGATATCTGGTCTGAAGACGGAGGTGGAGTCGGTCAAGTCAAAGGTTGCCGCTCTTGAGGACAGGGTTGCACGACTTGAGGAGATTGTAAGTCAGATAACGTCCATATCGTACATACCGAGGTACGCTGACGGAGCGGAGCGTGTGGAATACACCCGCGATGCCCTCGACATAATCCCGGGCGACGTCACTCTGCGCTTCGACGTTCATCCGGCATCCTCCGCATCCGAAATCGCCGCCAACTGGGAGTCGGTTCTCTCAGCCCGCGCCGTCTATACCCGCACCAAGGCCGGCGCCGGCGACTTCGTTGACCTCAAGATCAAAGGCGCGACCGTCGAAAACGGCGTGCTGTCTGTAACGGTATCTGGCGAGGGACTGAATAAGGATTTCATATTGGGGAACATTTCGGCTTCTGTGAACATAAAGGTGACAGCGTCCGACAAGAACATCGTCTCCGATTATGTCGAATTCATACCGGCTTGCAGCGAGTTGAAATTTGTCAGGTATCTGCTTCAGAATTTCGACACCGACAATGACGGCATAGTTGAACTCGATGCCTTGGCTAACATCAAGGAAATCAACATCTCCGGAATGAACATCGCAACACTTGACGGCGTGGTAGATAAAATGATTGGTCTTGAAAAACTTGATTGTAGTAATAATCAACTTAAGAACTTGAATTTAAGCAACAACTCAAATTTGAAGGAACTATTCTGCAATAACAATATGCTGACTTCACTTGATTGTACCACTAATGAGTATTTATATACGATTGATTTCAGTAAGAATGATGGTCTTTCTGAAGTCAAACAAGCAGGGTTGTTAATAGATGATGTCCGTTGGTCGATTTTGAATGTTGGAGCACATTCTACGACAGAACTCGGAGACACAGGTTACTCTTGGCAACAATGTATGATTAGATGCCCATCGGGATGGCGACTTCCGAATGAATCTGAGATGAAAAAAATAATTGCGAATCATTCTTTGGAAGTGGTTTATAGGGGTGCATATGGTGTGTGGTTTTCAGGAGGTAGCAAATTTTCTTATAATTTGACATCATTGATATTCTTTCCCTATACAGATACACGCTCTAATATTATGAAAGGTTATTATTACTATGATTCTAAAAGTCAAAAAGGAGGAATGTTTGAATTTGGACGCAATGGTAAGCCGAATACTTATCTTCAGAATGTAAGAGAGTCGTATTCATCTGATGACTATCTTTCTCGAGATTTTTTCTCACGCTGTGTCAAAGACTGACATATAACTCATTTATTCACAATTTAATTCAATTTATTATGGTACAAAAAATTACATGTAAGGTCAATCCCAAGACCGTCAATGCAGAGAAACTCGCTGCAATGGTTGAAAAACTTGTTAAACTTGGTGTGTGGGTTGGTTCAGAAATCATTTATGATGATTCTGACAAAGAACTGACTGCGAAGATAAAGGAAATCACCGACGCATATTTAGCATAGGGTGCACAGCACTCTATAAGCAGTCGCAAGTGACTGAGCAGAGATGAGTCTTTGCGGAAACTTTTAGGATATGACTGTTGCAACAATTTCTGAATTCAGAGCGAATCTGAAGCGTTATGTTGATGATGTCATCAACAATTCTGGCTCGTTGCTAATTAACCGTGGCAGCACAGCCGCGGTTCTCATTTCGCTTGACGAATATAATTCAATCAAGGAAACGGGAAAAGTACTGTCCTCCGAGAAACTGTCCGGACGGCTCGAATCCGGAATCGAGGAACTTAATTCAGGGAAGGCTGTTGCCGTTGATGTTGATGAACTATGATACTGGAGTTCCTGCCCGGTGCACTGGATACGTATAAGTCATTGAAGGGGTCGAATCCGTCCCTCGCGTCAAAAGCAACGATTTTGGATGCCCTGGAGCACCCTACTATTGGAATCGGTGAGCCTGTCCAACTCACAGTTCCATACAGGACTCCTTTCCTTCAGCCCTTGCTGTAGAAAATGAAAATCTATAGGAAGATGAAGTAGAGAAGAACGTAGACAGGAAGAAGGATGACGAGGGAGAACTTGGCCATATAGCCGAAGAATGACGGCATCTTTATCCCTTGGCTCTCGGCGATGGATTTTACCATGAAGTTAGGGCCGTTGCCGATGTAGGTGAGAGAACCGAAGAATACCGCTCCGATGGAGATTGCCTTCAGAAGAATCTCAGGAATGCCTGCGACAAACGGAACGCCTTCAAATACACCATTCACAATGCCCGCACCAGCTGCCGCGACAGATTCCGGAAGGCCGCTTGCAAGGCTGTGGAATGCCACTGCGGTAGGCGTGTTGTCAAGGAATGAGCTGAGAGCTCCGGTGGAGAAGTAGAATTCCCAGACCTCGTCAAATCCGAGTCTCGCGGCGTTCTCTTCCATGTAGAGGAGAGCCGGCGTCATGGTGACGAAGATTCCGAGGAATAGTGCCGCCACCTCAAGTATAGGATTCCAGGAGAATTTGTTCATTCCGTAGCGGACGTGTTTCGCCGTTGTGTAAAGGGATATTCCCATGAGGGCGAGAAGCACGAACTCGCGGAGGAACTTGACCCAGAACTTTGCGTCAGGGGCGTCCATCTGTGGAATGAATGTCGGATTGATGAACGCTACGGCAAGGATGACGCCCATAAGGTACATGAAATTCTTTCTGCCCCTGAAACGAACCGGCTGTCTTTGCTCCGGCATCTCAAATGCGGACGGATCCTCTTTTTTCGAGAAATAGAACTTGTCGCAGAGATAGTATATCAGCAACAGAAGGCCTCCCGTGAAAAGCCATTCCGGAAGCATATTTATGAACCACGTGAATGAAGCGCCTCGCAGATAGAGCATGAAAAGAGGCGGGTCTCCGAGAGGGGAGAGCAGACCGCCGCAGTTCGCGACAAGAGCTATAAAGAACAGCAGCGTGTGTACTTTGTACTTGCGTTTTTCGTTTACTGCAAGAACAGGCCGGATGAGCAGCATTGCCGCCCCTGTGGTTCCCATGAATGATGAAAGCACGAAGCCTGTTCCCAGCATGGCAGTGTTGATGCCGGAACTTGGGCGGATGTCTCCGCTGACGTAAATTCCTCCTGTGATGACATAGAGTGTCAGAAGAAGGATGACGAAGGGCAGATAGTCATAGACGATCTGATGCTCGAGTTCGTGTGCCAGCCCGTGCCTTACGAGAAAAACTGCAACCGGAGCTCCCAGCAGGAGCGACACAAAAAGTTTGTGGGAATTCTTGTCCCACCATTTCCTGGCGAGCAGCGGACCGACGGCAATCATTATCAGCATCACGGCGAAAGGAATCATCGCCCATGCCGGTACCGCATACCCGGCAGCCGTCGCAACTATCTCTGTAGCTGTAAGTTGAATCATAACCACTAATAATTAACGACGCAAATATACCTCTTTTTTGGATTGAGACAAATGATTTTCTTAACTTTGCGAGATAATGTAAGTAATAGAGGCTGCTCTGTCATTTCGACTGAATAGGAGAAAATGTCATATCGACCGGGAGAGCAGACCTTTGCACAGTGTTTTTATGAAGAAGTTTATAATCATTATTTTTTCGGCGTTCCTGACGTTGACATCCGCGGCTCAGGAATCCTCTGTTCAGACATCCTCTGCTCAGACATCCTCTGCTCAGGAATCTCCTGTTCAGACATCCTCTGTTCAAGAATCCTCTGCTCCGGCAAGATACACCGTCGAGACCGTCCCGCAGACGGAAATCCTTTCTTGGAGCTATGTCACAGACCTTTCCGGCGTCGTCTCTCCATCCCAGAAGGACAGTCTGAACGCCCTGTGTCACTTTGCCAAGGATTCTCTCCAGTCTGAAATAGCGGTCGTCGTGCTCCCCGCGATTGACAACGGGAAATACGGCTCGCTTCATGAGTTTGGGGTTGAACTCTTCAACAAGTGGGGAATCGGCGGCAAGGACAGCGAAAAGGGGCTTCTGATTGTTCTGACGACTGCTCCGGGCGAACGCGAGGTTGTGTTCAACACCGGGTATGGCCTTGAGGGCGCGCTGCCGGACGTCTACTGCAAGCGCATACAGAGCAATGTGATGATTCCGTACATGAAGAACGGGGAATATGGTTCCGGGCTTATTGCCGGAGTTTCCGCTGTGAACGATGTCCTCAAAGGCGACGTCAATCCTGACGAATTTGCTGGCGACTATGAGGACGATGACCTGTTTTGGGAATTTTTTATCGTAGGAGTATCCCTCGTCATCGCCCTGTGTGTCGTGGCTGTGCGTGGTCCTAAACGTCGTCGCAAGAAAATGGGTAAGTCTATTACCTGTCGAGGCTGCGGAGTAACCGGGGATATGAAATATGTACGTTCTGAAATCATTGAGCCTGCATCGAAGAAGCATACCGGCCGTATGAGAAATTTCTATGTCTGCAACCGCTGCGGGGAAGAAAACTATATTGATGAGATTATTCCACGCCGGAATTCCGGTGGCAGTTCGGGCATCGGCGGCGGTTCCGGCCCTATTGTCGGAGGCTTCGGTGGCGGCTCTTCATTCGGCGGCGGCTCGTTTGGCTCATTCGGCGGCGGAATGACAGGTGGCGGCGGCTCTTCGACGCGATTTTGACCCATCTTTCAGTTTTTGATTCCTTCCATCCCATCAATTTACAAATGAGAATAATAAGAATAAATACCGGAAGCCCACTATATGCAGAGACGGAGAGGATCTGGCTCGAAAGTTTTCCCGAGAATGAACGCCGTGATACACAAATACACAAAGCGGCCGTTGACGGGGACAAGCGTTTCTTTTATAATGCCATTGTTGAGGATATTTCTGCCGACTCCTGCGCGTGGGACTATGATTGCGTGGCATCAGATGCCGGCATTATTGACGGGGATCGCGTGATAGGACTTTTAAGCTGGTGGGCGCTTGACGGGATGGTTTATGGAGAGCATTTCGCGATGAGCCCCTCCGTCCGTGGACGCGGGCTCGGTGAGAAGGTCTTCACGGAAGTGACCGGAAAGTTTCTTGCGCATGGCTTGCCGTTCGTTATCGAGGTTGAAGAGCCATCTTCCGAAAATCCCATAGCCGCCAGAAGAATCCGCTTCTACGAGCGCTGCGGGATGCACCTGCTCGACGCCCCCTACTTCCAGCCTCCATACCGCAGAAAAGACGCACCGATTCCGATGCGTCTAATGTCCTCCGACCCGTCGGTTGACCCTTCACTTGCAGCCAGACTCATCCAGGCCGTCTATCCGACTCTGTAAGATTGCCCCAAATTGTCAATAGTTCTCCTTGTGAATCTCGAAATATGCCTGCGGGTGTGCGCAGACCGGGCATATTTCCGGAGCCTTTGTGCCGACTACGATGTGGCCGCAATTGCGGCATTCCCACACCTTAACCTCTGACCTCTCGAAGACGGTCGCCGTTTCAACGTTCTTCAGAAGTGCGCGGTAGCGCTCCTCATGGCGTTTCTCGATGGCAGCTACGCCACGGAAACTTGCTGCAAGTTCAGGGAAGCCTTCCTCTTCGGCCGTCTTTGCAAATCCATCGTACATGTCTGTCCATTCGTAGTTCTCACCATCGGCTGCGGCCGCGAGGTTCTGCGCCGTGTCTCCTATGCCGTTAAGTTCCTTGAACCAGAGCTTTGCGTGCTCCTTCTCGTTCTCTGCCGTCTCAAGGAACAAGGCGGCTATCTGCTCAAACCCTTCCTTTTTTGCCTTTGAGGCGAAGAAGGTGTATTTGTTGCGTGCCTGTGACTCGCCGGCAAAAGCCGCTTCCAGATTTTTCTCGGTCTGTGTTCCGGAATACTTTGTTGCCATAATTATAAGGTGTTAAAAGTTAATTGTTTATTTTGAATCCCGGCTCCATTTTGAAGCCTATTCATTATTTCAAAATCTCCCAATGCCCGCCTTTCTTTCCTACCCGTAGCAGGATGCCGTCCTTCTTTAGTTGTTTTATATGATACCTTGTGCCGTCTCCCGATAATTTGCAGATTTGCGCCAATTCTTCAACCATGATTGATGGGTTTGAACGAATCGACCGTATTATCAAATCCCGTATGTTTGTGCCAGTTTTTGTGCTAGTTTTATCGGTAGTTTTATCGGTAGTTTTATCGGTGCACTCTTCACCTCGAAATCTTCCCATTCGATGTCGTCAAGCCGCTCAATCAATTCCTCTTTCGTCATGTCCGACCTCCATTTGTTCTCTGCAAAAATAGTCATAATAATCAGAATTCAAAAGGAAAATTCATCGGATTGTACGATATTTCCCGATGTCGTGTTTGACGGGACGGGATTTGAATGAATTGAGAGTGACATAATCAAGCAGGGCGAAAACTTGTTCCCGCCCTGCCGGATTGTCTGTTTGAAAATTGCTAAATTGACGATAAATGTCTATTGCACCGGCAGATTTCTCGTCTGGTCAACCCAGATCAGCTTCGATGTGTCGTAGCCTCTTCTTGCCGCTTCCGCTGTCACCTTTTCGGCGGTCTCCCGCGTGATGGACGGGGTTCTGGAGAGAATCCACAGGTATTTGTCGCTTGAACTTCCGACGATCGCAAGACTGTAGTCGTCGGCGAGCATCAGGACCCGGTAGTCGGAATAGAAGAAAAGGAAGAACGAGACTTTGAGAAGAGCGGGCTCCGTTGTCGGCTTCGGCTGTTTTGCCTTTCCGTGTGCTGTTTTCATCTGGCCGTCCTTCCATCCGGAGTTGATGACATCGACCTTGCCGTCGTCGCGCAGGAGATATTCCGCAGTGACGTCGGTCATACCCCTTTCAAACGAATGGTTGAACCTCGCGATTTCGTACCATGTCCCGAGATAGCGGGACAAATCCAGAGAAGCAACGGGGGTGTTGTCCACCGGCCCTGCGCATGAGCATAGCGGGAAAGCTGCCAATGCTGCTCCCACCGCACACAGACATAGAATACTTTTCATGTTACTTGTGGTTAATGGTGAGACTTTGGAACAGTCCGCATCCACGGATTGCTCCGTAAATTATTGCAAGGCAAATGCTTGCAAAGAAAGTGCCGTGCGATTGATTTCTCTTTCGCCATTCCCGATTCTTCATTTGCTCTCAACAAAAATAGTTATATGGCTCAGATTCTAATATGGAATGACCTCGGATAGTGTAATACATGTTGCTGAATGTTTCCTATGTGACGGGTTTTGAGTAAATTGACAGTGAAATAATTCCCCAGACGGTGCGGCTCGTTATGAAATATTTTCTATCTTTGCAGCGCTCAAGGTTCATGTGACCGGGAGCATTACATATTGGTGAAAGTGTTTTCGCATCGTCCTTAAAGAGAAATCTGACAGTTTCAAAGGAAATAAGGATAAACGACAGCAGCGTCATCTGTATTCGCGTGCGTGTGTTCAACACCATCGATACGGGTGTGGGGTATTGTTTCAGTTTATTTATTTCCGGGTTTTGTCAGGACCTCTCTTTAGATAAGCGAACCAGACTCCACACTTTCTTTTTTACAAGCATCCGCTCGGGAGTCTTGCGGAAACAAAATTTTCATGGTTAAATGAAAAAATTATTTGTATGTTTGGTGTGCTGCGTTGTGGCAGTTACGTTCAGTTCATGCGGCAGGAAGTCCTATGTCAATGTAGGTGGCCTTAAATGGGCTGCGAAGAATGTCGGAGCTACTGAGGATAATCCTTACGGCGACCTCTACACCTATGATCAGGCTCTCAAGGCTTGCCCGGATGGTTGGAGACTCCCAACGTCTGATGAATTGGAGCGTCTTTGTCTTCAGTATTCGAAACCGGTAAGTTATGACGGCATGAATGGCGTTTGGCTTTCAGGTTCCACTCCGTACAAGGATGGCGTTGATGCCGTCTTTCTCCCTATGGCAGGTTGTAGTGAGGGCTATGGCAAGGAAGATGTTGATTCCGGCGGATTCTATTGGTCATCCACGGCGGTCGACGACGAAGTAGCCCGTGGTCTGGGCGTTAGAGACGTTTTTGGGAGGTCAGTGTGCATGGGTGATGGAGTTCGTTCTGTCGCCTTCTCCGTTCGTTGTGTTAAAAAATAAAATAGCGGCATTATATCAGTTTATTGGAAAATTGTGAGAACATTACAGATGCAATAAGGAAAATGTTGAATATCAGTAAATGCAAATTTATGGCAATGACAGAGAAAAAGGAATTCCCGATAATCATAACGGTGATAGCCGTGTCAATAATCGCGTTTCTTGTTTGGGCATTCTGACCCGGTTCAACTTCTACCGATGATTTGTTTGTTCGGTCAGGTCTGCAATGCAGGGACAGATTGACGCGAATACGGGAATCTGGGCTGAACTTCTGGATTGCGATGATGTCCAGCATTGAGGTTGAGAATAAAATCAAACTAAAACAAATGTAACATAATGAAGACGAAAAACTTATTTAATGCCATTGTGATAGTAGTATTGAGTCTGCCGTTGGCGATGTCTTGCAGTCAGGGAGTCGAGATTGACGGTCTTGTCTGGGCGGAAGAGAATGTCGGAATGTCGAAAACGATTCCGTATGGAGGCTACTACGACTTTGACAAGGCTCAGACGGCTTGCCCTGAAGGTTGGCGTTTGCCTACTAAGTACGAATTTAAGATGCTGTCTCGGAACTATTCGGAAGTCGAGATGCACAACGGCATTGCCGGTCGGTGGTTTTCCGGCTCGACTCCGTATAAGAAGGGCGTGAAGGCAGTGTTCCTGCCTATGGCTGGATGGGATTTGGGTGATGGACCTGATTGTGTCGCCTCCCGCGGCAGCTATTGGTCGTCCACGGTGAACTACAGCGACTATGCCTGCAACCTATTCTTTGGTGTTTCAAACGTGTTCATGGGCGACTACTCCTACCGTTCATACGCCTACTCCGTCCGTTGCCTCAAGAACTGACAGGTTCCTGCTCCAAGGCGGAACCTGCCGGTTCATCCAAAGAAATAATCATGTCAGTAGGGGCAAGGCCTTCGGCTCACCCCCACTCCGACAGATGAAAACAATCAGAAATATCATGGAAAAAGTAAACGAAAAGATAATTACAGTGAAAACGAAAGGTTTATTTAATGCCATTGTGCTGGCAGTGTTGAGCCTGCCGTTGGCGATGTCTTGCAGTCAGGGAGTCGAGATTGACGGTCTTGTCTGGGCGGAAGAGAATGTCGGAATGTCGAAAACGATTCCGTATGGAGGCTACTACGACTTTGACAAGGCTCAGACGGCTTGCCCTGAAGGTTGGCGTTTGCCTACTAAGTACGAATTTAAGATGCTGTCTCGGAACTATTCGGAAGTCGAGATGCACAACGGCATTGCCGGTCGGTGGTTTTCCGGCTCGACTCCGTATAAGAAGGGCGTGAAGGCAGTGTTCCTGCCTATGGCTGGATGTGACGTTGGTGATAGTGTCGCCTCCAGCGGCTACTATTGGTCGTCCACAGGGAACGACAGCGGCAGCGCCTACCGCCTGTTCTTCGCTGGTTCGGTTGTGGGAGTGTACGGCCTCAGCAGTTCTAACGTGTTCTCCGTCCGTTGCCTCAAGAACTGACAGGTTCCTGCCTCAAGGCGAAACCTGCCGGTTCATCAAATAATAATGTCAGTCTGGGTGAGGCCGAAGGCCTTGCCCAGACTGACGAAAATAGTTCAAAATGTTAATCCATTGCTGTCCACTAAAAGTTGTGGACGTAATTAAAAGTTAAAAATCAAACAACATGGGTTCATAGACCCCGTCAAGTTCTTTGTCAATACTGAGGTTAGATTTGTTAAAGAGGTCGATGAGTGGTGTTGTATCGGTCAGCGAGATTCCTATGACTTGAAGGGCATTGTAGACTGACGTCTCAAGCTTCATCTGGTGATGGACAATGACCACCAGGCAGTAACTGACAATCACCGTGTAGATCTGAATTCTGACTGCGTTTTCGGAGTCTCCCCAGAACTTCTTGATCTTCAGATGTTGCTTTACCCATTTGAAGAACAGCTCCACGGGCCAACGGTTCTTGTAAAGGAGTGTTACTTCTAATGTGGTGATATCCATTGTGTTAGTCAGAAAAACGAAGTATCTGTCCTGCCTTCATCGCCTAGGAGTCATGAACTGACGCCGTGGTGATAAGGTAGTTGAACTTGTTTCGGTCAAGATACGAAGCTGATTGAGCGAAAACAAACGATCCTTTATGCATAACTGTCTGATTCGCAGGCAAAGTTACGATTAAAAACCGTTTACTCGTCAAACTCCCTCTAACTATCAATATCTTCAAAGACCTATATATAAATTTTTAGTGGGCACTAATGGTGTTAATCAATAAAATTTTTTAAAGTATGGGAAATCTTTTCAGTCTTATTGTGACTTACACATTCTCTGATGACGAACTCCGGGACTTCTTTCATGAATAATTGTGCTCTAAGGATGGAGAATAATAAATGAGTCAACATACTTTCTGCCGTGCAGAGCAAAACATGTCAGAGAGACCATGTGTTGTATTGGCAAAGGGGTTAACTGATTTTATGAAAGAAAAAGAAAATCAAAAAAGAAGAATCTGATTTCGTTGATTTGTATTGCTCTGCCCATCTCTGTGATATACCGAATAGTAATGACAAAATATGCCGATGGAAAATTCTTTGACTTTGTATGAGGTATTGTCGATGCTTTCTGTGCAGTTCCCATTGATAATTGCTGCAATCACATTGATTTATAATGCGGCTCAGGCACAGAAACAATATAAGTCGGGTTTCTTCGTCCGATTATCAGTCTGCTTGGATGGTGTGTTGTGTTGATTATAACTCTGAATTTAATAATTAGATGGATGAATTGCTCGAAGAAATGGATTCTCTTGACTATATAATCATAGGCCGGGGCGCAATCGGGAGTCCGGAGGGTTGAGAGGCTTTCCGGAGAGGATCTGCAAGTTCAGCGGCCCACTGGCTTGGCCAGTCATTCAGATTGAGTCTGGGGATTGACGTCTGTCTCTCCCGTGCCCAACATTAAGCGGCTGCCCAAACTCCAACGGCAACTACTGATCGTCAACGACGTACAACAGTAACAACGTCTACAACCTGAACTTCAATGGTTCAAGCGTGAACATGAACAACAACCATTTTAACGCCCACTCCGTCTGTTGCCTCAAGAACTTGCACCCCTGCCTTTTATAATACTCAATCGCAGAACACCGATGATAACCGTTGAGAAACTGTCAATGACATCCCGTGCCGCATCGCACGGCACTATAGTTCTGTTCCGTGAGGGCAACTTCATGAAGGCCTACGACGAGTCCGCCTTTATGTTCGTCACCCACTTCAAGGCCTATCAGGTGAACCGCAGTTTCGTCAAGACCGTTGGTCAGGACGTATATTCCCTCGGCTTTCCGCATCTCAGCATTGAGAAGATTCTTTCAGGAACCAGATAGAGCAACCTCATGGACGGCAGCGTGGATGTTGAACTTCCGGCTATAGCATTGTTCGATGAAAACGGCTATAAGGGCTGGCGGGAAGGCGTCCGTGTTCAGCCTCGTCCGGTGAAGCATCCGTCTTCGGAGAGCTCCTGTGTTTCATGGCAGCCTACGACCTGCTGCTGGATTTCTACAAGGTAAATGCAAATATCTGCCGCAGTGAAGTCAGCTCTGCTGCATCTTCGTTCCGCGAAAATCGAGGTTCGCACGACCTGAAACAGCTCTCGCAGAATCAGTTTGCTGCATTTTCCGAGTCGTTCACGAAACTGTCACAGCTTTTGACAAAGGAAGGCGATGCGTCAAGATGACAGAACAGCAGACTTCAAGCTTACCGAAGTGTTCTCCGCCTACTACGATGCCCGCCAGCACAGGCGCGGGACGGCTTCCCAACTGGCCTTTGAACTTGACCTTGAAGAAAACATCGTGACACTGTGGCGTGAGTTAAACGACAGGACATACATTGTGGGGACAAGCATCTTCTTTACGATAAATGACACGGTAGCCCGTGAGGTCTTCGCTGCTGAGTTCCGCGACAGGGTAGTTCATCATGTCCTCTACAACCGCATTGCCCCTTTCTTCGTCGGTTACTACCGCCGCATCCGTGACAGCTTCACCTATAGAATCTATAAAAACAGAAAATAATCTGTTTTTTTTACCTTCAGCGTAAAGAAAAAATTACTCTAGTAGAAGAAAAAGAAAAATCTGGTATTTCTTTTTTTAGGTTTGTCGATTTTTCTGCATTTTCTTCCTATTATTGCAACGGCTCTCAAAGAAGCGCGGTGTTGTTATTTTATAATTCGGTTGTATTATATTGAAACTTTTTATATTTTTGCACTATGACTCGACGAATTGTCAGCTACGGCGGATACTTTGAAAGTTTTATGGAGACATTGACACCAAAGGAGCAGGAGAAAATCAAATATGGCTTGCTTCTGCTTAAGGCTCAGAACCGTATATCCACAAAATTTGTCAAGCATCTGAGAGATGGGATCTATGAACTGAGGACATTGTATGGAGGAAATATTTTTAGGGTATTCTTTATCTTTGATGACGGAAACATAGTTGTCTTATTCAATGGCTTCAGGAAGAAATCTCAGAAAACTCCGTTGGGGGAGATAGAAAAGGCAATAAACATTAAGAATGAGTACTATGCAGACAAACAATCATCAACTCGTTGATTATGACGTTGTTCTCGACAGGGAGTTTGGCGCTGTCGGCACACCGGAGCGGGCGAGGGCTGAAGAACGGGCATACGACTTCTATTCCGGCCAAATTATTTTGGAGGCAAGAAAAGAGGCGAGGATGACGCAGGGTGAGGTCGCCGACAAGATAAACGCTTCGAAATCCTATATATCAAGAGTCGAAAAAGGAGCAATAATTCCGAGCGTCGGGACATTCTACAGGATTGTCAATGCCCTCGGCATGAGGGTCGAGATTGTTCCGGAGCAATGAACCTACAGCAGAGGCGTCATGTAGGCCGGAAGAAGAGTTGTCCCGTTGTCCTTTGTAAGGTCGTTTGACTGCCTGAGATCTGTATCCGGTCTTCTTCGCTTGGAATCGTTATGTTTTCGAATTTTTTATTCCGACTTCCCCCGCAATCTCGCACGGATTTTGCGTAATCTGCGGCCGTTTGCCAAAATAGAAGGGCAGGTTGTGTGAAAGATCGTTTGAAAATAAAATGTTTTTGATATGATGGAGCCGAGATACTATAAATATACGGTCATTCCTCAGGAGATTGACTTTACGGGGAAGGCGCGTTTTTCGACTATTGTGAATGCCATATTGAACACGGCAGGGGAGGATGCCCGGGTGAACGGATTCGGGATTGATGTGCTGTCGGAGAGAAACCTCGGGTGGGTGCTGTCGCGGCTTGCGGTGGAACTCGACCATAGGCCTCTGGAGCAGGAAGAATACACCGTCGAGACATGGGTCACGGAATATGCGTCGCTTACGACTACCCGATGCTTCCGCTTTCTGGACTCCGATGGGAAATGTTTTGGACGCGCCGTGTCGAACTGGTGCCTCATCGACTTCGCGCAGAGAAGGCTCGCGCCGATGGGGAAGGTCGCGGACGTCGCCGGACACACCACTACGGACAAACCGCTGCCGTGCGCTGCTCCTGTGAAATTGAAACCGTTTGAAGCGGAGCCGTGTGCGTCCCACAGGGTCAAATATATGGACATAGACTTCAATCGTCACATGAATACCCTCCGCTACATCGACATTCTCGCCGACGAACTCCCGATAGAACTTGTCGCCGCCGACCGTCACATCCGCGTCGACATCCATTTCGTCAAGGAATCCGTATATGGCGACCTCCTCAACATTTTCTGCATTCCGGAATCCACTGTTGCGGAATCATCGGACACGTCAGATAATGACGGAGTCGCCAAGTACCGTATGGCAATCAAAAAAGAAGACGGCACCTTGAGCATTCTGGCACACATCGAGTCGAGGTAGCCTGAAATAAACTACCGGGAGCAAAATTTCAAAAAAAATTCTTAAATTTTGCATGCAAGGTTTCGGAAAAACTGGATTATATATTCGGAATAAAAAAAATTACTGAATATATGAAAGCAAGAAACATCATTCTTATGGCGGCGATTGCGGTACTTTCGCTGTCATGCTCCAAAAACACAACGGATTACTCCAAATACTATCCGAATTATATCCTGACCTGTAAGACCGACGACGCGGGGACATTCTATCTCCAGCTCGACGACAAGACAACGGCACTTCCGCTGAATGTCAAGAAGCCTCTTTTCGGGGGCAAGGAAGTGCGTGCGCTTGCAAACATCACCGACAAAGGGAAGGGCACGAAAGAAAATGGCGGTGAGAACTTCGACAGAGTCGTTGAAATCAACACTATCGACAGCATACTCACAAAAAAACCGGTCCCGACACTCGGAAGCGTGGCCGAGGATGAGAAGAAATATGGCAGAGACCATGTCGCAATCATTGACCTCTGGGCGACCGGAGTTGAGGACGGCTATCTCAACCTTTGCTTCGACGCTGCGTGGGGACGCTACGGGCGGGTTCACTACATCAACCTCGTCACAGGCACCGACCCCGAAGATCCTTACACACTTGTGCTCAGACACAACGCCAACGGTGACGACTACATGAACGGCGCTTATGTCGCGCGCTCTCTGGTGGCATTCAGTTTGCGCGAACTTCCTGACACCCAGGGCAAGACGGTTGATCTTACATTGAAATACGACACCCGTGACGGACAGAAATCCGTAAAGTACAAGTACTGCAGCGGCAAGTCGGAGGACGAGACTCAGAAGCAGTCTGTGCTCAAGGGTGTTGACCTGAACCTCAAGATTAAATAAGTGAACGAAATTTGCATTGTTTCTTGAGGACAGATCCAAAGAGATATGCAGATACGGGAACAAGAACTCATAAAATCTTCGATACGGGGAGACGCTGACGCACGCAGGGCATTGTATGACCGCTATGTTCAGTATCTCTCCGCTGTCTGTTCCCGTTACATCACCGGCCGTGATGATGTGAAGGATATCCTTCAGGAAGCTTTCATAAAGATTTTCCGTTCGCTTGGGGGATTCGAATGGCGCGGCGAGGGCTCGTTGAAGTCATGGATGACGCGCATCGTCGTCAATGAATGCCTTAAATTCTTGAGAGATAATCGAAAACAGAATATATTCGTGGCAACGGCACAGCTGCCGGATGTGCCTGATGGGGATGACGATGGAGTATCCGTCGAAGACGTGCCTCCAGAGGCCGTACATTCGATGATACGCGAACTTCCAGATGGTTACAGAACGGTCTTCAACCTCTTCGCCATCGAGGGACGAAGTCATCGGGAAATCGCGGAAATGCTGGGAATCAGCGAGGCGACGTCGGCCTCCCAATTTCATCGGGCGAAGAAGATTCTGGCGGAAAGGATTCGGGAATATGTCGCAGGCGTGGAAGGGTCTTGAGACAACGAAAGCTGGAAAATGAGAAAGATATAAATTCATTATAGAGATTATGGCGGAAGATTGGCTGAATAAGATACGCGAAAGTCAGGCGGATTTCTCCGAACCGGAACCGGAAGGGCTCTGGGCGGGGATTGAGGCGGGGCTTGCTGCGGAGGACGTCGGGGCTTCGGCCGGCATGGAGCCAGTTAGGGCTACTGATGCCGGGGCTTCGGTTGGCAGGACATCGCGTGAAGATTCTGCGGTTTCGCGCAGACGGACACTTCGCTGGTGGTGGGCTGCGCTGCCGGCCGCTGCGGTGGCTGCATTGGTGCTGTTCCTTTCCGTTCCTGGGCATCGTGACGCTTCGGACGCCCCGTTGATGACTTCTGCGGTTGCTGAACTTAAGTCTACGGCTGAGCCTTTTGATGTTGTCCCTCAGAATGTCGAATCTTCCGTTCCTGCCAATCTGTTGGCATATTCGGGTACGCTTTTGGCTTCCGATATGGAGCCAGGGAAGCTTTCAGAAGCGACTGCGGATGATGCCGGCAGTGCTTCCGAAGAGTTCCCGAAACGACATGAAAGTTCTTCGTGGAATAATAGTCCTAATGACAGCTCTTCAGAAACCAGCTCCTCAGAAACCAGTTCGTTAGAGAATAGTTCTTCAGAAACCAGTTCGTTAGAAACCATTTCATCGGAAAACTGGCCTTCGGAAAACGATAACCCTGTCCTCAAAACACGCCGGAGAGGTTTCAGCTTTGGTCTCTTGACCTCGAATGTAGCCGGCAGTCGCAGTTCGGTTTCCAAGTATGCGGCGCTATACGGCTCTACAGTTACCAAACAGATTCACGGATTCTCTGAAACGAGGGCGGATTTTCCTGACAGTCAAGGATATGCAGATGTGATGCAGAGCAATTCGAGCAACGAAGTCTCCTCCACTGTCAAAAACTGGCAGCCGATTCAGGTCGGGGTGAGTGTCGCATATTCCTTCACGGACAGGCTTTCCATAGAAAGCGGACTGACATATTCCTGCCTCGTCTCGGATTTGTCTTCAGGCACGCCATCCGGTAACTATGACATTCGTCAGACACTCCACTACGTCGGCCTGCCATTGGCCTTGAGATATGATTTCCTGAAAATAAAGGGATTCAGTCTATATGCTTCGGCCGGCGGTCAGATGGAAAAATGTGTTGCCGGGAAAACTCGTACGGACTATTTCGTTGATGGGAAAAAGGTTTCGTCGGAGAACGGGCGCATAATGGTGGAGCCTCTGCAATGGTCAGTCAACGCATACGTGGGGGCGCAATATAGTTTCAACCGTCTGGTCGGGTTGTACATCGAACCGGGCGCAGCCTATTATTTCCGCAACAGTTCTCCCGTAAACTGCATCTACAGTGAGCGTCCTTTCAATTTCAGTTTTCGGGCCGGACTGAGGTTTTCATTGTGAATATGAGGCGTGCCGATAGAACGTGTAAGGCGGAGTCATAAATGTACGAGAATACTTAATAAAAATAAAATCAATTGATTATGAAAAAGTTAGTTTTTGTGATTTTGAGTGTGGCCGTGCTTTGCAGCTGCGGAACCGGAAAGAATGTTGATGTGTCAAAGGCGATTCTTGGAGACTGGGAAATCGTCGAGGCCGGCGGCACAGCTGTTGAGTCTGGCTTTGACAAGGCTACAATTTCATTTGACGGGAAGGGCGGTGTCCACGGAAACACGAGCATCAACTATTTCTTCGGCGAGTACAGTCTGAAGGGCGACGGTATAAAGTTCGGCAATATCGGACTTACTAAGATGTTGGGGCCTACGCCGGATGTCGAGAAGGCTGTTGTCGATGGACTCAACACCGGAGTGAAAGTGAAGTTTGAGGATAATGACAATGCGGTAGTGCTTTCAAAGGATGGCACTGAGGTCCTGAAACTTAAGAGAACTGAACTCAAGGAGGACGAGAATGACGGCACGCCTGTCGAAAGTGCAGGGGAACCGGTCGCCACAGACCAGCAGACCGAGGTGGTTAAGTAATTCAAACCTCTACCTTTGTCGCAAAACGATAATGCTAACATCAAGGGAGATTTTTTCTGCGATTTTGGGTATTGAGAGACCGTCTGTTACGCTTGTGTAGCGGGCGGTCTTTTCGTATATGGGCTCCCGCTGGGAGAGGAGTTGGATGATGCGCTGGTGGAGCTGCTGTCTGTGGGTGTCGGATGAATTTGGGGGAGTTCCTTCGGATGAGCCAACGGGGACGTTTCGATGGGCGGCGTCGCTTGTAGCCGTGTCGCTGTTGAGCATCGGGCGGGTTGCAGATTCGCTTTCGAGACGCCGGAACAGTTCATCTGCGGATGTTTTGAGATATATGCAGAATGTGTGCTCTGCTACAAGTTCCGCGCATTCAGGAGTGGTGAGCGTGCCGCCGCCGAGGGCAAGAATCATTTCTTTGGCTTGCGGATAGTCTGTTTGGGGGGAATCTTCGCCCGGTTCCCCGGCAGCATCTTGGTTTGGCTCTGATGAGGATTCCTGAAACAGAATCTCCGTCAGCGCCTCCAGCTCCATCTTTCTGAACGCCGCCTCTCCGTCGCTTTCAAAAATATCCCGGATGCTTCGTCCCTCACGCTCCTCGATGTAGTCGTCCAAATCCACGAAAGGCAGGGAGAGCAGCCTCGACAGTTCCCTGCCGACGCTGCTCTTTCCGCATCCCATCATTCCTATTAAGGTTATTATCATCTTTTCTTTTTTTACGACAAGGCGCATCAGCGCCGTGCGAAGCGCAACGAAGCGTGAACCTTGTGGGATAGTGTTCCGCGTAGCACCACTTCCCCTACGAGGGGACGGGAGGGGTCAAAATAAAGTTGGTTCGTCGTCTAAGTTCAGATCCAACGGCTCGTCCGGGCTTACCTGCACGACAGTCGCCTCGCTCTTCACCTCGTCCTTTGCCTGAGTTGCTGCAGGAACTTCCGCTGTCTCGGCCACGCTCTCAACGCCTTCTGAACCGTCTGTCTCCACGGCCTCATCCTCCGGCTTTACGAGCGGCTCGACAAAGCGCACCTTCTTGACGTCCATCGCACTGACCTTCTTTCCCTTTGCTGTCAGACCCTTCTTCGCTATGAACTCCTCGGCATCGACCTTCTCGGGCTCGCGGTGTGCGTGCTTTCCGCCAAAGACAATCTCGAATTGCGGATGTCTGTCCTTGCTTAGGGCTACAAGATACGATCCCTTGCTGTCCGCGATGAACGGAACAGGGGTGTTGTCGCTCACATCGAAAGAGAACCTCTTGACGTAGAATGACTTCGCTGCCTTGTCGTAGTAGAGTGCGGTGAATGTCTTGCCGACCTCGTATTTCTCTATGAGGAGAAGTTCTCCCTGGTAGCGGCTGCTCAGGTCGAAACCTGTGGTGTAGTAGGTTCCGTCCTTGAACACCGCGAGAATGTGGTCACCGGTGTTGAACTGTCCGAGATACTCTCCGCGCTCTTCGTCGTTGAGCTTCTGGATGTCGGCGTCGAACCAGATGTCCTTGCCGCCGATGGTCGATGCTCCCTTGGACTTGAGCGCAATCTTCTGCACGGCGTTCTTCTTCGCCACGACGTTTCCGCGAGAGCCTCGTCCCTTGATGTCGAGCTGCGAGAAGTCATATTCGTCGATGAGCTTCTTCAGCTTCGGCTTCGCCTTGAGATAGATCTTCACCGTCTCTGCCTCGCCGTTAGGATTGACCGTAAGCCACTGAATCAAGGAACCAGGCGTGCCCTGCGTGATGTCATAGTCCTTGTCACGGGTAATCGAAGTGAGCGCAAACCTCTTCGCGTAGCTGACAGGTCCTTTTCCGTCACGGTAAATCACATTGTAAATCGTCCGCTCATCGCCGCGGTTAAACAACCCCACATAGAGGAAATCCTGCCCTACATAGACCTTCTCCCCGACCTTCATCACCTTGTACTTGCCGTCTTTCATAATCACGACAAATTCGGACATATCCGAGCAGTCGCAGACGAACTCCGTATTCTCGTCCTTCTTCAGCCCGATTCCCACGAATCCCTCGGCACGGTTGGCGTAGAGTTTCGCATTGTTGTTCACGACCTTAGTCGCGGCGATGCTCTCGAATCCTGTGATTTCCGTATGCCTCGGCCAGTCCTTGCCGTATTTCTTCTTGAGGTTGCTGAACCACCTTATCGTGTATTCCGTGAGGTGTTCGAGATTGTTGCGTACCTCGTCCATCTCGTCCTCGATGCTCCGGATCTTTTCGTCAATCGCCTTCGTGTCGAACTTTGAGATCTTGCGCACAGGCTTCTCGACAAGTTTGAGAATGTCCTCCATGAGGATTTCGCGCTTGAGAAGGCTCTGATATTCCTTCATCTTCGCAAACACTTCCTTCAACTGGATTTCCCATGTCTTAGCGTCGTCCTTTTCGAGAATCTTATAGACCCTCTGCTCGAAGAATATGCGTTCGAGAGAATTGTAGTGCCAGTCGCTTTCGAGTTCGCCGAGACGAATCTCAAGTTCCTGACGGAGAAGGTCTTCCGTGTGGAGAGTGTCATAGCGCAGGACTTCATCTACCCCGAGGAACTGAGGCTTCTTGTCGACGATGACGCATGTATTCGGGGATATGGAAACCTCGCAATCCGTGAATGCGTAGAGCGCGTCAATCGTTTTGTCCGGCGAGACGTCGTTCGGGAGATGAATCAATATCTCCGCCTTCTCGGTGGTGAGGTCCTCAATCTTGCGAATCTTTATCTTACCCTTGTCCTTCGCCTTGAGAATAGAGTCGATCAGGAGGTGGGTCGTCTTTCCGTAGGGGATTTCTGTGACGGCGATGGTGTTCTTGTCGATTTTCTCGATTTTGGCACGCACCTTTATCACTCCGCCGCGCCGTCCGTTGTTGTAACGCGAACAGTCCGCGTAGCCGCCGGTAGGGAAGTCCGGGAGAATCTCGAACGGCTTGTCCTCCAGTATGGCTATCGAAGCGTCAATCAACTCGTTGAAATTGTGCGGGAGAATCTTCGAGGCAAGACCTGCGGCGATGCCTTCGGTGCCCTGCGCGAGCAGTAGCGGGAACTTCACCGGAAGTTCTACAGGTTCCTGGTTGCGACCGTCGTATGAAGTCATCCACGGGGTCGTTTTCGGATTGAACACGACTTCCTTGGCAAACTTGCTCAAACGCGCCTCGATGTATCGCGGAGCAGCGTTGGCGTCTCCTGTGATGATGCTTCCCCAGTTTCCCTGGCAGTCAATCAGCAGCCCTTTCTGACCGAGCTGCACGAGGGCGCCTCCTATGGATGCGTCACCGTGGGGGTGATACTGCATGGCCTGTCCGATGATGTTCGCGACCTTGGTGTAGGCCCCGTCGTCAATCTTGTACATTGCGTGAAGGACACGCCTCTGCACAGGCTTCAGCCCATCGACTATGTGCGGCACAGCCCTATAGAGGATTGTGTAGGACGCATAGTCCAGATACCAATCCTTGAACATTCCGGACAGTTTGAAATGCCGGCTGTCTTCCCCGAGAAGTTTGTTAAACTTCCCGGAGGCCTCCCCATCGGGAACCTCGGCGTCGTCGTCATCCGAAAGTTCGGATTCCTCTCCGTCAGCGTCCATCGCCACGTTTTCTCGTTCCTCGTCAGACGAGGCCATTTCTGCGGAACTATTGTTCCCGAGTTCTTCGTTCTCCGGCGTTTCCAAATCGTCTTTCTTGCTCATAATCAGTTATCTATTTACCATTCGTAACCGAATCTCTTCAGTTCTTTCTTGCTCTCCCTCCATCCGTCATCGACCTTGACGAAGAGGTTGAGGAAGACTTTCTTCTGAAAGAAATCTTCCATATCGATGCGCGCCTGTGTGCCGACCTTCTTCAGCATAGCACCACCCTTTCCGATGATGATCCCCTTCTGGGATTCCCTCATCACGTAGATGACGGCGCTGATTTCATATCTCTCCTCACCCTCATGGAACTGCTCCACAACGACCTCGCAGCTGTACGGCACCTCCTGCGAATAGTTCAGGAAAATCTTCTCGCGGATAATCTCCGAAGCGAAGAATCGCAGGTTCTTGTCCGTGAACACGTCCTTGTCGTACCACGGCGGAGCGACAGGCAGGGCGGTGACGATTGCATCGTAGATGTTGTCGAGGTTGAACCTTTCTTGTGCGGATGCAGGGAATATGGTCGCATTCGGCAGCCTTTCCTTCCACCAGGCCATCAGTTCCAGCACCTTTTCCTGAGTGCTTATATCAATCTTGTTGATAACCAACACAATCGGGCATTCGAGCTTCTGGAGTTTAGCAATCCATTCCTCGTTTTTGTCCGGCTTCTCCACGGTGTCTGTCACATAAAGGATGATGTCCGCGTCTCCGATTGCCGTCTCTACGAAATTCATCATGCTCTCTTGTAACCTGTAGTTCGGCTTCAAGATGCCTGGGGTGTCGGAATAGACAATCTGATAGTCATCCCCGTTCACTATTCCCATAATCCTATGCCGCGTCGTCTGTGCCTTGGCCGTCACAATTGACAGTTTTTCGCCGACAAGGGCATTCATGAGAGTGGATTTGCCTACATTCGGATTACCGATGATGTTGACAAATCCAGCTCTGTGCTTTGTGGTTTCCTTATTCGTTTTGTCTTCCATAGTCACTCAAAACCGAAAGGATGAAAGCCTCCTCCCATCCTTCCATTGCAACTTGTACGCGGCCTAAATGTACGCGCCCATCTTGAGGATGTTGACCTCGCCCTCCGTGAGGTATCTCCAGTCGCCCCTCTTGAGGTTCTTCTTGGTGAGTCCCGCGAAATAGACCCTGTCAAGCGCTTTCACGTCGTAGCCGAGCGATTCGAAGATGCGGCGGACGATGCGGTTCTTGCCGGAGTGAATTTCAATTCCTATCTTGCGGTGATCATTCTCCTCGATGTAGTCGAGGGCGTCTGCCGCAACATCTCCGTCAGAGAGTGTCACACCTGCCATAATCTTGTCGTAATCCTCCTGAGTGAGGTCCTTGTCAAGCGAAACCTGATAGATTTTCTTCTTGTCGTATGCCGGGTGCGTAAGCCTTTCAGCAATCTCTCCATCGTTGGTGAACATCAGTACTCCCGTGGTGTTCTTGTCGAGACGTCCGACAGGGAACACCCGGGCAGTACACTTCTTGAGAAGTTCCATCACTGTCTTCTCGGCGTGCGGATCGGAAGTCGTGGTCACGAATCCCTTCGGCTTGTTCATCACGATGTAGACCTTCTCCTCACCGTGAAGCCTCTCTCCGTTGAAGCGGACATCGTCCTTGGTGACGTTGATTTTTGTTCCGAGTTCAGTGACGACGTTTCCGTTGACTGTCACACAGCCCGCGAGGATGAAGTTGTCGGCCTCGCGCCTTGAGCATATTCCGGAATTTGCGATGTATTTGTTCAGACGGCACTCCTCCTTGAACGGAATTGCCACATTGTCGTTGTCAGACAGCCTTTCGTTTTCGAATGCTTTTCTTCTGTCAATCATCTGTCCGATTCCGCTCTCGTCCTCAGAGCGGAACATCGGTTTCGGTGCCGGACGCTTCTTGCCGCCTTTTGCTCCCATCTTTCCGCCGAATCCAGGTTTTCCTCCCGGAGCAGCCTTCTTGAATCCTGGCTTTCTGTCGCCGCCGAACGATGGCTTCCTTCCCTCGCCGTATGACGGTCTCCTGTTTTCGCCGAAATTGCGATGCTCACCGGATGGCCTTCTCTCGCCGTCCGGCCTTCCTCCGAACGATGGTTTTCTGTCTCCATACGGGCGTCTGTTGCCTCCGAATGACTGTCTGTCACCGTATGACCTGCGCTCGTTTCTTTCTCCATTTTCGCCGCCTTCTGATGAACGGTACGGTCTTGCCGGCCTGTCACCAAAATTTCTTCTGTCGCCATACGGCCTGCGGTTTTCTCCGTAAGGGCGATGTTCCCTCCTTTCTCCGAAGGATGATGGTGTGTCGGATGATGTCATATATGGACGGTCATCCCTCTTTCTTGTGACGATGCGGCGCCTTCCGCCGTTCTCTGAACCTGACCTGTAAGGTCTTGAATCGTTGCTGCCGTACTCCCTACGGCCTTCGCTGCTGTGGTCGTTGCCACTCTTTTCGTTGTACTCCATTAGTTTGTGCCTTTCGGCGTTTAAAAATTTATACTCTGACTCGCGTCAGTCTGTTTATTTATTACAGGGACATCATTTTGTCAACTTGAATATATATGTAATCGTCCCGTATTGTTTTATCTTCGTCACATCCGTCGTCTTCGAGAACTTTGCTGACATCGCAGCATTCCTCGCAGCATTCCACAATGACTTGTCAGTGACAGTGGTCCCGTCAAAGCCAGGAATGGCCTCTATGACCTTTCCGTTCTGATCAACGGCTATCCTAACAACGACCGTGCCTTCCTTCTGTATGTTGTAGGCCGGCCGCGCAAGATGCCCCACAACGCTGCGCCCCTCAAGCCTTGCATTCGGCTCACCGGAAACTTTTCCGCGCTCGACGTTTCCGCCTGCATGTCCTGTCTCAAGTTCATCGCTTGCCGTGCGGGCTGTCTGTGGCGCAAGAGTATCCTTCGCATCCGGGTTGTCGGCGGCATGGAACAGCGCTCTTTTGTTTATTTCCTTCTCGCGTTTGGGCTCATTCACCTCCACATCACCGTCAGGTCCCACTGTCGCCTCCTGCGCGACGTTCTGTTTTGTCCCCTCCAGTTGTGCCTTTGACATCTTCACAATCTCGTCCGGTCTTGTCCTGTCCGGTTCCGGCGACTTCAAACTCGTCCGGCTCCATCTTTTTTCCGGCTTCCTTATCTCCACCTCCGGTTCGTCGAAGTCAATCAAGATCTCCTCTCTCTCCGGTGGTGGCGGGTCCAGATATGTCATTCCGGCAAAGCACGCACAGGACAACGCAGCGGCGTGAAGCACCAGCGTGAGGCCAATCCCGGCCACACGTGACAGCTTTCTCTGCTTTTCCCTGTCCTGTTTGTACTCTTCCATTATTTTAATTCCATATTTAACGGAATTTTTATTCCGGTTGGGTGGCCATGATAACTTTATAGTGGTTTCTCTTTGCAATATTCATCACCTGCACCACTTCCTTGATAGGAACCGTCTCGTCCGCATAAATCGAGAACGTCGGGTCTTCTTCTCCCTGAAGCAGGTCAATCAGGTCATCCTCCACTTCATTGAAAGGCACAGGCTGTTTGTTCCCGTTGATATGATAGGTGTAGACGTCTTCGCCGTGATCCGCAATCGACACGCTCACCGTCGCTTTTGCCGACACCTGCCCAGTGCTCTTTGGAAGCAGCAGCTTCAGCGCGTTGGGATTGATGAGCGTCGATGTGACCAGGAAGAAAATGAGCAGCAGGAACACGATGTCGGTCATTGACGACATCGAGAATCCCGAGTCCACCTTTGTTGTTCTTCTTATAGCCATATCTCTAAATCCCTAAAAATCAAAGTTCTATTCCTTTCCGCTCTCCGCCGGCTCGTGCAGGAGATCCATGAAGTCGATGGTCACGGATTCCATCTTGAACACGAGGTCTGAAATCCTGGAGGTCAAGTAGTTGTAGGCGAAATATGCGAGGATTCCGACGACAAGACCGCCGACGGTGGTTACCATCGCCTCGTAAATACCTCCGGCGAGAAGCGATATGTCGATGTTGCTTCCGGCCGTGGACATATTGAAGAATGCGCGAATCATACCGGTCACCGTTCCGAGAAATCCAATCATCGGAGCACCGCCGGCGATGGTCGCCAACATAGGCAGACCCTTCTCAAGCCTTGCGACCTCAACGCTGCCCATGTTCTCGACGGCTGTCTGGATGTCTTGAAGCGGCCTTCCGATTCTCTCAATGCCCTTCTCAACGAGCCTTGCCGAAGGTGTATCATACCTCTGGCACAGCGAAACCGCCGACTTTATCTTTCCCTCATGGATGAGGTCTCTGATCTCATTCATAAAATTCTTCTCGACCTTCCCGGCCTTGTGAATCATCCACCATTTGCTTGCAAAAATGTAGACCGCAACGATTGAGAGCAGGAGCAGCACAATCATGAGCCATCCGCCGGCCTTGGCCAGCTCAAAATAAGACATCTTCACTTCCTGCTGCACCGGAGCCGGAACAATCTCCGAAACCGTTGCCGCCGTGTCCGCAATGCTCTGAAGTAAGCTTAATGACATATCCCTTAAATTTTAAATTTTTTCAAAAAATCCGAATAACCCGCAAAGATACAAATTTTCTCGAAATCCCGAAGATGATTTTTGATGCGGTCGCGGTTTGGTTCATCATTCATTTCCTTGACATCGATCACCTGATAATGATATGTTAGGGAAAATGCGCACATTATTTTCCAATTATCCGGAGGTGGATTTGGCAGCTCTTGGATTTCCGAATGGATGGGAGAACGAACCGCTATGGACGCAACGGATGTAAGTGCTCTTACTCAAAGTCCGTCCACTCTTTCTTCAGCAGGAATTCGAAGAGTCCGACGGTAAGGATGCCGTTGTCATCTATCCATGGTTTGATGTCATCACGGACTACAATGATTTTTCTGAACGCGTCATTGATTCTTAGAAGCGAGGCAGTTTCCTGACGGCGTTTCTCATCATCCGGAATCGTAAGGGCAGACTGGATATAGTATCGCTGGCTTCCCGAATTGGCTACAAAGTCAACTTCCAACTGTTTCCTTTGCCATTTTCCATCATCTGAAACACTGCGCTGTTCAAGAGCTCCGACATCGACATTGAATCCTCGAATCCTTAGTTCGTTGAAGATTATGTTTTCCATTATGTGAGTCTCCTCAAGCTGCCGCATTCCAAGTGCCGCGTTGCGAATGCCTACATCGGTGAAATAGTACTTTGCCAGCCCTTTGATGTATTTCTTGCCTTTTATGTCGAATCTTACTGCCTTTTCCAGCAGAAATGCATCTCTCATATAGTCGAGGTAATTATCGATTGTCGCCGGACTTATAGAAGATTTGATCTCCGTCTTGAACGTATTGGATAGTTTGGTAGGGTTTGTCGGGGTGCCGATACATGATGCTGTGGTGTCTGCCAGTCTTTCAAATTCCATGCGGTTCTTTATTCCTTGACGTTCAATTATGTCAATGAGATACACGCTCTTATAGAGATTTGACAGGTAATCGGTCCTCTTCTTTGGGCTGTTAATCGAAAGAATCAGAGGCAGGCCGCCATAGGTGTAGTAGTCTTTCCAAGCCTCGTTTGCAGAAAGGTTTGTTCCTGAGCAGTATTCGGAAAATGACAGCGGATAAACCCTTATTTCATCACCCCTTCCTCTGAATTCGGTCACAATGTCGCTTGACAGAAACTTTGAATTGCTGCCAGTCACATAGGTGTCTACATTTTCTATTCTGAGCAGGCTGTTCAGAACATCCTCGAACCGAGGAACGAGCTGGACCTCATCAAGCAGGACATAATGGAGCCCATCATCGGCTATTCTGGACTTGATTTCTTTGTAAAGGGTCATAGGCTCGCGGAGCGGTTCATTTTCAATGTCATCAAGTGCAATGCGTATGATGTGGTCTTCCTGAACACCATTTGATATCAGATGCCGGTAGAATAACTTGAACAGAAGGTAGGATTTTCCGCAGCGGCGTATTCCTGTCACGATTTTTATCAGTCCGTTATTCTTCCCGTCAATCAGTTGCTTTAGGTATTGCTCACGTTTAAGTTCCATGTTTGCATCATAATTTTGGCAAAATTGCCAGTTTTGTGACGCAAAGATAGCCATTTGGAACGATATCTCAATGCTCTATTTCACAAAAGTGGCAATTTTGCCACTTTTGTGAAATAGAGCAGAACTTTATTCTTCGCTGCCGAGCAGGCATTTGAGCGGGGTTTGGGTGGCGTGAGAGGTCGGAAAATGAAAGTAGGAAGAAAACCACTTCGTTTTCCTCCTACTTGATTGTACCCGGAGCCGGGATCGAACCGGCATGCCTTGCGGCACTGGTGTTTGAGACCAGCGCGTCTACCGATTCCGCCATCCGGGCAACTGTGTGCGCGTATTCCTGTTGTGCGTTATAGCCTAACTTTCGGAACTGCGCGTCGATAGACTCCTTCCGTGAAAGGACTGCAAAGGTAGAAAAAACTTGTGACATCGCAAAATCTGGAAATATATTTGTAAAAGAATAAAACAGCATCTAAATTTGTCGGTCGGTTTCCGGAAGAAAGATTATTGCGTCCGGAAGGTAAGTAAATGAACGAAAAAGTGAAGTGCAGAATAGTGCGTGCGGAAGGACTCGATCCGCTTTTCCCGTTGTTGGAAGACTTCGGGACGGTTTGGATTGTCTGTGACCGCAATGTGTGGGAGCAGGTGGGAAGTCCTGTGTCGGAGAGGCTGCGCGGGGGGCACGCCAATTCGGGAGGTGGACTGTCTGTCTGCAATAAGTTGCTGGGAGTAAGCATTATAGATGCTTCTGAGGCGAACAAGACAATGGAAACTGTTGAATCTGTCGTGGGGGATATGCTTGAGGCCGGAGCCGACCGAAACGTCCTTGTTCTTGGCATAGGCGGGGGCATAACCACCGATCTGGCAGGTTTTGTCGCCTCCATATATAAAAGAGGTGTCCGCTTCGCTTTTGTCCCGACCACTCTCCTCGCACAGGTCGATGCAGCAATAGGTGGAAAAAACGGCGTCAACTTCCGTTCCTATAAAAATATGATTGGGGTAATCCGCCAGCCGGAGTTTACCTATATATATAATGAGTCGCTGCGGACACTCCCGCAACGTGCTTTCCTTTCCGGAGTCGCCGAACTGCTGAAGACTTTCATCATCGCCGATGCCGATGCCTATAATGACGTTGTCGGGCGCATGAAGGCTTGGAAGGCAAATGAACCCGATGCGGGCTGCTCGGCTGAAAAAGAAGGTGGCCGGTCAATTCCGGAGATAGGAGATCTCGCTGCGCGGGCTGCGGAAATCAAGGCATCCATAGTGGAACAGGATCCGGAAGAGCATGGCCTTCGCCGGGTGCTCAACCTCGGTCACACCTTCGCCCACGCCATAGAGAAGCTCTCCTCCGGAAGATGGTCCCACGGTGAGGCCGTAGCGGTTGGCATCATCTTGGCCGCCCGCCTTGCAGAATCCCTATCCGACAAGGTTACGGACAGCGAGGGCCTGCCGTTCATCTGTGAAGAAGGCCTGAGAGCGCGACTTGAAAGAGACTTTAAGGCGATTGGCCTCCCGACTGAATGTCCTTACACGCTGAAAGAAATGTCCGATGCCATGTCAAAGGACAAGAAGGCCGAAGGCGACAGGATAAACTTTATCCTCCCTGCCAAGATCGGTTCCGTCAAAATTGTGAAAATAAATATAGAACAATATGATTTGTACAGTACTTCAGAATAAGAACTTCGATGAGCTATTGGCTGCTCTTGACGAATGCCTGATGGCAGAAATAAGGCTTGACAGTTGCGGGATCAACGAAGACGAAATAGACGAGATCTTCTCGACGGCCGACATTCCGCTGGTGGCGACATGCCGGATTGCGGAGACGGCAAAGAAGCATCCTGAGATGAGGCCGGTGGCGGTGGCTTCCCTCTGCGAGAAACGCCTTGTCTCAGCCATCAAGGCCGGTGCCTCATACGCTGACCTTGAAATCGAGGCTCCCAAGGAAAACGTCAAGAGAATCAAGGCTGCCTGCACAGACAATGGCACGCTTCTTATTCGTTCATTTCATGATTTCAACGGCACCGATTCCATCGAAGCGCTCAAGGCAGTAGTCGAAAAATGCGTCTATCACGGTGCGGACATCGTAAAGGTTGCCACGACAGCAAATTCCGAAGACGACGCAGCCCGTGTCCTTTCTCTCTACGACGACCCGTCGGTTCTCGTTCCTCCGCAGACCGGCAGGCACACGACACCGGCTCCTGAGACCACCGAAGGCAGGCTCATAGCATTCTGCATGGGCGAGAAAGGCAAGGAATCAAGAATGGAATGCCTCAAAAAAGGTGCACCGTTCACATACGCCGCTCTCAACGAAAAAGAAGCGGCCGCTCCCGGTCAGCAGATCGCTTCCGAGATGTCAGAAAAGCTATATGGAAGCCTGCCTTTCTTCGACGCCGACGTCGTGGCGCCGTCATCAAAGAGTTTTGTCCAAAGAGCCGTGATTGCAGCCTCCCTTGCCGAGGGCACGTCACGCCTGCGCAACTACACCCCATGCGAAGACTCTGAATCAGCGCTACGAGTTGCCGAGGCCCTCGGAGCCAAGTTGCTACGCGAAACTGCCGGGGACGAGACGAATCTCGTGATAACGGGAGTCGGCGCAAAGGAGGGATGCCTGTCTGAATTCGAAAGACTCAATGTCGGGGAATCCGGACTGCTTGCAAGGCTTATGATTCCTCTCTCGGCAGAACTGTCTGCCGGACAGCCGGTGTGCATAGAAGGTGAAAAGACTCTATCGGGCCGTCGCCTTGCCGGTGTGAACGGGATAATGACCGAGTTTGGAGTCAAAGTTACGGACAACGACGAAAAGCTCCCTATAAATATCAGCGGTCACCTCACTCAACTCAAGGCCGAGGTCTCCGGCGAGAGCGGCTCGCAGCTGATTTCCGGACTTCTGATGGCCATGCCGCTCGTGGACAAGAACATGACCCTGCTCGTCGAGAATCCCAAGAGCATTCCTTACACTTTCATGACAGCCGAAGTTCTCAAAAAATTCGGCGTCAAGATTTCCAATGAAATGCTCGGAGGGCGTGATTTTATGGAGTCCGACGGCGACTGGTCGCTTTGCACCGAAATGATATTCAAGGTCCGCGCCGGACAGAAATACACGGCCGCCGATTTTGACATCGAGGGAGATTGGAGCGCGGCTGTGCCGGTGATGGTCGCCGCCTCTGTTTTCGGAAAGGCCTGCATCGACGGGCTCAGCACCAATTCTCTTCAGGCCGACATTGCCATAATGGACATACTTATGGCTGCCGGAGCAAGCATCACTCAGCTGGACGGTGACGAGGGAGAAATCCACGTCCAACAGTCACCGCTGCTCGCTTTCGAGGCGGATGCCTCACATTGCCCCGATCTGTTCCCGTGCGCGTCCGTTCTTGCTGCATTCTGTCAGGGCAAGAGCCGGCTCTATGGCGTCAGCCGCCTACGTAACAAGGAGAGCGACCGTGCCGCTGCAATTGTTGAGATGCTGACGAAAATGGGTGTCGAGGCTGTGATTGACGAGGCGGCGGATGTGCTTGTTATCACCGGACATTCACTCGCGTGGAGGCTTCTGAACGGGAAGCTTCTCAATGGCGGCAAATACAGTTCGCACCACGACCACCGCATGGTGATGGCTCTAAAAGTCGCTTCTCTCGGTGCGGACTCTCCGATAGAGATTGACGACGAGAGTTGCGTTTCAAAGTCTTGGCCAGAGTTTGTTGAGATGTTTGTGGACTCGGTAGTGAAGTGATTATCCTTCAATAGAATATATTATATTATATGCACAACAGTTTCGGAGAAAAATTCAGAATCACGGTTTATGGCGGCTCTCACGAGCCGAAACTCGGCGTCATAATCGATGGCGTGGAACAGGGGCTGTCGCTTTCGGAAGATGATTTCTCCGAAGATATTGCCCGACGCAAGCCTGGAGCAAAGGGCACGACTGCAAGAATCGAATCCGACATCCCATTGTTGACGGGAATTCTTGACGGAAAGACTTCCGGAGGCCAGCTGAAAATCGAATTTGAAAACCGGAATATCCGTCCTGGAGACTATGCCGAATTTGTCGATGTTCCACGCCCGGGGCATGTGGACTATGTGACTCATCCTCAAAGATATGGCGTGATCTCTGCCCGCCAGTTCCCTCCTTTTACCGGCGGCGGCATATTCTCCGGGAGGATGACTCTCGTCCTCGTCGCTGCCGGTGTCGTGGCCAAGAAGGTCCTGGCTGTCCACATCCCTGATGCTAAAATCTCCGCTGAACTTGTGAAGGTCGGAGGAACTTCCGACAAGTCCTTGTGGCATGGCCTTATTGAGACGGCTGTTGCCGATGGGGACTCTCTCGGTGGAGTTGTTGAGTGCCGCGTGAATGGGCTTCCCGTAGGGCTCGGTGAACCATATTTCGATTCTGTCGAGTCGCTTGTGTCCCACGCGATGTTTTCCATCCCCGGGGTTCGTGGTGTCGAGTTCGGAGATGGTTTCGCCGCCTCTGATATGCGCGGTTCCGAGCATAATGATCCTTTCGGAGAAGACGGGAAGCTGACGAAGAACGGGGCCGGAGGAGTCAACGGCGGACTCACCAACGGCAATGACCTTCTCTTCCGCGTGGCCTTCAAGCCAACCTCAACCATACACAAACCGCAGACTACATGGGACTTTGCTCAGAAGCGTCTTGTAGAACTCTCGGCAAAGGGGCGTCATGACGCCTGCTTCGCCCTCCGCACCCCAGTCATAGTTGAAGCCATGACCGCTGTGGTCCTCTGCAATCTAATTGATTAATTACATAAATACGATAAATATGCTTACAATACCACGTCTTAGAGTCGGCGAGTGTGCAAATGCACTTCTGGCTGATGATGCTCTTTTTTCAGCCCTCAGTCCGAATCACCTCGACTGCCTGAATTGGGCGGAGGAATATCCCTATAAACCGGAAGTTTCTTTTCGGATTTTCCACAATGACGAGTTCCTGTTTCTCGAATACAACGTCCGCGAAAAATGCACCGCGGCACTTGAGATGACGGACGGGAACGATGTCTATAGGGACAGTTGTGTCGAGTTCTTCGTGCAGCCTGAGGGCGACGGGCACTACTACAACTTTGAGTGGAACGCCATTGGGACGCTCTGCATGTCGCGCCGCACCGGTCGATTTGACCCCGTTCACGCTCCCAAGTCAGTCCTCGACAGCGTTCTGACGTCCTCAACCTATGGCAGAAAGCCATTTGAGGAAATCAAGGGGGACAATGCCTGGACTCTCCGCATCGCGATTCCAGCGTCAGCCCTTTTCTGCGGAGAACTCAAGACCTGGCATTGCGCCCGTCTCAAGGGCAATTTCTACAAATGCGGCGACGCGCTTTCCACCCCGCACTACATAACTTGGGCGCCGATTTCCACTCCGTCCCCTGACTATCACAGGGCGGAGTTCTTTGCGGAGATAGACTGCGAGTAACATTTTGTTCAGATATGATCTTCCAATCAAACGACAACTGCCTCAAGGGGGCACCGCAACCTCTTGATCCTCAGGCTGCGGAAAGAGAGACCCGCGTCACCAGAGTTACGCTATGGGGTTCGGTTGTGAACTTGGTGCTCACGGCATTGAAGATTCTTGCTGGTGTGTTCGGGCATAGTGCCGCCATGATTGCCGACGGCGTGCATTCGCTCTCCGATCTCATGAGCGATATCGTAGTATTGGTGTTCATACGCATATCCTCGAAGGCCAGGGATCGGGAGCATGAATTCGGACATGGAAAGTTTGAGACGTTGGCCACTGTGATTGTCAGCCTGATTCTTATGGAGGTGGCCGCTAAGTTGGTTGCCGGAGGTGTGGCGAGCATACGTTCCGTGATTGAGGGCAACGTCCTTCCGAAGCCGGGCTGGATTGCCCTTGCCGCGGCTGCAGTGTCAGTGGTCGCGAAAGAGATTCTCTATCAGGTCACGGTAAAAGTCGGCAAGGAAGTGGACAGTCCGGTGACGGTTGCAAATGCCTGGCATCATCGTTCGGATGCGCTTTCTTCAGTCGGTTCTCTTCTTGCCATCGGAGGCGCGATTGTTCTTGGACAAAAATGGACGGTCCTCGACCCGATTGCCTCTTGTGTGATTGGGGTGATGATTGTCGTTGTTGCGGTGAAGATGGCGGTGCCGTCCCTTCAAGAACTTCTTGACGTGTCCTTGCCTGAGGATGTTGAAAGGAGCATCATGGAGACAATTGTTTCCGTTGACGGAGTGAAGAGCGCCCATGGGCTCAAGACCAGACGCAACGGAACATCGGTCATAATGGAGGCCCATATTGTTGTGGATCCTCAGATTTCGATTTTTCGCGCACACGAGATTTCCACTGAGGTGGAGCGGGCTATTAGGGGGAAGTTGGGGGCGCAGACTCAGATTTCTCTTCACATCGAACCCTCAGCCGATGCGGAATAGGGAGCGGATGGCCGCGTTGCATCGTTTGCCAAAATCCTCACAACCGTGAGGTTGCTGCGGTTTTGTCTTCACAATGCGCCTTGCCCTCCATCTCCCTATTCCGCATCGGCCTCTCAGCGTTGAATGTAGGGAGCGAATTGTAGTGTTTATGAATCGGATTGCCGGGACATTTGAATAAGATTTTTGAGGATAGATTTCTTTTCGAAGAGGGAGTGTACTGGGCGTACACGACTGATGAGAAAAGGAATCTAGCCCAAAAAGATATTCAAATAACATCGTCACGCTCACGGATATCGCGTATACGCAACTGCATATTGGAATTGCCCCGGTAGTAGTTCTCCACGATGGAATAGCAGATGTCAAACGGATTGCCGGCCTTGATGTAATCAAAAGCTCCGGACATGTTGAAGCCTATGGCGGATATGTGGCGGCCAGGATTGTTCTCCTCGATGAGTTCGAGTTTCAGATGCCCTCCCTCAGCTCCGACCTTGCGTCCATTGCCGTTGTCGTAGATGTTCTCGGTGAAGAATACCGGTGTAGCGTTCTCCGGTCCGAACGGCTGGAACTGCTTGAGTATGCGCAGGAACTTCGGTGTAATCTGCGCGAAGCTTATCTTTGCGTCAATGTTCACCACCGGCACCTGCATCTGTGGGATAATCTTTCCCGTGATGAATTTCTCAATTCGCTCGCAGAACGCCGGCAGGTTCTCCTCCCGCAGTGTCATTCCGGCGGCGTAGAGGTGACCTCCAAAATTCTCCAGAAGGTCCGAGCAACTCTCGATGGCCTCGTAGAGGTCGAATCCGGGGACACTCCTTGCTGAGCCGCTAACGAAACCATTGGATTTGGTCAGTACGATAGTCGGTTTGAAGAACGCCTCCACAAGCCTTGATGCCACGATTCCGACCACGCCCTTGTGCCATGACGGGTTGTAAACGATGGTCGCGTTGCCGAACGAAAGACATTTCCCATTCTTGACCATATCCAGAGCCTCTTGGGTGTTCTGTCTGTCTATGTCCTTGCGCTGGGTGTTGTAGCGGTTGATTTCCTCTGCAGCCTCGACTGCTGTCTTGTCGTCCGTCGCAGTGAGCAGTTTCACCGCCACTCCTCCGGATTCCATTCGTCCGGCCGCGTTGATTCTCGGCCCGATCTTGAATACGATGTCGTCAATCGTGAGGTGTCCAGGCTCCAGCCCGGAAAGCGATATCATTGCCTTGAGACCCTTGCATGGATCCTCATTCAGCCTTTTGAGCCCGAAGTGCGCAAGAATCCTGTTTTCTCCGGTCACGGATACGAGGTCGGACGCGATGCTCACCGCAAGCAGATCAAGCAGGGGCTCCAGAGATTCGGACGCTATGCCGTGTGACTGTGCGTAGGCCTGTACGAGTTTGAAGCCGACTCCGCAGCCGGAAAGGTCGTCGAAAGGGTAGTGGCAATCCTCTCTTTTGGGGTCGAGCACCGCCACTGCGGCCGGGAGTTCGTTTTCAGGGAGATGGTGATCGCATATAATCATATCGATGCCTTTTTCCGCAGCATACCTCACCCTCTCTATGGCTTTGATTCCGCAGTCGAGCGTTATGATTAGAGAATATCCATTCTCCACGGCCCAATCTATTCCTTTCGTGGACACGCCATATCCTTCGTCATAACGGTCCGGAATATACGAACCTACGTTTGAAGTCAGCCTTGACAGGAATGAATATACCAGAGACACGGCAGTGGTCCCGTCAACGTCATAATCTCCGTAGACGAGAATCTTTTCCCCACCGTCCAGCGCCCGTTCGACACGCTCTACCGCCTTGTCCATATCCTTCATCAGGAACGGGTCGTGCAGCCTTTCGAGCGACGGACGGAAAAAGGCACGCGCTTCTTCAAACGTATTCACGCCCCTCTGAACCAATAGTTCGGCCAAAACCGGGTCTATTCCGAGTTCAGAAGAAAGCTCCCGCACCTTTGATTCATCGGCGCTCTTGCGTATTACCCATTTCTTTTCCATTGTCACAAAGATACTCAAATAGTTTCAGAATTAAGAATAAATGTCGTAATTTTGTACGATTTGGCGGGGTCTCGGAAGTGACGTCGTCGTGTGGTGAGATTGAAATATATAAACGAAGAGATATGATTACACAGGAATTTAACGAACAGGAACAGCAGCGCCGCGATGCGTTAGGGAAACTTCGCGAACTCGGAATCGAGCCTTATCCGGCTCCGCTCTATCCGGTCAATGCGACAACACGGGAGATAAAGGAGGGTTATGATGCCGAGAAAGGCAATTTTTCTGATGTCTGCATTGCCGGACGAATAATGACCCGCAGGATTATGGGCGCGGCGTCGTTCATTGAACTGCAGGACGAGACTGGCAGGATTCAGGTGTATGTGAAACGTGACGAGATTTGTCCAGGCGAGGACAAGACGATGTACAACACGGTCTTCAAGAAGCTCCTCGACATCGGCGACATCATAGGAATCAAGGGATATGCCTTCATCACCCAGACAGGCCAGCTCTCCATCCACGCCAGGGAACTTACGCTCTTGAGCAAGTCCCTGAGGGTGCTCCCTATTGTAAAAGAGAAGGACGGCGAGGTTTTCGACGCGTTCTCGGATCCGGAGCTCAAGTATAGGCAGAGATATGTCGACCTCATCGTGAATCCGCAGGTGCGCGAGGTCTTCATCAAGAGGAGTCAGATAATAGCGACGATGCGCGAGTACTTCAATGCGGCCGGTTGCCTTGAGGTTGAGACCCCTATCCTCCAGGGCATTCCGGGCGGTGCTACTGCGCGTCCGTTCATCACCCATCACAACGCGCTCGACATTCCTCTCTATCTGAGAATTGCCAACGAGTTGTACCTTAAGAGGTTGATTGTCGGTGGTTACACGGGAGTGTATGAGTTCGCAAAGGACTTCCGCAACGAGGGAATGGACAAGACTCACAACCCTGAGTTCACCTGCATGGAAATCTATGTGGCCTATAAGGACTACATCTGGATGATGGAGTTTATCGAGAAGATGCTTGAGAAAATTGCCCTTAAACTTCACGGCAAGACTCAAGTCACCATCGGCGACAAGACAGTCGATTTTAAACCGCCGTATCGCCGTCTTCCGATTCTGGAGGCGATTAAGGAGTATGCCGGAGTGGACATCAGCGGGATGGACGAGGCACAGCTTGTGGAGACCTGCAAGAAACTCCACGTCGAGGTGGACAAGACCATGGGCAAGGGCAAGCTGATTGACGCCATCTTCGGGGAATACTGCGAGGAGCATCTTGTACAGCCGACGTTCATCATTGACTATCCTGTCGAGATGTCACCGCTCACAAAGCGTCACCGCGAAAATCCTGAACTTACCGAGCGCTTCGAACTCTTTGTCTGTGGAAAGGAACTTGCCAATGCCTACAGCGAACTTAACGACCCTATCGACCAGCTCGACCGCTTCAAGGAGCAGGCACGCCTCAAGGACGAGAAGGGTGATGACGAGGCTATGTACATCGACATGGATTTTGTCCGTGCCCTCGAATACGGTATGCCTCCGACATCCGGTCTCGGAATGGGAATCGACCGTCTGACGATGTTCATGACCAACCAGCCTACGATTCAGGATGTGCTGTTCTTTCCTCAGATGAGGCCGAAGGAAGTGAAATAGCTTGAATTTATCGCAGGATGACTTCGCGAAAACACCTGAATAGCGCAGGTTGTCATAAAAAGTAATATTTTATATATCCCGATTGAATGTGAGTTCCATCGGGATTCTTTTTGTTGTTAAATCTCAATATATTATATATCTTTGCCACGTCGGTGATTCGACCTACATATTGGCGAAAGTGTTTTCGCATTGTCCTGTTTCGTGAATGTGGCAATTCTCAGATGCAAAGGATGATGAGCGAACACTCCGCCCGTCTTTGATATTGCGTGGCCATTCATGGCTTCTGAGCATATCGGTCGGGTGTGGAGTAATCGTTAGTCGTTTATTTTGCAGAGGCAGCCACAGCCCACGAAACAGTAAGCGGAAACGATGCTCCGCACTTTCGTATATATAAACGCCGGTAATTGCGGGGCTCCGGGAAAACCTGTGAATAATGGAATATTCGCAATTTTCGGTCTTGTTGGATGGCGTGTTGGGCAGTGTCCTTAAATCCATCCCAAAGACGTTTACGTCGGAGCAGTTCATCTCCGCTGTAAGAAGCGCACTCCCCGTAGAGTGCGGTCAGCTTCTGTCTCAATCAAATTTAAGAGCCTTGCACGTTTGGCTGTCAAGGTGGTATCTGAGTCGTAAGGACGACATTGTCAAAATTGGGGCAAAAAACGTCAGAACAATCAATGGCAACAAATCAACGAATGCATTATGGAAAAACATCAGAAAAGCGTGACGATACATATTATTTTACTTGCACTTCTTCTTTCGCTCCACTCTATAGATGGGGATTGTCAAATTTTATCTGCCATTTCAGAGGCTACTGATAATCCCAAATATGAATATTCGAATGTGGCTAAGAACCTGAAAAGAGCGAGTATATATACCGCATCCAGTGCTCCATTGGTCGCTGTCGGTTTCTATGCCTGGCAAAAAACATCGTATCGTGATGTGCCGGTCTATTATGTCGAGATTTATAGCAATACCGACTATCGGCTTATAGAGAAAGTCAAGGTGTCATCAAAAGAAGAACAACTCAATTATGTATCTCCATATCCGGATTCGGAATGCTCTCCAGTGCAGGTGTTAACGGTAACTGCGAGTGCAGCATTTTCGGTAAGAAGTAGTGCAGCGTTT
>ENA-UOIY01000529-UOIY01000529.1-human-gut-metagenome-genome-assembly--contig:-P114-NODE-529-length-61534-cov-45.746483_pt1 | contig 61534 bp, 56 predicted proteins | sample MGYA00242335_ERZ723882 | MGnify/ENA metagenome assembly ERZ723882 | reverse complement strand
TTATACCATATCCGGAAGCGCTTTGGTAGTGCGGATTAAATCAGAGGTTCCCTAACCAAAAGTCAAGCCCTCCTGACCATCCGGGGCGTCCTTTGGCTATGCAACAGGGGTTTTATAAAAAACTGCGAAAAAGAGCTTGGCATAGTAACGCAAGTATGCTATATTAAAATTGCCAACAGGCAAACGACACCGAAAGGAGCTGACAAGCATGGGAATGAGTGACGCCCCGTTCAAAGCGTTTCTCCGCGTGGCTCTGCGTGACCTGATGGACGCGATCGAGGCCACAACTCCGGAAGAAAAGGACGCTATCATTAAATCTTTGGCCGATGACTTCCAGAAGACGCTCGAAGACTAATCGACGCGGGGCGGGAAACCGCCCCAGAAGTAAAGGAGATGACCCAAACGGCAAGGAAAACCACGACCAGCACAGAAGTAAAACGCCGGTATAACGAAAAGGTCTACGGCCGTATTTACTTGCAGCTTCCTAAAGAAACGGTTGAAGCGTTTAAGGCAAAATGCAACGAAAGCGGTGTATCACAAGCGAGCATTTTGCTTGAAGCAATTGAAAACTACTTGTCCGAAAAATAAAAAAACTCGCTCCCGTGTTGGCGCACGTTACGGAGCGAGGCCACCACCGAATCACAACAAACAATGGATGTACAATTATTATGGCACATTTCAACGGAAAAATCAACAGCTTTCGCAGTCGGGAGAAAGCTGTTTGAACACTGCGACATCAGCCAAGGCGGCATGTTCTGAGAGGCAAACACGCCAAAGCAAGCGCGCCGCACCGGACAGCGGCACGACATGCGAACGTATAGTTTGCAGTTTGGCCGGAATCTTATCAGAATTTGCAGAAAAATCGCCTGACCGATGGGATATCCCGTACTATAATAGAGCTACCATCAAGGGAAAGGAGTTGAACAAAAGGACGATGCAGGAAGCTTCGCGCATCATTCTCGGATTACGTGCGGCCGGCTGGGATGAAAAATCCATTAACGACTTTATCCTATGGATTGGAACCGGGAACAACGAATACAAGCCGAAAAAAGATTTACCGGCATAATGAAACGTAGGCGGCGGGAAGACGCCCCGCCGCCCTGCCCGGTTATCCTTTTTCGCTTCACGTTTTCCCGGCTGCGTTTTTTTCACTTCTTTTCCGGTTACGAACGGGTTCCTAACAAATGAAAATTCACAACAACAAGCGCCGCGCAAACGAACAATTTGCGCGGCGCTTGTTCGCACATTTTCGGCGCTTTTGATTCAAAATTCCCAAAATATGTGGTTTTCCGGGAGATTTGGATCAGTTTGGCCGGACTCGGCTGTTTGTATGTGCGGAAATTCGGCAAGCTGCCACCGGCAGCTTGCTCAGAGGCTTCTCGGGCACCGATAGTTTTACGTCTTTTAAAGCGTTGATTGCAATTCTTCGAGTCCTGATAGTCAGTAGCTCCAAAAAGACCCCGAAAACATGGTTTTCGGGGTCTTTTTGGAGCTACTGGCCGGACTCGAACCGGCGACCTGCTGATTACGAATCAGCTGCTCTACCAACTGAGCCACAGTAGCGCACGGTCGGGGCGAATGCGGCCGCGAGGCCGATCGTCCAAGCAGCAGCACACGGCTGTGCGACAACTATAATACAGCATCCGCGCGCCGTTGTCAAGAAAAATTTCCGGATTCATGCGTTTTTTCTTTCCTGCCGGATGATCCTCCCCGCTTCCCGGCGTCTATGCTCCGTGCGCGGCGAGGAAGGCCTCGATCTCGGCGCGGGTCGGCATGGACGGCGCCGCGCCCATGCGCTGCACGGAGAGCGCCGCAAGCGCGTTGCCGAAACGCGCGGCCTCGCGCAGCGACTTGCCCTCGGAGAGCGCGGTCAGCAGGCCGCCGTTAAAGGCGTCGCCCGCGCCGGTGGTGTCAACGGCCTTGACGCGATAGGCCGGGATGATCTCCGAGCGCCCCTCGGTGTTCAGATAAACCCCGCGGCTGCCCAGCGTGATGAGCACATTCTGCACGCCCTTTGCAAACAGCACCTGCGCGGCGCGGTCGGCGCTCTGCTGATCCTTGACCGCGATGCCGGTCAGCGCCTCGGCCTCGACCTCGTTCGGCGTGACCAGATAGACCCCGGAGAGGAATTCGTCGCTGAGGGGCTGGCAGGGCGCGGTGTTGAGGATCACGCGCACGCCGTGCTCCTTCGCCAGCCGCGCGACGGCCTCGTTGGCGTCCTGATTGATCTCGAGCTGCAGGAGCAGATAGGCAGAGTCGCAGATCCGTGCAGCCGCAGCGGCGACGTCCTGCGCGGTGAAGGTCGCGCACGCGCCGGGGATGATCACGATCTCGTTCTGGCTCGTGCCCTCGTCGACGCTGATGAGCGAGACACCGGTCGAAGCGGTGTCGTGATAAAAAACATAGTCGGTCGGCAGACCCGCCTCGCGCATTGCGGCCAGCGGCACCTCGGCGAGGGAATCGCGCCCGAGCTTCATGACCATGGTCACGTCGCCGCCCGCCTTGCCGGCCGCAACCGCCTGATTCAAGCCCTTGCCGCCGGAGCTCTGGCGGAAAACGCTGCCCCGAACCGTCTCGCCCGGAGCGGGCAGATGCGGCGTGCGCGCCATCAGATCGACGACCGCGCTGCCGAAAACCGTCACCTTTTGCTTCATGCTGCATTCCTCCGTTTTCGGGGAAGCGGCGCTTCCCCGGTATTCGGGACTAACGTAATGCCGGCGGCGGCATTTGTCAATCCTCTTTCTTCATTTTTGGCGAATATCACAGTTTTCTTGCCGGAAATTATGCAAAATGCACCGAGCCGAAGCCCGGTGCATGGGAGATCACACGTCGCAGATGCCGAGGAAGACGATGCCGATGACCGTCAGACCGATCATGAGATAGTGCTTCCAGGACAGCTTCTCGCGCAGGAAGACGCGCCCCCAGACGGTGGACAGCACGCAGTAGGCCGCGATGATCGGCGCGGAATACATAACGTGCGCCTCGTCGGCGATGGCCTGAATGTAGAAGAACTGTCCGACCGTCTCGCAGGTCGCGCCGATGTACTTCGGCAGCTCTTCCTTAAACGTGAACTTTTCGCGGCGGATCAGCAGATAGATCAGGCAGCAGATGCCCGCCGCAAGGAAGGTCAGCTCGTAGGCGACGTTGGCGGAATCCTCGTTGAGCTTCTGCAAAACGAGCGAGTCGGCGAACGTCCCGGCCGCATCGAGCAGGCAATAGCCCACGGGCAGGGCAATGGCCAGCCAGCTCTTGGCGTATTTGCGGTTGGCGTGCTCCTGACGGCGCGCGCGCAGCTCGTCATCCTCGCGGGATTCGACCACGCCGAGGCCGACGACGCCGACGCAGACCAGCACGACCGCCGCCAGCACCAGCGGCGAAAACTCGCGCAGGGCAGCCATGCCGCCGAAGATCACGGTCAGCACGGCGACCAGCGCGCCGGAGGAATTGCAGATCGGCGACGAAACGGACAGCTCGATATAGCGCAGACCGACATAGCCGATGGCCATGGAGACGATGTAAAGCAGGGAGACGGGCAGATACGTCCAGATGACGTGCAGGGAGATCTCGACGCCGCCGAGGAAGATCTCATAAGCGGCGTGCAGGCCCATCACGATGCCGACGGCGACGACCATTTTCAGATGCGCGGTCTTGTCCTTTTCACCGCAGCAGCCGATTTTAGAGAAGAGATCGGAGCCGCTCCAGAAGAGCAGCGCGATCAGAGATGCAAGAAACCAGTTCATTTCTGTTCCTCCTCAGGAAGCTTTGTCAACCCCGCCTCCACGAGCTTTTGCAGCGAGAGCAGGATGCCGAGCTTGGCATGATACCACGTCAGGCCGCCCTGAAAATAGACGGCGTAGGGCGGGCGGATCGGCCCGTCGGCCGAGAGCTCGATCGACGAGCCCTGCACGAACGTGCCGGCGGCCATGATGACCTGATCGTCATAGCCGGGCATATCCCACGGCATCGGGTCGGCGAAGCTGTCGACCGGCGCGGCGGCCTGAATGCCCTTGCAGAAGGCGATCATGCCCTCGCGGCTTCCCAGCTCGACGGCCTGAATAATGTCGTGGCGCTCCTCCGTGCCGTTCGGGAGCACGCGGAAGCCGAGGCGCTCATAGAGATTCGCCGCGAAGATCGCGCCCTTGAGCGCGCCGCTGACGACCGTCGGGGCAAGGAACAGCCCCTGATAAAACGCGGGCATCAGGCCGAGGTTCGCGCCGACCTCCTGCCCTAAGCCGGGCGCGGAGAGTCGGTAGGCGCAGCGCTCGACCAGATCGCGCCGCCCGCAGATATAGCCGCCGATCGGCGCAAGGCCGCCGCCGGGATTCTTGATGAGGCTGCCGACGACCAGATCGGCGCCGACGTCGCTCGGCTCGAGCTTCTCGACAAATTCGCCGTAGCAATTGTCGACCATGCAGATGATGTCCGGCTTGATGCGCTTGAGGAAGGCGACCAGCTCGCCGATCTGCCGGACGGAGAAGGTCGGGCGCATGGCGTAGCCCTTGCTGCGCTGAATGGTGGCCAGCTTGGTCTTCTCCGTGACGGCGGCGGCGATCGCGTCATAGTCGAAGCTGCCGTCGGGCAGCAGGTCGACCTGCCGGTAGCTCACGCCGTATTCCTTCAGCGAGCAGGCCGACGGACGGATGCCGATGACCTCCTCGAGCGTGTCATAGGGCCTGCCGACCGGCGAGAGCAGCTCGTCGCCGGGCAGCAGGTTCGCCGACAGCGCGACCGTCAGCGCGTGCGTTCCGCAGGTGATCTGCGGACGGACAAGGGCGGCCTCGGTGCCGAACACGTCGGCATAGACGCGCTCGAGATTCTCCCGGCCGACGTCGTCATAGCCGTAGCCCGTGGTCGCGGCGAAGCAGGCCGCGCTGACGCGGTGCTTCTGCATCGCGGCGATGACCTTGCACTGGTTATATTCCGCCGTCTCGTCGAGCGCGTCGAAGCGCCCGCGCAGCGATTCGAGCACGCGCTGCCCGTAGTCATAGACCGCAGGGGAAACGCCCATGCGGAGATATTGTTCTGTCATGTTTCCTCTTCCTCCATTCTGTTGAAAACCTGATCGGCCGCGTCGCTGAGCACCTCCGGCCGCGTGATGAGGATCCCGTTGCGCTCGTCGCCGAGGATCAGCAGCGTGTCGCCCGGCCGGATGCCGAACAGCGCCCGCGCGTCGCGCGGGATGACGATCTGGCCGCGTTCGCCGACCTTTGCGGTGCCGAAGATGTGGCGGCCGCGCACCTTGCCCAGCAAATGCTTGCCTGAGGCCATATCTGTCCCTCCGAAAATCATATTTTTCATATTTGTGTGAATCATTTTAGCGCATCCGGCGAAATTTGTCAAGGGAACCTCTGGTGAAATTGCAAGAGCGGTCAGCGAGGGATTTTGTTTCAAACCGATAAGCTGGGACAAAAGACCCGCTGAGCGCCGCTGCCGATTGATTCAGAGGTTCCCAAGAAAAACCGCGCGCCTATCCGCAATTCCGCGTTTTTTCGGGCTTCTCCGCGCGGCTGCGCGGAGAAGCATGGCACATAATGGCGGATCAGTAAAAAATCTCTTGCATTTTTCAGAAAAATCCGTTACAATTGAGACAGAAGCCAATTATTCAGACAGAAGGAAGTGATCAAGATCACCAGAAGATACGACAGTGCAGATGCTCGGCGGCGCATTCTCTCGGTCTGCGTGCGCCTGTTTATTGAAAAGGGCTACCGCGAGACGAAAATGGCCGAGATCTTGCAGGAGGCAGACGTGACGAGCAGCACGTTCCACAATATTTTCCGCACCAAGGACGGCGTCCTGATGGATCTGACCGAATTCATGTTCGGCAACCAGTTCGCCATTGCCGGCGAGATCGCCGCGAAGCTGCCGCCGGTGATGCTTTACGCGGTGGAGACGGCGATTCAGCTCACGATCGCCGAGCTGAACGAGAATATCCGCGAGGTCTATATGGAGGCTTACGCACAGCCGGCAATTGCGGCGTATATTTACGAAAATATGACGCCGAAGCTCTATCATCTGTTCGGCGCTTACCTGCCCGAGCGCAGCGAGAGCGACTTTTACGAGCTGGAGATCGGCACGGCGGGCATCATGCGCGGCTATATGTCGCGCCCCTGCGACATTTATTTCACGCTGGAGCGCAAGCTGGAATGCTTCCTGCGCATGACGCTCGGCGCGTTCTCCGTGCCGCAGGCCGAGCAGGAGCAGGCGCTGGCGTTTCTTGCGCAGCTCGACATGCGCAAGACGGCCAACGTCGTTCTGCAAAAGCTTTTCACCGCGCTGGAAATGAAATTCGACTTCACCTTCTCCCCGGCCGTTAAAAAATCCTGAAAACACAACGCCTGCGGGTCAGCCGACCCGCAGGCGTTGCCTTTATTATATATTATGGATCAGTCCTGCCTGACGCGCAGCGCGCGGAAGGAATTCAGGATCGCCAGCACGGCGACGCCGACATCGGCGAAGATCGCCAGCCACATCGGCGCATAGCCCAGCGCGCCGAGCACGAGGCAGACCGCCTTGACCGCCAGCGCAAAGGCGATGTTCTGCTTGGCAATGCCGCAGGTCTTGCGCGAGATCCTCAGCAGCAGGGGGATGCGCGTCAGATCGTCGTTGAGCAGAACGGCGTCCGCCGCCTCCACGGCCGCGTCCGAGCCGATGCCGCCCATCGCGATGCCCGCGTTCGCCGCCGTCAGCACCGGCGCGTCGTTCACGCCGTCGCCGACGAAGGCCAGCGTCCGATTCTTGCCGCAGCTGCCGAGCAGTCCCTCGACCGCCGTGACCTTATCCTGCGGCAGGAGCTTCGCGCGGTATTCCGCGAGGCCGAGCTTCTTGGCATAGTGCCGCGCGGTCTCCTCGCGGTCGCCGGTCAGCATGACCGTGCGCCTGACGCCCATGTTGTGCAGCTGCTCGATCGTCTCGGCCGCGCCCTCGCGCAGCGTATCGCTGACGACGATCGCGCCGATGCATTTGCCGTCCAGCGCGACATAGAGCACCGTGCCGATCGCGTCGACCGGCGCCGGGACAAGCCCGAGCCGCTCCATCAGGCGCAGGTTGCCGACTGCGGCCGCGCGGCCGTCGACCAGCGCGGTGATGCCGTTTCCGGCCACCTCGCGCACGCTCTCGACCGTCCCCTTCGGATCGGGGCAGGCCTTTTGGACGGCGGAGGCAAGCGGGTGGTTGGAATGTCCCTCGCAGAGCGCCGCGACGCGCAGCAGCCCGGCCTCCGTGCCCTTGAAGCAGACGATGCTCTGCACGGAGAATTCGCCCTCGGTCAGCGTGCCGGTCTTGTCAAAGGCCACGGTGTCCAGCTTGGCAAGCTGCTCCATCGTGCCGCCGCCCTTGACGACGACGCCGAGCCGCGCAGCAGCACCCATGCCGGAGAAGAAGGCCAGCGGCACCGAGATCACGAGCGCGCACGGGCAGGAGATGACAAGGAAGGTCAGTGCGCGGGTCAGCCACTCGGAAAAGGGCTGCCCGAAGAAGATCGGCGGAATCGCCGCCAGCAGGACGGCCGCGCCGATGACGGACGGCGTGTAATATTTCGCAAACCGGGTGATGAGGCGCTCGGAGCCGGACTTCTTCTCCTCCGCGTTCTCCACGAGCGTCAGAATGCGCGCGACGGTGGAGTGCTCATAGGCGCTCTCGGCGCGGATCTGCAGCACGCCGCTCAGATTCACGCTGCCGGAGACGGCCGCGCTGCCGGGCGCGACGTCCGCAGGCATGGATTCACCGGTCACGCTCGCGGTGTCGAGCGCGCCCTCGCCGCTCACGACCACGCCGTCGACGGCAATGCGTTCGCCGGGACGCACGACCAGAATGTCGCCCTCGGAGACCTCCTCGGGGTCGACGCGCGTTTCCTTGCCGTCGCGCAGCACGACGGCGAAGTCCGGGCGCAGCTCCGTCAGCGAGGAAATGGACTTGCGGGAGCGCTCGACGGCGATCTGCTCGAACAGCTCGCCGATCTGGAAAAAGATCATGACCGCCGCAGCCTCGCCCCAGTCCTTCATCGCAATGGCGCAGACCGTCGCCAGCGCCATCAAAAAGTTTTCATCGAAGACCTGACCGCGCAGAATGCCGCGGATCGCGTCCCAGAGGACGTCATATCCGGCCAGCAGCCACGCCGCCAGCATGAACCCGGCTTTGAGCCAGCCACCGCAGCGGTCGCCGCCGAGCACAAGGCCGATCGCGAATAACGCAAGGGCGCCGATGATGCGTCCGAGCGTCCGCTTTTGTCCGCGTGTCATGCGAGCACCTCGCAGTCCGGCTCGACGCGCGCGATGGTCTTTTTGACCTCCGCCAGCACCGCCGCCTCGTCGGCGCCGTCGGCAAAGGTCAGCGTCATGCGCTGGGTCATAAAGCTCACGGTCGCCGCCTCGATCTGCGGCAGCTTGTTGATCGCGCGCTCCATTTTCGCCGCGCAGTTCGCGCAGTCCAGATCCTTCAGCTTGTAGCTCTTTTTCATGTCAGAATCACTCCTCAATATGCTCTTGCGCCATGCCGATGATCGTTTTCACATGGTCGTCGGCAAGGTCATAATACGCCATTCTGCCGTCGCGGCGGCATTTGACCAGCTTCGACTGCTTCAGCAGCCGGAGCTGATGTGAGATCGCCGAGAGGCTCATACCCAGCGCCTCGCTCAGCTCGGAAACGCTGCATTCGCGGTCAAACATCTCATAAAGAATGCGGATGCGCGTCGAATCGCCGAACACCTTGAACAGCTCGGCCATGTCGAACAGCTCTTCCTCTGCGGGTTTTCGATGCTCCATGGTCAGCCTCCTTGTTTTGAAAATTGTTCAATTGAGCATTTGCTCAACTGTGATTATAGAATAGCACGCCCCTCTGCGTTTGTCAAGCCACGCGCGCCTGTTTTTTCAAAAAATTTTCGCGCCGCCGCGCTTGCAAATTCCGACACGCCGGGATATACTATAGAGTAGCACAATTCGGCAGGCAGATCCGGCGAAGCGCACCAACGCAATTGCGCGGTGTTGACCCAGACAGGATTTTTGCCCGCCGAACAGAAAGGAAAAACAATGCTTCAAGGCTTTTCCCCCGAGACGATCGATTTTCTCTGGGGCATTCGATTCAACAACAACCGCGAGTGGTTCGCGGCGCACAAGGAGCAGTATCAGCGCACGCTTTACGAGCCGATGAAGGCACTTTCGGCGGCGGTCGCGGCGCATTTTTCGGACGTCCCGGAGCTGCGGATGCACCTTTCGCGCATCTATCGCGACATGCGGATGCATCCGTCCACCTATTATAAGGACAGTCTCTGGTTTCATCTCGAGCAGGACGGCCACGGCGCGGTGCTCGAGTCGCCGCTGCTCTGCTTCGACATCAATCCGGAGGGCTACCGCTTCGGCTTTCTGCTCGCGTGCGCCCGCGCCTCGCAGATGGACGCGCTGCGCCGCCGGATGCTCGAGCGGCCGGAGGAATTTCTGCGTCTGGTCACCCGCGCCGAGCGCAAGAGCGGCGCAAAGCTCGGCGGCAACCGCTACAAGCGTCCGAAGCCCTGCCCCGACGAGCGCCTGACGCCCTATTTTTCTCTGAAAAATTTCATCGCAATCGTTGAGCGCGCGCCGGACGACCTGCTGTTCTCGCCGGAGCTGGCCGGCGAGGTCTGCCGCGTCCTGCGGGCGTGGCTGCCGCTCTATGAATTCTGTATGCGCATCTGATGCAGCCGGTGCTCAAAAAGCCGTCTTTGATTCGATTGCAGTATAAATTTCAGCAAATTTTGCAAAACTTCCCTGCCCGGTCGGCGCAAACACGCGTCATTCGGGCGAGGGAAGTTTTTGTTTATCCAATTCGGAGAGAAATTGGGACGCAAGTTCGACAAAAAGCGTGAAATAGTAGCTACCGAAGCAATATTTTGAGGGCAAGTGAGGAAGAAACATGAAAAAAATCATCTTATTTTTGCTGACGCTCCTGCTGCTCTGCGGCGCGGCGTCGGCGGCGACGGTGATCCCCGGCGGCGGGACGATCGGCCTGTCGCTGACGGTCGACGGCGCCGCGATCGTGTCGTTTTCGCGCGACGAGCCGAAGCGCGCCGGGCTGGAATGCGGCGACGTCATCACGGCGGTGGACGGCCGCCCAGTCGGCGGCGTGACCGAGGTGCTGGCGGCCGTGGCGACGAGCGAGGGCAAGCCCCTGCGCCTGACGGTGCGCCGCGAGGGCGAGACAAAGGACGTCCGCCTCGCACCCGTGCAGGCGGAGGCGGGCTGGCAGCTCGGGCTTTATCTGCGCGACCGTCTGACCGGCATCGGCACGGTGACGTATTATGAGCCGGACAGCGGCACGTTTGCCGCACTCGGCCACGGAGTCAGCGAGGGCGGCGCGCTGCTCCCGCTGAAGGAGGGCGCGGCGCTGGAGTCGGAGGTCGTCTCGGTCGTGCGCGGGCAGGACGGCGCGGCCGGGACGCTCCACGGCGCAGTCTCAGGCGGCTGCGTCCGCGGCGAGATTTCGGAAAACACGCCGCAGGGCGTCTTTGGCACGATGGACGCGCCGGACGGACAAGCGGTGCAGACCGGCACGGCGCATATCGGCGAGGCGGTCATCCGCTCGAACGTGCGCGGCTCGGAGGTCGAGGAGTTCACCGTCCGCATCCGCTCGGTCAACGCGCGCGCCGCGCAGAAAAATCTGCTCATCGAGGTCACGGATCCGGCGCTGCTCGAGCAGACCGGCGGCATCGTGCAGGGCATGAGCGGCAGCCCGATCCTGCAGGACGGCAAGCTCGTCGGCGCGGTCACGCACGTCCTGCTCGACGACCCCGCCACGGGCTACGGCATCCTGATCGACCGGATGCTGCGCGCCGCATAAAGCACGCCGATGCGCACGGCGTCGCGCGTCATAAAATCGCGCCATGGGCTGAATTGCCCATGGCGCGCTTGACATAATAGCCGAATTCGTCTATAATAATATTAGAATTCCGCTATAAGGAGGTCATTCTATGAATATCCGTCCCTCCGCAGCCATCCGGCAGAACTATAACGAGATCGCAGAGCTTTGCCGTGGGACGCACGCCCCCGTGTATCTGACCAAAAATGGGGAGGGCGATCTGGTCGTCATGGACATCGAGAGCTTTGACCGACGTGAAAAAATGCTGACGCTCAGAGAGCAATTGCTCTCTGTCGAGGAGGATCGGCTCGCCGGGCGAGCCGGCAGCACCATCGACGAGCTGGATCGTTTTCTGGACGCCGTTCTGAATGAGGAATGACGCATGAACTACACGGTCATCATTTCCGATCGCGCCAGACAGCTCCTCGCGCAGCATATCCGTTGCCTCGCGCGGGTCAGCAAAAGCGCCGCAGCGGAGCTGAAGCAGCGATTTCTGGCGGAATTTCGCTCGCTGGAGGCGCTCCCGCAGCGCTACCCCTTCTTTGAAGCGCCGTTCATTCCGCCCTGCAAGTATCACAAGCTGTATGTCAAAAAATGGTTTCTGGTGCTCTATCAGATCCGGGATGATACGGTTTACATCGATTGGATCGTGGACTGCCGGCAAGATTATCCGTGGCTGCTCAAATAGCCTCGTTTCGCCCGCCGAAGCCGGCTTCGTGCCTCGCTCCGTCCGGAAGTGCATCCCCGTGCGCCGCATTTTTTCTCCCGCTGCGCGAAAAAAGAGAAAAAGTTTGAAAATTTCAGTTGACTTTCCATACGGGTTTACGCTATAATAGCATTCGCACGACTATGTGCAACGATTTTTGATTGCTGCGGTCTTCGGACTGTTGAGCATATTCTTACAGGAGGTGTACACGAGATGCTGCGTACCTATCAGCCCAGAAAGCGTCACCGCGCTAAGGTTCATGGATTCCGCAAGAGAATGGCTACCGCCAACGGCCGCAAGGTCCTTGCCCGCCGCCGTGCTAAAGGCAGAGCTGTCCTGTCCGCCTGAGGAACCGTGACCGCACCATACTGCTGAATGTCAACCGTGGGCGAACGGAGAGCTGCTTCTCTGTTCGCCTTTTTGCATTGCACGTTTTTCCGAAGGAGACGCCATGCTGCACACCGTTTCGCTCAAAGAGAATCACGTTTTCCGGCGTCTTTACCACCGGGGCAATTCCGCCGCCAACCGCTATCTGGTGTTCTATTGCCGTCCGAACGGCTCGAAGCAGAGCCGCCTCGGCTTCACCGTGAGCACCAAGCTGGGGCACGCCGTTGTGCGCAACCGTGTGCGCCGCCGTCTGCGCGAGATCTACCGCCTGCACGAGGCGGAGTTCAAGCCGGGCGTCGACCTGGTCGTCGTGGCGCGAAGCGCGTCGGTCGACGCGGAATTCTCCGCGCTGGAGCAGGCGTTTTTGCAGCTTGCGCGGCGTCTGTCCCTGACGGAGCAGGCGCAGTGAAGCGCGTTTTGCTGGCTCTGATCCGTTTTTACCGGCGGTGGCTCTCTCCTGCTCTTCCCGGCAAATGCCGGTTCACGCCCACCTGCTCGGAATACGGCCTGCAGGCCATCGAAAAATACGGCGCATACAAGGGAAGCTGGCTGACCTTCAAGCGGTTGCTGCGGTGCAACCCCTTTTATCACGGCGATTATTACGACCCCGTGCCGTGACCCACATTCCACCGGTAAACAGCTCCGCTGTTTACAACCCACAAGAGGAGAATTTTCATGTTTAAATTCATTCAGATCCCGTTCGGTTATGTGTTGGAATTCTTCTACGGCTTCTTCCATAACTACGGTATCGCGCTCATCCTGTTCTCCCTTGCCGTCAAGGTGATTCTGCTTCCGCTGAGCATGAAGCAGAAAAAGAGCATGATGAAGACCTCCCGTTTGCAGCCGAAGGTCAAGCAGATTGAGCTGGCCTGCGGCGACGACAAGCAGAAATATCAGCAGGAGGTCAACCAGCTCTACAAGAACGAGGGCGTCAGCATGATGGGCGGCTGCCTTTGGTCGCTGCTCCCGCTGCTGATCCTCTTCCCGCTCTACAACGTCATCCGCGAGCCGCTGCAATACCTGCTGCATCTCACCGATTCGCAGGTTGAGAGCGTCAAGGCCGCCTTCGCCGCCGCGAAGGACATTGACGTGAAGAAGGTCGACGCCTACTGGCAATACGCCGCTGCCGCCGACATGGCGACCTACGGCAAGGGCATTGTCGAAAACGTCAAATCCATCAACTTCAACTTCCTCGGCATCAACCTCGGCGAACAGCCGAGCTGGAAATTCTGGACGATGCGGAGCTGGAGTGAGTTCGGCGGTCTGCTGATCCCGATCGTTTCCGGCGGACTGAACTACCTGGCCATGTTCATCAGCCAGAAAACGAACGACACCGTCATCACCGATGACAAGGGCAATCGCGACGAAGCCGCGGCTGCCACCGTGCAGACCGGCAAGGCCATGACCTTCATGATGCCGCTCGTCTCCGTGGTGTTCGGCTATATCATGCCGCTTGGCCTGTCGATCTACTGGATCGCGCAGTCCATCCTCGGCATCGTGCAGGACTATTTCCTCACGAAGCATTATCGCAAGATCTATGACGCCGAAGACGAGATCAAGCGTCAGAAGGCCGCCGCCCTCGCCGAGGAAAACGCCGAAAAGGAGCGCATCCGCGCCGCGAAGCGCGCTGCGAATCCCGACGGCATCACCGAAAACACCAGCAAAAAGAAGCAGCAGCTGCGCGACCGGCAGGAGCGCGACGCCGCCGCAAAGGAATACGAGGCCAAAAAGCGCGCCGAAAAGGGCGAACCGCTGCCCGAGCCGCGCACCAACCCCGGCGGAGAGGAAAACCGTCCCTACGCACGCGGCCGCGCCTATGTCGCCGACCGCTATAACGGGGAATCGGAGGAATAAGCTCCGTTCCGCCAGCATTGTTTGAAGGAGTAATTATGGAAAAATTCATCGTCAGCACCGGCAAGACCATCGAGCTTGCCATTGAAGCGGCGCTGCAAAAGCTGAAGCTTGACCGCGACAGTGTTTCCGTCGAGGTCCTCAAAAACGCTCGCTCCGGCTTCCTGGGCATCGGCGCCTCCCCGGCGGAGGTCAAGGTGACCTATGAGGTGCCGGATGAGCCGGTCGCCCCGGCCGCCCCGCGCACCGCGCTGTCCTCCGCCTCCCGCTCGGCCAAGCCGAAGGAGCGCCCCGACCTGACGCCGAGCGTGATCTCCCGCCCCGGCAAGAAGCCGGTCGAGCAGCCGAAGAAGTCCGCAGAGGGCAGGAAGGACGCCCCGGCCAAGAAGGCCGACCGTCCGGAAAAGAAGAACAACGAGCGCCCGGCCAAGCCGCAGCGCCAGAACGCCCCCAAGGAGCCCAAGGAGCCGCGTGAGCCGAAGCAGACCCAGCCGGTCGAGCCGAAGACCTACGCCCCGGCCGCTCCCGGCAGCGTGGAGGAGGCGATTGAGCAGTTCCTCAAGGGGCTGCTGGAGCACATGGGCTCCGAGGCCGTGCCGCACGCCTATCAGCTCGATGAGGAGAGCTACCGTGCCGACCTCGTCGGCGGCGACACCGGCCTGCTGATCGGCCGCCGCGGCGACACGCTCGACGCCATTCAGTACCTCACCGGCTACGCCGTCAACCGCGATCGCGAGAAGCGTCTGCGCATCAGCGTCGACGCCGGCGGTTATCGCCAGAAGCGCGAGGACTCCCTGCGCCAGCTTGCCAACAAGATGGCCGCCAAGGCTGTCAAATACCGCCGCAACTTCACGCTTGAGCCGATGAACGCCTATGAGCGCCACGTGATCCACGCCGCGCTTCAGGATTATCCCGGCGTGACCACCTTCTCCACCGGCACCGAGCCGCACCGCCGCATCATCGTCGCCTTCAGCAAGGAGAACTGAGCGGGCGGAACAGCACAAAAGATAGTCTGAGACATACCGGGCGACCGGGCTGCGTGCAAGAACGCGCAGTCCGGTCGCCCGTCGATTTCGGCGCGCCCTGACCGGCAGCCGCAGGCGGTTGCCAAATAAATCAAGCGTGCGCTTGATTTATTTTATAAAGTGTGGTATATTGACAATACCGCCTATGCCCGAAAAGAACGGAGGGCAAAGCTTGAGCGAAGAGAAGAAGATCAAAAAGCGGCGCGAGCTGCTTGGCCTCTTCCTGGATTGCCTGATTGAAAAGGGTCTGACCGCCGTAACAACAAAGGAGCTTTGCTCGGCGCTGCAGCTCCAGAACGGCGGAATTTATTATTATTTCACCAGCAAGGATGAAATCGTGCTTGCCTGCGCCGAGGAGGCGATCAACCGGATCGAGCAGGCTGCGCTTGACGTCGTGTTTGAGGATCTCAACGACATCCGGCACATGATGGAGCATCTCGGCTCCATGGCGGATAAAATGTCGCCGACCATGCGCTTTCTGGTCAGCGTTTGCGTCTCGCAGGAATACGGGGAGAAGGTGAAGCCGACCCTTGTCCGCCTTGCGGCGCAGTATTCCTACTACACACGCAGGATCGCGCGGCTTCTCGTTTGCAGCGAGTCCGAGGTCGAGCCGTTTGTGCATCTGTCGATCCTTGCGATCAACAACTATATGATCTTTGCCGAGCGCGCCCTGTTCGATCCGCAGATCGAGGCGGCCAAAAACGGTCTGCTGGCGCTGGCAAGGAGAAAGCAGGATCGCGCCGACCGGCAGGACTGACAGCGCCACGCGGGCACAGAACAGCCGACGGCGGTCTCCGTGGAGGAACTTGCATGCAAATCGTTTTGCCGCCGTCCGGCAGCGTTCTGAAAATTCTCGGCGCGGCCAGACCCGCAGAGGGCGGCCTGCGCTGGATGACCTATGTGCTCACCTGCCCGGTGGAGGGCGGTGTGCTGGCTTTTCACACACTGACGCGGGCGCTGCTCCTGCTCTCGCCGGAGGAATTCGCCGCGCCGGATGCGGTCAGCGCCCTGCGCAGCGGCTGGTTCCGCGTGCCGCAGACGCTGAACGACCGGAGCTATGCCGACCGCGTGCGCTTTGTCCTCAAGACCATGCGCAAAAAGCCGCAGCATATCACGAGTTATACGATCTTCCCCACCACGGACTGCAACGCCCGCTGCTTTTACTGCTATGAGCTGGGGCGCTCGCGCATCCCCATGAGCGATGCGGTCGCCCGCAAAACGGCAGCCTATATCGCCGGGCACTGCGGCGGAGAGTCGGTGCAGCTAAATTGGTTCGGCGGCGAGCCGCTGTGCAACAGCGCCGCCATCGACACGATCTGCTCCGAGCTTGCTGCCAAGGGCGTCGCATATTCCTCAACCATGATCTCCAACGCCTATCTCTTTGACGACGCGCTCGTGCAAAAAGCCGTCGCGCAATGGCGCCTCAGGCGCATTCAGATCACGCTCGACGGCACCGAGACGGTCTATAACCGCAGCAAGGCCTTTGTCTATCGCGACGGCAGAAGCCCCTATCGCGTCGTCACGGACAACGTCGGGCGTCTGCTGAACGCCGGGATCTCAGTGAAGCTTCGCCTGAACATCGACCTGCACAACGCCGACGACCTTCTGTTGCTGGCAGACCGGCTGCACGAGCGCTTCGGCGGCAGCAGGGAGCTGACGGTCTACACCCACGCGCTCTATTCGCACACGGGCAGCGCGCGGCGCAGCCGCACAGCCGAGGAGCGCGACCTGCTCTGCCGAAAACAGCAGGCGCTTCAGGAGCGGCTGGCGGCGCTCGGTCTTTCCGGCAGGCACACCCTGCGCCGGTCGCTCCCCGCCCACCGCTGCATGGCCGACAGCGGCGGCGCGCTCACCGTCCTGCCGAACGGCGAGCTTGGGCTGTGCGAGCAGTACAGCGAGGATCACTTCGTCGGCCACCTCGACCGCCCCACGCTCGACGGAGCCGTGCTGCGGGATTTCGCGGCGGAGCGTCCGCCGCTGGCGGACTGCGAGCGCTGCTTCTTCTACCCGGAGTGCATCCGGCTGAAGCAGTGCAGCGAGCAGGCCGAGTGTCTCGCGCAAACGCGCGCGCGTTTGCGGACGGACACGCTGCGTGCGATGCAAAGCACCTACGAGGCGTGGCTGAAAAAAGAGACCGACGAAGGGGAGCCGCCGCAGGTCTGTTGATGATTTGTTGCGGAATATATACCGTTTCAAATAATATTTGAAAAAGGAGGTTTCAGATGCATGAAGAAATATGAAAAGGCCGAGATGGAGATCGTTGAATTTGATGCCGTGGATATTCTCACCGCCTCGAACGAAGGAATCAAGATCTGCACCGGCGCAGATTACGAAAGCGTTCCCACCGAGGAAAGCGACGGCTGCATCTGGGGAGACTGATCGATCTAAGGAACCTCTGATTCAATCGCAAGAGCGGTCAGCGAGGGATTTTGTTTCCAAATTGAGGTTTGGAAATCGCAGGAATCCTTTACGTATTTCAAGATTTTCAAACCGATCAGTTGGGGCAAAAGACCCGCTGAGCGCCGCAGCTGATTGATTCAGAGGTTCCCTAAGGGGCAGCCCCGGCATACGGAGCTGCCCCTTTGCAAAACCCGACTCCGGAAAGGACGGCCCGAAAGATGAGACTCAAGGATACCTTTGTCACGCAGGAGCTGGACGGTGAGCAGCTGCTCGTGGAGACCGGCGGCGCCTTTCCCGGCTTCGTGCGCAGCAACGCAACCGCCGCGTTCATCGTCGACCGGCTCAGAGCCGAGACGTCGCGCGAGGCGATTCTGGATGCAATGTGCCGAGAATTCGACGCGCCGCGCGAGGTAATGGCGGCGGACGTGGACACGGTGCTGGCGAAGCTGAGAAGCATTGGCGCACTGACCGGCGAATCTGGCATTGCCCCGTGCTGAAGACAGGCAGATTGGTTGAGAAAGCGGCAGGTTTTACAAAAAACCTGCCGCTTTTGCGTCACTGTGAGAAATGATCCCACATCCTGCGGGCGTCAGCCCGCATTTTGCCCGGCAGCCTCCACCCGGCCGAGGGTCGAATCTAGGGAACCTCTGAATAAATCGGCTGCGGCGCTCAGCGGGTCTTTTGCCCCAACTGATTGGTTTGAAAATCTTGAAATACGTAAAGTATTCCTGCGATTTCCAAACCTCAATTTGGAACAAAATCCCTCGCTGATCGCTCTTGCAATTTAATCAGAGGTTCCCTAGCCGCCTATTCCGCCGCCTTCATCGACTCGGCCATATCGATCCGGCGCAGGCGGAAGCGCAGGAGCACGTCGACAGTCAGCGCGAACAGCAGACACAGCGCCAGCGCGTAGAGATAGCTCTGCCACGCGATGCGCACATGGAAAGTGATCATGTCGATGTTAATCTGCGCCATCACATAACGGTGCAGTGCGATGCCCATCGGGACACCTGCGGCAGCGCCGATGAGCGTCAGCACGACGTTCTCGCGGAAGACATAGGCCGCCGTCTCCGAGGGGTAGAACCCCAGCACCTTGAGGGTCGCAATTTCACGCACACGCTCCGTAATATTGATACTTGTCAGATTATATAGTACAATAAACGCCAGCGCCGCCGCGCAGAGCAGCACCAACAGCACAATGTCGTTCATGCTGCTCATAAAGCCGTTCACGCGGTCGCGCATATCCTGATTGACCGTGACGCGGCTCACGCCGTCCAACGCGCTCAGCTCCGCCGAGATGCGGTGCAGGTCGCTGCCCGCAGGAGCGTTCAGATAGGCCGTTTTCTGCTCCGGAACGCTACCCCACTGCGCCTGACACGAGCCGGCCGAGGCAATGGCATAGTTATAGATGTAGTTGACATAAAGTCCCGAGACGGTCAGCATCATCTCGCGATTGTCGCCGCTGCGCAGCGTCACGGTGTCTCCGACGTCCGCGCCGAGGTCGTCAGCCAGTCCCGTGCTCAGCACGACCTCGCCGTCCGACGGCATGGAGGCGTCCGCGCCGTCCTCGGTGCGCAGGGTCAGAAATTGGTCGGTGTTGTCCGACGGGACGAGAAAGCGCGTCGATTTGGTCCTGCCATCTTGGGAAATGTCGACGGTCGATTCGTGCAGCAGCGTATAGTCATAGTCCGAAAGCGCGTCGAGCGTGGCCTGCGAGGGCGGCTCGGAGAAGGACACGGCCATGTCGTAGGTGCTGATGTGGTCAAACTGATCGTCGACAATGTTCTGAATGGAGTCATGCAGACCAAGCCCCGTCAGCAGCAGCGCCATGCAGCCGCCGATGCCCAGCACCATCATCACAAGACGCTTGTGATAGCGGAAAACGTTCCGCGCCGAGACCTTGTGCAGAAAGGGCATCCGTTTCCAGATAAACGGGATGCGCTCGAGCCAGATGCGCTTGCCGGGCGCAGGTGCCTTCGGACGGATCAGCTCTGCGGCGACCTCGTGCAGCGACGCCTTGCAGGCGCTCCACGTCGCCAAAAGCGCGCAGAACAGATACATGGCGATCGAGAAAACGGCGAGCCTCCAATCCAGCACGAATTCGATCGGGCGATAGAAATCATACATGATGTCATAGGTGCGCCAGAGGATCTCCGGGAAGATCCAGCTGCCCGCGAGGAAGCCCGCGACGCAGCCGACCAGCGACGCCAGCACCGCATAGCGCAGGTAGTTGCCCATGATCGCCGCGTCGGAATAGCCCAGCGCCTTGAGCGTGCCGATCTGGGTGCGCTGCTCGTCGATCATTCGCGTCATGGTCGTGATGCAGACCAGCGCCGCAACGAGGAAGAAGAACAACGGGAACACATTTGCAATGCCCCTGACAATTCCGGTGTCGTTCTCGAAGCAGGCATAGCCGACGTTCGCGCTGCGGCCGAGGACATAGGTCTGCGGCGCCTTCAGCTCCGAAAGCGCCCGCTCGCCGTCGGCCAGCTCGGCGCGCGCCTCCTTCAGCTTCTGCTCCTGCCCGGCAAGCTGCGCCTGCCCCTCGTCGAGGGTGCGGCGTGTTTCGGCGAGCTGCCGCTCCGCCTCCTCAAACGACGCGCCGAGCAGCGCGGCATAGGGACGCCGCTGCTCCAGCTGCTCGGCAGCCGCAGCATACTCCGCCTCGCCCTGCTCGAGCGTCTGCTTGGCCTCTGCGAGCGCCGTCTCGCCGTCGGAGAGCTCTTGCTTCGCGTCGGCAAGCGTCTGCTCCGCGTCCGCGCGCAGCGTCTCATAGCGCGTTTGCGCCCGCTGCTCAAGCGTCTCGGTCAGGATCGGCGAAAATTCGTCCTCCAGCGCGTCGTATTCCTCGGAATAGAGGTCGGCGGTGCGGCTCAGGCGGACATCCACCTCCGTGAATGCATCATAATCCAGCCCCTCGGACGGGACATAGAAGAAACCGGAGAGCGTTCCGCTGCCGATCGAGGTACCGCCGCGCTCATAGTTGACATAGAGCGGCGAGGACACCAGCCCGACGACGGTGTAGTCCTCATAGCGCAGCAGCGCCCGTGTCTCGTCGGTGTTCGCGTCGGAGATGTGCAGGGGCTTGCCGAGGTCGTTTCCGCCGTGGTAGAGCGCGTCGACGACGCACTCGTCGGCCGCCTGCGGCATCCGTCCGGAGACGAGGTTGGGCAGATCGACCTGCTCCGGCAGGGACAGCAGCTTCATCGCCGTGTCCCCGTCCTTGGACTCGACGAGCACGTCGGCGCTGACCGTTCCCTCCGCCGCCGCGACGCCGTCGGTCTGCGCGAAGGCGTCGGCGTCCTCCTGCGTCAGTCCGAGGGTCGAGAGCAGGCGGAAATGATAGAATTTTTGCTCCTCGAGATAGTCCTGTCCGGTTTTCAGCATCGCGGTTTCTGTGACCTTCAGACCGGCAAAGAAGCCGACACCCAGCGCGATGATGGCCATGATCGCGAAGAACCGCCCCGGATTGCGGCGGATCTCGCGGAAAAGCAGCCTTCTCATGCCGTCACCACTCGATCTGCTCGACCGGCGTCACGGTCTCGTTGCGGCGCTCGGACGTGACCGTCCCGTTTTTCACGGAGATCACGCGGTCTGCCATCGCCGTCAGTGCCTTGTTATGCGTAATGATGATGACGGTCATGCCGGTCTTGCGCGCCGTATCCTGCAGGAGTTTCAGGATTGCCTTGCCGGTCACGTAATCCAGCGCGCCGGTCGGCTCGTCGCAGAGCAGCAGCTTCGGATTCTTGGCCAGCGCCCGCGCGATGGCTACGCGCTGCTGCTCGCCGCCGGAGAGCTGCGCCGGGAAGTTTTTCGCCCGGTCGGCGAGGCCGACCTCCGTGAGCATCTCCATCGGGTCGCGCGGCTCGCGGCAGATCTGCGACGCCAGCTCGACGTTCTCGACCGCCGTCAGATTCTGCACAAGGTTATAAAACTGGAACACAAAGCCGACGTCGTGCCGGCGGTACTCCGTCAGCTGCCGCCGCGAATAGGCCGAGATCTCCTTGCCGTCGAGGAACACGTGCCCGGCGGTCAGCGTGTCCATGCCGCCGAGGATGTTCAGCAGCGTCGTCTTGCCCGCGCCCGACGCGCCCACGATCACGCAGATCTCGCCCTTTTCCACCGTGAAGCTCGCGTCACGCAGCGCCGGGATCTCGACGTCGCCCATGTGATAGGTCTTGCAGACCGATTGAAACTCTACGTAATGATTCATAGCTTGCTCCTTTCCTGTCTTTTCTCAGGATTCTCTGATTCAATTGCAAGAGCGGTCAGCGAGGGATTCTGTTCCAAATTGAGGGTTGGAACTTGCAGGAATCCTTTGCGTCTTTCAAGGATCAGTTGGGGCAAAGACCCGCTGAGCGCCGCAGCCGATTTTTTCAGAGGTTCGCTTATAGTATATCGGCTTCGGCAAAAAACGTCAACCAACAAACCGTGAACATTCGGGCGAAATTTTTCTTGCAATCGCGCGGATTTGGAAGTAAAATGGGGAAAAAAGAAAGAGGCGATCATATGAGATCCTGCGATATTTCGCGCGAGGATGCCCTCCGGCTTCTCAAGCAATTTAACAAAGAGCATTTCCATTTGCAGCACGCGCTGACGGTCGAGGGCGTCATGCGCTATTACGCCGAGACGCTCGGCTACGGCGACGAGGCTGATTTCTGGGCGACGGTCGGTCTGCTGCACGACATCGATTTTGAGCTTTATCCCGAGCAGCACTGCCAAAAGGCGCCGGAGCTGCTGCGCGCGGGCGGCGTCAGTGCGGACATGATCCACGCGATCTGCTCCCACGGCTACGGCATCTGCTGCGACGTTGAGCCGGAGCACGAGATGGAAAAGGTGCTCTTCGCGGCCGACGAGCTGACCGGTCTGATCTGGTCGGCGGCGCTGATGCGCCCGTCGAAGAGCGTGACGGATATGGAGGTCTCGAGCCTCAGGAAAAAATTCAAGGACAAGAAATTCGCCGCGGGCTGCTCCCGCGACGTCATTCGAACCGGCGCCGAGCGCCTCGGCTGGGAGCTGGACAGGCTTTTTGAGCAGACAATCCTCGCCATGCGCTCCTGCGAGGCGCAGGTCGCCGCCGAGCTGCCGGGACTCTGCGAATAAGCCGCAAAAACGGGCTGCTGCAAAAATAGATTTTGCAGCAGCCCGTTTTATTATGGAACCTCTGATTAAATTGCAAGAGCGGTCAGCGAGGGATTTTGTTCCAGATTGAGATTTGGAAATCGCAGGAATCCTTTACGTATTTCAAGATTTTCAAACCGATCAGCTGGGACAAAAGACCCGCTGAGCGCCGCAGCCGATTTATTCAGAGGTTCCTTATGATTTTCGGCGGCCGGACGCGGTCAAAGCGCCCGGTCCAGCTCGGCCTCCAGCTCCTCCTTCGGGCGATAGCCGACGAGGCTCGTGACCAGCTTGCCGTTTTTCAGCAGCGCCAGCATCGGAATGCTGGAGACCTGAAAGTGGTCGGCCAGCTCCGTCTCTTCGTCGACATTGACCTTGCAGACCTTGACGCGGCCGTCATAATCCTGTGCGATCTCCTCGAGCACCGGCGCGAGCATTCGGCACGGGCCGCACCACGTCGCCCAGAAATCGATCAGCACAGGCTGCTTGGCCTGCATGACCTCGGTAAGAAAATTATCATTTGTGATCGTATATTCCATTTTTTCAGAACCTCGCTTTCCGACGGCGCGACGCCGTCTGCTTTCATTATACCCGATTGGCGTACAAATGCAAGCCCAATTGACAAAAGTTTTCAATTCCGCTATAATATAAGACGAAAAACACGGAAGGGGGACGCATATGCGGCAACGCACGATCAAGGTCGCCGGTCTGCGCATCGGGATCCGCACGCGTCGGACGCTGACCATAGAGCTTTGCGCCGATTATCTCTGCGACGGGCCGCCCGATTTTGTCGTCTCGGCGACGGAGGCGGAAATCGCTAGGGAGGAGAAGAACGGCTTCTGCTATGCCTACGCCGAGCAGGTCTGCCTGCACCGCGCGATCGCCGCGCGCGTCCCGGACTACGACGCGCTGGTCGTCCACGCCGCCGTGATTGAGCACGCCGGCCATGCCTATGCCTTCGCCGCGCCCAGCGGAACGGGCAAGACGACGCATGTGCAGCAATATCTGGCACGCTTTGGCGACAAAATCCGGGTCATTTGCGGAGATAAACCGATTTTTCGGCTGGAAAACGGTGCATTTTTCGCCTATGGCACGCCGTGGAACGGCCAAGAGAAGCTCGGCACGGGCGGCCGCGCGCCGCTGGACGCGATCTGCTTCCTTGCGCGCGGGACGGAGAACCGCATCCGCCCGCTCACGCCGCAGGAGGCGCTGCCCCGGATGCTGCATCAGCTTTATTTCCCGGTCGATCCCGACCGCCGCATGAAAACGCTCGCGCTTGCCGACGCGCTGCTGCGCGGCACGCGGCTCTACGCCCTGCAATGCCGACCGGACGCCGCGGCGGCGGAGCTTTCCTGCCGGACGCTATGCGGCAGTCTGCCGGAATAGCGCCCGCAAAAATCACCGGAACCCGCATTTTGTGCGGCTTCCGGTGATTTTTTGCTATGCAAAAGCATAGCAAAAATAAGAAATGTGCCATTTCCTCGCCCCTGCGGGGCAACCGGAAATGATGCACAAAAACTTCATGCACCGGCATTTGCGCATTTTCGTGGTGCGGTGCTCACGCATGAAGTTTTATGACTTTTTATTCCTCGACCGGCTCGTCCATCAGGCGGTCGAATTCCGCCGCGACGCGGTCGAAATCCTCCTCCGGGATGTCCAGCAGCTCGAAATCGTCATCCGTCGGCACATAGCCGTAGAGATAGACGTCGTTGCTCTCGTCGAGCGGCTCGAGTGCAATGTACTGCTTGTCGTCCAGATCGAACACGCCCATGATGCCGCATTCGAAGCTGTCGCCCTCGTCAAATTCCAGCGTGATGATCTCGTCCTCGGAATATTCCGCACGCTTGTCTTCCATATCGAAAGCCCTCCTTATGGTAGTGATTCCAGTATAACCCGTTTCAGGGAGAAATGCAAGTCAAAAATTGTCGGTAGGCCGTCGGCAGGCCGATTTCCGTCTCCAGCTCCCGCTGCGTGACCCAGCGGAACTGCGGCGCCTCGACCGCGCAGGTCAAAAGCACGCCGGTCAGCTCCCAGCGGACATGCGTGAAAATATGGCTGCGCGAGACGGCCCGCTCGATCCCGGTCGGATGCACGCCCCATTGCGCGGCCAGCGCAAGCGCCTGCTGCGCGCTCTGCTCTCCCTCGACATCGGGAAACTGCCAAAGCCCGGCCAAGAGGCCGCGCTCCGGGCGCTTACAGACGGCGAGCCGGTCGCCGCACCGCATCAGGAGCACCGTGCGCTGCTCCACGCGCTTGGCGCGCTTTTCCGCGCGCACCGGAAATTGCAGCTCCCTGCCGCTCCGATGCGCCGCACAGGCGTCCTGAAGCGGACAGCGCGCGCACTGCGGCGCCCCGTTCGGCACGCAGACCGTCGCGCCCAGCTCCATGAGCGCCTGCGTGAAGTCGCCGCAGTGCCCGGCCGGATAAACGCCGCGCAGGCGCCCGGCGAAGTCGCGCCTGACGCGCGGCTGATCGATGCAGGCGTCGCTGGCAAGAAAGCGCGTCAGCACCCGCAGGACGTTGCCGTCCACGGCCGGCGCCTTCTGCTCAAAGCAGATTGAGGCGATTGCCCCTGCGGTGTACGCCCCGATACCGGGCAGGCGCTCCAGCTCCTCCGCCGTCTGCGGAAAGCCGCCGCGCCGCGTCAGCTCCTGCGCCGCGCGCTGCAGGTTGCGCACGCGGCTGTAATAGCCCAGCCCCTCCCAGAGCTTGAGCAGGACGTCCTCGTCCGCCCCGGCCAGCGCCTCGACGGTCGGCAGGCGCTGCAAAAACCGCGCATAATAGCCGCGCACCGCCTCGACCCGCGTCTGCTGCAGCATGATCTCCGAGAGCCAGACGTGATACGGCTCACGGTCGCGCCGCCACGGCAGGTCGCGGCGATTTTCCGCGAACCACGGCAGCAGCAGCTCCGGCAGACAGGTCAGCTCAGGCATTTCCCGTGCGCTCGGCGCGCTGCTTGGCGACGTCGTTGGCGGTGGATCTTCTTCTTCTGCGTCTGCGCGGGCGGCGCGCGGCCGCCAGCTCGTCATATTTTCGCGCCGCGTCGGACGCGCCCTCGTAGACCAGACGGCTCACACGCAGCGTGCCGTCGGCGTCCTTTTGCAGGCGAATGCGGATCAGGTAGCGCCCATGCTCCGGACACTCGGCCATGGTCATATAGCGTCTGCCCTCCTGCGCGATCCACTTGCCGTTCGGCATGGCCGCGCCGCACTGCGGGCAGTGGCTGCGCAGCTCGTTCATGGCCTCCATGGCCTTGGCGTGGTCGGAATAGCCCCGGAACACCGCGCGGCTGATGCAGCCCTCCGGCGGCGCGCCGTGGAAGCCGTTGGCGTGGCTCTCAAGCGCCTTGCCGTATTCGGCGATGCCGCGCCTGAGGTCGAGCCGGCTGCAGATTACGGCCGTATGGTAGGCGTCGCCCAGCGCGTCGTGCGCCGGACGGGTGGCGGGGATGCTCATCAGCTCCATGGCCGAAGAGAGCGATTTCTGCGACGTGCCGCAGCCGGTCTGCGCGTTGAAGATCATCTGCGCGTTGTACCATTTCTGGATCCAGTCCGGCTCGCCGTCGTGCAGCAGGATGTTGTCCTCCAGAATGCGGATGTCGTCGAAGCCCCACGTCAGGAAGATGCAGTCCCCGCCGATCCACGAGCGAAAGCGCTCCAGTGCCTGCCGGAAGGGCAGCCCCTCCTCGCGCAGGGTCGCGTCCTTCAGACCGGTGAGCTTGGAGACGCGGGTGTTGAGCTTTTTATAGTATTTCGGGCAGACGAGCACCTGGAACTCATCGGCGACCGTGCCGTTCTCGAGCAGGCGCACCGCGCCGATCTGAATGATCTCCCCGTGGATCTCCACCGGGAGCACCTTTTTGGCGGCGTAGGATCCCGGCCACGGCTGGTTCCACTCCATGTCCAGAACGATGTATTGCATATGCGCCGCCTCCTTTCTTTTTTTATTTTAGGGAAGCTCTGATTCAATCGCAAGAGTGGTCAGCGAGGAATTTTGTTCCAAATTGAGGTTTGGAAATTGCAGGAATCCTTTACGTATTTCAAGATTTTCAAACCGATAAGCTGGGGCAAAAGACCCGCTGAGCGCCGCAGCCGATTGATTCAGAGGCTCCTTAGTACGGCATCAGGGGCGCCGAGCCGTCGTCGCTGTCCGGCTCAATGGCACGAATCGTGGCGTCGTAGGAATAGTCGGCGTTGACATGCACGCTGACCGTCTCGCCCACGCGATGCCCCAGCAGCGCGCGGCCGAGCGGCGACTCCATGCTGATGAAGCCCTTGTCCGGCTCGATGCGGACGGTCGAGACGACCTGCACGACCAGCTCCTCCTCGTCCTCGGGCAGCCAGACCGTCACGCGGTCATAGAGCTTGACCTTGTCGCCGCTGCCGCCCTCGGCGTCGTCGTCGATGATCTGCGCGGTCTTGATCATGTTTTGCAGGTAGCGCACGCGGCTGTCGTTTTTGCGCTGCTCCTGCTTGGCCGCCTTATATTCATAGTTCTCGCTGAGGTCGCCGAACGCGCGCGTCCGCTTGACCTCCTCCATGATCCTCGGCCGGATGTTCAAGCGACGATCCTCCAACTCGGCCTCCATCAGGGCGATGTCCTTTTTTGTCAATTTATCATGCATAAAACGTCATTTCCTCTTTTCCGGTGGGATGCAGTGTTCAAAAATCACGATGCAGCCGTCGTGCTCGGCATCAAGGATCTCCTGCGGCGTTTGTAGCGTCCAGGCGACCTCCTGCACGCCCCAGAGGCGGCGGCAGAGCCGCAGGCTGAGCTGCGCGCGGTCGGCATAGCGATAGGCGACAAAATTCGGCACGGTCAGAAAGTTGGCCAGCAGATTCGTCAGCGCGAAGGCCGCCGGGACCTTGAAGCCCTGCCGCGCAGTGAGATAATTCTCGGCGAGCTGGCCGCGCACGATCTCCGGGCAGTTGCGGCGCAGCCAGATCAGAACGCGCGGGTCAAAGGACTCGACGCAGAAGCGCAGCTTCGGGAATTTTTTCAGCAGCACGACGGTTTTGCGCGCCAGCGCGGCGGCGTTGCCGTCGTCCGGCTTCAGCTCAATGATGAGCGGCGTTCTGCCCGCAAAGATCGGCAGAACCTCCTCGAGATAGGGGATCTTTTCCTCCGTGCCGTCCAGCCGCAGGGCATCCAGCTCGTCGGCGGTGCAGTCGACGATCCGGCGGTCGACGCCGGTCATGCGCAGCAGCTTGCCGTCGTGCATCACGACGAGCCGCCCGTCCTTGCTCAGATGGACGTCCAGCTCCGCGCCGCAGCCATGCTCCACGGCCAGCCGAAAGGCCGTCAGCGAGTTCTCCGGCACGCCGGACGCGGCGTCGTAGAGGCCGCGGTGCGCATAGCGATAGCGGTAAAGCCCGTAAAAGCCAAAGGGGCTTTTCTTTCCGCGCACCGCCAGAACCCAGAGGAGCAGCAGGAGCAGCAGGAATAAAATTATGTAAACCGCCCACATGGTCATTTCCTCCTGTTGAGAAGCGTTGAGCCATATCCGCGGGGGTCGACCCCCGCGCTGCTCAATCAATCCTATTATAATTCTTTTTTTCTCCGAACACAACAGGTATTTTTCTCGTTTCACGGTTTCCGTGCATTTTATGCCGAAGCAGGCGTCCCGGCGCTGCTTCGGGACGCCTTCCCCTTCAAAAGATGTCTCGCTCCGTCCTCTGCTCCGGCTGCGGCAGACGATGCTGCTCCGCGCGGTTTCCGACCGGCGCGCGATGGATCGCCGCGCCCTTCCTTGCAGCCGTGTTCCGTCCTTCCGGACGGATCGGCTCCGGTTTTTCCATAAAGCTCCCCTCCGCATAAAAAAATTCCGGCCATAGTTTGGCCGGAATCCCTCTTTTTTATGCTTTTTGTGCGTCAATAGCGCAGGAAGCGGCGCAGGCGCTTCTCGGCACGGCGCAGCGTGCGATTCACCGTGGAGCGGCAGACGCCGCGCTCCCGCGCGACCTCGGCCTGCGTCTTTCCGAGAAAGTAGACGTCCCGCAGGACGGCGCGCTGCTGCTCGGTCAGCTCGCGCTCGATCACGCGGCGCATCCGCGTCAGCTGCTGCTCCTTCGGCAGCCGCTTGTCCGAAAAATCATAAAGTGTAGTTGTCATCCCGATAAAATCCCCTTTCATAGTAGTGCGCGGTCAGCTCTGCAAGCTTGCGGCACTGTGTGTAGATCGTCGAGAGCGCGGCGATCTGACTGCGCAGAGCCGCCCGCTCCTGTGCATCCGACGATTCCGCAAGCGTTCTGCGCAGCGCACGCAGCTGTGGTCTGAGCAGCGCCCCTGCCGCCAAGTATCCGGGCGCAAGCTCCGCCAGCTTCACTTTATCGGCTGAGCCATTCTGCGTCGCAACAGGAAAGGGCTTTTCCCAACGGTCAACCGGATCACCTCCTTTTGGTTCAGCTCATCCAAGCGAGGCATGTCCAAAATCGACCGTTTCAGGATAATTACATTGAGAATGTTAACTTTTTTTCCAATTTATATTTCCAGTATTTTCCATTTCTACACGCTTAGTGTACTACACGTTCCGTGGTTTGTCAAGTAGTTTTTTTCTTTCGTCTAAATGTTACAAAAAATTACATACATCCTGTGATAAGGTTACAAAGGAGAACGAAACGGAGGCGGTTTTTTATGTTGGGTGCGCGGATCGCGCTGCTGCGCCGGGAATCCGGCTGGTCGCAGAAGGAGCTTGCGGGGCATCTGGAGATCAGTCCCAGCGCGGTTGGAATGTATGAGCAGGGGCGGCGCGAGCCGTCGAATGCGCTGCTGCTGAAAATGGCGCGGCTGTTCGGCGTCAGCGCGGATTTCCTGCTGACTGGCGCCTCGACGCCCGCCGACGCGCCGACGCTCCGGGCGCTCCTGCACAGCACCGAGGGGCTGCTGACCTCCTCCGGCGGGCCCGTCGCGGCAGAGGATCGGGCGCTGCTGCTCTGCGCCCTGCTTGGGGACTTGACGCAAAGCAAAAAATCGTCTATCATAGACAGCAAGGGAGGTGCCGCCATGACAGACGAGGAATACATGCGACAGGCGATTGCGCTTGCCGGAGAGGCCGCCGACGAGGGAGAGGTCCCGGTCGGGTGCATCATCACGGATGGCGAAAGGATCGTCGGGCGCGGCCGCAACCGCCGCGAAACGGGCAAATCGGCGCTCGCGCACGCCGAGCTGGAGGCCATTGCCGAGGCCTGCGCGACGCTGGGCGGCTGGCGGCTCTGGCGCTGCACGCTCTATGTTACGCTTGAGCCGTGCCCGATGTGCGCCGGAGCGATCATCAACGCGCGCATTCCGCGTGTGGTCTACGGTGCGCCGGATCAGAAGGCCGGCTCCTGCGGAACGCTGGTGAATCTCTTCACCATGCCCTATAATCACCATCCAGAGGTCACAGGCGGCGTTCTGGAGGACGAATGCCGCACGCTTTTGCAGGATTTTTTTCGCAGGCTGCGCGCCAATCCCGTTGCGAAGCAGTGGGATCGCAACAGAGCCGCCAAATGACGCAGACAGGCCGCGCCGCACATCGAAGAGGGCTTCGGTGCGCGGCGCGGCCTGTCTGTTCAACCCGGACGGCCTTGCTCATCGGCCTCTCCGGGGGTCATGCCATAAAATGTGCGCCGGGGAAGGCCCCGGCGCACAAGGTCGATTTAGCGTTGCCCCTTATCGTAGGGGATACCCTCTGCCTTCGGAGCGTGAGAGCTCTTGGAGGTGAAGACCAGAACGATGATCGTCACGATGTAGGGCAGCAGGTTGTAAACGTTGGACGGTCTGCCAAGGCTGGAGAACTTCGGCAGGAAAGGCAGAAGCGTGAAGCTCGTGCCAAGGATCCGGAACAGGGCAAAGAAGAACGCGCTGAACAGGATGCGGAAGGGTTTCCAGTTGCCGAAGATCATAACGGCGATGGCAAGGAAGCCGTAGCCGCCGACGTCGCCCTCGAAGGAGGAGCCGGCCGCGAGGACATAAGCCATGCCGCCGACGCCGCCGAGGAAGCCGGAGATCATAACGCCGGAATAACGCATCTTGTAGACGTTGATGCCGACGGAGTCAGCCGCCTGCGGATGCTCGCCGCAAGCGCGCAGACGCAGACCGAAGCGGGTGTGATAGAGCACGAACCACGCGACAATGAAAAGGATGACAGCGATGGGAACGGTGATGTAGAACTTCTTGAACAGAGCCGGCCAGAAGTCAGCCTTGACGCTGCCGGGGATGTTGAAGTTTTTGTAGTTGAGGGCGGTCCACTTCGGGATGGAGATGCCGGTCAGGCCCTGACCCTGAACAGCCCACGCGACCACGACGCAGAACGCCGGCGCAAAGATGTTCAGCGCGGTGCCGCCGATGGTCTGGTCAGCCTTCAGGTTGATGGCCGCAAATGCCAGCAGCAGCGAGAAGAGGATGCCGGCCGCACCGGCGACGAGGATCGCGATGAAAAGGCCCATCTGGCTCTTGCCCACTGTTTCGCCCCAGCCGGCCGTGTTCATGGCACGGAGCACAAGACAGCCGCAGAGAGCGCCGATGATCATGATGCCGTCCATGGCAATGTTGATGATGCCGGAGCGCTCGGAGTACATTGCACCCAATGCCACGAGCAGCAGCGGGATGGCAAACGAGATCGTCTGGTTGAGAATACTGGCCAATGCTACTTCAGACATTTATGCCACCTCCTTCTTTTTTCCGTTGAAGACGGACGAAAGCTTGATGCGGAGCAGGAGGCTGAACGCGGCCAGATAGATGATAACGGCCGTAACGATGTCCGTAGCCTCGGTTGCGTAGCCCTGAGACTGCATGGCGATGCCGCCGAGCTTCAGGTAGCTGATGAAGATCGCGCTGAAGATGCAGCCGATCGGATGCGAGTTGGCAAGCAGGGCGACGGAGATGCCGTCAAAGCCCATGCTCAGGATGGTCTGCTCGGTGGTGTACTGAACGCCGCCTGCGAGGTAGCACAGGCCGCCGCCGAGACCGGCGAGGGCGCCCGCGATGACAACGGAGAGCACGATGTTGCGCTTCGCGTTGATACCGGCATAGATCGCGCCGTCGCGGTTCAGACCGCAGGCACGCAGCTCATAGCCGAAGGTCGTCTTGCTCATCACGAACCAGACGATCACGGCGATGATGGCCGCAATGAAGATGCCGATGTTCAGGTAAACATACAGCTTGTCGAGGCCGAGACGCGGCATGATGGCCGAGGGGTTGCCGACATCGAGCGCGAGGGAACGGGCGCCGTCGCTGGCAAGCATCTTCTTGACGCTCAGGACGAGCAGGTTCGCGCAGTTCATGCCGATCCAGTTCATCATGATGGAGGTGATGACCTCGTTGACGTTGAACAACGCCTTGAACAGGCCGGGGAAGAAGCCCCAGATCGCGCCGCCGACGATGGACATCAGAACGCAGACATACCACGGGGCCTTGATAACGAGTGCGAAGAACAGGGCGGCCATGGCACCGATGGTGTACTGGCCGGGAGCGCCGATGTTAAACAGGCCAACCTTGAAAGCGATTGCCACGGAAAGGCCGGTCATGATCAGCGGAGTTGAACGGTAGAGCACGTTGCCGAAGTCGGTAATGCCGTTGGAAAGCATGTTCCACATACCGGCGGGGGCATTTTTCGCGTTCAGCAGCAGAAGAAGAATGAAGCCGAACAGCAGGCCGATGACGATGGAGAGCAGGGACGCAACGATGCTGATAAACGCCTGATTCTCACCGAGTCGTTTTTTCTGGGTCATGACTGCACCTCCATTCTCTTTGCGCCGGCCATGTACAGGCCAAGCTCCTCGACCGTCGTCGTCTTCGGGTCGAATTCGCCGACGATCTCGCCTTCATACATGACCAAAATCCGGTCGGAGAGGTTCATGACCTCATCCAACTCGAGGGAAACGAGCAGGACGCCCTTGCCGGCGTCGCGCTCGGCGACGATCTGCTTGTGGATATACTCGATCGCGCCGACGTCCAGACCACGGGTCGGCTGAACCGCAATCAGCAGCTCCGGGTCTTTGTCGATCTCGCGGGCGACGATGGCCTTCTGCTGGTTGCCGCCGGACATCGAACGGGCGATCGTGATCGAGCCTTGGCCGGAGCGGACGTCATACTGCTCGATCAGGCGGTCGGAATACTCGCGCACCTTATCGAAGCGGATGATGCCGTGCTTCTGGAACTCCGGCTGCCAATAACGCTGCAAAACCATGTTCTGCTCCAGCGTATAGTCCAAGATCAGGCCGTGCTTATGACGGTCCTCGGGGATATGGCTCATGCCGTCCTTGGAGCGCTGGCGGATGCTCGCCTTGGTAATGTCATGCCCATTGAGCGTGAGCTTGCCGGAGGACATTTTGTCAAGACCGGTCAGCGCATAAACGAACTGGGTCTGGCCGTTGCCCTCGATACCGGCAAGGCAGACGATCTCGCCGCGGCGAACCTTAAAGGAGACGTCGGAGACGTCGTTTTTCTTATGAACCTTGGACGGAACCGTGACGTGTTCCACGTCCAGAACGACCTCGCCGGGGGTCATGTCCTTCTTGTCGACCTTGAAGTTGACGTTTCTGCCGACCATCAGGCGGGACATTTCCTCAACGGAGGTGTCGGCAACGTTGACCGTGCCCATGTACTTGCCCTTACGCAGAACCGTGCAGCGGTCGGCAACGGCCTTGATCTCGGCAAGCTTGTGCGTGATGAAGAGGATCGACTTGCCCTCGTTCGCGAAGCCGCGCATGATCTGCATCAGCTCGTCGATCTCCTGCGGGGTCAGGACGGCCGTCGGCTCATCGAAGATGAGGATCTCGTTATCGCGGTAGAGCATCTTCAGGATCTCGACGCGCTGCTGCATACCGACGGAAATATCGGAAACGATCGCATCCGGCTCGATGCGAAGGCCGTACTTCTCGGACAGCTCCATGACCTTCTGACGCGCGACCTTTTTCTGAAGGACGCCCATCTTCGTCGTCTCAACGCCGAGGATGATGTTGTCGATTACGGAGAAGCACTCGACCAGCTTGAAGTGCTGGTGAACCATGCCGATGTGAAGCGCCGTCGCGTCGTTCGGGTTGCGGATCTGTACCTCAACGCCATCCTTTTTAATAATGCCTTCCTCGGGCTGGTACAGGCCGAACAGGACACTCATCAGTGTCGACTTGCCTGCACCGTTCTCGCCAAGCAAGGCATGGATTTCGCCGCGCCGGAGCTGAAGGGTGATGTTGTCATTCGCAATGATGCCGGGGAAACGCTTCGTTATATTCAGCATCTCAATGACGTAATCATTTTCAGATTTCGGAGCGGTCTTTGCAATTTCGTCCATGCTCATTCAATACACTCCTTTACTTTCGGTATGTGCATGTTGCCGTATCTATTGTAACACACAGCCGACGCAAATTGCAAGGGAAATATGTAACTTCCTCTAATTTTTTGGTGAAAAGAATTTGTCGGAGGCCAACCGCAGCCGGCCTCCGACAAAAAAGAGAGGCGCCTTTCGGCGCCCCTCTCGGGTTCGATTTGCAATTATTGCCAATCAACAACGGCCTTCTGAGTGGTCGGGTGCTGCTCGGGATCGGAGGTATCGTCGATGGTGACGGTGCCGTCAACGATCTGCTGGAACAGAGTCTCATAGGCAGCCTCGTCGAAGTCGCCCAGCTTGCTGCTCTCCATGGGCAGGCCAACGCAGTCTTCCTTCGCGCCGAGGGACTGGCAGGTGCCGGCATAAGCTTCCGGCCAAACCAGACCGTTGGTGCCGACCGCAGTCAGAGCCATACGCACGGAGTTGGACAGAGCCTTCATGGCGGAGGTGATGATGGTATCGGAAACGTTGCTCTGGTCGACGTCGACGCCGATCATCAGGCCTTCGTTGGCCTCAGCAGCGCTCTGGCAGGACAGGTAGATGCCGCCGCCGCAAGCGAAGACGACCTCGGTGCCCTCGGTGTACCAGCTGTCCATCTTAGCAGCGATCTCGTCGGTCGGGCCGAAGCTGCCGGAGTACCAGTACTTGATGTTGACGTCAACGTCGTCTTCGACAGCCGCTGCATCAGCGCCCTGAACGAAGCCGTAGCCGTAACGGACAACAGCGGGGACGGACATGCCGCCCAGGAAGCCCAGCTCGGTGTAGCCAGCCTTAACAGCGGCGTAACCAGCCAGATAGCCAGCCTGCTCTTCCTTGTAGACGATCAGGGAGACGTTGGACGGGATGGTGTCGGTGCCCAGGTCGCCAGCGGAGACGTCCAGAGCGAGGAAGTTGATTTCCGGATGCTCGGCAGCGCAGGAAGCGGTTGCCGGCCCGAACAGGTAGCCAGCCATAACGACGGTGTTGTAGCCGTCGGCGATGGCCTGGTTGATGGCGTCGATACGAGCCTGATCGGTATCCTCAGCGGGCTTGTAGTAGGTGCAGTCGATGGAGTTCTCTTCTGCGAAGGTGGTGATGCCTTCATAGGTGTACTGGTTGAAGGAGTGGTCGTCGATGTTGCCGACGTCGGTCACGAAAGCGACCTTCATGCTGGGATCAACAGTGCCAGCATCATCATCAGTGGACTCAGTGGTCTCGCTGGTTTCGGTCGGTTCGGTCGCAGGCTCAGTGGTGGTCTCGGTCGGAGTCTCAGTGGTGGTCTCCTTGTCGTTGCTGGCGCAGCCGGCGAACAGGCAAGCGACCATTGCAAGGGCAAGAAGAAGTGCTACAAGTTTCTTCATTTTCTTAACCTCCATATAGATTATGTTGCAGCTTTTACTGCTTGCTAAATTATTACACACAAAGCCGGAAAAATCAAGTGGTTTTTAAAATTTTGTTAAAAATGTATATATTTACTTGTTGAGGTCGTCCGCGGAAAAGCTCAAAGGCAGCAATTCCGCCAAAGTCGTTTCATAGAGCTTCGTGCCGTCCGTGGTCAGAACGATGGGGAAATCGTCCGGGCAGAACTCGCGGATGACCTGACGGCAGACGCCGCAGGGCGCGCAAAGCTCGGAAACGGGCTTGCCCGCAGGGCCGCCGCAGATCGCCAGCGCCTCGAATTCGCGCTCTCCGGCGCAGACGGCGGTAAAAAAGGCCGTGCGCTCGGCGCAGTTCGTCGGGCCGTAGGCGGCGTTCTCAACGTTGCAGCCGCGATAGACCTTGCCGCTCTTGGCAAGCAGCGCCGCGCCGACGGCGAAGTGGGAATACGGGACATAGGCGTTCTCGCGCGCCTCAATAGCAGTTTTCAGCAATTCCTCATGGGTCATGGTGGTTCCTCCTTATTATTTAATTTAACTTTATGAATGGCTGCGCCCAAAAGGGGGCAAGAATCGGGTGGGAGTCCCCCACCCGATTCGGATGATCCTTGTGATTTTCCTCAGCCGAGAATCTCCCCGGCGAAGCTCTTGCCGGGCGTGGAGAACTTCACGCCGAGCAGCTCGGTGACGGTCGCGGCGATGTCGGCAAAGCTGGTGCGCGTGCCGAGGTTGACCGGCTTGACCTTCTTGCCCGCGATGAGCAGCGGCACATATTCGCGGGTGTGGTCGGTGGTCTTCGTATAGGCCGGGTCGCAGCCGTGGTCGGCGGTGACCATGACGATATCGTCCTCGCCGAGGCTCTCGACAAATTTGCCGAAGAAGCCGTCGAACTCGGTCAGCGCGGCGGCGTAGCCGTCGATGTTGCGGCGATGGCCGTAGAGCATGTCGAAGTCGACCAGATTGATGAAGCACAGGCCGTGGAAATCGCGCGCGGCATAGTCGAGGGTCTTGTTCATGCCGTCGGTGTTGCCCTTGGTATAGACGAATTCGGTCATGCCGCGACCGGCAAAGATATCGTGGATCTTGCCGACGGCCAGCATATCCAGTCCGGCCGCCTTGACGGCGTCGAGCATCGTCTCTGCGGGCGGCTCGAGGGAGAAGTCGTGGCGGTTGCTCGTGCGCGTGAAGCCGTCCTTCGGGTTGCCGATGAACGGGCGCGCGATAACGCGGCCGACGCCGTGCTTGCCGACGAGCAGCTTGCGGGCGATGCGGCAGTATTCATAGAGCTGCTCGGGCGGGACGATGTCCTCATGGGCAGCGATCTGGAACACGGAGTCGGCGGAGGTATAGACGATCAGGTCGCCGGTCTTCATGTGCTCCTCGCCGTACTTGGCGATGACCTCCGTGCCCGACCAGGGGGCATTGGCCAGCACGCCGCGGCCGGTTGCCTCGCGGAAGGGCTTGAGGATCTCCTCCGGGAAGCCGTTGGGATAAGTGGGCAGCGGGTTCGGGGAGACGATGCCCGCGATCTCCCAGTGGCCGATCGTGGTGTCCTTGCCCATGGATGCCTCCTGCAGGCGGGCGCAGGCGCCCTTCTGATGCTCGGCCTTGCCGAGGTAATCGACGGTGTCGATGTTGCCGAGGCCGTAGGAAACCATATTGGGAACATGCAGCTTGTCCGAGGTGGCACAGCTGCGCAGGGTGTTGACGTTATAATCGCCGAAAGCGTGGGCGTCGGGCGCTTCGCCGCAGCCGCACGAATCGAGCACAAACAGGAATACGCGCTTCATGGTTCAAAAAATCTCCTTTGATGATTACTTTTCGAGCTTCACGGCGGTCTCAAGGGCGACCTGCATCATCTGACGGAAGCCGGTCTGGCGCTCGTCGGCAGAGAGGAACTCGCCGCGCACGAGCTGGTCGGAGACGGTGCAGATGCACAGGGCGTTCTTGCCGTAGCGCGCGGCGTTCAGGTAGAGCGCGGCGGACTCCATCTCGATGGCCATGATGCCCATCTTGCGCCAGTTGTGGTTGGGGTCGAGTGCCTCGGGGACGTTCTCGTCGTCGCCGTAGAACACGTCGGAGGACAGAATGTTGCCGACATGATACGGTGCATCCAGCTCCTCGGCGGATTCGATGGCCGCGCGGAGCATCTTATACGAGCAGATCGGCGCAAACGTGCCGGCCAGATGGAATTGGTTGGCCCAGTTGGAATCGGTGCTCGCGCCCATGGCCATAACGATGTCCTTCAGGTTGATGTGCGGCTGAATGGCGCCTGCCGAGCCAATGCGCAGGATGTTCTCGACGCCGTAGGCGTTGTAAAGCTCGTGGGAATAGATGCCGATGGAGGGCATACCCATGCCGGAGGCCATGACGGTGACCTTGACGCCCTTATAGGTGCCGGTGTAGCCCTGCACGCCGCGGACGTTGTTGACGAGGACGGGGTTCTCGAGGAAGTTCTCGGCAATATACTTCGAGCGCAGCGGATCGCCAGGCATCAGGACGGTCTTGCCGAAATCGTCGGGCGTGGCCTTGATATGGGGAGTCGGATAATTCATTGTGTGTTCTCCTTTCGATCTATGACGATATTATGTTAACAAGATTAACGCACCTTGCGGTGTTCGCGGATATTTCGCACCCAGCATTTGTGGCACATGGCAATATAGCGGTCGTTGCCGCCGAGCAGGAGCTGCGCGCCCTCGGTGACGACATAGCCGTCGGAATCGATGCGGGCGTTGGTGGTCGCCTTTGCGCCGCAGTCGCAGATGGCCTTGATCTCGGTGATCGTGTCGGCGACCTCGAACAGGCGGCGGCTGCCCTCGAAGAGCGTGCTGCGGAAGTCCGTGCGCAGGCCGAAGCAGAGCACGGGAATGTTCTCGGAATCGACGATTTCGCGGAGCTGATCGATCTGCTGCGCAGTCAGGAACTGACATTCGTCGACGATGATGACGTCGGTGCGCGCGCGGCCGCGATAGGCCTCGAGCAGGTCGCGCTCGGGGGCGACGACCTCCGCCGGAGCCTCCAGCCCGACGCGGCTGCGCAGGATGATCGCGCCGTCGCGCTGATCGGCGGCGGGCTTGATGAGCCAGACCAGCATCCCGTTTTCTTCGTAATTATACTTGGTGATCAGCGCCTGAGCCGTCTTGGACGAGCCCATGGAGCCGTATTTAAAATAGAGCTTGGCCACTGTGCTTCCTCCCGTGCCGCCATTGGTTCTATTATTATACAGGATTTGTCCGAAAGATGCAAGGGGAACTCGCGCCTGCGGCGTCCAAGTTCCGGAAAATCGGCGAAATTATCAAAATGTCCCCGCTTTTTTTGTGGAATTCTCCGCGCCGTCCGATTTTCGCGCGCAGACGTTCGCCCCGAATCGGCAAATTTTGTTTTTCCTTGACAAGATTCCGCCGAAAAGCTATAATGATTGTACCCATATCCGTCAAGCAATGCGATCTTTTATATAGGGAACCTCTGATTCAATTGCAAGAGCGGTCAGCGAGGGATTTTGTTCCAGATTGAGGTTTGGAAATCGCAGGAATCCTTTACGTATTTCAAGATTTTCAAACCGATAAGCTGGGACAAAAGACCCGCTGAGCGCCGCAGCCGATTGATTCAGAGGTTCCATAGGAGCGACACATGAAAAAATTTCTCATTACCCTGCTCGTGCTGGCCGTGGTCGTCGGTCTGTGCTTCGGGCTGTACTATTTCCTTTGGACGCCGGAGAATCTCAGCAGCCTCGGCGACCGCTATATGAGGGCCGAAAAATACGAGCGCGCCGCCTTCTTCTATGAGCGCGCCGCGAGGCTCGACCCGGACAACACGACCTACACGATTGAGCTGGCCGACGCCTGGCTCAACGCGCAGAACTACACGCAGGCCGAGCGCACGCTGGTCACGGCGCTTGAGAAAAAGCCGGACGCCACCCTCTGCTGCAAGCTCTCGGCGGTCTATGTCGCGCAGGGCAAGTTCCTCGACGCGCAGCAGATGCTCGACAGCGTCACCGACCCGGAGACGCGCGCCGCGCTTGAGGCGCTTCGCCCGCAGGCGCCGGTGCTCTCCCCCGCAGGCGGCGAATTTTCCGAGTATATCGACCTGACCATGGAGGGCGACGGCAGGATCTATTATTCCGTCAACGACGAATACCCCGGCACGGAGGGCAACGTCTACTCCGAGCCGCTGCACCTCTCCGGCGGCAGCACGCATATGCGGGCGATCCTGGTCGATGAGCACGGTCTGGTCAGTCCGCTGGCCGAGGCCGATTATGTGATCGTCGGCGTCGTCGAGCCTGTGACCTTTGAGAGCGCCGAGCTGGAGCGTTTCGTCCGCGATCAGCTCTATATCGCGCGCACCGAGCAGGTCATGACCGACGACCTCTGGCAGATCACGGAGCTGACCGTCCCCGAGGACGTGACGGTCTATTCCGACCTGCGCTGGTTCGCGGAGCTGAAGAGCCTGACGCTTCAGAACCGCACGGAGCTGAGCGACGACTTCCTGCCCGCGCTGAAGAAGCTCGAGACGCTCGACCTGTCCGGCTGTCTCGTTTCATCCGAGCTGATGGAGCAGATCGGCGGGCTGACCGCCCTGCAAACGCTGAACCTCAACGAATGCGGTCTTTCCAACATCTCTGCGCTGGGCAATCTCACGGAGCTGACCTCGCTTGACCTCTCGAACAACAGCATCTCCGACCTCAGCGCCCTGCGCGGCTGTCAGAATCTGAGCGTCCTGCTGGTCGCCTCGAACGCGCTGGTCGATTTGAACGCCCTGAGCGGCATGACGACGCTAACCGAGCTGGACATCTCGGGCAACCGTGTCACCTCGCTCGAGCCGCTCGCCGCCTGCACCGGAATGCTGACCCTGCGCGTCAACAGCAACGGCCTGAGCGCGATCGGCGTCCTGCAGAATATGCCGGAGCTTCAGATCTTCCAGGCCTCGAACAACAGCATCTCCGACGTCAGCCCGCTCAATTCCTGCACGCAGCTCGTGCGCCTGAACCTCAAGAACAATCAGATCACAACGGCCGACTTCCTGAGCCTCATGCCGCTGCTGACGCACGTCGACATCAGCCACAACAGCATCTCCGCCCTGCCGCAGCTCCCCGAGAACGCCGCGCTGCAAAAGCTCTACGCCTCGTATAACCAGCTCACGGATCTCACCGTTCTTTCCAATCTGGCGTCGCTGAACTATGTCGACGTCGACTATAACCCCGAGCTGACCGATCTCGGCTGCCTCGCCTCGTGCTATATGCTCGTGCAGGTGAACGCCTTCGGCACGAAGGTCACGGACGTCTCCGCCCTGACCGCCATGAACGTCATCGTCAACTACGACCCGACCTCCGTCAGCGCCGGCTGACGCCGGAAAAAATACGCTCCCCGCGATGCTCGCCCTCGGGCGGACGTCGGCGGGGAGCTTTTTTCGGTTCTGTTCCGGACTGTCCGGCCATAAGCTGGCAGAGAACGGAGGGATGTATCATGAAACGAATTCGGATGATCGCGCTGCTGCTGTTCCTCGGCCTGCTGCTGGGCGGCTGCGCGCGCACTGCGCTGGAGACCGGCTCCTGGGGGCTGAGCTTCCCGGGCGAGGGCGAAAGCCCCGTCGGCAACGCGAGCAGCGAGGAGCTGCGGCAGTATGACGCCGCGTTTATGGGCAATCCGGAGGAAAAAACGCTCTATCTGACCTTCGATCTCGGCTACGAGGGCGGCTACACCGCGCAGATTCTGGACACGCTCAAGGAAAAGCACGTCCCGGCGGCGTTTTTCGTCGTGGGAACCTACGTCGAGCAAAATCCCGAGCTGATCGGGCGCATGGCCGACGAGGGACACACGGTCGGCAACCACACCTATCACCACTGGGACATGTCGAAAATCGGCGACGAGGCGACCTTCTCGTCCGAGCTGCAAGCCGTCGCGGACGCCTATCAGGCGGCGACCGGACAGGAAATGACAAAATACTACCGTCCGCCGCAGGGGATCTTTTCGGAGGAAAATCTGAAAATGGCGCAGAAAATGGGCTATCGGACGGTCTTTTGGAGCCTCGCCTATGTGGACTGGCTGCGCGACAATCAGCCGACCGACGCCGCCGCCTTCGACAAGCTTCTTCCGCGCACGCACAACGGCGCCGTGATCCTGCTGCACGCGACGTCCGAGACAAACGCGCGCATTCTCGCCTCGCTGATCGACAGATGGACGGAGCAGGGCTACCGGTTCGGGACACTCGACGAGCTGTTCGGCACGGAAGGGGCAGCAATCGCGCAGTGAAGTTTGCCCTTCACGCAGGCACGGCTTCGCGTATGCAATTTCATGAATGTGCGCTCGATGCGGCTCAGACTATGAAAAGCCCCATGCTTCCGGAAACGGGAAAGCATGGGGCAAAATGAGAAAATGGTAAGGTGCCTCTGATTGAATCGCAGGAGCGGTCAGCGCTTGTTATAGCGGTCGATCGCGATGCGCAGCAGGTCGAGCGCGCGCTCCAGCTCCTCGCAGCAGAGCACATAGGCGATGCGGATCTCGCTCTCGCCTGCGCCCTCGGTGGCATAAAAGCCGCTGCCGGGGGCGAACATGACCGTCTCGCCGTCGACCTCGAACTCGTTGAGCAGGTACATCTGGAACGCCTCGGCGCTGTCGACCGGGAGCTTCGCCATGGTATAGAACGCGCCCTTCGGCTCGGCGGTCACGACGCCGGGGATCTCGCAGAGCTTGCGATAGCAGACGTCGCGGCGGCGCTGGTATTCCGCGCGGGTCGCGTCGAAATAGGACGGGTCGACCCCGTAGAGCGCGGCCGCGCCGACTTGGTCGAGCGTCGCAACGGACAGGCGCGCCTGCGCGATCTTCAGCACGGCCTCCATGAACGCCGTATTCCGGCTGAGCAGCGCGCCGATGCGCGCGCCGCAGGCGCTGAAGCGCTTGGAGACGGAGTCGATCAGGATCAGGTTTTCGTCGATGTCCCGCAGACGCGCGGCGGAGGTCAGCCGTCCGCCGTCATAGATGAACTCGCGGTAGACCTCGTCGCAGATCAGATAAAGCCCGTGCTCCCGCGCGATGTCGGCCACGGTGCGCAGCTCCTCGGGCGTCAGAACCGTGCCGGTCGGGTTGCCGGGGTTCGTGATGAGGATCGCACGCGTCCGCTCGTTGATGAGCGGCTCGATGCGGCTGCGCTCGGCGTAGCGGTAGCCGTCCTCCGGCGTGGCCGGGACGGGACGGATCGCGCCGCCCGCCAGACGGATAAACGTGTTGTAGTTCGGGTAGAACGGCTCAGGCACGATGACCTCGCTGCCCTCGTCCAGAATCGCCATCATGGTCATGAGCAGCGCCTCGCTGCCGCCGGTCGTGATGAGGATATCAGATGTGGAAAACTCCACGCCGATGCGGGCGTAATAGCGCTGCACGGCCTCGAGCAGCACGGGGATGCCGGGCGACGGAGCATAGGCGAGCACGTCGGCGCGATAATCGGCCAAGGCGTCGAAGTAGACGGACGGGGTCTGAATGTCGGGCTGGCCGATGTTCAGCGAGTGAATTTTCACGCCGCGCGCCCTTGCCGCGACCGCATAGGGATAGAACTTGCGGATCGGGGAGAGCGCACAGGCGTCGATTTTGCAGGAAAGCTTCATAAAAAAACCTCGGATCAAACTTGAGAACCTCTGAATCAGTCGGCAGCGGCGCTCAGCGGGTCTTTTGCCCCAACTGATCGGTTTGAAACAAAATCCCTCGCTGACCGCTCTTGCGATTGAACCGGAGCTTCCCTTGGAATTGGCAGCTCAGGCCTTGGCGCGCAGGACGTCGACGGCGTCGAGCTTTTCCCACGGCAGCGCCAGCTCCGTGCGGCCGAAGTGACCGTAGGAGGCGACCTGACGGTAGATCGGGCGGCGCAGGTCGAGCGTGCGGATGATGGCGGCCGGACGCAGGTCGAAGCACTCGCGCACCAGCTCGCTCAGGCGCAGGTCGGACAGCTCGGACGTGCCGTAGGTGTCAACGAGCACGCTGACCGGGTGCGCCACACCGATGGCGTAGGCCAGCTCGATCTGGCATTTCCTGGCCAGACCGGCAGCAACGATGTTTTTTGCAATATAGCGAGCCATATAGGCCGCGCTGCGGTCGACCTTCGTCGGATCCTTGCCGGAGAACGCGCCGCCGCCGTGCGCCGCGTAGCCGCCGTAGGTATCGACAATGATCTTGCGGCCGGTCAGGCCGGAGTCGGCCGCCGGACCGCCGATCACGAAGCGGCCGGTCGGGTTGACATAATATTTGGTGTCCGCGTCGAGATAGCGCGACGGGAGGTTCGGGCGAATGACCTTTTCGATGATCTGCTCGCGCAGCTCGTCGATCCGGATGTCGGCGGCGTGCTGGGTCGAGACGACGACGCTGTCGATGCGCTCGACGGAGCCGTCCTCGGCGTACTGCACGGAGACCTGACTCTTGCCGTCCGGGCGCAGCCACGGCAGGCGGCCGCTCTTGCGCTCTGCGGCGAGCGCCTTGGTCAGATTGTGCGCGAAGGAGATCGGCGCGGGCATCAGCTCCTTCGTCTCGTCGCAGGCGTAGCCGAACATCATGCCCTGATCGCCTGCGCCGAGCGTGTCGGCCTCGTCATAGGAGGAGTCGACGCCCATGGCGATGTCGCCGGACTGCTCGTCGATCGCCGTCAGAACGGCGCAGGTCTTGCCGTCGAAGCCGGCGGCCGCACCGTCATAGCCGATGTCGCAGAGGATCTGGCGAGCGACGTGGGGGATGTCGACGTAGCACTCGGTCGAGATCTCGCCCATGACGAGCACCATACCGGTCGTGGCGGCGCATTCGCAGGCCACGCGGGCGTTCGGGTCGTTCGCCAGAATGGCGTCGAGGACACCGTCGGAGATCTGGTCGCAGACCTTGTCGGGATGTCCCTCGGTCACGGATTCGGAGGTGAAAATGCGTTTTTTCATATTGGGAGGTCCTTTCAGATTTTTTAATTTCAGAACCCCTCGATATAAAAAATACCCTGATTCGACAGGGTACAGTTACGTCCTCATCTGTCGATTGCTCGCCGGAATTGGCACCTTGCTTGCGCAGGTTGTCGGGCTTCATCGGGCCGGTCCCTCCACCACTCTCGATAAGGTTATGAAATTACCATACATTATAGCATAAATATTCAGCTTGTCAAGGAAAAGTTGGGGCGGCACGGAATTCCGTGCCGCCCCAAACTTTTTTGACACGCTGACAGACTGCAAAAATGTTCGAAAGACAAGCAACTCGCGGCCGTCGGCGTACATAGGTACGGGGACGTTTGCGAGCGCCGCCGGTGGCGGATGCAGCGAGCAAAAAGGAGTGGCAGCGGTCAAAATTTGAAGCCGCCGTAAGTGCGGCGCACAAATTTTGGGAACCGCAACAGGAAGGTCGCGAGTTGCGCAGCACCCGCAAGGGGTACGCCGCATCCGTAGCGCTCCTCGCTCCGCGTCGTCGCTGACGGCTGCGCAGTAAGTCAAAATTCTTGCAAAGCAAGCTATTTCTACGCTAGAGTATTTGAAATACGCTTGTGACATATAATTGTTCCGATCCTGCCAAACGTCTACTATTTGTAGACTGATTTTGACGGTTTCGGACTTTTTTGTCAGTCTGCCGCGAAGATTTCTCGCATGGCGTCCGCGAAGCATTCCCGGTCGATTGAGAGCACAACGGTCGCGTTTTTCGCGGGGAATTTTTTGTCGCTGAAAAGGTCGGTGACGGTCTTGCCGCGCGTCAGCTCGCTGCGCGTTTCGACATAAACACCCGCCTCGCGCGCCGTGAACCACTCCGGGTGCAGCAGATACCACACCGGCACGGTGTCGTGGATGCACCAGCCGGGATGCCCGGTCTCGAGATTCTTTTGCAGGATGCTGCGGCTGCTCTCGCAGAGCAGACTGCCGAGTCTCCCCTGCCGGCCGATGGCCTCCAGCTCGTCGCCGGTGAGCCATGCGTCGTTCGTGACGTCGAGGCCGCACATGACGAGCCGCGCCCCGCTGCGGAACACCGCCAGAGCGGCGTCCGGGTCGGCAAAAATGTTATATTCGGCGCAGGGCGTGCGGTTGCCGCCGACGGCCGCGCCGCCCATCATCACGACGCGGTCGAGCTTTTGCGGAAGGTCGGGGTATTTCGCGAACGCCGTGGCAAGGTTCGTCAGCGGGCCGAGCGTGACGACGGTCAGCGGCTCCTCGGAAGCCTCGGCGGCGGCGCGAAGCGCGTCCCACATCGGCAGCTTTTCCGCCTCACGCGTCGGCTCCGGCAGCCGGTAGCCGCCCATGCCGTCCGCGCCGTGGAAATCCGCGCCGCAGAGATAGGGGCGCAGCCACGGCTGCGCCGCGCCGCAATAGACCGGGTAGTCCGCACCGAGGAAGGCGCACAGCGCGAGGGCGTTATGCGTGGTGACGCCCAGCGGGGCGTTGCCCGCAAGCGTGCTGATGCCGACAATGCGCAGCGCCGCGCTGCGGTGCGCAACAAGGATCGCGGCGGCATCGTCGACGCCGGGGTCGGTGTCGATCCAGATCGGGATCCGTTTCATGAGAGCACCTCCTTTGCGCCGGGATAGGTGCGCACGGCCTGCACAAGCAGATCGGCAAAGCCGTCGCGGTCAATGCCGACGTTCACGGTCGCGTTTGCAGGCGCGCGGTCATGCCCGATCGTCGCACCGCGGCAGAATTCTCCGTCCGTCTCGATCTCGACGCACAGCGCGCGCTGCTCGAGCAGGTCGGGGCGGATCAGGCTGACCACGGCGACGGCGTCATGCACCGGCGCGCCGGGGTAGCCGAGCGTGCGGTGGAAGCCATAGAAAAATTCCAGCCAATCGGCCACCACGCGCGCGACCTCGCCGCCGACGGCGCGGATGCGCTCGAAATCCGCCGGGTAGATCAGGGCCTTTTCCGTCACGTCGAGGCCGCTCATCGTCACCGGCACGCCGCTCGTGAAGACGAGCTTGGCGGCCTCCGGATCGACGAGGATGTTGAACTCCGCGGCGGGCGTCCAGTTGCCGTGGGCGATGCCGCCGCCCATCAGGCTGATGCGGGCAATTTTTTCCTTCAGCTCCGGATGCGCCAGCAGCAGCGCCGCGACGTTGGTCTGCGGCCCGGTGGAGACGATCGTGACCGGCTGCTCGCTCGCGCGCAGCACCTCGGCCATCAGCCCGACCGCCGGGAGCGGCGAGAGCGGGCGATCCGGCTCGGGCAGGACGGGGCCGTCCAGCCCGCTCTGCCCGTGGACGCTCGGGGCGTTCATCGGCGGCGTCATCAGCGGGCCGGGGCGCCCCATCGCAACGGGCGCGTCAATGCCCAGCAGGGCGCAGATGCGCTGCGCGTTATAGGTTGTTTTCTCAATCGTCTGGTTGCCGCAGACGGACGTCACGGCACGGATGTCCAGCAGCGGGCTGGACTTGGCGAGCATCCACGCAATCGCGTCGTCATGGCCGGGGTCACCGTCGAGGATCACGGGAATTTTTTCTGTCATGGGTTCTCCTTTCAGGCGCGGCGCAGGGCGTGCCGTTTCTTTTTCTCGGTGCGCACGACGACGTAGATCATCATCAGCACCGTAATGGCATAGGGGATCATGGCCGTCAGGTCGGAGCTGATCCGATCCTGAAGCCGCAGGCCGATGGCGTCGAAGAAGCCGAACATCAGCGCCGCGACATAGGCCTTGGCGGGGTTGGCCGCGCCGAAGATCACACACGCAAAGGCGACATAGCCGCGCGAATTGCTCATATTCTCGGCGAACGTGCCCTGCAAATTGCACAGCGAGAGGTACGCGCCCGCGATGCCGCAGAAGATGCCGCAGAGCAGGCTGGCCAGCCACTTCATTTTTTCCGGACTGATGCCGGCGGTGCGCAGCGTCTCGGGCTTTTCGCCGGCGGCACGCAGCCAGAAGCCGTAGGGCGTGCGATAGACGAAGAGCCAGAGCAGCACGACCAGCAGAATGGTAATATAAAAGAACAACGGTAGTCCCTTGAACACCTCGCCGACAAAGGGAATGTCGCGGATCAGCGGCAGATCGACCTTGGGCAGGGCGGGCAGGTTTTTCGCACCGCTGCTGCCGAAGACCGCGCGGGACAGGAAGCCCGTCAGGCCGGCGGCGAAGGTGTTGAGCGCGCAGCCGATGATGAATTCGTCGGCGCGGAGCTTGACCACGAACAGCGCGAACAGCAGCCCGACCAGCACGCCGACGCCGATCGCCAGCAGCAGCCCGAGCCAGCCGTTCGAGCAGAGATAGCTGCCGTAGACGCCGAAGAACGCGCCCATCAGGATCATGCCGTCCATGCCGATGTTCATGATCCCGGCGTGCTCGGTCATGGAGCCGCCGATCGCGGCCAGCGCCACGGGCGTGGCCGAGCGCAGGGTCTGGTTGAAGGTCGCCGGGGCGAAAATGGTTTTCAGCAGCTCAAGCACGGTCGACGCCTCCCTTCATCCGCTCCTCGGCGGCGCGGTGGGCGCGCTTTTTCTGTGCCCGCGCGCGGAGCATGGCGGAAATGCCGGTTTCGGCCGCCATGAAGAAGATCACGACGGTCTGGATGATCTGATAGATCTGCGTCGGCACGCCGATGGCCTGCATCTCGTCGGCGCCGATCTTGAGCACGGCGAAAAGCAGCGACAGGCCGATGACCGGCAGCGGCCGGTACTGCGCGATCATGGCGACCATCAGTCCCTCAAAATAGTAATCGCGGCTGATGGAATCGCGGTAGATGTGCTCCGCGCCGTAGACGCGGAACATACCGACAAGGCCGCAGAGCATACCCGAGACGGTCATGCAGGCGATGATGAGGCGGTCGGTCTTCAGCCCGGCGAAGCGCGCGAAGCGCGGGTTCTGCCCGGTCAGCTTCATCTCAAAGCCGCGCGCGGTCTTCTGCATGATGTACCAGACCAGAAACGCGATGATCGCCGCGGCGAAGATTGCCGTTGAAAGCGTCGAGCCGCGGATCAGGCCGCCAAACCAATAGCGCGCGTCAAGCGATTCGGTCGCGGCGACCATGTTTTTGTTTGCGTTCTTCCACGGCCCCTTGGCAAGAAAGCTGCAAAGATAGGCCGCGATGCTGTTGAGCATGATGGTCGTGATGACCTCGTTGACCTTGACCTTGACCTTCAGAACGCCCGGAACGAGGGCATAAAGCCCGCCGACGGCCATAGCCGCCAGCGCTGCGCAGACGATCACGAGCGCGCGCGGACTGCCGTCCAGCCAGACGCCGACCTGACAGGCCAGAATGCCGCCGAGCAGGAGCTGCCCCTCGCCGCCGACGTTGAAGATGCCAACGCGCGAGCCGATCACGCAGGCAAGGCCGCAGAGGCAGAGCACCATGGCATATTGCAGCGCGTCGCCGATGTGGCGCGGCGCGCCGAACACGCCGCGCAGCATGGCGGCGTAGGCCTCGAGCGGGTCAAAGCCCGCCAGGAGCATAATGACCGCGCCGACCGCCAGCGCCAGCACCACGCTCAGCGCAAGCGCGCCGAGGTAGCGCAGGTCGATCAGCGGCTTTTTCCGAAGCGTTTTATTCGTTTTCTGCGCCATGCGTGGCCGCCTCCCTTCTGCTGCCGGTCATGCAGTAGCCGATCTCCTCCTTGGAGATCGCCCCGGCGGAGAATTCGCCGGTGATCTCGCCCTCGTACATCGTGATGATGCGGTCGGACAGGCGGAACACCTCGTCCAGATCCGCCGAGCACAGCAGGATCGCGCAGCCGGCGTTGCGCTTTTCGATGATGCGCGAATGGATGAATTCGATCGCGCCGACGTCGACGCCGCGCGTCGGCTGGGCGATCACGAGCACGGGCGTATCGAACGAGAATTCCCGCGCGATGACGACCTTCTGCATGTTGCCGCCGGACATCGAGCCGACGGTCGTCTCGACGCCCGCGCCGCGCATATCGAATTTTTCATAAATTTCTTCGGCATAGCGCTCGATCGTCGCCGTGCGCTGCTGGAAGCCGAAGCGGTTGAAGCGGCGGTCGCGGTGCTTGCCGATGAGCAGGTTGTCCGCGACGGTGGCGTCCCTGCTGAGGCCGGTGGCGAGCCGATCCTCCGGCACATGCGCCAGCCCGAGCGCCCGGATCTCGCCGGGGGTGCGGTTCGTCGCGTCCCTGCCGCAGACCGTCACGCTGCCCGACGCACACGGGCGCATCCCCGTGATCGCCTCGAGCAGCTCGCTCTGCCCGTTGCCCTCGATGGCCGCGATGCCGAGGATCTCCCCGGCGCGCACCGACAGCGACAGCCGCTTCACGGCCTCCAGCCCACGGTTGTCGAAAACCGTCAGGTCGCGGACGGCGATCCGCTCGTCGCCGGGCGTGCCGGTTTTTTCCAGCTGTTCATAGAGCACGGGTCTGCCGACCATCATCGAGGCCAGCGACCGCTCCGTCACGTCGCGCGTTTGCTCCACGCTGACCAGACGCCCCTTGCGCATCACGCCCACGCGGTCGGAAATCGCCATGACCTCGTAGAGCTTGTGCGTGATGAGAATCACGGTCATGTTCATCTCGCGCACGACACGCCGGATCACGGCGAAAAGCTCGTCCGTCTCCTGCGGCGTGAGCACGGCCGTCGGCTCGTCAAGGATCAGAATGTCCGCCCCGCGATAGAGCGCCTTTAGGATCTCCACGCGCTGCTGCAGGCCCACGCTGATCTCGCTGACGACCGCCGACGGGTCGACCGTCAGGCCGTATTCCTCCACGAGCTTCTGCGTTTTTTCCTCGGCGGCGCGGTTGTCAAAAAAGATGCCGAGCCTGCGCGGCTCGCGGCTCATGACGATGTTCTGCGCCACCGTGAACGACGGCACAAGCATAAAATGCTGATGCACCATGCCCACGCCGCGCGCGATGGCCTGCCGCGGGCTGTGATTCGTGATCCGCTCGCCGCGCAGATAGATTTCGCCGTCGGTCGGCGTGTGAATGCCGTAGAGCAGGTTCATCAGCGTCGTTTTTCCGGCGCCGTTTTCCCCGACCAGCGCAAAGACCTCGCCCTGCCGGATGGACAGGGAAATGTCGTCGTTGGCCAGAACGCCGGGGAATTCCATGCTCACATGGCGGAATTCCACTGCCGGTTCCATAGTTACGTCCCCCTTTTTGCTTAAAGTGGCGTGTCGAAAAATGCTTTTCGGCACGCCACAGAATACGGCTGTTGCTTATTTGCGCGTGGAATCCACCGTGATCTCGCCGTTGGCGATCTTCTGCGCCAGAGCCTCGACCTCTGCCTTCAGCTCGTCGGGAACCTGCTGGGTCGCGCCCTCGTCGCCATAGCCGATGCCGACGAAGCCCGTGGCCAGATCGGCCACCCACGTCGTGCCGAGGCGCGAATCGTCGCCCGCGACGAAAGCCTTGACCGCCTCATAGATCGAGTCGCCGACCTCCTTCTTCATGGAGCAGATGATGACGTCCGGGTCGATGTACTTCTGGTCGGAGTCGACGCCGATGGCATAGAAGCCCTTCTCCTTGGCGGCCTCGAACACGCCGTCGCCGCAGGCCGAGGCAATCTGGAAGATCACGTCCGCACCGGCGTCGTTGAGCGCGATCGCGCAGTCCTTGCCGACCGCCGGATCGTCGTAGGTCATGGAATAGTTGTGGTTGACCGCGATCTCCTTGTTGTGCTCCGTGCCGTAATACTTCGCGCCCTGCTCATAGCCGACGATGAAGTCGTTGATCGTGTCGGAGTCCTCACCGCCGACCGCGCCGACTGAGCCGTTGGCCGACATGGCCGCCGCAATGTAACCGGCGAGGAACGAGCCCTCATTCTGGGCATAGGTGATGTTCAGAACGTTCGCGACCGGCGCGGAGGTCGCGTTGTCGATCCAGATCCACTTCACGTCGGGGTATTCCGGCGCGATCGTCTCGACGTTATAGAATTCCCAACCGACGCAGACGACGATGTCCGCGCCGTCGGCCGCATTTTTCATCTGGGTGTCGTGGTTTTCGTTGTTGCACTCGATGGTCGTGACCTGAACGCCGAGATCGGCTGCGAGGCGGTCCGCGCCCTCCTTGGAGGAGTCATAGAACGAGCGGTCGCCGAATTTGCCCGCAACGACGAGCGCCAGCTTCACGGCGGCGGTGTCGGCCTTTGTGTCTTCCGTGGATTTGTCCTCCGTCTTGCCGCAGCCAGCAAGCAGACCGAGCAGCATGACTGTCGCGAGGAGCAGTGCAAGGAGCTTTTTCATGATTTCATACCTCTTTCTCAATTATTAAAATGAAAGATTCCGTCCCGTATCCGGGACACCTGCGCGGGGAGCGACCCCCGTAACTCCATTATAAACGCTCCGCCCGCGCCGCGCAACAGGAAAATTGTCATCCGCGCATGATTTTTTGCTTTTTTACGCGCCTTGTCCGCTGCGGCGGAGGATTTTTTTGCGTTCGACAAAAACCGCTCTTGCATTTTCGTGAAATCAATGCTATAATATTTCCACACTTCCAGATGCAGGTGTAGTTCATCGGTAGAACGTCAGCTTCCCAAGCTGAACAGGAGGGTTCGACTCCCTTCACCTGCTCCAAAGCCCGCCGCGAACCGGTGCGGTTCGCGGCGGGCTTTTCTGCGGGTTTTCGATTGACTTTTCCGACGGACTGTGATAGGATAATATGGCAGGGTAAACAAGAGCGGCGACCGCTGGCACGGTCACGGCTCATCCCTCATCAAGTTTATAGCTTGTAGAAATGGCCGTTTCCTTGCTTAGGGAACGGTTATTTCTTTTTTGTTACCGTGATAACTCCAAAGATAACAACGGCTAACAGATTCAGCAGTGCAAGCACTTCCATTACTGTCATGTTGTCACCCCCTGACGTTATGTATTCAGGAGGTCGAGCCGTTCCGCTCTTGCTTACGGGCTTATCTTAGGGAACCTCTGATTCAATCGCAAGAGCGGTCAGCGAGGGATTTTGTTTCCAAATTGAGGTTTGGAAATTGCAGGAATCCTTTACGTATTTCAAGATTTTCAAACCGATCAGTTGGGACAAAAGACCCGCTGAGCGCCGCAGACGATTGATTCAGAGGTTCCTTAGCATATGCCGCGCAAAACGCCGGGCAAGCTTCGACTTTTTGCACCGTCTCCCGCATCGGTGATCCGCCGATGCGGGATTTTTGCTGCTCACGGGAGCGGCAGGATGCCTGTGCGGCGGCAAAACCGGCGTGCGCGGGGAAATGCGAGCCGAGGCGAAGGTGCTCCCTGCTTTGCAAAGGAAATTTTTGCTTTTATGCAGGAATGCTAATTAGTCATTATGCCAATTTTTGATTTTTGCGAATCTGCCCGAACGAAGCTAAAGACCTTTATTTAACAGTTTGTGAACAGAGAAGCCCTGCTTTTGCCCCCTTGCCATGACAATCACAGACACTTTTGTAATTAGTAATGGTTAAAATGCACAAAAATAGCGTATTAAATTATCATGAAAAGGAGGGTGTTGACAAATCTTCTCTTGGAATTTATAATTGGTAAGTGTTCCAAAGAGAACTCGTTCGCCCGTTTGCGCCGAAACCGTGTGATCCGCGCGTGACCGAGCGGAGCAGACCCACAGCGCAAAGAACCTTTCCCTCGCGCGGACGGCCGATTTTCCGTCCGGAAATATCTTTTTATTATGACAAAGGAGGAAGAAACATGAAGCATGTAAGCAAAAGACTTGTTTCGATGCTGCTGGTTCTGTGCATGGTGCTGTCTGTGCTGCCGCTCAGCGTGTTCGCTGCGCCCGGCCAGACGCTCAAGGTGGCCTTCCGCTACCGCATTGTTCCGGCAGGCGGCGGGTCGTGGAGCGGCGAAGCCGGCCGCTCGGAGGAATACGCCGTACAGGTGGACACCGACGGCGCGTTTGAGCTGGCGCTCCCGGCGGGCTTTGAGGAGGTTTTCCCCAACGCCGAGTTCCGCGGCCGTTTGTCGACCAAGCTGTTCGACGGCTGGACGGGCGTCGGCTCGACCGTTGCCTACGACGCAGGCACCAAGACCGCCCGCGTGACGGGCTGCACGGATGTGCTCGACGAGACGAAGACCTATCTGATCGACGTCGTTTATAACGAACAGTTCTACAAGGTCAGCTTCGGCGATGACATCCGCGAAAATCTGACGTGGAATGACATCGTGAAGATCCCGGCCGTTCCCGCGAGCGGCGACGTCAACCGCTGGGGCCTCGGCTGGACGGCCAACGGCAGGCAGTATCTGCCCGGGGGCGAGGCTCGCGTCTCGGAGCTGTTTGCCGGGATGCCGCGCGGCACGACCGAGCTGGAGCTGGAGCCGGCCTATCTTGACCTGACCGATCGTCATATTGTCCTATGGACGGACGGTCTGAGCGGCGAGGTCTACCGCGTCGACACCGTTGCCGACGGCGAGACCGTCCCGACCCCTCCGGACGTCGGGAGGCTCGGCTATACCTTTGACGGCTGGGATGGCGATCTTTCTGCGCCCGTCACCGAAAACCTTGTGCTTCGCGCGCAGTGGGTGGCAGATGAGATCCCCGTGACGTACATCGAGGAGCACAGCACCGCCGCAGGCCCCGACCGCGCGCTCGTTGGCGGCACGCTGTCCTTCTCGGCCGATGCCGACGAGGGCTACGCGCCCACGCTTGCGGGCTACAGCGTGATGCTCGGAGACGAGGTGCTCTCCGTGGGCTACGCCGCGCTGCTGTCCGTTTCCGGTCAGAAGGCCGTTTATCAAATGACCGTTCCTGCGGGCGACGCGCTGCAGATCCGCATCCTTACCGACGAGACGCCGATGAGCTGCGAGCTGTCGTTCTATGCCGACGACGATCTGGTCGAGCAGAAGTGCGTGGAAAAGGGCGGCTTCGTGCTCGCGCCCGTGATCCCGGACAAGGCCGGCTACAACGCGCTCTATTGGACGGACGGGACGGAGAACGTCGAGGTCGGCGAAAAGATCGAGAATGTGACGGCCGACGCCCGTTGGTATGCGGTCTATGAGGAGGCGACTTATACCGTCAGCTTCTACGACGCCGACTATGAGCTGATCGACTCGAGCGAGGTGACCTTCGGACTGTATTTCCCGGTTCCGGAATACACCGGGCGCGTTCCCGAGGGCAAGACCTTCCTCTGCTGGCAGGGCGACGACGGCCAGATGCTTCTGCCGGAGTTCAACGGTCTGATGAGCTACACGCATGACCTGACCTTCAACCCCGTTTTCTCCGACAACACGGAATACAGCCTTGTGAAATTCGTCTCCGACGGCGCGCTCTATGACGCGGAGCTTTATGAGCGCGTCTCCGGCCAGACGCTGCGTCTGCCGGCGGAGCCGACCAAGCCCGGCTACACCTTCCTCGGCTGGTTCGGTGAGAGCGATGCGCCCGTCACGGGCGACACCCCCGTTCCGCTCGGCGGCGCGACCTATCACGCCCAATGGGAGCAGAACACCTACACCGTCACGCTTGTGAACGCCGAGCATGTCACGCTGGGCGTCCTGCCGGAGGACGGCAAGGCGCAGGCGGGCGACACCGTCGTGATCGGCGCGTATGCGCAGGCGGGCTACGAGAGCTTCTTCCTCTATGCCAGAACCGCATCCGGCAAGCCGGTCGCGCTGAGCCAGTTCGGCGGCGAGCCGTACGACGTGCCCGATGCCAACGGCTATTGCTTCGTGATGCCCGCCGAGGACGTGACCGTCACGGTCGTGGAAAAGTCGAACCTGAACACCGTGCAGTTCCTTGTGGACGGGCAGGTGTATGCGTTTGAATATGTGAAGTCCGGCGAGGCGCCGACCGCGCCGGCAACGCCCGTCAAGGAGGGCTATACCTTCGTCGGCTGGCGCGCAGCCTCCTCCGGCAGGCTCTATGCGCCGGACGAGGAATTCGACGCGATCACGGTAAACGAGACCTATCACGCCGAGTTCGAGATAAACACCTATAATCTGACCTACTATCGCGGCGCCGATGCCGACGCCTCCGAGTTCAAATGCATCCTGATGCTGCCCGACGGCTCGTTCGTTGAGTTCTTCAACAACGACACGACGGATATGCCGACCTATGTCCTGCCGGACGTCACCTTCGGCGACACAGTCGTGCTCGCAGAGCCGATGCTGCCCGGCTATGTCTTCAAGGGCTGGGTCGACGGGAGCGGCTATCTGCATCCGGCCGGTGCGCAGTACACCATGCCCGCGCATGACGTACTGCTCACGGCCGTCTGGGAGGTCGATCAGGCTCTGAGCTGCCTGGTGCGCTTCGTCAGCGACGGACAGCTCTACAGCGCTTATCTCGCCTTCGACGGCCAGACCGCCGAGATCCCCGCGATCGACCCAACTGCCTCCGGCAAGGTCTTCCTCGGCTGGCAGTACGGCGACAATCTCTATTCCAACAACGGCGTGAAGGACTTCACCGTCGAGGCGAACGAGGCGCGTGAAATGACTCTTGAGGCCGTCTGGGCATCCGATTCCTACTCCGTGACCTACCGCAGCGAGGGCATGGACGACGAGACCGTCTCGGATCTGCGCTACGGCGAGCTCCATGTGCTGCATGACGCGCCCGAGCGCGCGGGCTATCTGTTCGGCGGCTGGGAGGAGCTTGAAACCGGCGCGGTCTACAACGCCAGACAGGCCGTCTCCATCACCTGCGACATGCTCCTGCGCGCGATCTGGACGGAGGTTCCGGCCGGCAAGGCCGCCGTGAAGTTCGTCAACAACGGCGACCTCTATGACATCATTCTGGTCGACAAGGGCAGCAACGGCGTCGCGCCGGAGACTGCGCCCACCCGTCCCGGCTACACCTTCGTGGAGTGGCGCTGCGACGCGCTCAACAGCTTTGTCAGAGCCGGTGAGCCGTTCGGTGTCGCCGCCGACGCGGATGACCTGATCGTCTACACTGCGGTCTACACCCGCAACAGCTACAAGCTGCACTTCAACCTCGACGGCGGCCGTCCCGACTATGCGGACATCATCGACGTCGGTTACGGCGAGACGGTCGCGCTGGCCGACGTCGCCGAAAAGGACGGCTATGTGTTCATCGGCTGGCGCGAGGACGCCACGGGCATCATCTATGGCGCAATGGCCAGCTACGTCGTCAAGGGCGACGCGGACTTCACCGCCGTCTGGGAGGCCGCCTCCTGTGTCGTCCGCTTCCTCGACGCCGAGACCGGCATTCTCTACGGCTATGAGCCGGTCAGCGAGGGGCAGCAGGTCGCCGCGCCGGGCGCGCCGACCGTCTCCGGCAAGACCTTCCTCTATTGGGTCAACCAGGACAAGGAAGCCGACAAGGTCATGGCCGGTGCGCTGACGCCCAACATTTTCAAGGACACCGTTTATCTCGCAGCCTACGAGGTCAGCACGCATAACATTGCGGTCGCGGCCGAGAACTGCGCGGTCACGGGTGTGCCGACCGAGCGCGTCGCCGTCGGAACGGAGATCCGCTTCGCCGTGGAGGCGAACGAGGGCTACCGCCTCGGCACGGTCGGTCTGGTCTATACCGACGGCCTGAGCACGGTCGTCCGGGAGCTGAAGCCCAATGCCGACGGGCTGTATACCTTCCGGATGCCGGATGCCGACGTCACCATCGTTGCCAAGGCCGAGAAGAGCCGCTTCTCGATCTTTGCCGCTCCTGCGGAGCATTCCCGCATCGACGCGCCGAACTATGCCAACGCGGGCGAGAGCGTCCCGGTCGTTGTCTCCGTTGATCCGGGCTATGTGCTTCATGCGGTGCTGGGTCTCACCGGGAACGACCGGATGATCCCGCTGACGCTTGTCATGCAGGAGGACGGCAGCTGCGGCTATCTGTTCACGATGCCCGCTGCGGACGTTACGCTGCAAACCGTCACCGTCAAGGCGGCGCACACCGTCACCTTCCTCGACGCGGATAACACGCTGCTGGCGATCGTCCCCGTCGGCCATGACGAGCTGCTCGACGCGGCGCTCGTCCCGCAGGTCGAAAAGACCGGCTATGAATTCTCCGGGTGGGAATATCTTCCGGTCAACGGCAAGACCTTTGACCCGGCGAACGACGCCGTCGCCGAGAGTCTGATCGTCCGCGCGACCTACGAGGGGCTGCCCTTCACGGTCGAGGCCGGCCATGTGGACAACATCAAGTACCTCAAGGCCTCGAGCGGCGCCAACAGCAACGACCTGCTTGAGGGCGACAAGCTCACCGCCAAGGCGGGCGCCGACGTCCTCGTGCGGTTCGCCGCCGAGCGCGACTGGGCGATCACCGGAATCGCGATCGTCGGTCTGGACGGCTCGAAGACCATCGTTGAGCCGATCCTGCGCACCAAGGAGAGCAAGGACGGCATCAACTACTACGAATTCGGCTTCACCATGCCGACGGAGCATGTCAAGATCGATCTTTACACCGTCGCGAAGCTCTACCGTGTTGACGTGGTCGAGAACCTGCCCGAGGCAGGCGACTACACCATCAACGGCCACCACAGCAACAACCTCTATGTCCCGCAGGGCAATGACGTCGTCATCGACATCGCGCCCGTCCCCGGCTACTATGTCGCCGAGGTCACCGCGTGCTTCAACGACGGCATCAGCCTCAAGTCCGTCCCGGACGGCACCCTCAGCGAGGACGGCACGCGCTATACCTTCCCGATGGTCGGCTACGACGTCACGGTCACGATCACCTACGCGCCGCATGACTACAACATCGACATCGAGACGAGCAACGCTCTGACCTATCGGCCGGATCAGGCGGCTGACCCCGATCAGATCATCGAGAGCCTCGACCCGAGCTACACCACCAAGGGCTGGATCGAGTTTGTCGGCGAGCGCAACGTCTGGAAGGACGCCACCAACGAGCTGAATCAGCAGTATAAGTATCTGGCCAACGGCGCCGCCGTGGTCGGCGAGCGCGTCGCGTTCCGCGTGGTCGAGTGGACCGGCTACCATCTGGCCGAGCTCACCGTCACCTGCGACGACGGCGAGGTCACCGTCCCCGTCACGCTCAAGGACGGCATCTACTACTTCGATATGCCGGCTGACCATGTGGTCATCACCGCGATCTTCGCGGAAAATTCCTACACCGTGTACAAGGACGCTGCGTCCGAGGCGCACGGCATGGTCGAGCTGAACGGCCTGCGCGAGAACCGGATCCCCGCCGACTATAAGCAGGAGGTCACCGTCACCGTCACGCCGGACGACGGCTATCAGGTCACGAGGATCTATTACGTCCTTGCAAACGGCGACGTTCTGGATTTCGACGCCGCGGCTTATGAAAACGCCGACGTCATGACCGACGCGCACGACACCGCGCACGCCATCACCTTCCATATGCCGGCCTCCGACGTTACGGTTTACGCAGAGTATGCGCCGATCCTCTATACGATCAGCGACGACTGCGCAGAGGCAAGCGTCGAGTACACCACGCCGCACACCGTCGGCGAGAAGGTCGTCTTCACCACCAAGGCCAACTACGGCTACATCATCACCGAGGTCTATGTCCTCGACGAGAACCGTGAGCGCGTCAACCTGCACACCGACACGGTCAACGCCCTCTACGGCGGCAAATACTACTTCGATATGCCGGCCTCCCCGGTCACCATCTACGTCGAAACGATGAAGGACGAATTCAACGTCGTCTATCTCGCAAACGGCAAGCTGGTCGACTATGAGGACGTCGACTACCTCGCAACGGCTAACGTTGCGGCGCGTGTTTCGATGGTCTCCGACGCCCCCGTCGGCTACCACTTCGTCGGCTGGACGTCCGCCGATGTTCAGACGCCGGTCACCGCTGCCGCCCCGAGCGTCAGCAATGCCGATTTCGTGATCGTGAAGGAGCGCACCTACATTGTCGCGGCCTATGCCAAGGACGAGATCGACGTACACTTCCTCGCAACGGTCAACGGCACCGTGACCGAGAAATTCACCGGCGCGGACAACGCCGCCGAGTACCGTCTCGACACCACCGTCTTCGGCGACGTCGTGCAGTTCACGGCCGTGCCTGACACCGGCTATGAGATCGATGCCGTCCGCGTCTTCACCGCAACCGGCGACGGCCACGACCTCGACGTGAAGTACACCGTCAGCGACACCGCCTACACCTTCCTCATCCCGGCCACCTATAAGCCCGACGTGCACACCGTGCAGGCCGCCGACGTGATCGTCGCCGTGACCTTCCGCAAGGCCTGCTACACTCTGACCAAGGCGGCCGACTGCGAGACGGACGGCATGATCTCCGTCAACGGCTCCGTCGCGACCGAGACGAGCTTCGAGTACCGCTTCCTGGATCCCGTCACCATCACCGCCACGCCGAAGGACGGCTACTACGTCGCCTCCATCGTTGCGCAGAGCGCCGACGGCTCCGAGAAGTTCGAGATCACCGGCACCAAGCCTGCGGTCGACACGATCCGTGGCGACGCGCTGACCCTCAGCTTCCTGATGCCCGCCTGCGACCTGACCTACACGGTCGACTACGAGAAGTGCGACTTCTCCATCACCACCGTGTTTGACGCCGAGCGCGGCACCGTCACGACCGCCCCGGCAAACATCGCGCAGCTTGACGACATCGTGACCGTCACGGTCGAGCCGAAGATCGGCTATGTCTGCACCTCCGTGACCGTGACTTACGAGGACGGCGAGAAGTCCCTCATCCTGACCGAGGTCGGCGAGAACCGCTACACCTTCACCATGCCGGCCAATGCCGTCGTCGTGACCGTTGTGTTCTCGTATGACACCTACACGCTGACCAAGGCGGCCGACTGCGAGACGGACGGCATGATCTCCGTCAACGGCTCCGTCGCGACCGAGACGAGCTTCGAGTACCGCTTCCTGGATCCCGTCACCATCACCGCCACGCCGAAGGACGGCTACTACGTCGCCTCCATCGTTGCGCAGAGCGCCGACGGCTCCGAGAAGTTCGAGATCACCGGCACCAAGCCTGCGGTCGACACGATCCGTGGCGACGCGCTGACCCTCAGCTTCCTGATGCCCGCCTGCGACCTGACCTACACGGTCGACTACGAGAAGTGCGACTTCTCCATCACCACCGTGTTTGACGCCGAGCGCGGCACCGTCACGACCGCCCCGGCAAACATCGCGCAGCTCAACGACATCGTGACCGTCACGGTCGAGCCGAAGCCCGGCTACCGTCTGGCCTCCCTCACCGCGACCTACGCCGGCGGCGAGAAGTCCCTCGTCCTGACCGAGATCGCCGAGAACCGCTACACCTTCACCATGCCCGCGGCGGCCGTCACCGTCACGGCGCTGTTCGAGGAGGTCAACTACACCGTGACCCTCACGGTTGACGGCGAGGCGACCACTGCGCTCAACGGCTTTGACACCGTGAACATCGGCGTCGATTATCTTGACACCGTGACGGTCTCCGTCACCCCGGCTGCCGGCTGGGAGCTGACTGCGATCACGGTTGACGGCGGCAAGATCACCGTCAACGAGGAGATCAAGCAGAGCGGCGGCGACTACACCTTCACCATGCCCGAGCACGACGTCGCGGTTGAGGTCAAGATCACCAAGACCGGCTACGGCCTGAAGGCCTATGCGATCAACAGCTTCGAGAGCGGCCACGGCAAGGTCACCCTCAGCCCCGAGCGCGTGGCTTATGTCGGCGATCTGGTCACCATCACGGCTGACCCGGACGACGGCTACCGCGTCGGACGCGTGATCGTTCTGGATGTCAACGGCAAGACCGTCCCGGTCAACTATGTGAAGAACGATTATGACTACATCGAGACGTGGAGCTTCACCATGCCGGCCTCCAACGTTGCAATCACGGTCAAGTTCGAGGTGCAGGGCTCGTCGTACTACGATGACGTCCGCACGGACGCGTGGTACTACAACGCCGTCACCTTCGTCACCGACCGCGGTTACTTCAACGGCGTCAGCGAGATGCTCTTCGCGCCGTATATCGACATGAACCGCGCCATGTTCGTCACCGTGCTCGGCCGCATGGCCAACGTCGACACGAGCAAGTACATGGGTCTGGCCTTCAGCGACCTTGAGGCCGGCATGTACTACGTGCCTTACGTCAAGTGGGCCAACGAGAACGGCATCGTCCTCGGCCGCAGCGACACGATCTTTGATCCGGAGGCCTCCATCACCCGCGAGGAAATGGCCGCGATCATGTATCGCTACTGCGCGTACATCGGCATGGACATGACGCCGAAGAACACGATGTTTATGGATCGCTACACCGACCGCAATGAGATCAGCGATTGGGCTGTGACCTATGTGGAATGGGCAGTCGGCTGCGGCCTGATGCGCGGCATGACCGACCACACCATCGACCCGCTGGAGCACGCCTCGCGCGCGCAGGTCGCGCAGGTCATCATGAACTTCTGCGACAAGGTGCTCTACCGCTGAGCCGCCTGTCATAAAAAGGGGAGCCGTCCTTGCGGGCGGCTCCCCCAGACTGTCAAAAAAGTCCGGAACCGTCAAAATCAGTCAACAAATAATAAATGTTTTATGAAGTCGGAACGACTGCGAATCACAAGCGAATTTTGAACATTTCATAGTGAAAAATAGCTTGCTTCGCAAGGATTTTGACTTACATCACAACTCACGGCCTACCGTACCATCGTACGCCGACGGTCGTGAGTTGCTTGTCTTCCGAACATTTTTGCAGTCTGCCAGCGTGTCAAAAAAGGTTTTTTGACACGCTGAGGGAGCCGTCCTTGCGGGCGGCTCCCCAATTTTTTGGGCTCTCTGTCAATAGTTGGGGTAGAGACAAAAACGCAAATAATTAGGTCGTGTC
>ENA-UOIY01000526-UOIY01000526.1-human-gut-metagenome-genome-assembly--contig:-P114-NODE-526-length-61664-cov-9.933338_pt1 | contig 61664 bp, 58 predicted proteins | sample MGYA00242335_ERZ723882 | MGnify/ENA metagenome assembly ERZ723882 | reverse complement strand
CCGCAGGTTAGTACATATATCTCAGGTTAGTGGCGTTTTTTTGAAGAGTCAATGTCAGTGCAGTTGTAATGATGTACTCACGAAAATATTAACTCCTTGTCGGCACGGAAAGTGTTTTCGGCGGTGTCTGCGAAAATTTATTTATACAGCACATATTATAATATGTGACATAGAAAAAACGAGCCTCCTGTGTGGGAGGCTCGCAAAGAAATTACTTATTCTTTTTCTTCTTGCTGAGTACGGCTGTTATAATGCCTACGGCGATAACAACTGCAAGTGCAACACCGCAAACAATATATATTGTAGGGTCAAACTGAACGCCTGTGTTTGTGTTGCCGCTGCTTGCTCCGACTACTGTGCTTGCGCCGATTTCTTCGGCAAAGCAGGTAATACCCAGTAATATCGACATTGCTGCGGCTGTAACCGCAGAGGTTAATTTCTTCATAATAAGTATCATTCCTTTCTTCTTTTTGTAAAGACTACTATACTACATTTCTTCCGAAAAAGCAAGCGGAAAATTATACAAATTTTTTCAGCCTGCGGCAAGGATTATTCTGTCACAGCCTTCGGTGCTTTAGTTGCCTTTGCGCCGTTTATGATACCCTTGATTATTTCGGGCTGTGTAACCTTGCAGTTTTTACGGTCGAATAATCCGAAGCCGTTATTGCCGTTATAGCCGTTATCCCAGTAAACCGTTACGATATTTCTCTTGTGAGCGGCATAATTCACATACTCTGCGAAATAAGCACGGTAAGCTGTGCTACGGCTATCCTTATAGGTCTTATCTATAGCGCCGTACTCGCCGATTATCACGCCGTAGCCCTTACTGATGAAGGCATCATATAGCTGATCAAACTTAGCGTCTGTGTGCTTTTCACCTCTGTTGCGGATAGCCTGACCTTTTATGCTGTCGCCCCATCTGAATATGCCCGGTGCTTCTTCACCGCCGCAGAATTTCCACGGGTCATAATAATGAACAGAAATCATTAATCTGCCGGTGCTGTCATTCGGGATCTTGAAGCCGTAATCACCGGCAGTGTAATTAATGTCAGTGTTCCAGCCGGGAACAAGCAGATAACGGTTGTTGTTCTTGCCGCCTGCTTTTCTTACCGTATCAACGAAAATCTGGTTGTATGCGTTGATGTTGTTGTAGTATTCGGGATTGGGGTTGTTGTATGTTCCATCAAATTCTTCGTTCATTGACTCGAATACGAGGTGATCGTCATAGTTCTTGAAGCGTTTTGCTATCTGCTCCCATACCTTTTTGTACTTTGCTTTTATAGTCTTCTGCTCGGAAGCGGGTTCGCCGCAGAGAAGCCAGCCGCCTTTTATGCTGTAGTAGCCGTCGCCGTGAACGTTGATTATAGCATAAAGTCCGTTATCAATGCACATATCGACTACTTCCTGTACTCTGTCGAGCCACTTTGAGTCGATAGTGTAGTTGGGGCCTGCGCCTATCTTCGAAAGATATGATACGGGGATACGGATAGACTTGAAGCCCTGTGCCTTTACCTGCTTGATGAGCTTTTCGGTAATTGTGGGGTTGCCCCACGCTGTTTCGCTCGGTGTTCCGCCCGAGTTTGCCTCAAGCTGATTGCCGAGATTCCAGCCGGGCATTAAGTTCTGTGAGAACTTGACAGAGTCGCCTTTTGTTGCGGCAGGTGCAGGCTCGGTCTTCTTTGTTGTGGTTGTTGCCGGTTTTGCGGTGGTGGTTTCCGGCTTCTTTGTTGTGGTCGTTGTGGTTGCAACTGTTTCCGGCTTCGTTGTTGTCGTTGTAGTTGTGGTTGTGGTTGTGGTTGTGGCCACGGTCGTTGTTTCTGCCTTTGTTGTGGTAGTTGCCACTGTTGTTTCGGCTTTCGTTGTTGTAGTAGCTGTTGTTGTAGCAGCTGTTGTCGTTGAAGCCGAGCTGTTTTCAGATGATGTTGCGGCATTTCCCGAGCAGGCGGAAATTCCCGTTATCACCATTATGCCGCTTAAAATTGCGGCGAGCATTCTTTTCTTCATAGGTACCTTTCTTTCCCTGACTGCCCGTTTTTTTGAGATGCGGACAGCCGTTTATTATTGTGTCAATCATATTGTAATGGTTTTCACGGAAAAAGTCAATAGCAAAACAGGCTTATCCGCAAATTTTGTTAAAACGATTACACGGCGTTTGCAAAATGCAAAAAACCGCCTGTAAAACCGTTAAGTCTTACAGGCGGTATACTATTATAATATATAGGGAGAAATTTTTACTCGGCTACGTTAGTCGTATCTCCGGGAACAGCATCGGGCGGTGCTACCGGCTCGGTTGTGCTGTAGTCGGGGTAATAATCGTACTCGCTGCTTGTATCTATCGCAGGAAAATCATCTTTTGAGAAGGAATCTTCCGTTTCAACAAGGTAAACGCCGTCAAGCACTGTCAGCTTTTTCAGGAAGTTGCCGGGGCAATATACCTTTACTGCTGTAATATCCTTAGCGTTCTCCTCGAACAATGCGGCGATAGCCTCGCTACCCTTTACCTTTGTATTGTCGGAAAGATAAACCTCTGTAACACGGATGTTGCCCTTGCTGTCTGCCTTAGCTAAAATGCTCTGCATTTCTTCGGGCGTTACTGTATTTCTGAAAGTAACGTAAAGGAAAACATCTTCCGTGTTTTCATCCGCCTTGCTGTATGCCTCCATAGCCATTCTGAAACGGTCTTCCGCACTTATCGAGGTTGTCGGTGAAACAACAACAGGACTGCCGGAATTCAGCAGGGCGACGCTTGAAAATGTGATAGCTACAGCGGCTGCGGCTCCTGCCACAGAAAGCCAAACCGTTTTCAGCCTGCTCTTTTTAGCCTGTACAGACTTACCCATAGCGGCTTTTCTTATCTTATCGTAATCAAACGAATACTCGCTCATCAGTTCTTTGTAAAACTCGTTTGTATTCATCTGAAAGCCCCCTTCCGTAAGTCGTTATAATTTGAATTTTTTCTTTTGTTTTTCTATTGTGCGATAGAGCTTGTTTTTAACGGTAGACAGCTTGACATCAAGCGCCTTCGCTACATCCTCCAGCTTCATATCACACGCAAAATGAAGATAGAATATCTGACCTGTCAGTTCATCGGTCTTCATTATGTCATCGAAAATCTGTTTCGCAACGATCTTGTTGCTGATAACGTCCTCAAGCCGTTGCTGAGGCTTGGACATCTCCCGTTCGATAGCGACCATTTCTTCTTCGGTATAGTCGGAAAAGGAGGAAACCTTATCATCCTTCTTCCTGTCCGAAAAATAGGTGCGGCATTCAAACTTCGCTATATTTATAAGGAAAGCCTCGGGGCTTTCGATGTCCTCATATCCTTTTTCGCTTATGCGCTTGAAGAAACGTGTATAGACGTTCTGAATAATATCTTCCGCATCTTCCATATTTCCGCATTTACTGACTACAAAACGGGAAACGGACCTACAGGTTTCGTTGTAGACACGGTTGAAATATTCTTCGTTATTCTCGTGACCTCCGTGAATCTCTGCGCCCATCGGCTCACCTCACTTTGTCACCTACTTTGTAGTAGGCTGAATTTCAGAAAAAGTTTCACTCGAAATGAAAATTCTGTGTATCGGATAAGTAAAAAAATACGAATGTTTTTTGTGCAGTATAACCATATATTGATTTTTGACTGCCGGGAGGCAGAATATATGGCACGAAGTGCGTGCTGTCTGCATATTTGCTCTATTATATTGTACATTAAACGGGGCGATTAGTCAAGGGAAACATACTAAACGGAGCGGAATAATGGAAATGCGGCGTTTGCAATATATACAAACGAAACAGCTTAAATCGCAGTATTTAATGCAGCTTCTGCTTTGCAAACGGCGAATGTATAATCAATTGTATTTCGGGAGGGGCAAGCCCGCTCCCCTACGAAAAGCGAGAGGGATAGTGCGGTTGTGGGAGGGTTGGTGCGGGGTGAGGAGATGGTGCAACGATTCCTCTAACCTGTTTTTGATAATTGCAGTGATATTTCGGGAGGGGCAAGCCCGCTCCCCTACGAAAAGCGAGAGGGATAGTGCGGTTGTGGGAGGGTTGGTGCGGGGTGGGGAGATGGTACAACGATTCCTCAATAGTTGACAGTGCTTTGCACTGAAACAGAAGCTCACCTTTGGGCAGACAGATTTGTCGTCAGATTGCATAAATTGAGTGCAGGCGGGCTTGCGCCTGTCAAACGAAATTTGTACAGGATGACGGAAAATATGCAAGCTTAGCGTGCGGCAAAGGCGATAGCCGTTAATTGTGCGGTATTGCCTTGAGTTTTTTGTTATACAAATTGTTGTATTTTCAGATTTAACGCTGTAAACGTACAAAATCGCATTAATCTTTATATTGTTTCACCAAAACAAAAAAGTTTTTTTGTGCAAAATGCCAATTGCAAATCTAATTGCGATATAGTATGATTAAAAATAGCTTAAAAGCTAGAAAAATATTTTATGGAGGACAAAAAAATGAAGTTTACAAGAACTTTAGCAAGTGTTGCAGCTGCAGCTTTAGCTGTATCTTCACTTGCAATCGGCGCTTCTGCAGCTGTTTTTAAGGCAACTGTTGAAGAAAACGGTGCTCCCGCATCTAACAAGTGGGAACTCAAGTACGATGAGTCTGTTTACGAATGGGCTCCCAATGTAACTAAGGTAGTTGCTACAATTACAAACGAAGCTTACGTTAACGGTGCTTTAGGCGGTAACGTAATCAATGCTGACGGTACATCCGGTTGGGCAGCTTCTGCTCAGTGCGAATCTGCTGCAGCAGGCACAAGCGAATGGGTATGGGACGGCTTAAACGGTCTCGCATCAGGTATGGTTACTAACGAAGAAACAGGCGAAACATCAGAGTCCGGTTACTTCAGGGTTGAGATCTGGTGGATGAACGCAGTTGAAAACGAAGACAAGTCAACTGCTCCTGCTACAACATTTATCGACAAGGTTGAATTCTTCGATAAGGACGGCAAGTCTCTTGCTGCTTACACAACTCCCACTGACCCCACTGCTGAAGTTACAACTTCACGCGCAGGTAAGTTAAACGTTGGTCTCGAAGCTCAGTTCGATTCAACAGTTGGTACAATCGGCGAATGGCCTTCACTTCCTAAGACAACTTTCAGAGATACAGGTAAGGACATGACTATTACTTACGATTTCTGGCAGTATGGTCCTGTTAAGTTTGGCGGCAACTACGTTGCTATTCAGACAGATCTCCCTTGGGAAGATTATGACAACAACACTAACTTATACAATGCTGACAACGTAAAGGTTTCTTCTATCAAGCTTGATGGCAAGGAATACGGCGATCTTACAAAGCTCGCAGTTAACAACGAAGGCGGCGGACTCAGAATCACTCTTATGAACGAGTGGAACGACAACTTCAAGAACGGCAACGCTCCTTTATCAGGCGTTGAGCTTCCCTCTTTCACAAAGTTCGAAATAACATTCTCAGTTGGCGAACCCAACGGAGCTGAAAATCCTTCAGATCCTGTTAAGCCCGGCGAAACAGAAGATCCTGTTAAGCCCGGCGAAACAGAAGATCCTGCTGAGCCCGGTGCATCTTCAGGTACTGTAAACCCCGGCGAATGCTCAGGCGAGCCCGTTAACCCTCCTACAGGTGCTGCAGTAGCAGTTATCCCTGCAGTTCTCGCAGCAGCAGCAGTTGCTACAACAGGTATCGTTCTTAAGAAGAGAAGCAAGTAATCGCTTTTAAGTGATTAAACGCTTTAATTAAAGAGCATACAACCCCTCCGCTTATGGCGGAGGGGTTTTTGTTTTATTCTGCATTATCTGATTTGAATTTCGGGTATATAACTGAAGCCACAGCTTTTGCTGTGGCTTTCATATTGTCGCTAAACTCAAGCACCGCAACGGTGAAATGAGAGCGGCGGTTATTTTGAAAAGGACTAACCGAAACTTTTGGTTTTTCTTTTTAACGCTTATTCCCGACCGTTTTGCTAACCTCAATAACGCACCAGCCTTTAAAAAGGTCGGAATTTGAAGCGGCTCACAGCCGTTCGTTGTGGAAGGGTCTGCGTTTGTTTTCAAGAACGACCTTGACGATTGCAGAGTATATATCCTTTCGGGCGTAGCTGCAATAGCCGTCTACTACCGAACGCTCCTCGTCCTGCGTTACCGTTACTATTTTTACGGGAACAAGGTCAAGTACCTTTTCGGATATTATCCGCTTGCATTTTTCGCAGTGGCAGGTGTTGAAGCGTCTTAACGCATCGTCAAGTATCTCGTCAATGATTATGCGGTTTATGTCTATCGTTATCTGTCCTGTGTGACGTGTTACGCTTTTAACCGTCTGCTGTGGCTCATCGTCCTTCGGGATATGGAGCATCGGGTTATGCTTTGTGTGAGATTTAGGAGCGGATGTGCCTCGCTTTGACTGCGTATAGTTACGCAGTTTGTCCTCTACGGTGCTTTCGGCAAGCGATTTCTTCTCTCTTTCCTGCTCGGCAGGCGGTAAGAACGGATTGACACCTGAGGGTTTTGCGTTTATAAGATTCATTACCTGTCTTGTCTTGCTTGATTTGTATTCTTCTGCCACAGGAGGCGCTCCTTTCGTGAGTTACTGTTTCTTTGACGGTCTGCGGACGGGACGTTTGCTGTCCTTTCTCTGCGATTTTTTCATCGGCACACCGGTCACTTCGTTGATAAGACTGCGGTATTCTGCGGTCGCCTTGGAGCGTGGGGCATATTCCATTATCGAAATGCCGTGTGCAGGGGCTTCCGCAAGAGAAACGTTTGTGCTTATCCTTGAGCTGAGTATCTTTGTGCCAAGCTGTTCGGCTATCATTCCGGCAAGCTCCTCAACTTCTTTTGTAAGCACAAGTCGGGGATTGTATTTATTAAGCAATATGCCTGTAATCTCCAGATCCTTGTTGTAATATTTCTTTACGGCGAAAATCGTTTCTTTAAGCTGTGCTATTCCCTGCAGGCTGAGTATCTCGGCTATCATCGGAATAATCAGCTTGTCCGCCGCTGTATATGCGTTTATCGTGAGGATTGAAAGCGCAGGAGGGGTGTCTATCATTATGTAATCATAATCGTCCATAACGTCCGACAGTGCCTCTCTGAGAAGGTACTCTCTGCCAACACCGGTAAGCTCAAGCTCACAGCCCGACAGCAGTATGTTTGCGGGGATAACATCGCAGTTATCCGTGCATTGTATTGCCTCTTTTACGGTGCAGTTTCCCTTGAATACATCGTACATAGTATAGCTTTCTTCTGCGTCAGCGCCAAGGCTGAAGCTGAGATTTCCCTGCGGATCGAGGTCTATTGCAAGAACGCTCTTACCGCTTTCGGTTAGTCCTCCGCAGAATGCGGCGCAGGTCGTGGTTTTGCCGACACCGCCCTTCTGATTTGTTATCGCTATAACAACTGCCATACAGTGTATCCTCTCTTTGCCTTATCGGATTAAATTTTAGTTTTTCAAATTATTTACAGATAAAAGCAATCATACCCGCTGAAAAAGCGGGTATGAATATTTCTGATTACTTTAATTACAATGTGTGCTGAAGATCTTCCATCTCTGAATCTTCGGGCTGATAGATGTGGTAGTTTGCCTTACCGTTCTTCTTTACGAAGTACATAGCCTCATCAGCGGCGGCAACTACCTTGTTGCTGTCATCGCCGTGTTCGGGGAAGAATGCAATACCGATACTTGCCTTTACGTTTATCGAAACGTTAGCAAGCTCTGAATGATAGCCTTCATAAAGCTCATCTATAAGGTCAAGCGACAGGCTCTCTATCTCCTCAATCTGCTTAGGATCGGTGATACAAAGAACAAACTCGTCACCGCCGAAACGTCCTGCGAATCCGCTTCCCTTTACACGCTGTTTGATACAGCCGGCAACATACTTGATAACCTCGTCACCTACGGAATGTCCGAAACGGTCGTTTATGAACTTGAAGTCGTCAACGTCTATAAAGAGTACCGCAACCTTTGAGTGTGCGCTACGCTCAATCTCACTCTTAAGCTCACGCTCAAATGTGCTTCTGTTATAAAGCTGTGATAAGAAGTCATAGCTTGCACGCTCGGAAAGCTGAAGCTCAAGCTTCTTTTCGCTGTCTATGTCGGTTACGACACCGATAACACGGAGCGGTTCACCAAGACGGTCGGTAACGCAGAGCGCACGGATAGAGAACCATAACAGGCTTCCGTTTTTTGTGGTCATCTGATACTCGCCGCTGTGACCTGTTCTGTTCTTGAGCAGTGTGCTTATATCACGCTTATAGACTTCGGCATAATCCTCCGACATTATCTTATCAAGGAACTTACCGTTTGCAAGCTGTGCTTCTGACGGGTCTATGTCGAACTTCTCCTTGAAGTTATCCGAAACGTACATTGTTTCCTTATGGAAATCCCACTCGAACAGCATATTGTCCGAAATGTCCGAAATCGTTCTGTGAAGCTCCTCAGACATACTTACGTCATCGAGCATATTGTTGAACAGCTCGGAAATATCCTTGAACTCATTGTGTGTCTTTATATCAAGACGCTTGTCACGGTCGCCCTCCTGTATCTCACGGGCAACCTTTACCATCTCGTTCATCGGGTTTACGATAGACTTTGTGATAAGAATACCGAGAAGTGCGCATATAACGGCAAGAACCACCATAGTACCGAGCGATATTGCGAGCGGAACTGTAATCTGCGACATTGCCATATTTGCAGGGTAAACACTTACCCACTTCCAGTTTGACGTGGACGCACCTGTGAAATAATTGTAGCAGCCAAGCTTGCCGCCTGCGTTATAGTCAACGTTATTTTCAGCCGATGTGGGCTTAGTTGTGGACTTCATAACATCTATTATTCCGCTGTCGGAAATATCATCTATCTTCTGTACGGCGGTACCCTCGTAATTCAGCACGCATCCTGTGCCGTCGGTTACGGAAAGATAGCCCTTGCCGTCGCCGTATGACGACTTAGACAGTATTTCGCTTATCTTTGAAAGGTCGATAATCTCTATGGCGAATCCGTCGATATTGTTAAGGCCGTCAGCATCTATGCTCTTTGCAACGTAGAACACGCTTGTTTCGTAGTCCTCGTTGTTCATATAGATCTTTGAAATCTTTGTCGAGCCTTCGGAATAGCCCTCAAGCTCCTCGAAGCCGAAGAAGCTCTCCTTCATGCCCTGTATATCCTCATATTCGTAAACGATATTGCCGGAGGAGTCGGTTATCACAAGGTTCTTGAAGCCGCTGTTTCTGTCGGCGATATTCTCGGCAATGAGTGAAAGCGTTGCCTTTGCGTCATCACCCTGACCGCTCTGTGCAAGCGTTCCTGCAGGCCTGCTTAATGAAAGATAAGCAACATCGGATATACACTCGTTTATGTACTGATTGATTATCTCCTGCTGAGCCGCACCTGCCGCTCTTGCAAACTGGCTTACCGAATTTGCAGCAAAGCCCGTCATACTGAAATATCCCACTATGCCGACTATCAGCATCGGTATTACGGCGAAAGCCGTAGTGAGTATGCGTAAAGTCGTTTTGATCTTTAATGACTGCATTTTATAAAACCTCCGAAACCCTTAAATTCAATATCAATCAACCGTTTCATAATTTTATGTTAATTTAAAATCTGTCAAATCATATCACGTTTTTCACGTTCCTTCTGCAGCATTTCAAACTGCAGCTTGTAGATATATCTTGAAATAGTTTCTTCCTGCGAATGAGAAACACCGATAAAGCGGCAACCGTAGCCTGTACCGGTTTCCTGCGAATCTATCGCCTGTTCTCTCAGCACCTCCGCATTAAGCTCAAGGCGTGAGCCGGACAGATTGATTATCATCAGCAATTTGTCGCCCTTGGCGAAATGCCTGCGTGCGTCTGTGCAGATGAAAAATACTCCGCCGACATTTATATCCTTGATGTATATTTCGGCAGGCGGATCAAGCGGAACGGGCTTGTCATCGCCCTCCTGCATTCTTAGTGTTATAAACGCTCTTTCATTCGTTTTTATCTTGAAATATCTTCTGCGCTCTTCAAGAAGCTCCGCCTTATCGGGTCTTAATATCACATTAAGCTGGCGGTCGGTCGATACGGATACGTTCGTCTTGTATCTGTAGCGGTCGCCATCACGCATACGGGCAATGACGTAAACATACTGAGATGTGTCGATCTCGGGCATTCTCCGTCCCTTTATCATCAGCATATTGTCGATAATATTATCGTTAAGGTCGTACATTATCGGAAAATCGAAGTTGCTCTCGGTGTACATCAGCCGCTCACCGTCAAGCGAGGTTATCTCAAAAGAAGTAAAGTCTTCTTTCTTATAGCTCAAAAAGCACAACTCCCCTTTCCTTAAGACACGGGGAAAAGGCATTACAGCCGCACCCAACACGCCTATATTATCATTTATCATTAAGTATACAATAAATTGAACAATAAATCAAGCAGAATCGGCAGTTTTTTAGTCGGTTTTTAAAAATTCTGCGAATTGTTTAAAAAGTACAGCTTGTTTTTATACAAATTAATTAAGAAAAGTTCGTTGACTTTTGTAAGGCGGCTATAATATAATTAGTATAAGCAGAAGTTTGTCGTAAGGGAGGTGCGGTAGCGGAATGTTGTTCCGCAGGGTCTATGCAGAATTTTTTTCACGCCGACACATCGAAAGCACGCACTGTCTGCCAGAAAGCAAGCGTTGCTGTCGGAGCTGTGCTTGCGCTCCCGGCGCTTCTGAGCCTTATGTCGCTGATAATACAGACAAGAAATTGGCGGACGGAGGGGTTTCTCGCCGCAGGACTTGCTGTTCCTGCGATATGCGTTGCCGTGTGGCTTGCGTTCACCTTCCTTTTGTTCTTTATATGCGAAACACGGTCAAGACGTATAAAACGATGCACCTACTTCGAGATACAGAAATCCGCCGCAATTCTCAGCAGGTACGGCGGAAAAATATCGGCGGACACGGGCGGGATACAACGCAGGCTGTATATAATACCGTATGATGAGATGAAGCTGTCTGTGAAAAAAGGCAGGCTTGTCTTTACGGGGAAAATCAGATGCTACGAGGGCGATTCTGACCGTCTTGGATACCACATAAGGCAGGGCAAGCCTGAATTTGACAGCTGGTGGCTTAATGAAAACGGCTTCAGGGAAATATCCTCGCTGACGCTTCCGCAGTGCTTCCCGAAGCAGAAAACGATTTTCAGGCACTGCTCGCTCGCTCAGAAGCGGTATCTGCTAAGGTGCGAGAAAAAGAAAGCCGCCGAAACAAAGCCCGTTTCAAGACCGAAAACAAGAATGGTCTACAGGCAGGCAAGGAAAAGAACGTTTACCGAGCTTCCCACATTCGACAGGAAGTGGTAGCATATACGATTGTGCAGTCTGACTAAAAAATACAGCCGTTGCATATTGTCAGTCACCGCTTTTAGAGAATCGTACAAAAATCAACAGATTTTTCCTACCAGCCTTGCAAAACGGTAAAAAATGTTGTATAATATACAATTGAGTTGTTAGAACTGTAACTCGAAATTTGTTAAAATCGCACCAAAAGCCATGTAATGTTAACATAACTTAAGGTGGTTTTCTACATATTGTAACTTTGTTACACCGAAATACAAAATACGGAAATCGTTCATCGTATTAACTGTTTATGACACGGGGAACATTTCCTGAGAAGGACCGGCTTGAAAAGGAGGATATATGGCACTTTTCAACACAAACGCTTTTCGCATTACCGAACAGGGTCTGTCTGTTCTGTGGCAGAAGCAACAGATAATCGCACAGAATATAGCAAACCAGGATACGCCCGGATATAACTGCAAGTATCTTGATTTTTACGCTGTACTCAAGGACAGGATGGAAAGCACGAGCGTTGTCGGAGGTAAGGCGAAGGAAGGCTCAAAGCAGGTCGAGCTTGCTACCAGAGTGTACGAGGACACTGCGACCAACACTCAGCCGGACGGCAACAACGTAGACGTTGATTCGCAGTCAAACGAGCTTGCGAAGGTACAGCTTCACTATCAGGCTCTCAAGAACCAGATGAACGGAGAGTTCACAAGACTGCGTTCGACAATGAAAACGTAATTTTAGGCAATACCGCACAATTAACGGCTATCGCCTTAAAGCAGACGCTTTAAAATAATGGATTATATACAGTGAAACGGATTTCAACGCTTTTTTGACATACAGAAAGGAGTTTTTTGCATGGCATTTTTAAGCTCGCTTAATATAGCCGCATCGGGCATGGCAGCGGAAAGACTGCGCCTTGATGTAATTTCGCAGAACGTTGCGAACGCAAAAACCACCAGAACGGAGGACGGTACGCCGTACAGAAGGCAGGTCGTACTGTTCAGTGAAAACAAGGGTTTCAACTCTGTGCTTGAGGAAACTATAGCAAAGAGGAAAGAAAAAATAGCAGGGGGAGTGCCTGCGAATACTGTTTCTGCGACTAAAAACAAGGGTGTTCTTGTTACCGAGATAGTCGAGGACGAAACACCGCTCACACCGGTCTATGACCCTACACATCCCGACGCAGACGAGAACGGCTATTACTATCTGCCGAACGTTGACGTAGCGGAGGAACAGATGGACGCTATGGCGGCTACACGTTCGTATGAAGCCAACCTTGCTGTGCTGAACGCTGTGAAATCAATGGCGCAGACAGCACTCAGCATAGGAAACAACTAACGATACCCGAAAGGAACTGATATAAATGTTTATAGTACCGCTTACAAGCAGTATCACCCCTATGGAAACGATAAGTCAGAAAAAGCAGACCGAAAGCACAGATGACGGCGAAGCAACGTTCTTTGATGTTTTTGAGTCGCTTGTAAAGAACGTCAAGGAAACCGACGCACAGGTACAGAAGGATTCTGTCGATCTTATGCTCGGCGATGTGGACGATCTTGCGCAGATACAGGTAAATCTCGAAAAGGCGGCTACCGCTGTGGATCTGCTTGTTACTGTCAAGAACAAGGCTGTTGACGCATACAACGAGATAATGCGTATGACCGTCTGATCAATACTGATCTACACTTCAAGGGAAGGATACATATATAGATGAAGGATAAGCTCTCCGCTTTCTGGAGCGGATTCAAAGATAAATGGAGCTCGCTTGCGAAAAATCTGCGGATATTCATAATAACTGCGGTATCGGTAGTAATAGTTGCCGCAATCGTGCTTGCGATAGTGCTTAATCAGAAGGGATATACGGCTATTTATACCGGACTTGACAGCGAGGAAAGCTCGCAGGTCGTTTCGGCAATAAACGAACTTGGAATAACGGACGTAAAAATGGGTACGGACGGCAGTATCTCTGTACCGAGCGACCAGGCGGACAATGTCAGAATGCAGCTTAGTATACAGGGATACCCCAAGTCAACGTTCAACTTTGACGTATGGAACAGCGGCATAGGTATATGGTCGACCGACACCGAAAAGAAGGTACTTCAGATACAGCAGTTACAGACGCATCTTATGAAAGCCATCAACACCATAAGTGCGGTCAAGAACTCTTATGTTATAATCACTATGCCGGAGAACAGCAATTATGTTATCTCCACGGACAGCGAAGAACCGAGAGTCAGCGTAAAGCTTGATCTGAAGAACGGCGCACAGCTTACGAGCGATCAGGTTGAAGGTATCTATGCACTGGTGCTGAACTCTTTGCCGGGTCTTGAGCGTGAAAACATATCAATACTCGACTCGGACGGCAAGCTGCTCAGCGGCGAGAACACGACCGTTGAGGAGGACGTGCTGTACCAGTCAAGGCTGAACTTCCAGGAGCAGATGCAGAGCCTGCTGAAAAGTCAGCTCAACGACACGCTGAAAAAGCTGTACAAGGACTACACGATAAACGTAAACGTAAAGCTCAATTACGATAACTCAAAGTCGGAATATACCATCTACACTCCGTCTGTAGCAGAGGACGGTACATCTGGCGGTATGATAGAAAGCTCAACAAAGAACGAGGGCTGGGGCGGTATAGGCTCGCTGTCGGGCGTTGTAGGCACAACAAGCAACAGCGACATTTCACCGAACTATCCGACTATCAAGGGCGACGGCGATAACCAATATTACTATCAGAACAGCATTACCGTAAAGCGTCTTGTAAACACCGAGATAAGACAGCTTGAAAAGAACGGCTATTCGGTAGATAAAATAACGGCGGCTGTAACTGTAGATCAGATAAATATGCTTGAAGCGGACAAGGAACAGCTCCGTGAAGTAATTGCGTTTGCTATCGGCGCAGACGTTGCAAATGTTACGGTTGCAAACTACCCGTTTGTTATAAACGGCAACAACGGCACTAACGGCAACGGCAATACGATAAACAGAGGCGGAAGCGTTGACTGGACGGTTTATATCATACTCCTGCTCGGACTTCTTGTGCTTGCACTGCTTATCGTAGCTATACTTACAAGCAACGCAAAGAAGAAGAAACGTGCAAAAGCAAGAGCCAAGGCGGCGGCCGCACAGGCAGCGGCGGCACAGGCGGCGCAGGAATCAGCCGCTCTCAGCTTTGAGCCTCAGCCTCAGCCGGACGAAGAATTCAACATACAGCACCTTGACGACTATGACGACGAGTCAAAGAGTGCGGTTCTCAAGAAGGAAATCAAGGATTTCTCACGCACAAATCCCGATGTCGTTGCCCAGCTCATACGTTCTATGATGAAAAACGGCGAATGATATTGACAGCATAAAGGAAGGATATATATGGAGGCACTCACCAGCGCACAAAAGGCGGCGATAATCATAAGCTCTATCGGTACAGAAAATGCGTCCGAGGTATTCAAGCACTTCTCCGACGAGGAGGTAGAGCAGATCACGCTTGAAATAGCAAGAATGAACTACTACCCTATGGAAGTGGTGGACAGCGTTCTTAACGAGTTCTATGAGCTTTGCCTTACCCAGAAGGTAATATCCGAGGGTGGTGTGGAGTATGCCCGTGACATACTTGAAAAGGCATTCGGTCCGCAGACGGCACAGGCGCTGTTTGAAAAGATAACAAAGCAGTTCCAGACAAAAGCGTTTGCGTTTGTCCGCAAGGCAGACTATAAAAACCTGCTTGCAATGGTACAAAACGAGCATCCGCAGACAATCGCACTGATACTTTCTTACGCAAGGAGCGATCAGGCATCGGCGATTTTAAGCGAACTGCCCAAGAAAACAAGGATAGATGTAGTCGAGCGTATGGCTAAGATGGACAGGGCATCGCCCGATGTCGTAAAATCTATAGAGCGCACGCTTGAAAAGAAGTTTGACAATCTTGTTACCGCCGACACCACAGAGGTCGGAGGTATAGACTATGTTGCGGAGGTCATGAACAACGTAGACCGTGCAACAGAAAAATACATATTCGACGAACTGACGCTGAGAGATCCGAAGCTGGCAGACGATATACGCTCAAAGATGTTCGTATTCGAGGATATAGTAACTCTCGACAATATGGCTATACAGGCGTTTATACCGGAGGTCGATTCAAAGGATCTTGCGGTTGCTATCAAGGGCTCTACTCCCGAGGTTGCAGAGTGCATCTATGCAAATATGTCTACCCGTATGCGTGAAAGTGTACAGACAGACGTTGAGTATCTTCACAATGTCCGTATGCGTGATGTTGAGGAGGCTCAGCAGAGAATCGTATCCATCATACGCAGACTTGAGGACGAGGGTACTCTCGTTATCTCAAAGGGCGGCAAGGAAGACGAAATCATCGCATAATACGAAAGCGAGGAATATATTTTGGCAGGGGTATTCAAGGCGGGTCGGGGCGGTTATTATCCCGTACAGCCTACAACAGATACAGTTGTTATCGACAACTCAATAAAAGTAAAGCCTGTCGCACCGCAAGCTCCCTTGCAGGAAACAGTGACGGCCGGCACCGCAGAAAATACGGCGGTCACCGATGAAGCATCGGCAAAGCACAGGCAGGAACTTGAGCAGGAAAAAGAGAAGATAACAAGCTATTATCGTGAGCAGGGTGAAAAGGCACTTGCCGATGCTCGTGAAAAAGCACAGAAAATACTCAGCGAAACCGAACAGCAGGCGCAGGATTATGCCGCACAAGCAAAGGCACAGGCTGAGGCAATCTTTGAAAAAAGCAGGTCGGACGGCTTTGCGAAGGGTCACGAGGACGGATATGCCGCAGGGCTTGGCAAATGCCGTGATATGCTCTCGGAGATTAAAAGGCTCAGTGAGCAGATGGTAAGCGACAAGGCGGAGCTTTTTGACAGCTACGAGGTTGAGATATTCGACACGGTAATGGAAATTGTAAACCGCATAACGCTGAATTCTCTCGGTCAGAAAGACAAGGCGGTCGTCAAGAAAACGATAAAGGAAGCGGGAAAGAGCTTCCGTGGCAGTGAATATGTAAAGCTGACCTTATCAAAGACCGATGTCAGCGAGGAGATGGCGGCGGATACCGACTATTTCAAGAAACTGTTCACAAATGTAAAGAACGTGGAGGTCGAGGTGCTTAAGGACGCACCGAGCGGTACTGTTATAATTGACAACGGCAGTGAAATTACCGATGCCGGAATACAGACACAGCTCAAGATGATAGAGGAGCTGGGCAGAGGAAAGTACCGCAGAGCGCCGTCAAGAAAAAAAGCCGGGAAGCAGGAGGAACCTGCGGCACAGGCAGAAACCGACAATGACGGCGGCGAAGAACAAAGCGAATAACTCCCTTATTTGAAAGGACTTTAACATGGATCTCGGCGGATTTCTGACAGAACTCAGAACTACCGATACATATAAGTATCTGGGTAAAATTGAAAAGATAGTCGGAATGACGATCGAGGCGAGCGGACCGCTGTGCAGTATAGGCGATGTGTGCCGTATCTACACAAAGGATATGAAGTCGCATATCCCTGCCGAAGTGGTGGGATTCAACGAGCATAAGGTACTGCTTATGCCGTATACCGACCTTGAGGGCATAGGTCCCGGCAGTATAGTTGACAACACAGGCGACAAGCTGAATGTAAGAGTCGGCGACAAGCTGATAGGAAGAATAATCGACGCACTGGGAAATCCGCTTGACGACGGAGAGCCGATTGAATATACAGACACAGTGCCTATAGCGGGCATTCCTGTAAATCCGCTCACCAGACCGAAAATACACGAGCCTATAGAGCTTGGCGTAAAGGCGATCGACGGACTTCTCACAATGGGCAAGGGGCAGAGAATGGGTATCTTTGCAGGCTCAGGCGTAGGCAAGTCAACGCTTATGGGTATGATCGCACGAAAGGTAAAGGCTGACCTCAACGTTATAGCGCTTGTAGGCGAGCGTGGCAGAGAGGTAAGAGAATTTATAGAAAACGACCTCGGAGAAGAAGGCATGGCAAGGTCGGTCGTTGTTGTCGCAACATCGGATCAGCCTGCGATGATGAGAAATAAATGTCCTATGACGGCTACGGCTATAGCGGAATATTTCTGCTCTCAGGGCAAGGACGTTCTGCTGATGATGGATAATCTTACACGTTTTGCTATGGCACAGCGTGAGATAGGTCTTTCGACAGGCGAGCCTCCCGTTGCAAGAGGCTATACCCCGTCAATATACGCCGCAATGCCGAAGCTGCTCGAAAGGGCGGGAAACTTCGAAAAGGGCAGTATAACGGGAATTTATGCTGTGCTTGTTGAGGGTGACGATACAAACGAGCCTATATCGGATACCGTAAGAGGTATAATTGACGGACATATAGTGCTGAGCCGTAAGATAGCGGCGCAGAACCATTATCCTGCGATTGACATACTGCCGAGCATCTCACGTCTTATGTCGGCAATTGCAGACCCGGAGCATAATAAAGCGGCAGGAAAGCTGAGAAATCTGCTTGCGCTTTACAACAACAACGCAGACCTTATCTCGATAGGAGCGTACAAGAAGGGTACAAACCCGGCTCTTGACGAGGCGATAAAGAAGATAGACAAAATAAACGATTTTCTGATGCAGGGAATGTATGAATCGTTCTCGATGGAGGATACCATAAAGCTGTTAAAGGCGGCGGTTTCCTGATAACAATGCGATATGAAGAAGTTTAATTTTACATTGCAGTCGCTGAAAAAGTACAACGATCAGGTGCTTGACAGCGAGAAATCAATACTCGGCAGACTAAGGGCGGAGCTTGCGGAAATGCAAAGCGAGCTTGACGCAAAGGTGGCTGAGTACGAACAGAGCATAGACAAGCTGAACGAGCTTGTGCGGGGCGGCACTACCGCTATGAGATTGTCGCTGCACAAGAAATATGTTTCCTCTTTGCAACAGGACATATATCGCATAAAGGGGCTTATGGCGCATAAGCGTGAGGAAATCGAAAATCAGCTTCAAAAGGTCATAGACGCTACCAAAGAGGTTTCTAAGCTTGAAAAGCTGGAGGAAAAACAGCTTGAGGAGTACAGATACGCCTCGCAGAAGGAGCAGGAGCAGATTATAGAGGAATTTGTGACAAACGGCTCTTCAAACGGAGATAATACACCGTAAATTGTTGACATATAGTTCGAAATGTGGTACAATACAAGGTGGAAAGCTGTGCAATTTTCATAAATTTTAACGGTTTAAACACGTTAAATATATAAAAGTTGTTAAAAAGCATATATTATTTTTGACAATGAATAGCACTGAAAGGGGGTGAGATATGATGAATGGGACAGCAGTATTGCCTGCCGTTGTTACAACGTTTGCAGGCAATGCCGCCACAATCTCGGCAGGTAGCGTACAAAACGGCTCAGCAAGCGGTACTGCCGGAGGCTTCTCCGATACGCTCGGTGCTATGGTAACAAGCGGTCAGCAGTGCAATATGAACTCGGCTGTGCGAATGAATGCCGATAATAAGGCTGTTATGAACGGCGAGATATTAAGCGGGCTGAACGAGCTTGAGCAGAATGCACAGGAACTGAAGGAACTGCTTAAAACAGCCGAGCTTGCAGGATATCTGCAAGGCGGTACGATGCAGTTTTACGCCGATGTAATGCGGACGGACAACAGCGAACTTATGCAGATCATGACCGGTCTTGAGGTCAGCAGTCCGATAGGCGATGTGTTATCCGAAGAAGGTGCTTTCAGCAAAATTTCAGACGGGAATGACGTTAATACGGCTCTCGGTTTACAAAACGGAGAGGTTTCCGCCGCAAATGATTTTGCAAGTGAAATTCAGATGAATAACAGTGACTCTGCGGATACTGTAAGCCAAACGAACGTCAATGTGGAAACCGCTTCAGACAGCATTGCCGGTGAAAATGCTGTGGCTGCAACGGCTGACAAGTCAGACGCTTTTGCAAGCGTGGCTGTCGGAAATGCCGAAAAGTCTTCAGATGCGGATAATATACGTTCAAAGGCCGATATGACTTTTACCGAAAAGACCGATTTTGTCGATAAGATGGGCTTTATCGGGAAAACAGGCAGGCAGGAAACATCCGGTGTAAAAGCGGACGGTGTAAAAGCAGATAGTCCTGAGGCTGTTAAGGCTGAATTTACGGTAACGTCATACGAAAAATACGGTGACAACAGCGTAAAGCAGGATATACGGACGCAGGAGGACAATGCTCCGAGAATGGCATTTGCCAAGAGGAACATCGAAAGCAAGAGCGATGAGCTGAGGGCGATAGCCAAAGGAAACGAGGTTACTAAGTCTGACAGCGACCTTGAAACCGAGCAGAAGGTTACCGACAAGAATGCGGTAAGCGATATGCTTGCAAAGGGCAGTGATGTATTTGCAAGAACAGAAAGCCGTTATGACGAAAACGGGCAGGAAATCCGCACGGTCAGAGTACCGATAAGCGATATGGCTGAGTTTGTGAGCGAACACGCACCTAAGGCGAACGGCAAAAGCACGCTTACGGTTGTGCTTACACCCGAAACACTGGGCAAAATCACGGTTCGTATGGCAAATGAGGGCGGAAAACTCACGGTTGAGATACTGACGGAAACTCAGGCGGCGAAGGAGCTTTTACAGGCAAGGTCACAGCAGCTTGCGTATGCGCTGAAGAATGACGATGTAGAGCTTACCTCGTACAAGGTGGAAACCTCGCAGGCTGAATTATTCCAGAGAGATTTTGACGGCAGCAGTAAGAACCCTTACAGACAGCAGTCACACGGTCAGCAGAAGAATGACACGGACGACTTTGAAAATCTGTTGGGGGAGATTCAGACGATGGACTGATTTTTTATCGGTCGGACTGACATGAAAGGATAACAGATGGCAGACATTTCAAGTCTTCAGAGTGTACAGTCAAATCACGAAAAGTATAAGGACCTTTTCAAGAATTCGGGCAAGAACGATACGATAAGCACAGATACGTTCTTCAGTCTGCTTATGGCGGAAATGAGCAATCAGGATCCGCTTGAGCCTACGTCCAATACCGAGTTCGTGTCGCAGATGGCACAGTTCACGGCATTACAGGCACAGCAGGACAATCTGAAGTACAGTATGTCAAACTATGCGGCAGGTCTTGTAGGCAAGACGCTTACAATGAATGCGCAGAGCGACGACGGAACGCTTTTATCGGGCGTATGCACCGGAGTAAACATCAGCGGAAGCGATGTGAAGGTAGTAGTTGACGGTAAGCAGTATGATTTATCGGCGGTAAAGGCGATAAGCGATACGGTAAGCAAGGGTACGTTACACACGATGACCGAGGCACTGGGATATGTGGGCAAGGAAGTAACGGTAAAGGTACTCGGCGACGACGGCAAATTCTACTATGCAAAGGGCAAGGTCGAGTCGGCAGAAATGCAGGACGGCGACGCAAAGATAGTGATAGACAATTATCTCTACTCTATTGACGAGATAGTACACGTCAGCGAGGGTACGGGAAGTACGGCTGACAAGAACACGGGAGCTCCGGCAGGAAGCACCGGGGGCAACAAGTAAATAAAAAGGCGGCAGTGTTATGTTGATAAATGAACTAAAGCTGCGGAATCTGCAGATTTCGACAGGCAACGTTAACACCGCAAAAGCAGGGAATGCTGAAAAGGCCGCACAACAGTCGGGAGGAACATTTGCAGAAGCTCTGCAAAGCGAGCTTGATGCAAGAAACTCGGCGGTAGGCTTTTCGAAACACGCAATGAAGCGTATAGAAAGCAGAAATATCGAGATACTTGACTCGGATATGCTGCAAAGACTTAATGACGGCATTGAGATAGCCGCAGAAAAGGGCAGTAACGAAACACTGGTACTCGTAGACAGGACTGCTTTTGTGGTAAGTGTGAAAAACCGCACGGTGATCACAACTATGTCACAGGAAGATTTAAAAGGAAATATTTTTACGAACATCGACTCGACCGTAATTATGTAATACCGGACCGAAAGGAAGTATTCCTTACCCCGAATGACAGACGGGTAAGAGCGGTCGGCACGATGGAGAAAGGAACAGATCATGGTTAGATCTTTATTCTCGGGCGTGTCAGGATTAAAGACACATCAGCAGAAGATGGACGTTATAGGTAACAACATTGCAAACGTCAACACTACAGGCTTCAAGACAAGCGTAACTACCTTCCAGGAGGTATATTACCAGACTAAGAAGAACGGCTCGGCAGGTACTTCTATGCAGGGCGGTGTAAATCCCTCTCAGGTAGGTTACGGCACTAAGCTGGGCGCTATCGGACAGGTAATGGGACAGTCGGGCTTCACATATTCTGACAGCGTTTATGACTGTGCTTTATCGGGAGACGGATTTTTTCAGGTAATGGACGAAGCCGGCAACATCTTCTATTCAAGAGCAGGCGTATTCAACGTTGATAACGCAGGAAACCTCGTTGACTCAAACGGTAATATGGTACTCGGCGTAAGCGGTGACGCAACAGGCGTTGACGCATCTTCAAACAGAATTACATTCGTAGTTCCCGAGGTTCTCGACAACGAAGCCAGCTACTCAAAGACAATTACATACAAGGGCGGTACATATCCGCTTACAGTATCGGCAGATACAGCGACTCCGGACGGCAACATATCGGTAGGCTTTACGGTCGGCAACAGCGATTACGCTTATATGAGCGGAAACAAGCTCGTTGTACAGCTGAACGAAAAGAATGATTATACAAACCTCAACGATCTTGAGGACGCTGTGACCCGTGCTTGCGAAAACGGCGGTGTAAGCATTGAGGGCGTACTTCCGCTCCATTTTGAGCTTGATACGGTGCCTCCTGCGGCAGATATTCCTGCAACGACAGCTACAAACACAATGAAGCTGGACGACGGAACAACAAAGGCTTCTCTTACATTTACGACAGTAAACGCAGGAGAATACGCAAACAACTACACGATAAACTTAAGATATTCAAAGAATGCCGCAGACACAACGGCAAAGTGGTCGGACAACGGTCTTACGATAAGCGTTTGCCCCGGTGCTACGGTAGCCGACATACAGGCGGCTGTAGACAAGGCGGCAGGCAGTAACGAAAAGTATCAGCTTAAGGTTACAAGTACGGACTGGGACGCTGCGAACGGCGCACTTGAAACGCTTCTTGCCACAGACGGCAAGGTAGGTCTTGCAGGCGGCTCGAACAACTTCTTCTCTGATATGGTCCAGCTTCTGGGCAATATCAAGATGACAGACGGACGTGTTGCGGCTACGCAGACGGTAAAGGATCTTGACAGCGTATATATCAACGAGGACGGCACTATTTACGGTGTACACAGCGTACACGGTATCATAATGCTCGGCAGAATTGATATTGTTACATTCGATAACCCCAACGGTCTTGAGCAGGTGGGAAGCTCCTACTGGAGAGAAACTCTTTCATCGGGTCAGCCTCAGGTAAACATTGCAGGCGAAAACGGTTCTGCTTCTGTAGTATCGGGTGCGCTCGAAATGTCTAACGTTGACTTGTCGCAGGAATTCTCCGATATGATCATTACACAGAGAGGCTTCCAGGCAAACTCAAGAATCATCACCACTTCGGACACGATGCTCGAAGAAATAGTAAACCTCAAGCGCTAATGCCCGTGGGGCATAGCAAATTCCGCCGTTGAAAATGTTGCAATTTAGCGACGGATAGCGAAACGGCGGGGTTCCGTTGTTGATGTAAATTACGACTTTGGTTTCATTGCAAAGCTATAAGAAAAATTAATATCATCGAAAATTTTTTGTAGGGGAGGGGCTTGCCCCTCCCGATAAGGAATTTCTTTTTCAAAAATGATATTAAAAATGTATAGTTAATTTTGCAAGAGTGGTAGTGCTAAGCTAAGGTTGTGCTACTTTTGCAAGGTTTGTGAAGCCGGTAAGGTTTGATGCAACGGGAGGGGCGAGCCCCTCCCCTACGAAAAGTGGAAAATGTTGGTTGCGTTTTTTCAGAACGTGAAGCCAAACAAGCGCATACAGACCCACACCCTACGAAAAATCGGAAAAGCTGTTCTGTGTTTACAGGCAGACAAACCGACAAATTGTTCAAAAGCCAAGAGTTTGGCGAAAATTGCAGGTTTCTGCGATATAAATCCAAGTTTATAAGGGCAGGCGGAGCATCAGCTCCGCCGGAATGCCCGTTATATTATGCCTGAACGGTTATGATAAACGGCTGTATCTGCATATTCATACAGACGGAATCAATTACAGTGCGGACAATACCGCAAAGGAAGGAAATATATGATAATACTTACAAAGCTCAACGGGGAAAAGTTTATGCTTAATCCCGATCTTATCGAAATAGTAACGGAAAATCCCGACACGGTAATTACCACGAGTACGGGACATTCATACATAGTTGAGCAGTCGATGAACGAGATACTTTCTCTCATCAAGGAATACAGGCTGTCTGTAAGACGTCAGCGTCTTGAGAGAAGCATATAAATTGTGAATATTACAGCCGTTGGCTGTGCTATATAAACCCTTACAGGAGGAAATTATTTTGAATATTACGATCATCATAGGCTGGGTAGTATCATTCGGTCTGGTTACATTCGGTATATTTAACGGCGGTCAGCTTGACTGGTTCATAGATGTACCCTCGCTTGCTATCACAGTCGGAGGTACTATAGGCTGTCTTTTCGCCTCGTTCCCGCTCTCATACCTTAAAAATCTGCCGAAGTATCTGAAGTTGGCATTGTTCCCTAAAAAATTCAATCCGCAAAGCTACATAGAACAGATAGTTGAATTTGCAAAGATTGCCAGAACAAAAGGTCTTATCTCGCTTGAAGACAGTGCGAACAAGTGTGAGGATCCGTTCCTCAAGGAAAGCCTTATGCTGATAGTAGACGCAAACGACCTTGATAAAGTAAAAAGTATGCTTGACGACGCAATAGACTTTATGTGTGAGCGTCACGAAAGAGGCAGACTTTTCTTTGAAAAAGGTATGTCTGTATTCCCCGCATTCGGAATGTTGGGTACTCTTGTCGGCCTTGTAAATATGCTTAAGGGTATGGGTGCCGACTCAAGCAACCTGTCAAGCGGTATGGCGGTTGCGCTTATCACGACCTTCTACGGCTCGCTGTTCTCAAACGTATTGTTTGCGCCGATCGCATCATCGCTGAAGAACAGTCACGAGCAGGAGCTTCTTTGTATGCAGATAATAGAGGAAGGCGTGCTGTCGATTGCGGCAGGCTCAAACCCCAGACTTATTCAGGAAAAGCTCGAATTTATGCTTGCACAGACTGATATAAAGAAGAAGGGCAGCAAGTAACAATATCCGCCTGTTTCCGACAGGACGGGAAATACGGCTGAAGCAAAAGGAATTTAGTATTGAAATAATCGCTGAAATGTGATACAATATATTGGTTAAGCGTCAGAAGAAAGGCGGTGGAGAAAAAATGGCGAAAAGAAGAGCCGAAAGCGGCGAAGAAAAAGGTAACTGGCTTGATACCTATGCTGATATGGTTACGCTTCTGTTGTGCTTTTTCGTATTGCTGTACTCTGCATCATCGGTAGACGAAACGAAATGGCAGTACATATATCAATCCTTTACGTCAAGCGGAAGCTATATAAACCCATTCGTAATGGACGAACAGCCGAAGAATAACGCTGCCGATACAAACGGTAATGCCGAAGCTCCTCCGAACACTCAGAACGGCGGTACTACAAGCGAACAGACAGAGGGACTTCCCTCCGACTTCAATCAGCTTTACAGCTTCTTAAAGACAACAACGGATAAAAACGATCTTGGTCAGTATGTGTATATTGAGCAGACCCCGACAAGAATCTTTATCCGGTTCAATAATACGATAATGTTTGACGGCAACAGTGCGGTGCTGAAGGAAGAAGGCAAGCAGGTACTCAACAAGTTCATGCCCGGTATAAAGGCGGTCAACAAGTATATAAAATCCTGCTCGGTTTCGGGTCATACCGCAAAGGCGGTATCGGATGTCAACGACTGGGATCTGTCGGCGGCAAGAGCGTCAAGCGTTGTAAAATATATGGACTACAACCGCTGTGTTGACAGCGAGAAGTTCACTGTAGAGGGAAAAGCGTGCTATACGCCTATTGCCGACAACTCAACGGCTGAGGGCAGAGCGGCGAACAGACGTGTAGAGATCATGATAGTGAGAGCGCAGCTTGACACTACCTCACAGGCTGTCATAGACGATATTCTGAAATACGAATACAGGCTGAACGGTGCGAACACAGATCCTTATGAACGCAACGACAACAACAGCTCAGACGTCAACAGTGACGTTGTAAACGAAATAATCGACAATATGGAAAGCAAGTATGACAACAACTCGGGCGACGGCAACAACAGCACAAACGCCGCAGGACCGAAATATGAGCCGTCATATACGGGCATTCCTACAGATATACTGACATCGGCACCGACCGAAACGTCAGAATAAGAGAAAAACAGAAAGGGGGGCGAATTTTTGGCTGATACCCTTACGCAAGAACAAATAGACGCAATGCTGTCAAGCGTACTTTCGGGCGGAGATACCGCATCGCTTGACACGCATGAAGAAAAGGAAGAAATCAAGGAGTATGACTTCCGTACTCCGAAGAAGTTCACTAAGGAACAGATAAAGATACTTGAGAGGATATTCGAGAATTATTCAAGGCATCTTTCATCTTACATAACGGGTCTGTTAAGGCTGTACTGCAAGGTTTCGCTTGCAAGTATAGAGGAACAGAAGTATTTTGAGTTCAGCAACGCTCTTCCGGATTATACGATAATGGGTATTGTCGATCTCGGCATAGAGGACGATGATATTGAGGAAAGCAATGCGGTTTTACAGCTGTCTAACTCGCTCACCTTTACAATGATCGACCGTATGCTCGGCGGCAGAGGAACATATCAGGATACCGACAGAGATTTTACGGAAATAGAGATAAACGTAATGCGTGGCATTGTTGAACGCTTTACCTCGCTTATGTCGCAGGCGTGGGACGGATATGTTGATACCAATCCGAAGCTGGAATCAATAGAAACAAACTCAAGGGTAATATCCGCCGCAGACGCCGACGAAACAATGATTATCGTTGCGATGGAGGTAACGGTAAACGATTCAAAATCCATAGTGTCGTTCTGTATGTCGGCAATTACTATGGATCAGATAATGAAGAAATTCTCGGCTAAGTTCAGCTCGGGCAAAAGGGCAGGAAGTCCCACTAAGGAAACGGAGCGTAAGGAAAACCTTATGTCAACGCTTTCGCAGTCGGAGCTTACTGTTACGGCGGTGCTTGACGATACAATGCTCACGCTCCGTGACGTTCTGAATCTGCAGGTAAATGACATAATACCGCTGAACAAGCCGATTACCGACAACGTACAGCTTAAAGTGGGAAGCACCTGCTGGTTTGACGGAAAGCTCGGTACACTGAACGGAAAGAAAGCGTTCAGGATTGATAATATACTAAAGAATTGAGGTAAGGCAAATGGGAAAACTGACCACTCTGTCGGAGTTGCAGCTTGACGCTATCGGCGAGATAATGAATATCAGTATGGGAAGTGCGGCTACCGCAGTTTCCGAGTTGCTCAACGCCAAAGTGTGGATCACTACGCCGAAGGTAACCGTAGTTCAGGCATCAGAGCTTAACTACGACAGACTTGAACCTGCGATATGCGTAAAGATCGAGTACATAAAAGGGCTTTCCGGATCAAACCTGATGATCTTAAAGCAGGACGATGTACAGCTGATACTTAATCAGCTTATGGGCAAGCCGCCCGTTATATCTCCTGATTTTGAGTTTGATGAGCTGAATATCAGTGCGGTAAGCGAAGTAATGAATCAGATGATGGGGGCTTCTTCGACGGCTCTGTCGGAATTTCTGGGTATGGGTATTGATATATCGACACCTACTCCTTACATTCTCAGTGAGGTAAATATTGCCGACCTGCAGAATTATGAGCAGACGGATATGGTTGCCGCTATCAATTTTGACCTTACCATTGACGGTGTTATAAAATCGGAATTTATATCGGTGCTTGATATAAATCTTGCGGCAACGCTTGCCGACAGAATGATCGGCGGTGCATCATCTCCCGAACCGATCGTGACAGAACCTGCACCTGCACCTGCACCTGCTCCTGCTCCTGCTCCTGCTCCTCAGCCTATTCCACAAGTGGAACCTGTTCAGCAGGCGGCTCCTGTACCTCAGGCGGCACCAGTTCAGCAGGCGGCTCCTGTACCTCAGGCGGCACCCGTTCAGCAAGCGGCTCCTGTTCAGCAGGCAACACCCATGCCGCAGGTAGCACCCATGCCGCAGGTAGCACCTGTGCCACAGGCGGATATGTATGCACAGCAGGGATACTATGGATACCCGAATCCTGCAATGAATCCTGCAATGTATGGTCAGCCGGTACAGCCTGTTATGCAGCCTCAGCCGGCGGTAAACTACCGTAATGCCCAGCTTGCACAGTTTGAGAACTTTGAAGCTCCGCTCGGCTCGGAACAGAAAGAAAACTTACAGCTCCTTATGGACGTACCGCTTCAGATTTCTGTCGAGATAGGCTCGACTAAAAAGAAAATCAAGGATATACTTGAGTTCTCACAGGGTACTATCATAGAGCTTGAAAGACAGGCAGGCGCACCCGTTGACGTTATGGTAAACGGAAACCTCATCGCAAGGGGCGACGTTGTTGTTATAGACGATAACTTTGCGGTAAGAATAACGGAAATAGTAAAATCGAAATTTATGGACAGCCTCGGTAAAGGCGAATAACATATAATAAAACAGGGATACGAAAGGAAACCTTACACTTATGGATAAGAAGATATTACTTGTAGACGATGCGGCATTCATGCGTATGCTTATCCGCAACACACTTACGACAAACGGCTACACAAATATACTTGAGGCGGCTGACGGCGAAATAGCGGTTTCGACATATGCCGCAGAGAAGCCCGACCTTGTTATAATGGACATAACAATGCCCAACAAGACCGGTATCGAGGCACTCAAGGAAATCAAGGCTATGGATCCCGGCGCTAAGGTCGTAATGTGCAGTGCTATGGGTCAGGAAGCTATGGTTGTCGAGGCTATCAAACTCGGCGCACTTGACTTCATCGTAAAGCCGTTCAAGGCTGAGAGAATACTTCAGACCGTTAAGAAAATACTTGACTGATGGAATACGTACAGCTTGTATGTGCGCTTATCGGCGTACTTGCACTGATTTTTCTGTTCTTCTGGGTACTGAGAAAGGTAAACAAGGGGATACTGAGCGTAAGCGGAAAACGGCTCAAGGTACTTGACCGTGCCTCGCTCGGCGGTGAAAAATCGGTGGTTGTCGTGAGCGTTGCAGGAAAGTGTATGGTGCTTGGCGTGACTGCCGGCAGGATAGACAAGATCGAGGATCTGTCGATCACGGAAGAAGAATATATGTCTGAGCTTTATCCTGAGAAAAGCGGAAGGCCGGATAACTTCTTCGCCGCCTTCAGTGACGCAATGGCTAAAAACATAAAGAATATGAGAGGGAAGAAAGATCGCTGTGACGAAGAATCGGACTACGGCGATGAGCTTCCCGATGTTCGCAAAACCGATGACGGAACAAATTCCGATGACAAAAATTCTGACGAGAGGAACACGGAGTCGAAATGACAAAAGCTTTTGGTCTTACGATTAGAAAAATGTTTATCGACAACAAGCGGATTTTTATCCGCTTTATCGTGTCTTTAACGGTATGTATCGCACTTATCGGTGTGCTGTGCAGTGTAACGGCTTTTGCGGCGGATAACAATGCGTCAGGCAACGCAGGTACAACATCCGCAATTACCGATACAACATCCGGCAATACATCAGGCGGTACGGAATCTGCAAGCTCATCGGTAATGAAGGATCTTATCGGGGTAGACGGCTCGCAGTCGCTTGAGGTAATACTGCTTGTGACCGTGCTTTCGCTTGCGCCGTCGCTTCTCGTGATGATGACCTCGTTTGCGAGAATCATTATCTGCTTCAGCTTTCTGAGAACGGCAATGCAGACGCAGTCCACGCCGCCTAATATGGTGCTTACGGGATTGTCGCTTTTCCTTACGATATTCATAATGTGGCCTGTTTTCTCGGAGATAAACGAAACGGCATATCAGCCGTATGCGGCAGGCGAGATGACAATGGAACAGGCTATTGACGCCGCAGGAAAGCCGCTCAAGACTTTTATGCTCAAGCAGACCACGAATGACGATATGAAGTTTTTCCTTGACTTAAAGGGTCAGAGCATGAGCGATGTCACAGGCGGTGCGACAGACAATATAACACTTGAAAACTACAGCGAGAAGCTGGGCTTTGAAACAGTAATTCCCGCTTTTATAGTAAGCGAGCTGAAACGTGCGTTCCAGATGGGCTTTCTGATATTCATACCGTTCCTTGTTATCGACCTTGTAGTATCGTCGACGCTTATGGCGATGGGTATGATGATGCTGCCGCCGGCGATGATCTCGCTGCCGTTCAAGATAATACTTTTCGTGCTTGTAGACGGCTGGCAGCTGATGGTCGGAACGATTGTCAACTCGTATAATTTGTAGCATAATATTCCTTGAAGGGAGGGCTTGATCTGACACAGGATATAGCAATGGAGGTCTTTACCGCCGCACTTGTTCTTGCGCTTAAATTAGGCCTTCCTGTTTTAATAGCCGCAGTTGTGATAGGTCTTATCATAGCGATATTACAGGCGGCAACGCAGGTACACGAGCAGACGCTCTCGTTTGCTCCCAAAGCCATAGTGGTGGCAATCGTACTGCTGTTGTTCGGTCCGTGGATGATGAACAGCTGTATAGAGTTCTTCAACTACATATTCGGTCTTATGGCAACGGTTGGTGCAACATGACGCTAAGCGATGTGTGGGATATGATCCTGAATAATTTTCTCGGCTTTCTGCTGATAATGTGCAGGGTGTCGGGAATATTCAGCTTTAACCCTATATTCAGCCGTTCAAATTTTCCCGTAAGACTGAGAGCAGGCACAACGATAGCGCTTGCTGTACTGTTTGCCTCGTCCATGGGGAATATAAAATATGAGCCGACCGGCATATTCATGATGCTGTTCGATATGATGAAGGAGCTGGGGCTGGGGCTTATACTCGGCTTTATGGTGAATCTCATACTGGCGGTGACTATTTCCGCAGGTGAGCTTATCGACTATCAGACGGGTCTTTCTATGGCAAGAGCGATGGATCCTGCGACCGGTGTGTCGATGCCCCTTTTTGCAAACGTTTATTACTATATGTTCATTCTGTATTTCTTTCTGACGAATGGACACTTGTCATATATAAAGCTGTTTCATATATCGTATGAAACGCTTCCGATAGGATTTTCGGGATTCACTGCGGACGTGCCGTGGGCATTGGTGACGTACTTTTCGACCGTGCTTACGCTGGCGGTAAAGCTCGCCGCACCGATTATCGCTATCGAGTTTATCACCGAAATATGTCTTGGCGTGCTGATGAAGGCTGTACCGTCAATTCATATCTTTGCGCTGAACATTCAGCTTAAGGTGCTTATCGGTCTTGCGGCGGTGCTGATAATGGCTCAGCCTATGTCGGACTTCATCGAAAAGCTGATGGACATTATGTGGCAGAACCTTTACGGTCTGCTCGGCATGATGGGTTCTTAGGAGGGTAAATGGCAGGCGAAGAAAAAACCGAAAAAGCCACCCCGAAAAAGCGTAAGGATACCAGAAAAAAGGGCGAGGTACTGCAGAGCAAGGAAGTTGCGGTTGCGGTTTTCGTGGTGGGAATATTCGCATTTCTTGCAATATTCGGAAACTATATGTTCCAGATGCTTTTAAACTTTATGGAGCAGTCGATGTCATCTATTGACAAGACGGGCAATACCGTAGAGTTTGCGATGAGCGTATTCTGGAAGGTGGCTATAATCTGCGTCTGTACCGTAGGTCCGATACTGGCGGTGGGGGTCGTACTGAGCGTACTGCCCGTAATCGTTCAGACAAAGGGACTTTTCAGTATGGAGGCGATGAAGCCGAAATTCAGCAGATTAAATCCGTTTACGGGTATCAAGCGGTTGTTTTCGATGCAGGCGCTTGTAGGGCTTGTAAAGGGACTTATCGAGATAATCGTAGTAGTCGCTATACTGTACTTTCAGGTAATGGACAGAATAAACGAGTTCAAAAAGCTGATAGATACAGATGTGATAAAGATAGTTGCATATATAAGCGAAACGGCGATGAGCCTTATTGTAACGATATTCGTTATGCTTGTATTTGTGGCGGCGGCAGACTATGTTTTCCAGTGGTGGTCATTTGAGAAAAAACTCAAGATGTCAAAGCAGGAGGTCAAGGACGAGTACAAACAGCTCGAAGGTGACCCACAGATAAAGGGCAAGATAAAACGTAAACAGCAGGAAATGGCACAACAACGTATGATGCAGGAAGTGCCGTCCGCAGATGTGGTTGTCCGTAACCCTACTCACTATGCGGTTGCTCTTAAATATGACCGCAAGACAGCCTACAGAGCGCCTGTTGTTGTGGCAAAGGGTACAGATGCGCTGGCGCTAAGGATAGTTGCAGTGGCTGAGGAGCATAATGTATATATCACTGAAAACCGTCCGCTCGCAAGAGGGCTTTACGAGGCGGTAGACATAGGTCAGGAGATACCGAGAGAGTTTTATACTGCGGTGGCAGAGGTGCTGGCGATGGTATATGAGGAACAGCATCGGACATTGCCTCCAAGAGAACAATAGGCAAACAGCGAGACTGTTTGCGGCTGTGAGCCGCTACAAATTCCGCCTTTGCGGCTGTGAGCCGCTACAAATTCCGCCTTTGGAAATGTTGCGATTTGGCGACAGATGGCAAAACGGCGGGGTTTAACAACTAAGTCAACACTACTTGGCTTATGAGTGCTTTGCGGTTTCACATCCTTGCGAAACTTCAGGCATCCGTGCCTTGCTTGCCCCTCACGATAAGGAATTTCTTTTCAGAAATGATATTAAAAATACACAGTGCGAGTTTTGCGAGGGTGGTAGTAATAAGCTAAGGTTCTACTGCTTTTGCAAGGTTTGTGAGATTGGCAAGGCTTGATGCAACGGGCGGAGCAAGCGCCGCCCCTACGAAAAGGAAAATATGTCAGTGCAAAAATTGCACAATTGATATAAAAACGGACAAGCGAAGTCCGGATAGAGAAAGAGAAAGAACAAGAAAGGAGCGGTGTGAATGGTTAAAAAGATGATGACGAATGTTTTTGCGGTATTCGTTATTTTTATCGTGCTTGCGATCATCATTCCTCTGCCGACTCCGATACTGGACTTTCTTCTGATAATAAATATAGGACTTTCTCTCGTCATACTCCTTATGACGATGTACATAAAAAAAGCGCTTGAATTTTCGATATTCCCGACTATACTTCTTCTGACGACGGTTTTCCGACTGTCGCTGAACGTATCGACTACACGAGGAATACTTTCAAACGGCTATGCCGGCGAGGTCGTAAAGACGTTCGGTGAATTCGTAATGGGCGGTGACGCTATTGTCGGATTTATCATATTCATAATCATAGTAATAGTAAACTTCCTTGTTATCACCAAGGGTTCTGAGCGTGTATCTGAAGTTGCCGCAAGATTTACCCTTGACGCTATGCCCGGTAAGCAGATGGCTATTGACGCAGATCTGAACACAGGCGCAATAACCGATGAAGAGGCAAAGATACGCCGTGCGGAAGTACAGCGTGAAAGCGACTTCTTCGGCGCAATGGACGGTGCTACGAAGTTTGTAAAGGGCGACGCTATAATTTCTATCATCACGGCGCTCATAAACCTTATCGGCGGTGCGGTACTGGGTATGATGCACGGGCAGGATATAAACTCTGTGCTTTCCACCTACTCGCTGGCAACGGTCGGTGACGGTCTTTGCTCGCAGATCCCTGCACTTATGATCTCTGTTGCAACAGGTATGGTAGTTACCCGTGCAGCAAGCACAGACAGCTTCAACGCCGATATTAAAAGGCAGTTCACCTCTCAGCCTAACGTAATGATGATAGCCGGCATTGTTATTGCCGCTCTTATGGTTATCCCCGGCTTCCCGAAGCTGATACTTCTCGGTGTCGGTGCGGCACTGTTTATATTCGGCTGGAGATTATCAAAATCGAAGGCGAAGAAAGAGGCGGCTCTTGCCGCTCAGGCTGAACGTGAAACGCTTGCAAAGATGCAGGATCAGCCGACCTCCGACAATGACTACTACAGGGATATTGACAATGTATTCAAGCTGCTGAATGTTGAACAGATTGAGATGGAGTTCGGCTACAGTCTTCTGCATCTTGTAGACGAAAAGAGCGGCGGTCATTTTATCGACCGTGTGGTAATGTTCCGTAAGCAGTTTGCGATGGATATGGGTATGGTAATACCGTCGGTACGAATGACGGACAACCCCGAAATAAACCCGAACCAGTATGTTATAAAGATAAAGGGCGAGGAGGTCGCAAGAGGAGAAATTCTTTCCGACCACTATTTAGCGCTTGACAACGGAGATGTGGTAAACCCTGTTGACGGCATAGACACCGTTGAGCCTGCGTTCGGTATCCCTGCAAAGTGGATAAGCGCAGACAAGAAGGTAATGGCTGACGTTGCGGGATATACGCTTATCGACCCTGTGTCCGTAATGATAACTCATCTGTCAGAAGTCATCAAGCAGCACTGCAGTGAGCTTTTGTCACGTCAGGACGTAAAGACGATGGTGGACAACATAAAGCAGACCAACCCCACTCTTATCGACGACCTTATACCCGGCACTATCTCTCTCGGTTATCTCGAAAAGGTGCTTTGCCTGCTTCTGCGTGAGGGTGTTCCGATAAGGGATATGGAAACTATCCTCGAAACGCTTGGCGACCACGCAGGTGCGCTCAAGGACATTGATATTGTAACGGAATATGTAAGACAGGCGCTCAAGCGTACCATAACAAGACGCTTTGCGGAGGCAAACTCGCTGAGAGTAATTACCGTTGACCCGAAGGTCGAAGATACGATAGTTGCAAGCGTAAAGAAATCCGAAGCAGGAAGCTATCTTGCGATGGACCCCGACCTTATACAGAAAATCGTCAACATAACAAGCGGAGAAATAGACAAGGTAAAGGATGTTATACCGAATATAATCATACTGACCTCTCCGATAGTAAGAATATATTTCAAGAAACTGATAGACCAGTTCATACCGAATATAACGGTGCTGTCCTACAGCGAAATCGACAATACGGCGCAGATACAGGCTATAGGCAATATAGCGATGTAAACGCCGCACGGTCGGAAATATCCGGGAAAGGAGTGTTCTATGGCAGTGCAGAGCAAGGAGCGGCTGAACGAGCTTCTTGAAAAATACAGGCTGACAGGCGATATGAACGTCAGGAACGAAATCGTGCTGATGTATATGGATCTTGTCAAAATGATAGCGGTATCAATGCGTAATATCTATACGGGATATGCGGAAAGCGACGATATTATAAACGAAGGCGTTATTGCGCTTATGGCGGCTATAGACGGCTTCGATCCCGAAAAGAATGTAAAATTCGAAACATACGCAGGTATCAGGATAAAGGGCGCTGTTATTGATTATCTGCGAAAGCTGGACAGAGTTCCGAGAACGCTCAGAAAGCTGTCGAAACAGCTTGACGATAATTTTGCAAGGCTTAATTCCGAGCTGTGCCGTACTCCGACAGACGAGGAGCTTGCGGAAAGTATGAATATGACCACCGCACAGCTTTCAAAACTGATGGCGAATACGGCAGGAATGATAACGCTGTCGTTTGAGGAGCTTTTATACGAGGATAATCTTGACGAAAGTATTTCGGCATCAAGCGAAACCGCCGACGCAAAAATGTATGAGCGTGAAAAAAAGCAGGTGATAGCCAACGCTGTCGCCACGCTTCCCGAAAAGGAAAAGCAGGTAGTGACAATGTATTACTACGAAAGGCTGAAATACTCGGAGATCGCCAAGGTTATGAGCATTACGCAGTCAAGAGTATGCCAGATACATTCAAAGGCTATGCTGACGCTCAAAAACAAGCTGGAAAGCTATATAAACGGCTGAAAGGCTTGCATATTTATGTGAAAACTGATATGATATAATCAAGGGGTCGGAGGTTTACCGGCTCGCTTATAATACGGAAAATCACGCTTTACGAAAGGAGGTGAAAAAACTTGCAGAGAGCATTTTACAATCTGACGCAATCCATGCTTAACCACCAGAGGTCGCTTGACGCTATCTCGAACAATCTTACGAATATCAACACGGCGGGCTACAAGAAGGACGAGATAAGAATGAACACCTTTCAGGAGGAGCTTATACTTGTCAGCAACCGCAGAAAGACAAGCGGTAAATTCGTGCAGACGTATGTTGATACAAGCAAGAGCAACCTTGAGCAGAGCAGCTTTGAATTTACCGAAAGCCCGTTTGATATAGGTATTCAGGGAAACGTGTATTTCAATATACAGGGTACTAACGGAAATGTATATCAGACAAGGTGCGGTCAGTTTGAGCTTGACGGAGAAGGCTATTTATGCCTTAACGACAGCGGACGTGTACTCGGTCAAAGCGGTGAGATATATATCGGAAACGATGATTTCATTGTTGACAACGAGGGTAATATCCTGAACGAAAACGGCGAGGTCATAGAAAAGCTGAGGCTCAGCTACATACCCGAAAACGCAGACGTTACAAAGGTAGGGAACAACCTGTTTTCTTATGACGGGGATATGACGATACCCGAAGACGAGAAGTATGATATTATCCAGGGCTGTTTTGAAAAGTCAAACGTTGACGCAAACAAGGAGATCACTTCTCTTATGGAAACGCAGAGATTATTTGAAGCAAGCAGTGCTGTGCTGAAGTATATGGATACTATCAACGGCAGAGCGGCAAGCGAGATAATCAAGCTGTAAAATGACCGGATGTGAGGATATACAATGAACATTGCATTCTACACGGGTAAGACGGGTCTTATTGCACAGCAGGAAGGACTTAACGTTTACTCAAACAACATTGCAAACGTGAATACGGTGGGCTTCAAGGCTTCCCGTCCGAGCTTTGCGGACTGTATCTACACGGTACAGAGAAATACGGAGCCTGACTGGCAGACAGGTCACGGCGAATATGTGCACAGCACTCAGCTTATGTACAGCGAGGGCGTATTTACATATACCGATAACGACCTTGACTTTGCCATACCGACAGAAGAAGGCTTCTTTGCGGTAATGGATAAGTACGGCGATGTAAACTACACAAGAGCGGGCGATTTCCAGATGTCGCAGATAGGCGACCACTGGGAACTTGTAAGTGCAAACGGAGAATTTGTGCTTGACTATGAGGGAAACCACATTACAGTTCCCTTTATAGAAGGTACGAGCAAGCCGGACTATGAGGCGCTTACGAAAATGATAGGTGTGTACACATTCGACAACAACTTTGGACTCGAACTTCTCGGCAGTAACAAGATGACTGCTACAGAGAGGTCGGGAGAGGCGGTTGCCGACAGGAGTATCGACAAGATAAGAATGGCACTCGAACGCAGCAATACGGATATTGCAGGCGATATGGTACGCATTATCGAAACACAGCGTTCATACCAGATGAGCGCAAGGGTCGTACAGACAGCCGATGAGCTGGAGCGTATAACCAATAACTTAAGGGGATAAGGCACGATGCTTCGTTCCTGAACTTTAACCGTGGGTCTGTCGGTAGATATACCGGCAGGCTGTGCGGTTATATACAGCTATAAGATTAATAATTTCAGAGGTCTATTATGATAAACAGTTACGATGATTTAAGCCCGGTGCAGCTTGATGTGCTTAAGGAAATAGGAAATATCGGCTCGGGTAATGCCGCAACAGCACTGTCACAGCTTCTTGGCAGGAGCATAGATATGCAGGTGCCGCAGGTAAGGCTTATGGACGTAGCTGATGCAATAGAGTCGCTCGGCTCTCCCGACAAGCTGGTGGTAGGAATACTGATACGGCTTAAAGGGGACGCAGACGGAATGATAATGTTCCTGCTTGAAGAGGCGTTTGCGAAAACTATCGTAACGGGTCTTACGGGCGAACGCTCGTTTTCGCTGTATGAGCTTAACGCCGATGATATATCGGTGCTGAGCGAAATAGGAAATATAATGGGTGGAAGTTATGTCAATGCTATCGCAAATCTCAGCGGTATGACCATTGATATGTCGGTACCTGCGCTTACAACGGATATGCTCGGAGCTATAATGACGGTTCCTGCAACGGAACTTTCCGAGGCGTATGAAAGGGTACTCATGATAAGCGAACAATTTCTGATTGATTCAGTTGAGATACAATCCGATATGCTTCTTATACCTACGGTAGAGTCGCTGAGAACTCTGCTTGGGAAACTGGGGGTTGAAGACCAGTGAACAAGATAATCGTGGGGATCTCCGACCAGAAGCTGTGCAAGTCGCCGGATGTACTGGTGACTTATGCTCTTGGCAGCTGTGTCGGGATATGTATGATAGACAAAGTACTCGGCATAGCGGGACTGGCGCATATAATGCTGCCTGACAGCAGCGCTATACCGAATGACAAGAACAAATTCAAGTTTGCCGATACGGGCATACAGCTTCTATATGAGAGCATGATAAAAAACGGTGCGGCGGCATCGAGAATAACCGCAAAAATAGCAGGCGGTGCGAATATGTTTGCTACCACAACACCTGCTATGTCTATAGGCGACCGTAACGTTGAGGCCACCAAAAAAATGCTGGCAAAGCTTGGAGTGCCGATAATCGCATCCGACACGGGACTTAACTACGGCAGAACGGTATCGTTCAATGCGTCGGACGGCTCGCTTGAGATAATGTCAAGTCTTAAGGGAAACAAGACTATATGACACGATTGACACGATAAACACGATTGACACGATAGATTTACGGCAGGGAGGCACACCGATGGAAAAGACGGAAAGACAAAAAATGGCGGATATATCCATGTCGGAGCTTATAGAACTTGAAAAGGAAGCTACTGCGTCACTTGACGGCATCGAGCTTAACAATAAGACTATGCAACGCCCGCAGGGAAACAATCCTATGCTGAATGTTGACGCATCGGCAAAGGTTGTTGTAACCGACAACAAGCTGGAAGCAAATATGTGCGTATTTTCACCGCAGTTTTCCGGCAAGGATATAACAGTGGAAGCTATGCGGCAGGCACTCAAGGACGCACACGTTGTATACGGAATAGACGAGGAACTTCTTGAGGAAATAGCGGCAAATAAGTTATACGACAAGATCTTCACGGTAGCGAGCGGATATGCGGCGGTTGACGGCGAAAACGGCAGGGTAAACAATCTTTTTGATACAGACAAGAAGCTGGTGCCGAGAAAGCTGGAGGACGGCAGTGTTGACTATCGTGACCTCGGACTTATAGTAAACGTAAGAGTAAATGACCTTATATGCGAAATAGTACCCGAAACGCAGGGCGAGGAGGGTATGAACGTATACGGTCAGGCGATTGCTCCCCGTCCGGGCAGACCTCCGCTTGTACCGCAGGGTTCGAACACGGTGCTTTCGGCAGACGGCACTAAGCTGTTCGCCGCAGACAGCGGAAACCTTGTATATAAGGGCGGAAGGTTCAATGTTGAAACCACGTTCCAGATCTCATCCGATATAGATGTAAAGACGGGCAATATAAACTTCCTTGGCGATGTTGTCATCAAGGGCAGTGTGCAGGAGGGATTCTCGGTAACGGCAGGAAAAACCATAATCGTATTGGGAATGGTGACCGGTGCTACACTTACCGCACAGGGCGATATAACCGTCAAGAACGGAGTTTTTGCAAGCACCATACAGTCGCAGTACGGCAATATCAATATTGCTTTCGGAGAAAACGATACCATAACCACAAGAGGAAACCTTACCAGCACGTCGCTTGTCGGATGTCGGATAAAGATAGAGGGCGACCTTGACTGCACCAAGAACCCCGGTGCACTTGTGGGCGGAGATTGCAGTGTAATGGGAAGATTTGCGGTGGCACAGCTCGGTAACAAGAGCTATACGCCTACTATAATATCGGTAGGAAGCACCACAAACCTCCTGCTTGAGATGGATTCGCTCGAAAAGCAGTGTACCGCAATTGATGAGTACATAGAAAAAATAAACACGTCTATCGAATTCCTGCAGGAAAAAAAGAGGAACGGCGAACATCTTGACGCAGAGAAGGAATCGTATATTTCATCTGCGATAAGGCTCAAGGTGCAAAAGGGAATGGATAAGAAGCCTCTGAGGGCGAGGATAGACGAAATACAGAAAATAATCAATGCCAAGGAAACGCTGTCGGTAAAGGTGACAAAGTGCGTTTATCCTAACGTAAGGATAAATCTCAACAGCTTTACCACCACAACATCGGCGGAGTACGGCAAATGCAACATAGTCTGCGGTCCGAATGACATCGAATTCAGATAACAGACACTGAGAAAGGCAAATATCATGGCGGCAACGGCAAAAAGCAGATATATGACGGCGGTAAAATGGTTTACGGCATTCGTATGCGCTCTGCTTTGTGCGGCTGCCGTCTGCTGTTTTACGGGAAGCAGTGCAGACGCTGCGGCGGTAACAAACTGCAAGGTTTCGGGGCTGACGACAAAGACCTACACGGGTAAAGCGCAGACGCAGTCGATCACGGTAAAGTACGGGAATAAAACGCTGAAAAACGGTAAGGATTACACGGTAAGCTATCAGAATAATATAAACGCAGGAACGGCTTATGTTATTATAAAAGGCAAGGGCAGTTACAGCGGAACAGTAAAGCGTTCGTTCAAAATAAACCCTGCGTTGATATACAAGCAGTGTACTTTTTATAAAATCGCCTCGCAGTATTATACCGGCTCGCAGATAAAGCCTGTTCCGAATATCAAGAACGGAACAACGGCACTGAAAAACGGAACGGACTTCACGCTTACATATCAGGATAATGTAAACAGGGGTACTGCAAAGGTATATATAAAAGGTAAGGGCAACTACACCGGAAGCTGTTCGCTGAAATTCAGCATAACGGCAAGGCCTGTTTCTACGCTTAAAATCACCGTGCCGTCAGTGACTTATAACGGGAAGGCACAAAAGCCTGCCGTTACGGTAAAGTATAATAACTATACGTTTAAAAACGGCACTGATTATACGCTGAGTTATAGAAATAACACGAAAATCGGTACGGCAACCGTTACGGTTAAGGGCAAGGGAAAGCTCAGCGGAACGAGAAGCGTTACATTCAAGATAAACGCAAAGCCGATTAAAAACGCAGTTATTACATATAACAACTCGCTCACATACAACGGCTCGGCACTAAGCCCTGCGGTTACGGTAAAATACGGAAACACAACGCTTAAAAAGAATACCGACTATACCGTTGCCTACTCGAATAATGTAAACGCAGGCACGGGAACAATCACGATAACGGGAAAAGGCATATACGGCGGAAGCGTAAAAAAGACCTTTACAATAAAGAGGCTCGGAATATCGGCCACAGCCGTATCGGGAACAGGAAACAAGGTCTATACGGGAAGTGCGATAAAACCTGTGCCTGCGGTTAAAGTCGGCGGCAGGACGCTGAAAAACGGAACGGACTTTACCGTAAGCTACAAAAACAACACCGAGCCGGGAACGGCAACTCTCAGCGTGACAGGCAAGGGAAACTATTCGGGCAGTGTATCAAAGACATTCAGAATCACCGCAAGAGCGATAAACGATGTTGAGGTAACCGTACCCGATACGGTATTTACAGGTGTACAGGTAAAACCCGACGTTGTTGTAAGCTACGGCAACTATCAATTTATAAATAACAGCGACTATACCCTGTCATTCAAGGACAACGTCAATATCGGAACGGCAAGCGTGGTTGTCACGGGCAAAAACCATCTCAGCGGAAGCAGGACGGTAACATTCCCTATAGAAAAGGCGGATATTTCAGGTACGGAGATAGCCGTGAAGAACGCAACGTTTACGGGAAGTGCGGTAAAATCCGCCGTTGATGTAAGGCTCGGTAATGTGACGCTTAAGGAAGGCACTCACTACACGCTTTCCTATAAAAACAACGTCAATGCAGGTACGGCTCAGGTGACAATCAGCGGTAAGGGAAGCCTTGAGGGTGCTGTAACAAAGGATTTCACTATTGCAAAGGCGGATATTTCGAAAGCCTCGATCTCTGCAAGCGGAACGTATGCTCCGGACGGTGTAAAGATCGGCATAAACGCTAAATTCGGCAATTACACGCTTAAAAGCAGTGACTACATCGTTAAAGTGCCGACTTCAGCAGGAGAGCAGACGCTCACAATAAGCGGAAACGGCAACTTCAGCGGCAAGACCACGGTAAAATGCAATGTGGCAAAGGCGGATATAGCAAATGCCAAATCGTCTTTATCGCTGTCGACCGACGGCAAGGGCTATACCGTAACGGTTACTTATGACGGTGTGCTTTTAACGCAGAACAAAGATTATAAGGTAACTGTAACAGAATCAGGCACAGGCGTCAGTGCGGTTATCACGGGCATTGGCAATTACGGCGGAACAGTAACTCTCAGCGGCATAAGCAACGAGCTTGAAGCGTTTGAAAATGCTGTTGTCACAATAGGTAAAGTCACATACAACGGCACGGCACAGCTTCCCTCGGTAACAGTGAAGATAGGCTCTGTCACGCTGAAAAGCGGAACGGACTATATTCTGAGCGCTTATCACAACACTAATGCAGGAACAGCTACGGCAGTTATCACAGGCAAGGGAAAATATGCCGGTGCGGAAAAGAAAACGCAGTTCACGATAGCGCCTGCCGCCATATCATCTGCAAGCATAAGCTGTGAGGATCAGATATATACGGGACAGGGTGTTACCGCACAGCCAGTTGTTACATTCAACGGCAAAACGCTTGCTCTCGGTATTGACTACTATATATCGGGATATTCAAACATAGTGAATGTCGGAACGGCTACCGTTACTGTAAAGGGCAAAGGCAATTTCACAGGCACTGCAAAAGGCACTTTCAGAATCGTCAAGCAGGACAATATGGAAGCGCTTGTCAAGAAGCGCCTTGATGAGATGATGGAAGGCAAGTGGGACAGGAAGATATATGACTACTGGCACAGCTATCAGATTGGCAAGTATTACAACACGCTCCTTACCTCTCCTTGTACCTGCCACTCCTACTGTGAAACGGGCAACGAGGCAGGCTGTACCTGTCTTATAGGAAGAAGTCACGTTCTGAATAATTCCGGCATACAGTGTGCAGGATTTACTATCGAGGTGTTCGAGTATCTTTTCGGTGAAACAAACGGAACGGGCGAAAATACCCTCACGATAAGGAATCGTTCCGACGGAAACTGGACAGAGGCGGCGCTGAAGAAGTGGATGACCGATACGTTCCGTCCGGGCGACTATCTCGCATATGACAACATAAAGTACGGCTATCCGCACTATGTCACGATATACTCTGTTGATACCGACGGTATATGGGTGTACGAGGCAAATTACGGCGGAAGGTGCAAAATCAATTTCCGTAAGTTTACGTTTAAGGAGATCTACGAAGAAACGGACGGTTTATGGCACAGGACACCGAATAATTATGAGTTGTCGGAGTATTGATCTGAATTTAAAGCGGCATGGCTTAGGCTGTGCCGCTTTTTGTTGTGATCGTCTGCGCTGTAATTTCGATTTTTCGACAAGCCGTAAGTGCGTCACACCTGCTTTTACCGCAACAGCCTGTCCGATGCTTGACTTTTGATATGCAGTATGATATTATGATAATAAACAAGCAATCAACTCATATTAAAAATAATTTTAAAAAATCGGAGATAATTTTATGTCAAAGTTTCAAAAAATCATCATAGCACTTTGTCTTATAATCATTGTTATTCTGGGGGCGGCAACGGTAGTTCTGTTTACCGACACATCGGAAGCTATCAAAATTAACGGTACGTTTGCCGATATAAGTCTGTTAAACAGCGACAATCCGGATTTTGACAAGCTGCCGCACAAAGAAATCAGCATAGACGCAACTTTAACCGGAAACATTTTTGGTGTGACAGGCGCAAGCGGAAAAATTGCAGTAGGCGATACGGAGTATGCTCTTGATTCCGCAAGTTCACGAGGCTCTGTGATAAATATCCATTCGCTTAACAACGAAGGCTCATTTGATGTAAATGTTAAGCTGGAAAAGGGAACAGGCAGTGCAATCATTACCGTATTGCAGTCGCAAAACTCCTCCGACAGCTCAATGTGGGCAGGACCTGCAACCGACAGCGAGAGTCTGAAAAATGTTCTTGAAGAACAGAATATCATCAACTACAGTAACACGGAAACAGTAAAAGAAATAAGCTGTACGGGAGATTTTGTTGATATTAACAATGACTACAGCGTTGATATGTACGAACAATTACCGCACAAGACCGTAAGCGTAAACGCAAAAATCCTACGCAATATATACGGCAGGGAATATGCGGACGGAACCTTGACGCTTGACGGCAAGGAATACAGGATTCAAGGCTTCAACCGTGATAACAGCTTCGGAAAAAACAGGATTTTTATATCCGTAATAACAAGCGACGGAAAAAATGCCGCACCGGGCATTACTATATGCTATACGGAAGGCTCGGATCACATCACCGTCAATTCAAGACTTCAGAACAACACCTGTTATCTGATAGGAGCTGTAAAGGATAAGAATGAATTTGAAACAGCTTTAAGGGAACTCGGATATATAGAATAAGACGCAATCAAAACATCGGGAACAGAAATACGCACCTCAAAACGAGGTGCGTATTGCAGTTTGTAGAAAAAGTCTTGTAGTTGATGTGCTTCTACTATATCTTTTAGTATTTATCTATGATAGCAAGCTACCGATAGTTCTTTTTGCGAGATAGCACTTCTCGGGTTCGCTATTCGAGTGGGTACACCTGTCAATATTAACGAGGGAAAGAACCAAAGAGACTAGGGCAAGGGACTTGACAGCCCCTCTCCCTATCTCTTAGGTTCTCTCCCTCGTGCTCCCTCTTTCCTTACTCACACCCCCACCCCGTCGGGGTGTTGGCGGAACTCGAATAACCACCTGAACATTTTATATCCTGTTAATGCAGGGACGCTTAACGCTACATGTCCGCAGGTTAGTACATATATCTCAGGTTAGTGGCGTTTTTTTGAAAGGTTAATGTCAGTGCAGTTGTACCGATATACTCACGAAAATATTAATTTCTTGTCGGTGTGGAAATTGTTTTAAGCGGTGTTGGTGATATATTTCACTGTGTGGCTTTAATAACAATAAACGTTTCAACAGACTGAAATACGCACCTCAAAACGAGGTGCGTATTGTTTTATATTCACTTTTACATTGCCGCTTTCAAGCGCTTCAGTGTTTCTTCTTCACCGAGCAGCTGCATTATGGTATACAGGTCGGGGGAATTTTTTCTGCCGGTTATCGCTACTCTGAGTATTCCGCAAGCATCGGCAACCGAGCCTTTGTAAGCGTCGGGGTTTGCCTTGTATTCTTTGATGTTGGGGCAGAAGCCTAAAGGCTCGCCGACAACCTTTACACCGTCAAACCAGGCACTGCTGTCAACCTTGTGGTCATAAGCCGAAATATATGCCGTTAAAAATGCTTTACGCTCGTCGGCTGTCAGCTTTTCGTCAAACTCATAGCCGTCAACACCGTCACCGTAGAGATACGGGAACATCTCGGACAGATCGCTCCACTTTGCTATATCCTTGCGTACCTTCTTGCCGTTATATTTCCACAGCTTTATGCTTTCTCTGAACTTGTCGGGCGAAGCTGTGATATAAGCGTTCAGCTTTTCATCGTTATCCTTTGCCCATATGCTTATCTCGTCAAAAAGCGTTTCCTCGCTCATCTTCGATATAACGTCACGGCTTACGCTTGCCAGCTTATCCATATCGAACAATGCACCGCTGACGGGCATCTTTTCAAGCTTGAACTTGAACTCCGACATATCTGCATCGGGGTTCTTCATTCTCCACTCCTCATAGTTTGAGTTTGCGATAGTCATAAGGTATTCAAGCACCGACTGAACAGGGAAACCGGCTTTTGAATAGAACGAAACGCTTGCCTCGGGGTCTTTTCTCTTGCTGAGCTTTCTCTTTTTATTCTCGCCGCCGTCCAGCTTCATTATCGGTGCAATGTGAGCATACTTCGGCATTTTAAGACCGCTTGCTCTGAAAAGCTGTTCGTGCAGAGGATATGAGCTTATCCACTCATCGCCTCTTATAACGTGGGTAGTACCCATCAGGAAATCATCTACAACGTGTGCAAAGTGGTATGTAGGGATACCGTCTGACTTTAAAAGCACAACGTCCATTATGTTCTCTGGCATTTCGATATTGCCTCTTATAAGGTCACGGCAGGTTATCTTGTTTTCTGCATTGCCGTCTGAGCGTAAGCGCAGAACGTATTCCTTGCCTGCCTTTATATTGGCTTCTATTTCTTCAATGGACAGATTTCTGCACTTCGCATAGCTGCCGTAATAGCCCATATCGGCTTTTTCGGCCTCCTGTGCCTTTCTTATTTCGTCAAGCTCCTCCGCCGAGCAGAAGCACGGATATGCAAGACCACGCTTAACAAGATCCTTTGCAAAGGTCTGGTATATCTCTTTTCTCATACTCTGTCTGTACGGTCCGTAGCTGCCCTTTTCGGCTTCTCCGTCTGCCGCCGCACCTTCGTCAAAGCATACTCCGTACTGTGCAAGAGATGTGATTATCTCGTCTGCTCCGTGTTCGATCTCACGCTTTTTGTCGGTATCCTCAAGACGCAGGTAGAATACACCGTCCGACTGTCTTGCCATACACATTGAAATAAGTGCGGCATACAGACCGCCTATGTGCATAAAGCCTGTGGGGCTGGGTGCGAATCTTGTCACAGCCGCCTTGTCGGGAAGCGTTCTTGCGGGATATTTTGCAAACATATCCTCAGGTGTTGTCTTGATGTCACCGAACAGAAGCTCGGCTAAATAATTGTTGTCCATTTTTTCGCCCTTCGTTTTTTATTTTGTCTTGATAATTTGGTTTTTTCCGCCGAAGTTCTTTTTGCCTATGCGGATTATCTGAAGTATAGCAGGGTTAAGCACCAGATTTATACCAAGCTCTATAAAGAAATTGATGCCTACTAAGCCTACCAGAATAAATACGAATAAGTTTGTACCCTCTGCAAGTCCTGATAAATAATCAAAGAAGAACACATAACTTCCGAGTACAAATATTCCTGTATTCACAACAGGTGCAACTATAGCCGATACTATAACGGCTGCTATCTGATTTTTCTTGCTTATCAGCTTATACACAAAACCTGCGGCTGCACCTGCGAGTGCGCCCTTTAAAATTACCGTAATTATCGTTCCGGGTATGTTTACCGCAAGGAACAGATTTGCGTCACCCGTCAGCAGTACGGTCACACCGAAAACAAAGCCGAGCCATGCGCCCGAGCCCCAGCCGTAAAGCGCAGAGCCTACTACGATAGGTATAAGCGTCAGCGTAATGCTGAATGTTCCGAAACGCAGTCCCATTGATATGAACTGCATAACCACAACTATAGCGGTCAGAAGACCAAGACCTATAATAGTGTTTGTGTTGATTTTGCCTTTTAATGAGTTGTTTGTGTTTGACATAAAAATCTCCTTTGCTGAAGTCCTGTTGTCAGCAGGTACCTCGCAGGGTTGTATATTTTACATATCATCCGCCGTTCAGAATATGTTCACAGCCGGTAACCGCAGAAATAGCATCTGTCGGTTCCGTCCACAATGCCGCTTACTTCTTCTGATTTTTCTTGTAGATAATATGCAGACCCTCTAATACAAGATCAGGATCGACAATAAGCTCACGTCTGCAAAGCGGAGCTATAAGGCTTGCGTAGCCTCCTGTCGCAACTATTGTAGCCTTTTCCCCAAGCTCCTCCTCATATCGCTCTATCATACCGTCTATCATGCAGGCGATACCGCCGATGACACCGGCACGCATACTGTCTGGGCTGTTTGTGCCTATCATTTTTCCGACAGGCTCAGCGCCTATGAGAGGAAGAGATGCTGTTTTACCCGACAGAGCCTCGAATGATAATCTCGGACCGGGAGCTATCGCTCCGCCGAGCATCGCTCCGCTCCTGTCGAGTGCAAATATTTTAAGGCAAGTGCCTACATCTATGAATATGCAGGGTGTGGGGTACTTGCTTTTCGCCGCTACACCGCCGCATACAAGATCACTTCCGAGTACGGAAGGATCGTCTATCTTTATATTAAGTCCTGTTTTGATACCGGGTGAAACGATAATAGGCTTTACATTACAGAGCTTTTCTATTCCTTTTTCGAGTATGGGAGTTATCGGTGATACGACAGAGGAAATGATACAGCCGGTTATAGCCGCATTTTCAAAGCCGTAAAGGGATAATATATCCTTCAGCTTTATCGCATACTGATCTTCCATTCTTGAAACCTGTGTGTTGAGCCTTGATATAAAGCGCAGTTCACCGTTATTGTCAAAACCGCCGAATACAATGTTAGTATTGCCGACATCTACTGCAAGTATCATTCTTTGCCCTCCGATTCTTCGGATATATCGCTTTCTATTATAGCATCTGTTTTGTCTTTGTCAATATCCCCGTCATTATTTACCGCCTTTGACAGCTTTACGGGTTTCTTTATCTTGAGATAAATCAGAATCATTCCGGCAAATACCGCAATGCCGATAACCGTCAGTATAAGCCCTGTGCCAAGTCCTGCGGCAAAGAATTTAAATTCGACAACGTGTTCGCCCTCAGACAGCTTTACTGTCATCAGTGCGTCATTCAGTGCGGTATCATAGTCCGTCTTTACACCGTCAACATATACCGTCCAGCCCTTTTCGGCAGGGATAGTGGTAAACAGTATATCACTGCTTTTTGCGTTTACCGTAAAGCGTATGTCGGTCTGACTTACCTTTTCGACCTTTGTTTCGGCATTCTTTTCGTGCATCTGAGCTATTGCCGCTGTTTCCGCTTCCTCATTGTATACGGCGAACTGCGGCTCTCTGAAATAAAGGTCGCTCTTTTTCAGCACAAGCTTTACCGTTACTTCCTCGCCCTTTTCAAACTTGCCGAGATCCTTTATATTATGATTGTCGCTCTCGAAGCATACGCCCTTGTACGAGCCGTTTACATAAAGAGAAACCTCACGCTGATAGTCGGTCGGTATGAACATATAGACCTCTCCGCTCTTTGGCGCAGTTATCGTATATGTTACGCTTGCTTCGCCCGTTACATCCGTAAAACCTATATGCTGATTTTCAAACGAGCCTTTTTTGCAGTTTTCGGCATAAGGCTCGCCATCTGCGGAAAATACCGTGAAGAATTCTCTGTTTCCTCCGGTCATTGCGTTAAGCAGAGCGTTCTGGTTTTCGAATACGTCATACTTTGACAGCTCAAGCTTGGACAGCTTGCTGTTTGCAAGATAGCCTATCGGCAGTGCGTCCTTGTTTTCAGTGACTTTTATATCGTCTGCTGATTTTATGTTGGCTGTGGATTCGCCTGCACAATCAAGGATATATTTAACACCGAAAATATCACAGGTCAGCGGAGTGTTGCCCGAAAACCTTGAATAGTGACCGTTTGACGTGAAGCCGAAGAATCCGAGCATATCAATAGCCCTTGCATTCAGCGTACTGCTTGAGTGCGACAGACCGTACATATTTGCAGCCATAGGGTCGTTTACCGAGCGGAAGAAGTTTTTCTCTATTCGGTAGAAGCCGTCATCCTGCGCCTTTATCTCCTCCACCTTTTCACGAAGCGGAAGTATAACGCTTAAATAGCTGTCCCTTGTCGAGAAGGTAATATCCTTGTGCATTTTTGTCAGCGTATTTGTTGCGTTGAAGCAAAGCTCCGCACATATCACTGCGGTTACAAGTATCACGCCTGTCTTTGACAGCTCGCTCTTTTTCATATAATGCCTTGCCGCATATACGGTAATGCCTGCGACCGCCATGAATACTATGGCAGGAAGTGCAACGGTTATGCCGTCAAACACCTCACGTCCGCTGCTGTCAAGCGTGGTTATGAAGGTATCCTGTGCCTCTGTGTATATTATGAGAGCAATATAACTTAGCGTAATTGCTCCGACCGTTCTCGCTCTGACCGCTTTAAGCTGTTCAAAGCAATGTGCCGCAAGAGCGACTATGATAAACGAAAGCATAAACGAGTAGCGGTAGGGAAGCCAGTTGGGCATCTGTCCGCCGTGCCATATCATATCGACCGGACGGATATACATACTTACAACAAGCAAGCCTATAAGCGCACCTGCCGCAATTTTCTGCTTGAATTTAAATGCTCCCGAGCAGAAAAATCCCGCCGCAAGCACAAGCGCAAGAGAACAGCAGAACAGTGCCGGCAGACCCTCCATCCTTACCGTATCGTAGGTATTTGGGAACAGCTTTCTTGCTATATCTATAAGATTAAAATTATTAACAAGCGAATAATCCGGCTCGGTGAAGCTGAATTTGCCGTTCTGAAGTGAATTGTATACAGGCAGTATCATAAATGCGCTCATCATAGCGGAAACTATTCCGCATATTCCGAAAAACGCACCTTTTGTAACAAATTTTTTTGCGATGTTAATTCCTGTGTTGCCCGTATAGGTTTCAAGCGAAAAGTAACGGCAGATAAAATACAGCACCGAGAAGATCGCCGCCATAAAGCCTATGTAGAAGTTCGACACGAACGCATAGACAAGCGAGCCTATGAGCAGTCTGAAGCGGTTTTCCTTTATAAGCGAATCTATACCCCAGCAGATAAGCGGAAGTGCGATAACGCAGTCAAGCCACATAGGGTCCATTGTCTGCACTATCATATATGCGCACAAGGCATACATCGGAGCGAATAAGGCCGCCGTTGTCTTTGACAGCTTCTGCGACTTATGTGCAAAAAGCGCAAAGGTAACGCCGCACGCACCGAACTTTGCGAGCATCATTGTAAGCAGGCCTTCGGTTATCATACTGCGTGGGAATATCCATACAAGTATATTGAACGGGCTTGCAAGATAATAGCCGATTATGCCCATAAACTCGCCCGACAGGTTTCTGCTCCACGAGTACATAAGGCTCTCGCCGTTGCCTATTACGTCATGCACATAGTCGAAATAGAAAACATACTGTGCGTTAAGGTCAAGCGACAGCACCGACTTTTCGCCAAACGGATATATATCAAATGATATATAAGCTATACCCATCAGTATAACAGGGATAAGAAACGCCGCAAACAGATAACCGTTCTTATAGCACAGGTGTCTGAATGACAGCATTTTTTCTCTGAAATTTGCCATTATTTATTGTCCTCACATCTTTGTCTGCGTCCTGATTCTTCACTGACTATATATCTCGGACGCTGTTTTATCTCCTCGTATATCTTGCTGAGATAATATCCCATAATACCGATACCGAGCATAAGTATACTGCCTATTATAAGCAGAAGAAGTATTACGGTCGAAAAGCCGTCTGCCGCCTTTCCTGTACAGAAGTTGACAAGGGTCTGTATGGCCAGTATCACGGCAAATATAAAGAACAGCACTCCCGACCAGGTGATTATCTGCATAGGTACGTTTGTAAAGCTGGTTATCGAACTTATAGCGTATCTGAACAGCTTTCTGAACGACCACTTTGTCTTGCCTGCGTTTCTTGGTGCGACGTCAAATTCGATACGCTCTGTCCTGAAGCCTACCCAGCTTGAAAGCGCACGGAAGAAAGTCAGCCTTTCTGGCATTTCGTTGAGTGCGTTGACAACCTTGCGGTCCATCAGCTTATAATCGCTTGCGCCGTCAAGGTCAATAGCCGAGCTGTTCTTCATCATACGGTAGAAGGTCTTTGCAAATAGCTTGTATATTATGCCTTCCTTGCCTCTTGACGCTTTGACCGCCTCTACGACCTCCGCACCGTTTTTCCATGCGGCATACATTTTTTCAAGAAGCTCCGGCGGATGCTGTAAATCGCAGTCTATCACCGCAACGCAATCGCCGTCTGCGGCTTTAAGTCCTGCAAAAACGGCTCCCTCTTTGCCGAAATTTCTCGAAAAATGAAGTCCTCTTATATGCTCGTCCGTTTCTCCGAGCTGTTTTATAAGCTCCCACGTTCCGTCCTTTGAGCCGTCGTCAACGAATATCAGCTCATAGTCGGACAGCGGCGCTAATATACCGCCGAGCCTTTCTGCGGCGGCAGGTATATTTTCCTGCTCATTGAAGGCAGGTATAACTACTGAGATCATCTTATTCTCCGATTATATTTATTTCTACTGTCTTTTCACGTTCACCGTCAAAATCCATATATATTATGTACTGCGTAAGACCGAGCGAGATCTCGCTGTCACAGATAGCGGTAACGACCGAGCCGCCTGCAAGCTGGTGGCAGATAGCCGCTCTGAGCGGTTCTTCGGCAAGGGTGGATACCTTTTCGTAATATTTCAGGTAACCGTTCAGCGCTTCAATATCATTCGTTGCGGTGAACACCGACGCAGTGGTGTGCATTGAAGAAATTGATATGATGCCGTTTCTGATATTGGATCTGCGCACGCACTCCATTACATCCTCGGTAAGATCCATATAGCCTGTCTTTGAGGGGATGGTGATGGTAAATGTCTGTTTTACGTTGTTCATAAGGTTTGTCCTTTCATATTGCGGCACTGCCGCTTTTAATTTAACGTTTTACGTTTGTATTTATTCTTACTCTGCCCGAAGGCGAGGTTATGGCTAAATCGTCATTCTCGGCGGCTCTGCCGTCGCTCACTGCCGCAAGGCCGTTTATATAGCAACGTGTTCCCTGCGAAATGACTGTGTCTGCATCTGCCGCAAAATCAATATCCACTGTGCCTGTGGAATTGACAAGGCTTCCGCCCGAAAATTCGTCTATATACATATTTATTTTACCGCTGTCGCAATCAATGCCGAGCGTTCCCGTACAGGACAGCCTTTCTATATCGGCGCTTCCGCTCTTGCATTTTATATTTACCATATATCCGCTCACCGCACAGCAATGCAGGTCGGATGACGCAGTGTACAGATTAAGGCTTGAAAACGGCTTGTCGGGAAGCTGTATTTCGATCCTGTAGCTGAACTGCTCACGGGTGAACAGCGTTATCACAAGGCTCGGCACCTGCTCGACTATAAGCCGTCCGCCGTCCTCGTAAATATCAACCTCCGTATCGCTGACATACGAAACGTGTATCAGCTCGTCCGAAGAACGTGTTATATATACCGGAATATCCGTTGTTTCGACAGTAAGGAACTGTGTAAACGGAAAGCTCCCGCTCCCGTGCTTTACATTACTGCGGTAGTCCTTGTCGATTATCAGCGCAAACATAAGCATAGCGATAAGGCATATCGCTCCGCACAGGAAAAATATGCGGATAAGCACCTGAACCGCCGTCAGCTTCTGCACACGGATATGGCGGAAACGGATATGATCTTTCAGCTTCATTCTTTAGTCTTTGAAAAAAGTCTGTAGACAAAAGATGCGGCAAAGGGGCATATTCTCGCTACGCTCAGAAGTATCAGCCCAAGCCCGAAGAAAAGGCTTGCCGCTCCGAAAAACAGCATCGTATATTCCGACAGGTCGGATACGAAAATACTGCCCTTTCCTATTATGCGTATAAATGCGGACGGCAGTGTTATCATGCCGTTTGCGGTAAGTGCAAGCGCAAATACCATAAGGACAAGTATACCGGTAAATATCACCGCAGATAAGGCTATAAGGCATACGGTCCTGGGAATGCGTGCAAATCTGCATACTGTTTTTGTCTGCATAAAATCTCCTCATATCTATGTCTTATGGGCTGTGTTACGCTTTTTTGCGTCTTATACCCCATTTTGTTTTACAATTACGATTATTATAACATATTTAACTTGCCGTTGTCAAATTAAAGTGCCGATCTCCGCCCTTGTTACGACACGTTTTTCACAAGCACGGGTATAAAATACAAGCTGTAAGCATAACGCAACAAGAAAAAGGGGGAGTTTTTACGGGTGCCGGAGTTGAGATAATAAAGCGAAACGGCGGAATAACCGCTGTCATAAGCGGAGAAATCGGGCATTTTGAAGCATCGGGAATAAGAATAAGAATCGACGCAGAACTTGAGCGGCTTATGCCGTCTATGCTTATTCTGGATATGTCCGGCGTATCATTTATGGACAGCTCGGGTATAGGGCTTATACTCGGCAGGCAACGCATTATGGAATCATTCGGCGGCGGTGTGGCGGTAAAAAATCCGTCACCGTCGGTACGCAGGATAATACAGGTGGCAGGCTTGTCACGACTTATAATAAGCGGTAAAAATACGGAGGATAAAAAATGAAGTGCGAAAATTATGTTAAGCTGTCGTTCCCTGCCCTGTCACGAAACGAAAGCTATGCGAGGGCGGCTGTAGGGGCATTCGTTTCCCAGCTTGACCCGACAGTTGACGAACTGGGGAGCGTCAAGGCGGCGGTTTCCGAGGCGGTGACGAACTGTGTGGTGCACGCTTATTCGGAATGTGAAACGGTGGGCATTATAAATATAACCGCGCGTATAAAAGATGAAGAAGTATACATAAAGATAATCGACAAGGGCTGTGGCATAGAAGACGTGAAAAAGGCGATGGAGCCGCTGTTTACAACAAAGCCGGAACTTGAGCGGAGCGGACTTGGCTTTGCGGTTATGGAAAGCTGTTGCGATAAGGTAAAGGTATCATCAAAGATAGGAAAAGGCACAACGGTCACGCTCACGTTCCGCTTTGAAAAAAGGGTGCTTAAATGAGCGCCGACAAGGACAATTCGTTCATCACGGAGCATTTCGCACTGGTGCATTCGATAGCAGGCAGATTCAGAAATCGGGGGATAGAATATGACGAACTGTTTTCGGCAGGCTGTGTCGGTCTTGTAAAGGCAGGCAACAATTTTGACGAAAGCAGGGGGCTGAAGTTTTCAACGTATGCGGTACCGGTCATCATGGGGGAAATAAAACAGCTTTTCCGTGACGGCGGTACGGTAAAGGTGAGCCGTAGTTTAAAAGAGTTGTCACTGAAAATTTGCAGGCTCCGTGACGAGCTTATCAAAAACGGCGAAGAACCTCATATTTCGGTGCTGGCGGAAAAACTCGGGATAACGCCCGAAGAAGCATCGCTTGCGCTTGGGGCTTCGCTTCCGCCTGTTTCATTAAGCAGTTATGACGATGAGGAAAACGGCGAGGGCAGTTTCGACCTGCCCGTTGAGCCTGAACAGCCGAAAGCGCTTGACAGAATGGCACTGCGACAGCTTGTTTCCCGTCTTGAGCCGCTTGACCGCAGGCTGATAATACTGCGTTACAGCGAGGAATGTACGCAGAGCAGAACGGCAGAAATACTGGGAATGACGCAGGTGCAGGTGTCACGCAGAGAGAAGAAGATACTGGAGGGATTGAGGAAGCAGTTATTGTGTTGATGCGGCAGGTTGCCGCTGACAATTCGCCGTTCTTTTTGCCTCTGCTTTGTCGAGATTACGTTATCGGCGGATATCTGTGACAGAACGATCGGATATGCGCATAATCACCAAAACCGATTCGGGAGGGGCAAGCCTCTCCCGTAGCATTTGCCACCACTTGAACCTTCATTTCCGTTTATAATTATCAGATAGGTGCATAGATTCTTTCTTTTCTACACAATCACCAAAACCGATAAGTTCTGTAGGCTTTTTTCTCTGCATTTTGACGGCGATGTAAGATACTGTAAATTTGTCGTTCGAAAGTGTTTGTGAAAAGTCAACAAAAAGCGTATGTAAGGTTTATGTAAAAAGATTATAATAAACAAAAAATGTTGAAAACTCGGTTGAAACTGTTGAATTGCAACAGGGGCTGTCGGGATATACAATAGGTACAAAGAAAAAATCTACCGACAGGAAAGGAAGTTTTCAACTATGTCAAACGAAAGATATGAACTTAACAAAAACCTCGCCCAGATGTTAAAGGGCGGTGTAATAATGGACGTTACAACGCCTGAGCAGGCAAGAATAGCACAGGAGGCAGGCGCTTGCGCAGTTATGGCGCTTGAGCGTATCCCTGCCGATATAAGAGCCGCAGGGGGTGTTGCAAGAATGAGCGACCCTGCTATGATAAAAGGCATTCAGAACGCAGTTACAATTCCCGTTATGGCTAAGTGCCGTATCGGTCATTTCGCCGAAGCGCAGATACTTGAGGCTATCGAGATAGATTATATAGACGAGAGCGAGGTTCTTTCTCCCGCAGATGACAAGTACCACATCGACAAGACAAAGTTCAACGTGCCTTTCGTATGCGGTGCAAAGGACTTAGGTGAGGCACTCCGCCGTATCTCAGAAGGCGCTTCTATGATAAGAACAAAGGGAGAACCCGGTACAGGCGACGTTGTACAGGCTGTAAGGCACATGAGAATGATGCAGCAGGAAATCCGCAGGCTGACATCTATGTCAAAGGACGAACTTTACCAGGCCGCAAAGGATCTTCAGGTCGACTATGAGCTTGTAAAGTATGTTGCGGAAAACGGCAAACTCCCCGTTGTAAACTTCGCCGCAGGCGGTGTCGCAACTCCTGCCGATGCCGCTCTGATGATGCAGCTCGGCGCTGAGGGCGTATTTGTAGGAAGCGGTATCTTCAAGTCGGGCAACCCCGCAAAGAGAGCCGCCGCTATCGTAAAGGCCGTTACAAACTACACTGACGCTAAGATGATTGCAGAACTGTCGGAGGATCTCGGTGAAGCTATGGTCGGCATAAACGAACAGGAAATCGCTCTCCTCATGGCAGAACGAGGCAAATAAGCGGCAATGTGCCGCTTCAAATTCCGACCTTTTTAAAGGTCGGTGCGTTGCTAACGCCATCGAAACGGTCGGGGATTAACGATATTTGGGCTTATTACGATTTGCGGCGGGTCGCCGCCGACTATTCCGACCTTTGCGGCAATGTGCCGCCGACTATTCCGACCTTTGCGGCAATGTGCCGCCTCAAATTCCGCCTTTATAAACATTAGAAATATATAAAAGCTTGCAAAACGGCGGATTTATAAAAAGTGCTGAGCAAAAAGAAGTTGGCTGTAATAAACCGCTCAGCCGAAAGGACACAACTAATGACAGTAGCAGTTCTTGCGCTTCAGGGCGCATTTGCGGAACACGAAAAAATTCTCTCAAAGCTCGGTGCAGACAGCTTTGAGATACGTCAGAAAAAGGATCTTGACCGCAGCTTCGACCGCCTTATAATTCCCGGCGGTGAAAGCACGGTGCAGGGAAAGCTGCTCCGTGAGCTTGATCTTTTTGACGGCATAAAGAGCCGTATCGAAGGCGGTATGCCTGTCTACGGCACCTGTGCAGGTCTTATCCTGCTTGCAAAGTCTATCTCAAACGACAGCGCACAGCACCTGCAGACAATGTCTATTGTTGCCAACCGCAACGCATACGGCAGACAGCTCGGCAGCTTCCATACCGAAGCGCAGTTTGAGGGTATCGGAGAAATTCCTATGACGTTTATCCGTGCGCCGTATATCGACAAGGTTTATGACGATGTACAGATTCTCTCGGAGGTGGACGGAAAAATAGTAGCCGCAAGACAGAAAAATCAGCTTGTGACAGCCTTCCACCCGGAGCTTGACGGCGATACAAGGGTACACGAGTATTTTCTGAATATATAAAGATATGTCGGATCCGCTGTTTTTTAAACGGCGGATTTTTTTGTTTACATCACTCCGGTAATGCCTTGCTTGCCCCTCCCGTTATAACCTTATCACTCTTGCCGACACCGCCAATTACGCAAGCTCACCAAAAACTAAACTCCATTCATTTTGCATATTTTTGAAAATTTTTTCAAAACCCTCTTGACAAATCGCAAAAGCAGTGATATAATAAAGCCTACAAAGTCGATAGGCTTTCAGAGATTAAACCGAACCGAAAACGAGGTAAGGATATGAACAAGGACATGACAAGATATATCAGCGGTTTCCGATGTTGATTTTAGCAGCATCTTCAAAGTAAGGCAGATATACTTTTGTTGTAAATGCAACACACGGTTTTATACCGACGGAATAACAAACGAAAATTAAACTTAACGTATAACAGATTATGAATCGAAAAGGAGAAAATCACAATGAGAACATTTGACAAGATCACAGACCTTATAGGCGGCACACCCATATTAAAGCTCAACAACTACATAGCCCTGAACGAGCTTCCCGCAAACATCTACGCAAAGCTCGAATACTTCAACCCCGCAGGAAGCGTAAAGGACAGGATCGCAAAGGCTATGATAGACGACGCCGAGGCTAAGGGCGCACTCAAGCCCGGCGCAGTTATAATCGAGCCTACAAGCGGTAACACAGGTATCGGACTTGCCGCTGTAGCCGCTTCAAAGGGCTACAGAATAATCCTCACAATGCCCGAAACCATGAGCGTTGAGCGCCGTAATCTGCTCAAGGCATACGGTGCGGAACTTGTACTTACAGACGGTGCAAAGGGTATGAAGGGCGCAATCGCAAAGGCAGAGGAGCTTGCACAGCAGATTGAGGGCGGATTCATTCCCAGCCAGTTCACAAACAGTGCAAACCCCACTGCTCACTTCAATACAACCGGTCCTGAGATATGGGAAGATACAGACGGAAAGGTTGACATCTTCGTAGCCGGTGTAGGCACAGGCGGTACGGTTTCAGGCGTAGGTAAGTACCTCAAGAGCAAAAACCCGAACGTAAAGGTAGTTGCGGTTGAACCTGCAGGCTCGCCCGTGCTTTCAAAGGGTGTTGCAGGACCTCATAAGATACAGGGTATCGGCGCAGGCTTTGTTCCCGAAACGCTTGATACCAAGATTTATGACGAAATAATCGCAGTCGAGAACGAGGACGCATTCGCAACAGGCAGAACGCTTGCAAGAAAAGAGGGCTTACTTGTCGGCATCTCATCCGGTGCGGCAGTATTTGCGGCTACACAGCTTGCTAAGCGCCCCGAGAATAAAGGCAAGAACATTGTTGTTCTTCTCCCCGATACAGGCGACCGTTACCTCTCAACACCTATGTTCGCAGAATAATTCAGAAATTTCTATACCCAATTTTATATAGCCATCGCAAAAGCTGTCTTGACGGACAGCTTTTTGCATTTTGATTATAAAGTAACTTCAAATAATTGCTGAAAATCCGCATCACAACGTTATCTTATAACCGCATTTTGCAAGTTGTCAATTCTAAACTTGCACAAACGTGCTTGTGCTATAGCACAAAACCCTGTAAAACCGGTTGACCTCTCAGACTTTCGGTAGTACAATACAGGTAAAGAAAAAACAAGTACCGCAACGGCGCAGGACGATGAAAGTTCTGCGCCGTTTTGTTTTCAAAGGAAAGGATGACGTACAAATGTATGAATGCAGTTTAGACAGAATGAAGGATAAGATCTCCACTTTCAGCAAATTCGGTGATGCTGGCCACGGCGGTATCACACGTTACTCGCTCTCGCCCGAGGCTATTATGGCCCGTAACGAGTTCATCAAGCGTATGAAGGCTATCGGCGCAGAGATCGAGATAGATGATGTTGCGAATATCTACGCAACGCTCGCCGGCTCAGACCCCGACGCAAAGCGTATCGTAATGGCTTCCCACTGTGACTCGGTAAAGAACGGCGGTAACTATGACGGTATACTCGGCGTTATGTCGGCTATGGAGGTGCTTGAAACAGTACACGAGAAGAACATCCCACATAAGCATCCTCTCACCGCTATGATATGGACAAACGAGGAAGGCTCGCTGTATCCGCCCGCTATGATGTGTTCGGGTATCGTATGTTACGATTATCTGCCTGAGGACATCAGATGCAAGTTCAAATATGAGGATATGATGAATTCAAAGAGTATCCTTGACAATACATCGACATTCGGTGAAGCGCTTGACAAGTCGGGCTTCAAGGGCGACAAGAAGTACCGCCTGTCACCCGACAGATATATGTATATGTTTGAAACTCACATCGAACAAGGTCCTATCCTTGAAGATGCAGGAAACGATATAGGCGTTGTTGACTGTGTACTGGGTATGTTCAACTACAGGCTGAAGTTCTACGGACAGACGACCCACGCAGGCACATTCCCGATGCCCAAGCGCCGTGACACATTCTTTGCCGCTTCACAGGCTCTGTGCTATCTGCACGAGGAAATCGACAAGCTCGGCTACAGCGACCTTGTTTACACAACGGGCGAGGTTGTATGCCACCCCTGCGTACATACCTGTGTTCCCGACTTCTTCGACTTCTCGTTTGACTCACGTCACGAAGATCCAAAGGTACTTGAAAAGGTACTGGCTATCGTAAAATCCTGCGAGGAAAAAACGTGGGCAGGCTGTACCTGCAAGGTAGAAAAGGCTTGGAACCGTGATACTGTCTACTGGGATAAGAAGCTGGTAAGCTATGTAAAGGCATCTGCAGAAGAATGCGGTATCAAGCACCAGTATATCCACTCAGGTGCAGGTCACGACGCACAGTTTGCCGCATATATGCTCCCGACAACTATGATATTCGTACAGTCGAAGGACGGTCTTTCACACTGCGAGCCGGAATATTCAAGCCCCGAGCATTGCACTGAGGGCGCAACGGTTATGCTGAATGCTGTCCTCAAGGCAGATAATGATTGATTATAATGACAACCACTTCTTTTTTTGGTATATTTCCTGACTGATTTTGCTTTATCTGATTTACTTTCACCCGCTTTTTCGGCGGGTGATTTTTTTGCGGTCGGCGTTCATTACGGACAGTAATTAAAAATAGAATAATAAGGCTTGATTTTTTATTTAAACTATGGTACAATAGTACAGTATCAGAAATAGAACCCGTGATTATGGGTGTAAGCCCTGTGCAAGGGAGTCCTGTGAACCATGTCAGGCGGGGAACCGAGCAGCATTAAGCAGTTATGACCTGTGCCGCAGCAAGTTTACACTCATAATCATGGGTTCTATTTTTGCGTATCGTTTTATTTACCGATTATTATGTACTTTGTCACGGGAGGTTAGTTATGCATCTTGCTCTTTATCGTAAGTATCGTTCTGCCACCTTTGACGAAGTAATTTCGCAGGAACATATAACCACCACGCTGAAAAATCAGATAAAGGCCGGCACTCCGGCTCACGCTTATCTGTTCACAGGTTCGAGAGGTACGGGTAAGACCACCTGTGCAAAGCTGATGGCAAAGGCGGTAAACTGCTTATCTCCCGTTGACGGCAACCCCTGCGGAGAATGTGAAAGCTGTAAGGCGATAGCCGCAGGCTGTCCGGATATAATCGAGATGGACGCAGCCTCAAACAACGGTGTTGACGATGTAAGGGCATTGCGTGACGAGGTTATGTACGCTCCGACTGTCTGCCGCTATAAAGTTTATATAATAGACGAGGTGCATATGCTGTCCTCACAGGCATTCAACGCACTTCTGAAAACCATAGAAGAACCGCCGCCGCACGTTATATTCATACTTGCGACTACCGAGATACACAAGGTGCCTGCGACTATCGCATCAAGATGTCAGCAGTTCCGCTTTTCAAGAATTGACGTAGAAGAAAGCACAAAGCGGCTGTGCGAGATAGCAAAAAAAGAAAACGTAAATATAACCGAGGATGCGGCAAGACTTATTTCAAGATTGTCCGACGGCGGTATGAGAGATGCGGTTTCGCTGCTCGACCAGTGTATAAGCGTGAGTGCCGACATTGACGAGGAAACCGTAAGGACTACCGCAGGCATCGCAGGAACAGAGCATCTGTTCACGCTTGCACAGTGCATACACGAGCAGAATGCGCCCGAGGCACTGAAAATTCTCGACGAGCTTCACAATCAGTCGAAGGATCTTATGCTTCTTCTTGACGAGCTGTTGTCGCATTTCAGAAATCTGTGCATACTGTCGGCAACGAACTCCGACTTTTCACTTATCCCTGCAGGAAGCGGAACAAGAAACGATCTTGCAAGGCAGACAAAGGAGTTTACTCTCGGAGAAATAATGCGGTGTATGGATATACTGCAGGACTGCATTGCGAGAACTCCGAAAACGGCAAAGCGTAAGACGGTTGCCGAAATGTGCCTTATAAGGCTGTGTACGCCACGTCTTGACAGTGACACATCGGCATTGTCGTTAAGGCTTGAAAAGTTAGAGAACAGGCTCGACAAGCTGTGTGACGGCGAGATAAGCATTCAGCCGAGAACCGCAGTGCAAACCGGCGAAAGCACAGAAAAGCATATACCGGCGCAATCTGCAAAGCCCGTAAGCGTAATCGGCGACAGACCGCAGGATATTATTGCAGATACGCTGAACAGGATAGAAAATAAAATCACATCCGCCGATGATAAGCAGAAGGACGTGACAGCTCCGACCGCCCCGGTACAGCAGAGCGGTGCAGAGCGGAATGCCGCAGACAGCAAGCCGGACTGGCTGTTTGAGGGTACGGGCGGTGC
>ENA-UOIY01000521-UOIY01000521.1-human-gut-metagenome-genome-assembly--contig:-P114-NODE-521-length-62053-cov-31.930369_pt1 | contig 62053 bp, 62 predicted proteins | sample MGYA00242335_ERZ723882 | MGnify/ENA metagenome assembly ERZ723882 | reverse complement strand
CTGAACGACCTTGCCGCACTGTGGGAGCCTCGGGCGGGAAAATAGGTAGCCGCCGCTCTGGCAACTTTCCGGCAACCTTTTTTTAAAAATGCCCTTAAAGACCTCAAAAAAAGACCCTCCTCTCGGAAGGCCTTTTATATTGCTTTGGTTTATCTTGCGTTGTACTTCTTGATGCCGAGGGCCAGCAGCTGGCAGGCGCGGATCAGGTCTTCCCGCTTTAGGATATAGGCGATACGAATCTCATTTATGCCCTTGCCAGGGGTGGCATACATGGCCTTGCCGGGAGCGAACATGACGGTGTCGCCGTTGTCGTCGAACTCCTCCAGTAGCCACTGCTGGAACTTCTCCGCATCGTCCACGGGAAGAGCCGCCATCAGATAGAAGGCGCCCTTAGGACACTCGAAGACGATGCCAGGAATCTTGTTGAGCTCTTCGACGACGGTATCTCGGCGGAGCTTATACTCGTCGCGTACCGCAGCGAAATACTCGGGGCCTACATCGTAGAGAGCGGCAGAGGCGATCTGGTCGAGGGTGGCGACGGACAGACGCGCCTGAGCGTATTTCATGCAGTGGTTCATAAGCTCCTTATTCTTGGAAATGATGCAGCCTATACGGGCGCCGCAGGCGCTGAAGCGCTTGGACACGGTATCGATGACGATGATGTTCTCAGGTGCGGTCTCGGCGAACTCGCCGAAGGACTGCAGGGGCTCGCCGCCGTATACGAACTCACGGTAAGCCTCGTCGCCGATGACGAACATGTCATGCTTCTTTGCGATGTCCACGATCATCTCCATTTCCTCGTGGGTCAGGAGCACGCCGGTGGGGTTGCCGGGGTTGGTGCACATGATGGCACGGGTATGGGGGGTTATGAGAGCCTCTATCTTGGCGCGATCGGCATAACGGTAGCCTTCCTCGGGAGAGGTGGGGATGGGAACGATCTTACCGCCGGTGGTGTTGGTCATGGTGTTGTAGTTGGGATAGAATGGCTCGGGAATGAGGATCTCGTCATCGTCGTCCAGAATCGCCTGCAGGGCGAAGCAGAGGGCCTCGCTGCCGCCGGTAGTGATGAGGATCTCGCTCTCGTCAAAGTGCATGTTGAGTTTATCATAGTACTTCTGGATAGCCTTGATCAGGACAGGCATACCGGGAGACGGAGCATAGGCCAGAACGGGCTGCTCAAAATGCTTGATAGCATCGAAAAACTGCTTCGGTGTCTCGATATCGGGCTGGCCGATGTTAAGATGATAGATTTTCTTGCCCTTGGCTTCCGCTGCCACCGCATAGGGGTGAAACTTGCGCATGGGGGACAGACCGCTTTTTTCAACTTTGCTGGAAAACTTCATTTAAGTGGTTCCTCCTGAAAGATGTTATTGAAAATGATGCGTATGAAAAAATCTGATATAGTGAGGACACATACCTGCACCATAATTATTATAGCATTGTTTTTCTTGGAAATAAAGTGGTATGAGGAAGAATTTAGAAAATTAGCCGCCGCTTTAATTGTGAAAAAACTAACACTGAATACTGCAAAAAGCACCGACTCTAAGTCGGCGCTTTTGTTATCATGCTTAATCGGTAGGCTTGGGCAGGCTCGGGTCGCCGGTGCCTATTATGACCTTTTCGGCCTTGGCATCATACCTGTCGGTATAGAGCAGCACTGATGCGCTCTCATCCAGCACGCCGTTTACGTACTTGTCCAAGTAAACGTTGGATTTGTAACCCTTGCGCGCGGAAGCCTCCTTCTGCTTGTAGCCGAGGGGCCAATTCGGATTCTCGGTAGTAACCGTTTCCGGTGGGTCTGTGGTTTCTACTACATCGCCGCGGGGCTTATAGGTTATCCCCTCCGGCAGCGGTTCGCCGTATACATAGGCGGTAACAGTATGCGCTGCCTGATCGCAGTAGAGGAAAATGTACATCGGCGCACCGGAGGTGTTTTTAAAGTTGAGGCTCTTGCCGCTTTCCACGGTTCCGGTAACGGTGGAATCGAGGCCGATATCCGCATAGCTGGATGGCCAGGAGTGATGGTAGCGCTCGGTTATTTCTACCTTATCCTGACCGCAGCAGAGCAGGGCGTTGTAAAGGGTAGTAGTGACCTGGCAAATCCCGCCGCCGGGCTGCAGTTCATATCTGTCTCCGTTTACTATGCCGGGGGCGAGGGGCCAGCCGCCGGATTCGGTGCGGGGGCCGATGATGGCGTTGAAGTTGAATTCCTCGCCCACGTCCACCTTGTGACCATTGAGCAGAGTACAGGCTTTCTGAATATTACCCACACGGCCCGGGTCGCGTGCGCTTCGGCTGCCGCCGAAGCTGGTCTGCCACTTGGCTATGAACTGGGTGTTTTCCTTGAGCCAGTCCATGGAGTGGGTAGGCTCCTGAGTGACAAGCTCCGGTTTTATTACTGCCTGATAATCCTTGTTTGTTATCGCGTCGACAATGGCTTGAACAAGAGCGTCCTGATCCAGGACGTGACCGCTTATGCCCTCGTGGTAGTTGAAGCCGGGTGAATCTGCCCATTCGTTTGCCTCTGCAGAAGGCTCGGTGGCGGGGGTGTCTATCTTAGCGGCTATTTCAGCGACTCTCGCCCTTATCACGTCCATATCCGGCGTGAAGCTCACATCAAATTCCCTGCCGTTTTCTTTGAGTTCTTTCTTGGCGTCCTTATTAGCGGCGCCGGTGCCGCCCCGGCCGTACAGCATTGCTTCGGCCAACGCATACTCTAGGTTGGTGGATACCTTCATATCCGCTGCGGTGAACACCCACAGGTCTGAACCGTGGGAAACGCGTATGTTTATGTTTTTCGCAGCTTCGTTTACTAATGGGGTTATCTCGCTGCGGGCCTCGTCCAGCGTCATGCCGGATACGTTCTTGCCGTCAATGACTATGCCGCTGAGGTACGCGCCGCCGCTGAGGTATGAGTGGAGCTTCTTTGCGCTGGGGGTGTGGGTATAGTGCAGTCGAAGTATCAGAACTGCGCCAAGACCCACTATGCACAGGCATATCAGCACCAGAAGCTTTCGGCTCATGGCGCGGTAGTGGTTCTTTTTCTTTCTTTTATGCTGTGCCGGCTGGCTGTCCTGGCGGACATGGGTGCGGCCGGAAGACCCGGGGGTGTTTATATCCATTGCTAATCTCCGCAAATATACTCAATGACAGAATTTCAACCAATATATTATACCCGAAGTTCGGCGCCTTTACAAGAATCAGGGTAAGTTTAAAATGGCCTGATATAACAGAGTTACCGGATTGTTTACAAAATAGCCCGCTTGTGGTAAAAATATAAGGATAGTATAATATAAGATAAAATTGGTTCAAGTATGCATATTGCAATATATGGATATAGTTACCTAAGAACTGTAAAAGACGAAAGGAAAAGATATAATTTGGCAAAGACTGCAAAGAAACTGAAGATAATCCCCCTTGGCGGAGTCGGGGAGATAGGCAAGAACATGACCGTAATAGAATACGGCAGCGACATAATAATAGTGGACTGCGGAATGTCATTCCCGGATGAGGAGATGCCAGGAATAGATGTAGTCATACCGGATATGACTTACATTGAAAAAAACGCGGCAAACGTGCGGGGCATACTTATAACCCACGGCCATGAGGATCACATAGGCGCGGTGCCTTATGCCCTCCAAAAGCTCAATGTGCCGGTATACGCCACAAAGCTAACCATAGCTCTCATAGAGCAGAAGCTGACCGAGATAAAGGTAGACCATGCTGACCTTAACTGCGTCAGCCCCGGAGATACCATACGTCTGGGCTGCTTCAGCGTGGAGTTCATAAAGACCAGCCATTCCATAGCGGGGGCCTGCGCTCTGGCCATAAACACCCCCATAGGCACGCTGATACACACCGGCGACTTCAAGGTGGACTACACGCCTATCGATGGGGAACCCATAGATATAGCGAGGCTTGCGTATTACGGCTCCCGCGGGGTACTTGCACTCATGAGCGACAGCACCAACGTGGAGAACGAAGGACATACACCCTCTGAACGGGGTATAGGCAAGACCTTTGAGCACTGCTTCGACAAGGCAAAGGGCCGCGTGATAGTGGCGACTTTCGCCTCCAACATATACCGCATACAGCAGATTGCGGACGTGGCAATATCCTTTGGACGGGTAGTATGCTTCCAGGGCCGCAGCATGGTAAAGATAGCAGAGATAGCCAAGGAGCTCGGCTATCTGCAGCTGCCGGACGAGAGCGTTGTGGAGGTTGGGCAGCTTAAAAAATACAGGGACGACCAGATATGCGTCATAACCACAGGCTCTCAGGGGGAACCCATGAGCGGCCTGTTCAGAATGGCCAATTCCTCCCATAAGGTAAACGTAGGCAAGGGAGATATGGTGATAATCTCGGCATCCTCCATACCCGGCAACGAGAAAAGCGTGGGCAGGGTGATAAACCAGCTCTACCAGCACGGCGCGAAGGTCATATACGAGCGTATGGCGGACGTACACGTCTCAGGCCACGCCTGCAAGGAAGAACTGAAGCTTATGCTGACGCTGACAAAGCCCAAGTTTTTCATACCCGTACACGGCGAGGCGCGGCATCTTTACCAGCATAAAGAGCTGGCGGAGGAGCTTGGGATACCCGAGGAGGACATATTCGTTACCGAAATAGGCGACGTAGTAGAGCTCACCCGAAACAAGGGCCGCATAGCGGGCAGCGTGACCGCCGGCAGCGTTATGGTGGACGGCAGCGGAGTGGGCGACATAGGCAACGTGGTGCTAAGGGATAGAAAGCTGCTCTCTGAGGACGGAATATTCACAGTAGTCATTACGCTTAACAAGCAGACCGGCGCACTCCTGGCACAGCCAGAGATACTATCGAGGGGCTTTGTGTATGAGAAAAACTCGGAGGAGCTTCTGAAGGAGACGAGGGAGCTCGTGAAGGCCAAGGCCGCCCAGTTTGAGAAAAACCACCGCAGCAGCTGGTCCTCAATAAAGAACGACATAAGGAATTCCATAAAGAATTACCTTTATGAGCGTACCAAGAGAAGACCCATGGTCATGCCCATAATAATAGAGATATAGACATTTTTTTAAACGGAGGTATTTGCTATGGTATACGATAAGGCAAACGAGCTTGCGAAGCTGCTCAAGGAGAGCGACGAATTCAGGGAATATAAGACCACCAAGGAAAAGGCCTTTGAAAACGATACTACGGCGTCCCTTATAAAGGAGTATCATAAGCTTCAGCTGGCGGCGCAGGCGGCAATGGTGTCCGGTAAAAAGGATGATGAGACGATGCAGCGCCTTCAGAAGATAGGCGAGCTTTTGCAGCTGAATCAGGACGCATCCGCGTTCCTGTTTGCCGAATACAGGCTCAACAGAGTGGTAAGCGACATATATAAGATAATCGCCGAGGCCATAGATGTGGATCTCGGCGCGCTGGAGGAGTAAGCTCAACACATGGAAGAACGGGAAAACCGGGAGGCCGCCCGAAGAAAAAGACAGCGGCACCGAAAGATCATGAATGTGCTGAGACCCATACTGATATACGGCATAAGCATAGCGGTATGCTCTGCCATACTCGTCGCGGGCGTAAACTATGCCCTGGACGAGTTCGTGCGTCCGGTGGACGTGAACGACGCTACGCCGGTTACCGTTACCATAGAAAAGGGCAGCGGCGCATCTACCATAGCCAAGATACTCTACGAGGCTGGCGGAGAGGGCAACAAGGGCCTTATAAACAACAAGGCCGCATTCAAAATATATGTTGACTTCACTGGCAAATCCAGCACCCTTAAAGCGGGAACCTATATATTGAGCCGCAACATGGATATTGCCCAGATGGTGGACATAATCTGCACCGGCAACCCCGCGCGAAAGACCGTAAACGTAAAGATACGCGAGGGCATGGAGGTAGAGGATATAGCGGAATTGCTGGTGGAAGAGGGCATACTGGATTCCACCGAGGAGTTCCTGAGCCTCTGCAGGAGCGGGGAGGCATTCTCTGAATACAGCTTCGTGAACAGCATTCTGCAGAGCGCAGATAAGGATCAGCGCAAGTACGCGCTTGAGGGATATCTTTTCCCGGATACCTATGAGGTGTACGCCGACGCCTCAGCGAAGAGCGTGATAACAAAAATGCTCATTCGATTCAATGAGATATTCAGCGACGAGTACATGGACAGGGCGCAGGAGCTGAATATGACGGTAGATCAGGCTGTGACAATGGCCTCCATGATAGAGCGCGAGGCCAAGACTGCCGATTTTGATAAGGTATCCGCGGTATTCCACAACAGGCTTAACAGCGGTATGAAGCTCCAGAGCGACGCCCCGCTGAAATACATACTCGATGCGGGAAACACGCTGGACTATACATCGGATCAGATGGCGGTGAACTCGCCCTACAATACCTACAACATAGACGGTCTGCCCATAGGTCCCATATGCAACCCAAGCGCTGCGGCTATAAAGGCTGCGCTTTATCCCGACAGCGATTTCATGGGAGAGGGTTACCTGTACTTCGTGCTGAAATCCCGCACCCAGGACGCCAATGACCCGGACTTCGGCAAGCTGGTGTTCTCCAAGAGCTACGAGGACTTCCTCAAAAACAAGGAGGCTTATAAGAACAGCTGATGAAGATAGCAATGCCTGAGCTTCTGGCTCCTGCCGGAAATATGGAAAGGCTGACCACGGCCATCGATTACGGTGCGGACGCGGTATATCTTGGGGCGCAGAGCATGAGCCTGAGGAATTATGCCGATAACTTTACGCCGGAGCAGCTCAGAGCGGGCTGCGAATACGCCCACGGGAGGAACGCCAAGGTATACGTGGCCTGCAATGCATTCGCGCGGGACGAGGACCTTAAGGATTTGCCGGAACTGCTGACAACCATCCGGACTGCCGGCGCCGATGCGCTTATAGTCAATGACCCCGGCGTGATACGGGTGGCGTGTAAATGCGTGCCGGATATGCCGCTGCACTTGAGTACTCAGGCGAACACTTTGAATTCCGAGGCGGCACTGTTCTGGTACGAGCAGGGGGTAAAGCGCATAATACTTGCCAGGGAGCTTTCCATCAAGCAGATAAAGGCTATGCGGCAGAGACTGCCTGAGGAACTTGAGCTTGAGATGTTCGTCCACGGCGCCATGTGCGTGTCCTATTCCGGAAGATGCCTGCTGAGTAACTACATAAACGGCAGGGACTCAAACAGGGGCGAATGCGCCCAGCCCTGCCGCTGGCAGTATGAACTAAGGGAAAAGGGCTCAAACGGCGAGTACTTTACGATAGAGCAGGACGAGCGCGGCAGCTTTATCATGAACTCCCGGGATATGCGCCTCATAGAGTACATACCGGAAATAGTGGATGCAGGCATAATGAGCCTCAAGATAGAGGGCCGCATGAAGTCCATCGCCTATGTGGCCACAGTGGTGAACGCCTACCGAATGGCCATTGACGAGTATAAGCGCAGCATCGACGAGGGCAGGGAATATAAGGTGCCCGCTTCCGTGATGCGGGAGCTGGAACTTGCGTCCCATCGGCCCTATACCACCGGCTTTGCATTTGGCGATCCCGGCGCTGAAGGTCAGGAGACCCGCAGCGGCGGTTACGTAGCGGACGGAGCCATAGCCGCGGTGGTGATATCCTATGACGGCAAGACTGGGACCGCTTTTGTGGCTCAGCGCAACAAGTTTTATGACGGCGAGGAGCTTTCCATACTTTCCCCCGGCGACATAGGCCGCAGCTTTAAGGTGAGCGGCATAACAAACGAGGCTGGCGAAAGGGTGCAGAGCACGCCGCATCCAAAGGAGAAGCTGTATATAGGCTGCAAACAGGAATTAAAGCCCGGCGACATACTCCGAAAGCTTACCGAAAAAAGATAAAACACATTTGCCTCCTGCTTTTTTACCGGCAGGGGGTATTTTTATGGAATTGTAATTGAATTGTGGAGCAAAAGGTTATATCATGTAAATAACGTTTACATGACATGTCGATTTATTCATCATTTTGCCGCATTTATTGAGGACGGAGATTATGAGCTTCAGAAACGCAGTAAATTTATCCTTTTGCATTGCCGCTGGGCTGGAGGTGTTTTCAGGCTGCACGTATAATGATAAATACGTGGAAATAGTGTTGGTGGATTCAGGCAGGCAGCCTGAGAGCGTTCTTTCTCAGAGCCAAAACCATATACCCGCCGATACCGGTAATGAGGCAAATTCCGTATACGCTCCGGAGGAAGTCACATATGACGGCGTGGGGAAAGCCGAGGAAAAGCAGGAGCAAAGGCCAAAGAAAAGCGCAAAGCCTACAGCGCTGCCAGACGTTACCCCCACGCCTCTGCCCACAGCTACGCCGACGCCTACTATTACGCCTCTGCCAACGCCCTTGCCCACGCCGAAACCCACGCCTGCCGCAACGTGGACGCCTCGACCTACAAACACGCCGGAGCCCACGCCGGACGCACTGGAAGAAAAGTACAGCGACGAGCTGGCTGCAGAAAACGCCGGGCACGATGAACGGGAAAGGGAGATAAACGCGCGGTACGAAAGAAGCATAGGGACATGCAGGCAAAGCTTAAACATACTGCTCGAGAAGCCCTCGGATGACCCGGAGTATTACGAGGCGCTGGAACAGGTAAAAAGCGAGCTGGAGGCAGAGCGGGCAAAGCTGGAGGGCGAGCTGGCGCAGGAAGAAGCGCGCCATGAGCAGACGGTAAAGGATATAAATGCGAAATACGGAAAACAGTGACATAAGGCCTCCCGGAATTAAGGGAGGCCCTTTGATCTGGAGCTGTTTTGTGGTTTAATAAAGTCTTAAGGATTTTACCGGTTTTTTATTAAGGTATTATCTGCTATCCTTTGGTATGTGGAGGTGAGGGAATGTACAACATTCTGGTATGTGACGACGACAGGGACATAAGAAACGCCCTCAGGATATATTTAAACGGCGAAGGCTACGGCGTGCTGGAGGCGTCAAACGGCAAGGAGGCGCTGGATAAGCTTGCCTCAGATGATATACACATTGTGCTCATGGACATAATGATGCCCCTCATGGACGGAATGACGGCTACGGCAAGAATAAGGCAGGAAAGCAATGTGCCGGTGATACTGCTCACAGCCAAGGGAGAGGATATGGACAAGGTGGCGGGCCTTACGGTAGGGGCGGACGACTACGTCACAAAACCCTTCAATCCGCTGGAGGTGATAGCAAGAGTAAAGGCGCAGCTTCGTCGCTATGCATATCTCGGCGGCATAAAGCTGCAGCCTCCCAAGTCCTTGCGCGTAGGCGATATAGAGCTGGACGATGATGCGAAGCAGGTGACGCTCTGCGGCGAGCCGGTTTCTTTTACCCCTACGGAATATGAGATATTAAAGCTTTTGATGCAAAACCCGGGCAAGGTTTTTTCATCGAGAGAAATATATCAGAAGATATGGAACGACGTGCCCATAGGAGCGGAGGGCACCATAGCGGTGCACATACGGCATATACGGGAAAAGCTCGAGATAGATCCCGGCAACCCGAGATATTTAAAGGTGGTCTGGGGCAAAGGCTACAAGCTGAATGGAGGCAAAAATGAAGGATAACAACCTTACCCATAAATTCTGGGCGCGGGCCGTGGCATTCTGCCTATTCTGCGTCATGACAGCTATTTTGGCCTGCTGCATTGCAGGTGTGGTATATTGCTACTCCAAAGAGTGGTACAAGACAGGGCTGAACGTGACCTTCACCACAGAGGGAGACGAATGGGACTATGCCATAGACGGCACAAATGCCATTATGACAGACAAGACGGGATTTAAGGAGTTCGCCTACAAAAACCGTAACAGCATGATGGTGTACGGCTTTATCGCGGGGATTACTGCCCTTGGGTGCTTCGTGTTCCTGCTCTGCTCCGCGGCGCACAGGAGCGGTACAGAGGACTGCGTGCTGCTGCGGCAGGACAAGATGCCATACGACCTGTACCTGCCCTCGGCGATCCTCTTGGGAACCGGCCTGTGCGCAATGCTTGTGGAATGTGCGGCATATGAGCTGAACACCGTAAAGGCTGTGGCGGCGGCGCTGATCATGGCCTGCCTTGCCGGGGTGTTCATGGCCCTGTGCATGACCACCGCAGCCCGAATAAAGACCGGTACGCTGTTCAAAAACACGTTGATATACAGGCTTTGCACAGGCGTGGGAATGGGCGCCAGCAGCATGCTGAGCAGCATCAGCAGGGCATGGCGGTTCTCGCTGGCCTTTGCCGGATACTTGCTGATTAACGCACTGCTCTCATACAGATTTTTTACCCGCGGAGGCTTTCTTACATTTCTGATTCTGCTCGCCATAAACGGCGGCGCGCTGTACCTCCTGCTTAACATGATAAGGCAGATGCGCACATTGAGTGCGGCGGGGCAGGCTATGGCCAACGGCGACCTTAGCTACTGTGTGGATACCTCCGGCATGAAGCGCGAATTCCGCGAACACGGAGAGAACCTCAACAGCATAGGCCGGGGCATGGCCATAGCGGTAAACGAGCGCATGAAGAGCGAACGGTTCAAGACAGAGCTTATAACAAACGTGAGCCACGACCTGAAGACGCCGCTTACCTCCATAGTCACATACATAGACCTGCTGCAGAAGGAGGACATACAGGACGAAAAGGCGAAGGAATATATAGATACCATAGCCCGCCAGAGCAAAAAACTCAAAAAGCTTACGGAAGACCTGATAGACGCATCAAAGGCCTCGTCCGGCGCTCTGAATGTAAACATGGAGAGGGTAAATATTTCCGAGCTGCTGCGCCAGTCCTCGGCTGAGTACGGCGAACGCATGGAGGCTGTAAACATAACGCCGGTAGTGAATATGCCTGAGGAGGACATATACGTAAGGGCGGACGGCAGGCTGCTGTGGCGGGTGGTAGAGAATTTACTGCAAAACATATGCAAGCACGGCATGCCGGGCACCAGGGCGTACCTTGAGGCGAGGACGGAAAACGGCAGGGCAGTGGTAAGCTTCAAGAATATATCACAGCAGCAGCTGAATATACCTGTGGAAGAGCTGCTGGAGCGGTTTGTGCAGGGCGACGAATCCAGAAGCAGGGGCGGCAGCGGTCTGGGCCTCAACATAGCGGAAAGCCTGACAGAGCTTATGAAAGGTAAACTGAAGCTTTCACTTGACGGCGACCTTTTCAAGGTAGAGCTGTGGTTTGACGAGGATAAACAGTAGAATATTGGACGAGTGGGATAAAAGGGCCGGATTTTTCGGCTCTTTTTGCATTGGCGGGACTGCTATGGTATAATTTGTGTATCTTATCAAATAAACATATCCGCCGGAGGAATTGCTATGGATAAAAAATACATACTGGCCTTGGATCAGGGAACTACCAGCTCCCGCGCCATACTCTTTGACTGGGATCAGAACATGATAAGCGTGTGCCAGAAGGAATTTACCCAGATATACCCTCAGGAGGGCTGGGTAGAGCATGACCCAATGGAGATATGGTCGTCACAGTACGGTGTGATGATGGAGGCCGTGGCGCAGTCCGGCGTTTCGGCGGAGGAGATCGCCGGAATAGGCATAACCAACCAGCGCGAGACGACGGTGCTTTGGGACAGGAATACCGGAAAGCCCATATATAATGCAATAGTCTGGCAGTGCAGGCGAACGGCGGACATAGTGGACGGCTTGCTGAAGGAAGGACTCGGAGCGCATATAAAGAACGTTACCGGCCTTGTGCCGGACGCCTATTTTTCCGGCAGCAAGATAAAATGGATACTGGACCGGGTGGACGGCGCGAGGGAGCGGGCAAGACGGGGCGAGATACTCTTTGGCACCGTTGACACATGGCTTCTCTGGAAGCTCACGGGCGGCAAGGTGCACGTCACGGATTACACCAACGCTTCCCGTACTATGCTGTTCGATATACACAGGCTGGACTGGGACGATACGCTGCTCAAGGCGCTGGATATTCCACGGGCCATGCTGCCTGAGGTGCGCTATTGCAGCGAGGTATACGGCTATACGGATTTTCAGGGCTGTAAAGTGCCTATAGCGGGAATCGCCGGCGACCAGCAGGCGGCGCTTTTCGGTCAGGCCTGCTTTAAACCGGGCGACGCAAAGAATACCTACGGCACAGGCTGCTTTCTGCTGATGAATACGGGCGACAAGCCCTTCATGAGCAAAAACGGCCTTATAACCACCATAGGCATAGGCCTTGACGGCAAGGTGGAGTACGCGCTTGAAGGATCGGTATTCGTGGGCGGTGCGGTGATACAGTGGCTCAGGGACGAGATGCGCTTTTTTGCGGAGAGCCGTGATGCGGAGTATTATGCCCAAAAGGTCAAGGATAATGGCGGCGTGTATCTTGTGCCGGCATTTACGGGACTTGGCGCGCCCTATTGGGACATGTACGCCCGCGGCAGCATAATAGGCATTACCCGCGGTACAAAGCGGGAGCATATAATCCGGGCGGCCCAGGAGTCCATAGCCTATCAGGTTGCGGATCTTGTGCTGGCAATGGAGGCTGATACGGGGCTGCCTTTAAAGGGCCTCAGGGCTGACGGCGGCGCCAGCCGGGATGGCTTTTTGATGCAGTTCCAGGCGGACATACTGCAAAAACAGGTGTACCGTCCAAAGATACGCGAGACCACGGCGCTGGGCGCTGCATACCTCGCAGGCCTCGCCACAGGCGTATGGAGCGGCCGGGAGGAGATACGTAAGAGTTGGATATGCGACAATACCTTCGAGCCGAGGATGACCGGGGAGGAGAGCGAGCGGCTCATGGACAGCTGGCACAAGGCGGTAGGCCGCAGCAGGGGCTGGGCCAAGTAAAGGAGAGAATATGGCGGTAAAGCAGGAATTTACATTTTTATCCAGCGACGGAAAGACGGACGTACATGCCGTAAGGTGGCTGCCGGATAACGGAGATTACAGGGCGGTATTTCAGATATCTCACGGCATGATAGAGTTCATAGAACGGTATGAACCCTTCGCGGCATTCCTGGCGGATAAGGGCTATATGGTAGTCGGTCACGATCATCTTGGCCACGGGAAAACTGCAAAGACGCCGGAGGATTGGGGCTATTTTGCGGACGGCGAAAGCCCGGAGATATTAATAGGGGATATGAATAAACTCAGAACGCTGTCTCAGGAGCCGGATAAGCCCTACTTCATGCTGGGCCACAGCATGGGCTCATACCTTCTCAGACGATACCTCAGCGTATACGGAGGGGGACTATCGGGCGCTGTTATCATGGGTACAGGTGCGAACCCCGACGCCGTAGCAAAGCTGGGCATGGCGGTATGTAAAGCCATTGCCGCGTTCAAGGGCTGGAAATACCGAAGCCCCTTTATGGAAAAGCTGTTTTTTTCCGGTGATTTTCAGAAGTTCGACATGAGCGGTACTCACCCCGAAAACAGCTGGCTCACAAAGGATACCGAAATAGTGAGGTTCTACTATTCCGAGCCCAGATGCACCTTCAAGTTTACCCTGAAGGCATATTACGACTTCCTCAAGACGGTATATTACGTAAATCGTAAGGAGAATGTTGAAAAAATACCGAAAGACCTGCCCATACTCATGGTAGCGGGGGATTGCGACCCGGTAGGCGAATTCGGCAAGGCCGTAAAGAGGGTATATGAAATGTACAAGGCTGCCGGAATAAATGACGTTACCCTGAAGCTCTACGAAAACGACCGCCACGAGATACTAAACGAGACGGATAAAGAGAGGGTGTTCGATGACATATTCAACTGGTGCGAAAGCAGGCAGTAAATAAAAAATACGGCAGAAGAGGCTCCGAGGAGCCTCTTCAGTCTGTCGAAAAAACCAGGGGTTGATAAGGGGCCGCAGCCCCTTATGGCTTTATTCGGATTTGGCGACATGTGCGGCAAATCCGCAAAAAGCGCTTGCGCAGCAAGGCTTTCCCTGCATTCGGTGCTGGCCGCGCCATAGGCGCAAGCACCGGATGAAAAAACTCAAAAAAGTGGCGTTCAGCCACTTTTTTGACACTCTAAAGAGGCTCCAAGGAGCCTCTTTTAAATCAGTAATCAAATATTTCATACGCCGGGTATTCGTGGCTGAATTCGTATCCAAGCTTTTTAGCTAGGGAAAGGGAGCCTAAATTCTGGGCGTCCCAGCTTGGGTAAAGGCCGCGATCGAGACATTCGAGTATCAGCCGCGCCCCGCAGACGAGAGCAAGGCCGCGCCGGCGGAAATCCGCCCGGGTGTCTATCTCTATTTCGATGCCGCCACTGTAGTACGAATAGCTGGAAGCACCGGAGACTATGGTATCCTCGAATAGTACGGCGCAGCCTATGCCGTGGGCGGAGAAAGATTCGTAACTGCCAAATGCGGATACGAGATCCCGGCTCCAGCCGTCGTTAAGGCAGGCCTCGTATATATGCCGGCCTATCATTTCTATGCGATAACCCTCCGGAGGCGCCGCCAGATTTCGGAGCCTTACTGTGTCAAAAACGGTATTTTTCTTTGTGGCATAGCGGGTAAGCAGAGCCGTGCGGCGGCCGTATACGGATTTTATAATCTGGGCCCATCCTTCGTTCTGCGGTACCATTATGATAAAGCCGCCGCGGTTTTCCGGCCTGAACGCCGCAAGCTCGCCTGAGGGCGCGCCGGAGAGAAAGCAAAAGTCGTTTATCATGGCCATGGCTGACAGGCCGTCATGTGTGGAGTATATTTCTCCCATGGTACCTTCTAGGCAGGAGTATACGAGGGTTTCCTCCCAGCCGTCAAACAGGGCACTTACCGCCTTAATGTCATCAGGTTTTATTATCACGGCTTATTTTGCCCTCCATTAGCTTTTGCCCGCCGTTGGCCTTTTCCACCATAAGCTCCCGCATTACGGCCTCGGTGCGGTCCACTTCTTTCCTGAATGCATCGGCGGATATGCGCATGGCCCCGTTGCCGATTATGATAAGCTGCTCCATACGGTCGGAGGTAGCCACCTGTACCCGATAGTTTTTGCTGAGTTCGTGGGTGGTGCGCTCAATATAGCTGTCGGCCGTTTCCGCCTCTTTGGTATATACCACGCTTATGTTGTTTACATTTTCAAAGGAGCCGGTATTGCCTTTTATCCTGTACGCATCGAATACCAGTATGACCTCGCACCTGTGCAGCCCCCTGTAGTTGCACATCAGGTTCACGAGCCTGCTGCGGGCGAGATCCATATCCTCCTTTGCGATGGCCGCAAGGTCGTCCCAGGCGAAAATTATGTTGTACCCGTCTACCAGCAGGTACTCAGGCCCTGTTTCTGCGGCTTCCGGGAGGCGGAAACCCTGGGACTGAACAGATACGCTGGGACGGAATGCGGCGATGGGATTGCTGCGGATGGGGCCGTAGGTGCGTTCGTATATCCTTATAAGCTCTTCCTCATCGGATTTTGAGAGGATGGGGGCGGCATGCTCATGCTCCGGCTCATGCTTTGGCCGGAGCACGGCGGGAATATGCATATTGTCGAATACTGCGTTCCACTTTACGGTGTGACCCGCGCCGTGGGAGCAGAATACGGAATCCGCCGGGTTGTCCGTGTCGCTTTCCGGGTCGTAGCCTATTGCGGCAATGACCTCGTCGCTGTTGTGGCAGGGGAGATACTTGGCGCCCTCGCAGGAAAGCCTGCCCCGGCCCTTTGTGTAGCCGGTAAGTACGGCGGGGTAGCCCTGCAGCTTTATGACCGGCGCGGTGCCGGATATCACGGCGTCCTCCTGACGCTGCTCAGGAGGGGCGAAACTGGCACCCATGGCCTGCAGGTCGTTCATGGCCCTGCCTACGCATTCCTGCGGTACCTGCAGACTGAAGCTGTACCATGGCTCCAGCAGCCTGCTTTCAGCCTGCATTAGCCCCTGACGCAATGCCCGGTATGTGGCCTGGCGGAAATCGCCGCCCTCGGTATGCTTTAGGTGTGCTTTGCCTGCCACAAGGGTGATGCTCATGTCGGTTATGGGGGAGCCTGTCAGCACGCCCAAGTGGGTCTTTTCTTTTAAATGGGTAAGTATCAGGCGCTGCCAGTTTTTGTCCAGCTCGTCCTCCTTGCAGCCGGTTGAGAAAACGAGGCCGCCGCCGGCCTCAAGGGGCTGAAGCAGCAGATGTACCTCGGCGTAGTGGCGCAGCGGCTCGTAATGGCCCACGCCCTCTACCGTTGAGGTTATGGTCTCTTTGTAAAGTATGCCGCCCTGGTCAAAGCCTATGTCAAGGCCGAAGCGCTCTTTAAGCAGGCTTTGGACTATCTCCAGCTGCACCTCGCCCATGAGCTGCACGCGAATTTCCTGCAGCCCTTCGTTCCATGTCACATGCAGCGCCGGGTCGGCGTCCTCGAGCTTTCGCAGCGCGGAAAGGGCCTTGTGAGCATCCACGCCTTCAGGCAGCACCGCACGGTAGGCGAGCACCGGCTCCAGTACGGGGGAAGGTGCGCCTGCCTCAGCTCCAAGCCCATCGCCGGGGTGAGCCGCGGTAAGGCCTGTAACGGCGCAGACCATGCCTGCCGGCGCCTGATCCACCGTCTGGTACTTTGCGCCGGAATAGATGCGTATCTGATCCGCCTTTTCAGCCCAGCCGCTGCCGTGCAGTACGTCCTTTACCTTGAGGCAGCCGGAGGTTATCTTCATGTGTGTCAGACGGGCGCCTTGAGGATCGTCGGATATTTTGAATACGCGTGCTCCGAATTCATCGCCTCTGGGCGGCTCCGCGGTGTATTCCTCCAGACCGGCAAGCAGCTCCTTTATGCCCTCCAGCTTCAGCGCGGAACCGAAGAAGCAGGGGAACACCTGCCGCTGCCGTATGGACTGGCGTATGGCGTCGGCCGGCACTGTACCTGTATCGAGGTACTGTTCCATCATATCCTCGCTGCACATGGCAAGGCCGTCGTAAAATTCCTCCTTTGGGACACCGGCAGAGAAATCTATAAAACCGTCGCCCATCTTTTTAAGCCCGCCCATGAGCTCCTGACGGCTGAGGTGGGCTATATCCATTTTGTTTATAAATACAAAGGTGGGCACGCTGTACCGGCAGAGCAGCTTGAACAGCGTCTCGGTATGGGGCTGTATGCCCTCCGAGCCGCTGACTACCAGCAGGGCGTAGTCCAGCACGCTTAGCGTCCGCTCGGCCTCGGCGGAAAAGTCCACATGGCCCGGGGTGTCCAGCAGCGTGAATTCACAGTCCCCATACAGGAGCCGTGCCTGCTTGGAAAAGATGGTTATGCCACGGGATTTTTCCAGCGCATGGGTATCGAGAAAGGCGTCGCCGTGGTCTACTCGGCCGAGTTTCCTAAGCATTCCCGCGCAGTAGAGCAGCCCCTCGGAAAGTGTGGTCTTGCCCGAGTCCACATGAGCAAGTATCCCTATAGTAAGTCGTTTCATGTATCGATTGATCCGTTTCTGTGAATGATGGCGTATAACATACTCCATTATCCATTATAATGCCGCCGCGTTATTTGGCAAGGAAAACCCTTTAAAGGTTGAGATAGGTGTGGTATCATTACAATTACGGTTATGAGCAAATAAGCTTAATACAACAAATAGGCTGAAGAAGCAATTCGGAAAGACGGTCGTGCTGTATGGTTATTGGAAGGAAGAAGATATATTACGGTTGGATAATAGTGGCCGTGGGCGTGATAATGATGATGTCCTATGGTATAGTGAATAACTGCATTTCGCTTTACGTAGTTCCCATATGCAGCGAATTGGGTTTTACCCGTAAGGCGGGGGCGTTCATGTCCACGCTGTATTCGGCGGGGGGCATGCTGGTATCCGCCGTATCATCGAGCCTTTATCAGGCCATACCCGTAAAAAAGTCCATGCGCGTCGCCGCGGTGACGCTGAGCGCAGCCTACTTTTGCTATTTCTTTGCGGATAAACTTTGGCAGTTTTATATTATAAGCGCCGTAGCAGGCTGCGCCATGTGGCTCCTCGCATACGTTCCATATGCAATAATACTCAGCAACTGGTTCCACAAGCGGACGGGCTTCGTGATAGGCCTTACATATATGGGCACCGGAATAGGCGGAATGCTGTTCAGCCCAGTGGTTGGCAGGCTTATAGAGACGGTGGGCTGGCGGGAATGTTTTGCCATAATGAGCATAATAGTAGCGTTTGCGGTAATACCCGGCTCATTTATTGTGAGGGATAAACCGGAGGAAAAGGGCCTGTTGCCTTACGGAGAAAGAAACGCCGATGAAGCGGCCCGGCACATCAGCGAACCGGAGGGAATGTACTTCCACGATATAATCAGAAGTCCGAGATTCTATGCAATAGCCATAGGCCTTTCCGCGCTGAGCTTTGTAAATACAGGCTTTGCAGGCACGTTCGCTGCCTATATGTCGGACCTCGGCTATCCCATATCCGTGGCTTCGGCTGTGGTATCAGGCAATATGGCCTCCTTGGCAGTAGGAAAGATATCGCTGGGCTGGATATACGACAAGCTTGGCAACATAGTGGGCACGGCGCTTTCAGGTGCTTTTCTGGCGGGGGCCGTTGTGGCGGGGCTGCTCATGCCCGGCACTCTGCCCGTCATATGCGAGATAGCTCTGTTCTCCCTCGGATTCGCCTTCGGCTCGGTGGCCATCCCGATAATCGCTATGGCGGCTTTCGGCGAGAGATCCTTCAGTAAGGTAAACGGGACGTTTATGGCGGTTACGGGTATAGCGGCGGCGATGGGGCCCGTGTTCAGCGGGCATATATGCGATACCACCGGCAGCTATGCCGGCAGCTACAGGGCGTATGTAGTCATCGCCGCAGTATTTACTGTAGTGATAATACTCTGCCTTGCAAAGAGTAAAGAAAGAACGTTTAATAGAACATAAAGCGCTGAAAAGATGACGCCCCCTCTGTTATTTCAGAGGGGGCGGAGCGGCTTCGGCCACTTCGGTTTATTCAGCTTTGATGCCCTTTTCACGGGCGATTATCTTTGCCGCCTCAGTTACCGCGAACTCTACCAGCTCGGTGCAGAAGGACTTGCGCTCCGGACTGTTCCTGTCGCCGTAGGGGGCGATGAGCCTGCCGCAGCAGGTAGCGCCGAACTTGGCGGTTATGGCGTCGGCAAATTCATTGGTGAGCTTATGACATTCGCCTGCAGGCTCGCCGGGTTTGCGCCGGCCAAAAACATAGCCTATGCACATGGTGCCGCCGGCTACAGCGCCGCAGAGGCAGCCTGCGCCGCCAAGGCCCCAGGGAAAGCCGGTACTCATAGCGAATGCATCGTCGGACATATCAAGCTCAAAGTTTTTACGAATAGAGTAAATTACGGACTCGGAGCAGGCGAAGCCGTTGTGGAATATATCCACCGCGTCTTTTTTTAGCTGCTCAAGGCTAACAGACTGTACCATGGGTATTGAACCTCCCGAAAGTTTAAGCTATAAGCTGATTATACAACTATGCGTGGGTTTTAACAACCTAACTTTCCAGGCGGCTGCGCAGCGCATCAAGGCTGCCCTCCATGGCCTTTATGCAGGCTAACGCCTCGCCCCGCTCTTCGGCGGAGAAGCTTTCCAGCATAGTGGTGAAGAACATGTCGTAGTCTATGCTGCACCATCGTGCATAGTCTTCCCCCTTTTTGGTGAGGGAGAGGCGTATGCAGCGCGTGTCCTTTTTGTCCCGGATGCGCTTGACGAAGCCGCCGGTTTCGAGACGGCGTATGGATACCCCTGCCGAAGCCTTCCCTATGCCAAGATGAGCGGCAAGCTCGTTCTGAGTGGGTGCGCCAAGCTTGCTCAGGGCGAAGAGCACCTGTGGCTGACCGGGGTAAAGGCCGTATTTGCCCAGAAGCAGCTGCATACAGATATTATAGGTGTGCTGAAGGGTGAGGAAGGCCTCGCCAAAGTCAGCGGTAAGTTTTTCGCGAGATACTGATTCCATTTATACTGATCATATCCTTTAAGCGGTTTTACAGATTGTGCCAACGGATAAATAATAACCAACAAAAAATAGTATGTCAACATCTCGATCAAAAAAACAACAGCTTCGACAATGTATGTTAACAATCGCCACAGCCTTGCAGAATAATGAAAAAAGCAAAATCACGCTATTCTAATTGCGAGGCATTTGTGGTAAACTGATGCTGTTCGTAAAAAAATGGGGGAGTGTACTGCATGAACCCGCTAAAACATTTTTAGGAGATATAACGCTATATGATGGAAGCTGCAATGATCATACGCAGAATGGAGGAGGAACTCAGGAGCGACTACCAGATAGAGCTGGTGGAAGCCAGCACCCCGCAGATACATAAGGCGCTTTCCAACGCCGTCATGTATGCTATATCGGATAACTGGCGCAAGGCCCGCAGAGAGCACGAGCACGTGCGCAGGGCATATTACTTCAGCGCCGAGTATCTCATGGGCCGCATGGTGTTCAATAACCTCTACTGCCTCGGTATACTGGATCAGATACGAGACCTGCTCAGGGCACGTGGCTGCGATATAGCTTCCATGGAGGATATAGAGGACGCGGCGCTGGGCAACGGAGGCTTGGGCCGTCTCGCGGCCTGCTTCCTGGACAGCGCGGCCACCCATGACCTTCCTTTGGACGGCTACGGCCTCCGCTATAAATTCGGTCTCTTCAAACAGAGCTTCAAGAACGGCTATCAGTGCGAGAAGGCGGACGACTGGCAGCGCTACGGCGACCCCTGGAGCCGCAGGCGTGACGATAAGACCGTGGAGATAACCTTTGCGGATCAGAAGGTGATGGCGGTGCCTTACGATATGCCCATAGTTGGCTACGGCACGGATAATATAGGCACCTTGAGACTCTGGCAGAGCGAGCCCCTCGAGGAGTTCGACTTCAACCTGTTTAACGAGCAGGAATACGATTTGGCAGTTCGCGAAAAGAACAAGGTAGAGGACATCACCCGCGTGCTCTATCCCAATGACAGCACCTACGAGGGAAAGCGCCTCCGCCTCAAGCAGCAGTATTTCCTCTCCAGTGCCTCATTGCAGGATATAATTCGCAGGTATAAGAGAGTGCGCGGCAACGACCTTTCCAGCTTTGCCGCCCACTGCGCCATACAGCTCAACGATACCCACCCGACAGTATCCATACCCGAGCTTGTCCGGCTGTTTATGAATGAGGGCATGGACTTTGACGCCGCCTTTGACATTACCCGCAAGACCTTCAGCTATACAAACCATACCATAATGAGCGAGGCGCTGGAGAAGTGGGACTATGACCTGTTCAGGAGCGTGGTGCCGGAGCTGGTGGATATAATATCGCGCATAAACGAGGTGCAGAATTCCGAGCTGCGCGCCATGGGCGTGAGCCAGGAGCAGATAGACCGCATGCAGATAGCTACCGGCGGTCAGATACACATGGCGCGCCTTGCAGTGTTTGCCAGCACCTATGTGAACGGCGTGGCCCAGATACATAGCGATATACTCAGGCACGATCTGTTTAAGGATTGGTACTCGGTCACTCCCGATAAGTTCCAGAACAAGACCAACGGCATTACCCAGCGCCGCTGGCTGGGCCTCTGCAACCGTGAGCTTTCCGAGTTCATCACCGAGCGCATAGGCGGCGGCTTTATAACCGACCTGTCCGAGATATCTAAGCTAAAGCAGCATATGTCGGACGCAGATATAGCCGCTTTTAATACCGTAAAGCAGCAAAAGAAGGCGCAGCTTTCCGCCGTTATACGTGAGAAGGAAGGCGTGCATATACCTCCGGAGTTCGTGTTCGATGTGCAGGTAAAGCGTATGCACGAGTACAAGCGGCAGCTGCTCAATGCCCTGAGTATAATGGACATCTATTATTCCCTCAAGGAAGGCAGCCTGGCCGACTTTACTCCCACGGCGTTTATATTCGGCGCCAAGGCAGCTCCCGGCTATATACGGGCCAAGAGCATAATAAAGTACATTAACGAAGTAGCCAACCTTATCAATTCCGACCCGGATATGAAGGATAAGCTGCGGGTGGTGTTCGTGCAGAACTACAACTGCTCCTACGCCGAGCACATTATGCCCGCCGCGGATATATCAGAGCAGATATCGCCTGCAGGAACGGAGGCAAGCGGAACCGGCAATATGAAGTTCATGCTCAACGGTACAGTGACTCTCGGCACCTACGACGGCGCAAATATAGAGATAGCGCAGGAGGCGGGCGAGGAGAATAACTATATCTTTGGCGCACGCGTAGAGGAGCTCAACGCCATACGGGATACATATAATCCACGGGAGATATACGACCGTGAGCCCAGAGTGAAGCGGGTGATGGATACGCTTGTCAACGGCACCGTAAGCGACGGGGGAACAGGTAAGTTTGCCGAGATATACAACTCCATACTAAACGGGGAAAGCTGGCACAGGCCTGACAATTACTTCCTGCTCAAGGATTTCATGCCTTATATGGAGGCAAAGCTCAGGGCCAACCATGACTACCGGGATCGCATAGCCTTCGGCAGGAAATGTCTTATGAATACCGCTTCAGCAGGCAAGTTTTCCAGCGACCGCACTATCGCCGAGTATGCCAGAGAACTATGGCACATCGATCCGGTAAAATAAACTTATGTTAAACAAAAAGAGCCTGCGGGCTCTTTTTTGTGTACCGAAACGTGGGATATCATGGCAAAAAGTGCTTTTAATGGGGGCGGGTTTAATATATAATTACAAATATACGGCATCGGTCAAACGCATACATATAAACCGAATCTATCGAACAGCTACGGAAGGGGATAAAATCATGGGCAATATCATCGGTATGCTGGCGGGCGAGCTTATGTCCGGCAGCTCGGTAAAGCAGGTGGCAAAGGCTGCTGGCGTGAACGAAAAACAGGCGGAGAACCTCATGGGCAACGCCATACCGCTGCTGGTGCAGGCCATGTCGGACAATGCCGGCACAAAGGTAGGCGCGGAGTCGCTGTATGAGGCGCTGGGACAGCATAGCAACGGCCTTTCTGCCGCCGAGCAGTTGGACAGAGCAGACCTTGAGGACGGCGACAGGATAATCGGAAAAATATTGGGCGACAACAAGCAGGGCGTGACCGAGGCATTGGCGAAGCAGGCCGGCGTTACAAAGGGCAACAGCGCCAAGATACTGGCGCTGCTGGCTCCCGTAATACTTTCCCTTATAAGCACCGAGACGAATACAAACAATACCTCCTCCGGCGGGCTGTCGTCGCTGCTGTCCCTCTTTACGGACGACGACACAGGCCACAGTAACACGCAGACTACCTCCAGCTCTGGCCTCGGAGATATCGGAACGGCACTTCTCATGGGGGCGCTGCTTGGAAACAACAATAACGGCAATAGCGGTTCTGCAGGAGGCAACCTGCTTAACTCCCTCCTTGGCGGCGGACAGCAGCAGGTGCAGCCCCAGCAGCAGTCCGGAGGACTTCTTGAATCATTGTTCGGGGGCGGCATGAGCGGTCAGACTATACAGTCCGGCGGCAGTGGCCTCGACGGAGCGCTGCTCAACAATAACACCAATCCCAACAGCATAAACCAGGGCAGTATGCTTTCCAGCCTGCTTGGCGGCGGCAATAACAGCACATCAAATATGCTGGGCTCTCTTGCGGGAACGTTGCTCGCAGACGCTTTCAAGGGCATGCCGCAGCAGAAGGCGGCTCCAAGAAAGACAGCGGCAAAGAAAACCACGACAGCAAAGCCCGCTGCGAAGAAGACCGCAGCTGTGTCCAAGAAGACTACGTCTGCGAAAAAGACGATGGCAAAAAAACCGGCGGATAAGTAAGCACAAGCAAGACAAATTTGAAGGGAGATATTCATAATGGCAAAGGAAATTAAGCGTGAAGTAGTGAAAGCCTCGGAGACTAAGGCCGAAGCCGAAAAGGCCCCTAAGAAAAAGAAGGTAGATACCGAGACCGGCGAAAAGGAAGTCGTACAGGCCAAGCCCACCGGCAACGCAGTGCTCAAAAGGGTATTCGCCGTAGTGTTCTGGCTCTTGGCCATAGCGGCTGAGGTCGCGGCCATAATGCTGCTCAACGGCTATCTGTACATACCCTACGACCTCAAGACCCTGCTCATAATCGCCATAGCTCTGGATCTTATCTTCGTGATAATCGGTTCCCAGTTCTGGAAGAAGGCGAACCATATAAATCCTCCTTCCGAGAAGAATAAGGTATGGTTCTTCCTTTGCAGCCAAATGGGACTCATAGTGGCCGTCATAGCCTTCTGTCCCCTTATCGTACTGCTGCTTAAGAACAAGGATAAGCTGGACAAAAAGACCAAGGTCATAGTTACCGTTATAGCAGCGGTCGCCCTGCTCGTTGCCGGCGCCTGCTCCATAGATTACGATCCCGTATCTCAGGAATCCCTTGCCGAGGCAAAGAGCGAGGTATCGGAGCTGACCGACGACGGCACCGTATACTGGACACGCTACGGCCGAAGCTATCATTGCGACATAAATTGCCATACCTTAGCCCGCTCTTCTACCCTCTACGAGGGAACCATTGAGGAGGCCTTCGCCGCAAGGCGCAATGACCCCTGCGATTACTGCGCAGGCGGCAGGGAAGCCAAGCTTGCCGAGCGCAATGCGGGCGAGGCAGCCGAGAGCACAGCAACTGACGAGCCTGCTGCCGAGACAGCCGAATAAGCCCTGGATCAAATACTCCTCCGGCGTAAGGGCGGGTGTCCGTAAGACAGTTAACAGCCACCATAGTTTGAACCGCGGTGGCTGTTCTTGTATTTTATCCTGTTATGCGATAATATGGAAGCGAACAGACCTGCAAAATCGGAATTTGACTAAGGAGGTATCCAAATGAAAAAGAGATTCCCTGTCATCATTGCTTTTGTTTTTGGTGCGTTACCTTTTCTTATTGGTTGTATTCAGAATTGGTATATGCTTACCTATGTAGATTCTGTTCTTCCGTATGGATTCATATCGCTGGCTGTGCTGTGCCTATGGGGTTGTATTGCGTTTCTGCTCAATGACCGTTCTCACAGTACGAAAGCAATTGTTATTTCCTTGAATCTAATCGCTTCATTAGATTTACTATTGCTTGGTATCCAGGAACTATTTCTTCATGCCTATTGGATGAACTGTGTTGGAAGTTGGTCACAATTTTTCTACTTGCCTATGTTAAACCTCGGCTTCAGTCTAACAAATTGGAGTCATAGTGTTTTCACCGCTTATGTTACTTGCTTTGCCCTTATGGTTGCAGTTTCTTTCATTGGCTGCAAGCTGAAAGAGAATTTCCAAAAATAAATATCTGTCTTGCCCTGCTAGCCAAATTTCAATTTTTCGAACTGATACAAGGGCGCACTTCTATACGGGTCAAGCCCCGTATGTGCGCTCTGTGAGACTGAACAGCCCGGGCACCTGAATGTCTGGGCTGTTATGCGTTACTTCGTTCCGAACAAGGGGCTGCACCCCTTGCGCCACTTTGCGGCTATCCTCTTAAAGCAAAAGGTGTGACCACGAAAGTCACGCCATTTGCAAATTTAACTGTCTTACGAACGCCCCACAAAACCGGGGGAGTATTTTTGTCTATCGATCCATCAGCGTAAACGTCATGCTTATGGGGTTGTGGTCGGAGTAGGCGAAACCCGTGTCTATGGCTTCTGCATGCTCCACCCTTACGTTGTCAGAGACGATGAAACCATCCACGGTAAGTATGTACTGCTTCGGGTTATATGGGCCGTCCGCGTTGCGGCAGGTGGGGACGGGGCCGTTTTTGCCCTCGGGTACCACCAGTGTAAGGCCGGTATTGGCAAACATGCCGTCGGGTATGGGCTGTGCCCAGGTATAGTCGCCCCCGTTTACGCCGAATACGGCAGCGGAGTCGCCAAGAAGGTCTTTGTTGAAATCGCCTCCGCCTATGACGTAATTGCCATTGCCGTACTCGGCGGACATGTCTTCTATGAGCATTTTCAGCTGCTCCTCGGCTATACTGCCGTCGGAGGTGTAGGCGGAGAGGTGCAGGTTGTAGAGCACCAGCTCGCGGCCGTTATTTACGGGTATTCTGGATACGGAGTAGCAGCGGTCCAGATCCACCAGCTTCATAAAGCCCGTCTCTATAGGGAGGCTTATGCGCAATGCGGAAGCGATGCCGGGCATCGAGAAGGTCATGATGCCGGCAAGGGTGCTGCCGTGGGGCTTAATGAAGGGATAGAACAGGAAGGGTGAATTCCAGTTTTCCGCCCAGACGGAACTATAACCGGCAAGTTTTTCAGTGAGGAATTCCCTTTCGTCAAAGTGATAGGTGCGGGTGGCGTTCTGATCCACCTCCTGCAATATGCATATATCTGCGTTCTGGCTATTTATAAACTCAGCTATGTTTTCCATATTGGCTATCAGCCGTTTCTCGGAAAATGCCCAGGATTCTTTGCCGCCGTCCATGAAAAAGCCGTAGTCCGGTTCATACGCACCAAAGCCTATGTTGTAGGAAAGTATGTTGTAAGGGACGCCTGCTGCGGCCGTTTTATCGGCTTCACCCTGAACATCCAGCGGGAGGTTATCCTCCAACCGGCTGTAGGACAGCATTACGTAGGCGAAGTAGCCGAGGAAGAGCAGCACTATGGCTAGAAGTATTACAAGCAGTATTCTGAGCGGCTTTTTCACGACAATAGATCCTTTTCATTATTTTTTGAATAAGTCCTTTACCGAGGACCATATGGTTACGCTCTTTGGTTCATAGGCGGATATCCTTACGTTTTCACCGTCCATGGCTATATGTATGGTGCCCAGCTCATCGGTGCGGAACACCCTTACGCCCATATTATCAAGCTTGTTCAGCGTGCTCTGGTGGGGGTGGCCGTATTCGTTGCCCTTCCCAACGGATATCACCGCGTAGTCAGGGTCCGCGGCTGCCAGGAAAGCATCGGAGGTAGAGGAAAGGGAGCCGTGGTGAGCTACCTTCAGCACGGTACATTTGAGCTTGTCCGGCGTAAAGCGTGCGAGGGTGGTGTATTCCGCCGTAAGAGTATCCGGCCCCTCTGCATCGCCGGTGAACAGCATGGATGTGCCGCCGAATTTTACACGGAAGATAGCGCTGTAATCGTTGAGGCTCTTGTATGGAACATCCTCAAACGGCCCAAGCACCTCTATTGAAACATCGCTGTCCCAGGGTATGGTAGGAGTATTCTCCACGGATAGCTTTACTACCTTTACCACCTGCTTATTGAGGGCGGACATCATATCGCGGTATTCGGAGGATTCGTTTGCAACGTCCGGCATGTAGAAGGTATCCACGTCCACAGTGCCCAGCACGCCTGCCATGCCGCCTATGTGATCGCTGTGGGGGTGTGTGGCTACGACTGCGTCAAGGTGCTTTATGCCCATATGCTTCAGGAAAGTGCGCACAGAGTACAGGGCGGTGCTTTCGCCGGCGTCTACCAGCATAGTCTTGCCGTTAGGGGATACAAGCAGCATACAGTCCCCTTGGCCTACGTCTATCATATATACGTGCAGCTCAGGCTCTGGCGCCGGGGTAGGCGAAGCGCCGGGCTGGGCAAGGGGCGGATTTTGCCCGGAGCCGGGCAGGTTGATATTTATGTCTATCTCCGGCAGCTTTATGTCCGGCAGATGTATATTCGAAAAGTCCAGCTTGGATAAATCTATCTTGGAAAGGTCAAGGCTTCCTGTGTCCAGGCCCCCTTCTTTCATTGCCATGCTTACCACAAGGGCAAAGAGCGCGATAAGAAGCAGCACCACCAGATAACGCATGGCGGTGGCCCTTTTCTTCTGTTTTTTGCTCTTGCGTGCCATATGACAGGCTCCTTTCGTAAATTCATGGGCTTATCGCTATATTGTATATCATAAATCACTTTAGCACCATAGATTGCGTAAAGAAAATAAATATTGACAGAAGGCCGATCTGAATATAGAATATTCAAGGTATTTTTTATCAATATTTGCAGTATTATTGAATATGCTGCGAAGCGGAGGAATCATAAATATGCAGGAACTTGAGCGCATACGCGAGCTTGTTCACGAGATCGCAGGCGTACCTGGAGAGCAGGTAACCCCCGAATCCACAGTCGATTCCCTCAACCTCGATTCACTGGATATGACAGAGCTCATACTCAGTGTAGAGGACGAATTCGGAATAATAGTGGACGACGAATCGAGCATACACAGCGTTGGCGATCTTCTCTCCATGCTGCAAAAGACGGCTTGATACAACGGAATAAGAAGGGCGTGCCCAAACGGGCGCGCCCTTTGCCGTTATATTGCTATATAACTATTCCGCCATTTACGTTAAGCACCGCGCCGGTTATGAACCGCGCCTTATCCGAGGCAAGGTAGAATATGGCCTCTGCCGCTTCTTCCGGGGTGCCTATGCGGCAAAGCGGAGTTTCGCCGGCCAGAGCCGCCATATCGTCGGTGGACAGCCGGGCGTTCATGTCGGTATCTATCACCCCGGGAGCGATGCAGTTTACACGTATGCCGGAGGGGCCAACCTCCTTTGCAAGAGCCCTGGTGAGGCCGATCACCGCCGCCTTGGAGGCGGAGTACGCTACCTCGCAGCTTCCGCCGGTGACGCCCCACATGGAGGAAACGTTGACTATGCTGCCCCTCTTTCGCGATATCATGCCGGGAAGCACCGCACGGCAGCAGTTGTACGCCCCGCCGACGTTTACAGCGAAGGTCCTGCTCCAATCCTCAGAAGAGGTGTCCGTAAAGAGCTTATCGCAGGATATCCCCGCGTTGTTTATCAGGGTATCGACGGGGCCGAAGGCGTCTTCTGCTTTTTTTATCATTTCGGCACAACGGGTAAAGTCCGAAACATCGCCCTGTATTGCCACAGCGTGGCCGCCAAAGGATCTGATTTCATCTATAAGGGACAGCGCCTCTGCTTCCGAGCGGTTGTAGTTTACGGCGGTAAGATAACCCTGCCCTGCGAAAAGCAGCGCCGCCGCCCTGCCTATGCCCCTTGAAGCGCCTGTTATGAATACGGTAGGCATTACGGTTCACCTCAAAACATGTGCTTAAATAAGATTAACATATTTTGCGCCCAAACGCTATCCAAAGCGTTGATAAACTTTGCCCGTTGCATTAAAATAGCAGATGGTGAAAAGCAATGTATGAATTTGTGATAAAAAACGGGAACATCATAGACGGAACAGGCGGCGCGGCATATAAGGCCGACGTTGCCATAGCAGATGGCAAAATAGCCAGGATAGGCCACATACCCGAAAGGGCAGCGCACACTGTGATAGAAGCGGAGGGCAGGGCCGTTACCCCCGGCTTTATAGACATACACCGCCACGGTGACATGGCGGCCTTCCGGGATAACTTCGGCGCGCTGGAGCTTCATCAGGGCCTGACCACCGTGATAAACGGCAATTGCGGCATGAGCGCGGCACCCGTGGATAAAGGCAACAAAGGTTTGCTCAACTACCTGCGCCCGGTGATAGGGGATATACTCCCATATGTAAGCACCGACACGATGGCAGGGTATTTCAGGTCGCTCGGCAGCATAGCGCTGCCTTTGAACTGCGGAATGCTGTTGGGATGCGGCGTGGTGTGGTCCCGCGTGCTCGGCGGAGAGCACCCGACCGAAGCTGAGACAAGGAAATTTCGAAAAATACTCGAACGGGAGCTTGCATCGGGAGCCATGGGCGTATCCTTGGGCCTTGGCTACGCGCCGGAGTGCTTCCTTACTACCGATGAGCTTATAAGCGGCCTTGAACCGCTGCGCAATACCGATATACCCATCACCTTCCATATGCGTCAGGAAGGGGACGGCGTGTGCGATGCCATACGCGAGGTAATAAAAATTGGCGAGACGCTCCATGCCCATGTGCATATCAGCCACCTGAAGGCAATGGGCAAGCGCAACTGGAACAGCAGGATACCCGAAGGGCTTGAACTTATACGTTCTGCCCGTGAGCGCGGGCTGAACATCGCCTGCGACGTTTATCCCTACACCGCCGGTTCGACACAGCTTATGCACATACTGCCCCCTGAATTCATTGAAGGCGGTACGGCGGCAACGATCGAGCGGCTGAAGGGAAAAGCAAACCGGGACCGGCTCCGGGACCGCATGGAAAAGGGCGGCGAGGGCTTTGATAATATCGCCGGCATGGTGGGCTGGGAAAACATAATCATGTCTACCCTGAATACGCCCGCCAACAAGCGCTTCGAAGGCATGACGGTGCAGGATATTGCAAAGGCGCGGGGGACTGACCCCGTAGACTGCGTATGCGACATGCTTATAGAGGAAAACTGCGCCATAACAATGATAGACTTCATTACCTGCGAGGAGGATATCGCCCGGATACTTAACTGCGGCTTCGCCAGCGTGATATCCGACTCCATATACCCCGCATCAGGCAGGCCCCACCCCAGGCTATACGGCACCTACGCCAGAATAATACAGCGATTTGTAGGTGAGCGGCGGGATATGACGCTGGAGGCAGCCGTAAAGGCCATGACGTATACCCCGGCGAAGGCGCTGAACATAGCGGACAGGGGGCTGCTCAGGGAGGGCCTCTGTGCAGACGTGAACATATTCGATCCGGCGGAAGTAAAGGAACGTGGAAGCTATGCGGATCCGGACAAGTGCGCCGCCGGAATGGATTATGTTTTCGTAAACGGGAAGCCTGCAATAGCGGCAGGAGAGCTTACAGGGGGCGCTTTCGGGCAGGTGATAAGGAGATAAGGCGCGTATCGGATATGTGCGGGGCGGCGTAAAAAATATTTTGCAAAAACCTAAAAAATATTTAGGTTTTATGATTGAAATAAAGTCTGAGCCGTTATATAATTATCAAAGGAAACATGGGCAAGCGTCCCAAACAGTAACTCAGTTTATATTTGCTAAAACATACCTCAACCACAGAAAGGAAAAGACAAGATGGATTACGAAGGCGTCAAGAAAGCTGCACAAAGCTATATCCCCGACATGACAAAGTTCCTCAGGGACCTTATCGCCATTCCCAGCGAGAGCTGCGAGGAAGAGGGCGTCGTAAAGCGTACTATTGAAGAAATGAAGAAGCTTGGCTTTGATAAGGCTGAGATAGACCCTCAGGGCAATGCCCTTGGCTGGATGGGTACCGGCGACAAGATCATAGCTTTTGACGGGCATATAGATACCGTTGGCATAGGCAACATCGCCAACTGGGAGCAGGATCCCTACAAGGGCTATGAGACCGATGAGATTATATATGGCCGCGGCGGTTCCGATCAGGAAGGCGGCGTTGTATCTGCCGTTTACGGCGCGAAGATTATGAAGGATCTGGGCCTCATTCCTGAGGGTTATAAGATTCTGGTAGTTGCTTCCGTACAGGAGGAGGACTGCGACGGCCTTTGCTGGCAGTATATCTACAATGAGGATAAGGTAGTTCCCGAGTTCGTGGTATCCACCGAGCCCACCGACGGCGGCGTATACCGCGGCCACCGCGGGCGCATGGAGATAAGGGTGGACGTAAAGGGCATATCCTGCCACGGCTCAGCCCCTGAGCGCGGCGACAACGCCATCTACAAGATGGCGGACATTCTGGAGGACGTGCGCGCCCTCAACGAGAACGACGCCGCCGATTCCACCGAGATAAAGGGCCTTGTGAAGATGCTGGACGCCAAATACAATCCCGAGCATTGGGAAGATGCACGCTTCCTGGGCCGCGGCACCATCACAGCTTCCCAGATATTCTATACTTCTCCCTCCCGCTGCGCTGTAGCGGACTCCTGCGCCGTATCCCTTGACCGCCGCATGACTGCCGGTGAGACCTGGGATTCCTGCCTCGAAGAGATCCGCAACCTGCCCTCCTGCAAGAAGTACGCAAAGGACGTAAAGGTATCCATGTACATGTATGACCGTCCATCCTGGACAGGCCTGGTATACGAGACGGAATGCTACTTCCCCACCTGGATAAACAAGGAGACCGCAGCCCATGTTCAGGCAGTGGCCGACGCTCACAAGGCGCTCTTTGGCGACCAGCGCATAGGCGCGCCCTCCGCAATGGATAAGCGCCATCGCCCCCTCATCGACAAGTGGACCTTCTCTACCAACGGCGTATCCATTCAGGGCCGCTACGGTATCCCCTGCGTAGGCTTTGGCCCCGGCGCCGAGAGCCAGGCGCATGCCCCCAACGAAATCACCTGGAAGCAGGATCTGGCCACCTGCGCCGCAGTCTATGCCCTCACCCCCACCATGTACAAGGGCGAGAACAAGACCGACGACGTATGTCAGTTCCGCGCAGGCAAGACCAACAACAACATTCGCTAAAATAATAATTTAAAATATTATTCGGAGGAATAAGATGAGCAACGTTAAACAGTTTACCGATAAGCTGGAAAAGCTGAACTACGAGAATATGTACAACGGCGACTTCTTCCTTACCTGGGAGAAGACTGACGACGAGATCCAGGCCGTATATGAAGTGGCCGACGCCCTCAGGCATCTGCGCGAGAACAACGTCTCCACCAAGATATTCGACAGTGGCCTTGGCATCAGCCTGTTCAGGGACAATTCCACCCGTACCCGCTTCTCCTTCGCTTCCGCCTGCAATCTGCTGGGCCTGGAAGTGCAGGACCTGGACGAGGGCAAGAGCCAGATAGCCCACGGCGAGACCGTCCGCGAGACCGCCAACATGATCTCCTTTATGGCTGACGTTATCGGTATCCGCGACGATATGTACATCGGCAAGGGCAACACCTATATGCACAACGTGGTTGACGCCGTGACAGCGGGCAACAAGGACGGCGTGCTCGAGCAGAAGCCCACCCTAGTAAACCTCCAGTGCGATATAGATCACCCCACTCAGATACTGGCGGACAGTCTCCATGTTATCCACGAACTGGGCGGCATCGAGAACCTGAAGGGCAAGAAGCTGGCCATGACCTGGGCATATTCCCCCAGCTACGGCAAGCCCCTCTCCGTTCCTCAGGGCGCTATCGGCCTCTTCACCCGTCTCGGCATGGATGTTACCCTCGCATATCCCGAGGGCTATGAAGTAATGGACGAGGTAGTAGAAGTTGCCAGGAAGAACGCCGAAAAGGCAGGCAGCAAGTTCGAGATCACCAACGATATGAAGGAAGCCTTCAAGGACGCCGACGTGGTCTACCCCAAGAGCTGGGCTCCATTCAAGGCTATGGAAGAGCGTACCGACCTTTACGGCAAGGGCGATATGGACGGCATAAAGGCTCTGGAGAAGAGACTGCTGGCACAGAACGCCGAGCATAAGGATTGGGAGTGCACCGAAGAAATGATGTCCCTGACCAAGGAAGGCAAGGCCCTGTATCTGCATTGCCTGCCCGCAGATATTACTGATGTTTCCTGCGAGCACGGCGAGGTGGCCGCTTCCGTATTCGATCGCTATCGCGATCCTCTTTACAAGGAAGCTTCCTTTAAGCCCTACATCATCGCCGCTATGATATTCCTTGCGAAGGTAAAGGATCCTGTAGCAAAGCTGAAGGAGCTTGAGGAAAACGCCAAGAAGCGCCAGAATGTAGACTGATACGATAACCCTCCAATAGAAAAACGCGGGGGAGCATAATGGCGAACATGCATAAGGACAACAACGAAATACCTCTCAGAGCAAGCGAAGTCCTTCCGGTTTTCCGGAAGGACTTCGCTGATTATTTAACCTATTGTGCGCAGTTCAGAACTTTCCGCTTCTGCCTGCGCTGCCGCCACCGGACTCGGCATGGCTGCTGCCGGAGGACGAATGACGCTTGATCTTGCGATGCGTTTCAGTGCAGTGGGTGAAAACGTCGCTGTTCTGCGTGAGCTTTAACTCGCCTGTGAGATAGGCGTTTGCTGCTGCGGCCTTGTGGACGGACTTCATCTGTTCGCGAAGAATCAATATGACGACCGCTGCGATGAGGAGCGAACCTAATATCATGAGGCCGATCGCGCAAAGCGGGCTTTTCTGCACCGGCTTGCCTGCCGCAGCCTGTGCGAGATATAGGTTGCACGCCTTGAGAAAGCCTGCGAAGCCGCCGCACCAGTCGCCGCGCCCAAACTGCGGCAGGAACGACTCTTTGAGCTGCTTCAGACCGTACCCGGTAAAGGCATATTCGGCGCGTTCGCCGTAGCGGAAAAGACCGAAATCCCGGTCTGCCATACTCAGAAACAGCAGAATAGTACCTCCGAAAAAGTGTATTTTAGATTTTGGAGGGGACATTTCTTCCACGAAGTTTCATCGAGTCGTTGTCAAATCAGGCTGCCACCGTCAGGCGACAGGTTCACCGGAAAGGTCTGCCTGATACACCTCAACCGCATCATCCGGTCTGAGTTTGAGGCGATGGGACAGAAAACGCTCTATGTCAAAGGCGTATTTCTTGTCATAATCCGCTGTGTAGCGGTAGAGGGGATGCTTGGTGAGATCATATTTGTTGGACAGAAACGGGCGGACGCCGCGAAGCTGCAAGATGCACTTGCCGCCATCCAGCACGGCAAGCTCATCCACGCTCATCAGCTCCCATCCCCGAAAACAGGTGAAATGTATCACCCGGATTCAGTGGTCAACATCCACAAGAAAATCCTGAAGGATGCGGGACTGGAACACCTGAGATTTCACGACTTGAGACACCCGTATGTCAAGTATACGACAAAAATTTTTAGCTTGCGCTTGATGGATTTTCAAGCGAAGGCTTATAATTCTTTTGAAAGGCTTCCGCCTCCCATGCCGATCAGCATTAGCAGCATCGTTTGCAGTGGAAGTTTTCTCTTTCTTGAAAAATCTTTTCCCGGGACCTTTACGCATGCGTCTAAATTTGCGGCGGTTTTCTTTATTGCATGGAACAATGCGGACCGAACACGTTCTGGATATGATTTTCTGTTCACTTGGAAAGCCTCCTTAAAAAATGTCATCATTTTCAAGGCGAAGCCTTCGATTTTTATTGATTTGTCAAGTGTTTTTTTGAGAAATATTGTTTTTATATGTCCCCCTGCGCTAAAATAAAAACGCTCAATCACCATCATAAGTGATTGAGCGTTTTGTGCGCAAACTTAATGACATTGACCAGGAAGTGGACAAGGAAATGACCCATAGCGGCATGAACTATGGTATACTGAAGGCAGGAAGAAGGAGAGGGCTATGGGAACACGGAAAAAATTCAGCGCGGAGGAACAGGAGCTTCTGCGTGCAAATCCGTACACGGAGAAGGTCACAGAAAATCAGATTTCGTTCACGCTGGCATTCAAGGAAGCCTTCTGGCGGCTGAGTGTGGAGGGATGCACCGGGAACATGGTGCTGCGGAAGCTGGGCTACGATCCGGAGCTGCTCGGCTTTGAGCGCGTCCACAACATCACAAAGCGCATCCGCCGCGTGGGAAAATCACCGGAGGGCATCCAGCCTGCGCCAAAAATCCCAGATGCGAATCAGCAGGGAGCAGTTCGGTGCGGCAGAGCTGGAAAAAATGTCCCGCCGGGAGAGTGAGCGCCGGATGCAGCAGGAAATCGTGTATCTTCAGCAGCAGATGGCGTTCTTAAAAAAACTTATGCGGCAGCCGGAAGAAACGGATTCGGATAATGCCGTGCAGGATGCTTTCTTTGAGGTCTATAAGCATAACTCAGAGAAAACCTGGAAAATTCATGGCGTTGAGGAGAGCATCAATTTCCACAGGCGTGTGTTGGACGCGCTCAAAAACCGGGACGTTGCGGCATGTCTTAATTTGCAGAACGAACTTATCACGGATAAAAGTCTTCAGGAATAAAAAACCGCGCGGGGAAACATTTTGTTTCCTCGCGCGGTTTTTTGCAGATGTGCGCGGCAGCTTATAAAATTGCGCCCACGGAAAAGTCCTCCTGCGCGGAAAAGAGCGGCGCTTTCTGATACAGCCGGAGGCTCAGATCGATAAAATCGCGGGCGATTTTGCTGAGATAGCGCTCACGGTTATAGCCGATGGCGATGGTATCGGCAGTATCTTTATCGGAAAAGGGGAAAATCTCAACCTTCTGGCGGACAGGACCAGCGGCAGTGCCGGAGACGGTATAGGGGCTATAGAGATAGAGCTCGGGGCAGATGGTAAGGCCCATGCCTTCAGCCGCGAGGCAGAAGGCCGTTTGAACGTTCTGCGTTTCCAGACGAATATCCGGCTGGATGCTGTAGCGGGAAAACACGCGGTCGGCAATGGCGCGGATCCGGTCGCCCTTTTTGAGAAGAACAAAGGGAAACTTTGCAAACAGACGCAGATTGTGCGTCGCCTCATATGCCCGGCACACCTGCTGCGTCTGCGCGCCAAAGGTCTGGTGGAGAAGCTCTCTTTGGCCGACCAGATACATTTTTTCCTGCATCAGCGGCGCATATTCTGCGCAGTCCGGCGTAAAGGGAGCAAAGCCGATCAGAACATCGATCAGACCTTTGGAAAGATCTTTTTCCAGAACGGTCGTGCTGCCCTCGAAAATGGTCAGCTCGACCAGGGGATAGAGTTGGCTGAACGTCGGAAGCAGCAGGGGTAGGATGGACTGTCCGCGCGTATGCGAAACACCGATGCGAAGCACGCCGCGCCGGCTCTCCCGGATGTCCTGCATGGCGGCAATCGTCTGGCGCTGAATATCGAGAATCTGAATCGCGGCACGCTGCAGGCAAATCCCAGCGTAAGTCAGCTCCAGACCGGAACGCCGGAAAAAGAGGGGACTTCCAACTTCTTTTTCAAGACGTGCAAGTAATCCGCTGAGCGCCTGCTGCGAGACGTGCAGTCGCTCGGCCGCGCGTGTAACGCTTCCTTCCTCGGCCAGAACCAGAAAGGATTCCAGATTCTGAAAATTCATGAAAATTTACACCTCTCTTTTGAAAATACAACAGCGTCTTTGATGCAAGAAAACTGTCAAACAGTTGCAGTTTCTGGCGCGAACGTGTGAAATTTTTGCAATAATTCTGTCTTTTACGCTTCCCTATTTGAAAGATTACCACAGGACTTGCTTCATTACAAGCTTTTTATTGTTTTATTGTAAAAGATAATCCTGTTTGAAGTTGTAGGATATGCGTGCTATCTTGGCAGTAGTTCACTGGGAGTCGATATTTTTCCAGTCAGAAAAGACGAGAGGAGCGGAAGCGGTGAGCAGTCAAAAAGAGTTGGTGCTGAATCTGGCCTGGTGCAAGGGCTGCGGGATATGTGTGGCGTTCTGCCCGAAGGGAGCGTTGGAACTCCGGGACGGAAAGGCAGCACTGGCGGAAAATGCACAGTGTGTGCTCTGCGGGCAGTGTGAGCTGCGCTGTCCGGATTACGCGATTTACTTAAAAGAAGCGGAGGGAGGGGAAACGCAATGGGTAAAACCGTATTGATGCAGGGAAACGAAGCGTGCGTCGAGGGCGCGCTTGCCGCGGGCATGCGGCTTTATGCCGGATACCCAATCACACCGTCAACCGAAATTGCAGAGCTCTCTGCGCTGAGGCTTCCACAAGAGGGAGGAAAGTTCATCCAGATGGAGGACGAAATTGCGTCCATTGCCTGCGCCATTGGAGCCTCCGTTGCGGGCGTCAAGGCCATGACCGCGACCAGCGGCCCAGGCTTTTCTCTCAAGCAGGAGAACATCGGCTACGCGTGTCTGGCGGAAATTCCGATGGTAATTGTCGATGTGCAGCGCTGCGGCCCATCGACCGGCATGCCGACGTCTCCGTCACAGGGCGATGTGATGATGGCCAGATGGGGCACGCACGGCGATCATCCGATCATTGTCATCAGCCCCTCTTCCGTGCGCGAAACATATACGCTCGCGGTGCGCTGCTTCAACTTATCCGAAAAATACCGCACGCCGGTCATTTTTCTGATGGACGAAATTATTGGCCATCTTCGGGAAGGCATGGAGCTTCCCGAGCTGGAGGAGCTGGAGGTCATCGACCGGCCGACGGTTCGCTACCCGGAGCCCAAGCGGCTGCCGTATCATATGAAGCCCGGCCAGCTCGTGCCGCAGATGGCGCCCTTTGGCTGCGGGCAGCGGTATAACATCACAGGACTTATTCACGATGAGACAGGCTTTCCGACCAACTCCACCGAGGAAGCGGCCAAGCTGATGGACCGGTTGATGCGCAAAATTTCTGATAACTATGACGATATCGTTCAGTGTGAGAGGGTTTCTCTTGACGACGCGGAAACCGTCATCATCTGCTACGGCGGCACGATGCGCGCCGCAAAAAGCGCCATGGAGCAGGCACGCACGAATGGCAAAAAGATCGGCATTTTCCGCCCCATTACCATCTGGCCGTTCCCGGAGCGCGAGCTGCGGGAGATCTGTAAAACGGCAAAGCGGATGCTTGTCGCCGAACACAACGGCGGCCAGATTCTGCTGGAGGTCGAGCGCATCGTCAAGGGTGCGTGCGCGGTTGATTTCATCGGGCGGCTCAACGGCACGGTCATTACGCCGCAGGAAATCCTGAAAAAGCTTGAGGAGGCAGAGTAAATGGTCAATACCGGCGATATGAGCGTCAACCCCGGCAACACCTCGACGCTCGTTTATAAATACATGCGCCCGGAGCATCTGCCGCACATCTGGTGTCCCGGCTGCGGCAACGGCATCATCATGCGCGATGTGGCGCAGGCGATTGAAAATCTGGGCCTTAGCCGGAACAAGACCGTGATCGTCTCCGGTATCGGGTGCTCCTCGCGTGCGGCGGGCTATCTGGACTTTAATACAATCCACACCACGCACGGAAGAGCCATCGCCTTTGCAACGGGTATCAAGCTGGCAAACCCAGAGCTCGAGGTCATCGTGCTTGCGGGCGACGGCGATATTTCCGCCATCGGCGGCAACCACCTCATTCACGCGGCAAGGCGAAATATCGGCCTGACCGTCGTCGTGTTCAACAACGAAATCTACGGCATGACAGGCGGCCAGTATTCTCCCACCACGCCGCGCGGCGATTATGGCACGACCGCGCCCTACGGAAACTTCGACCGCTCGTTTGATATTGCGGGTCTTGCCTATGGGGCAGGCGCGAGCTATGCCGCCCGGGGAAGCGCGTATCATGTCCAGCAGACGATCAGCCTCATTCAGGAGGGCATTCGCCATCAGGGCTTTTCGATCATCGACGTTGCCTCTGTCTGCCCGACCTACTATGGCCGCAAGAACCACAAGGGCTCTGCAGTTGACATGATGAAGTGGCAGAAGGAAAACGCTGTCACCCAGGAGCAGGCGAACAAAATGACGCCGGACGAGCTGCGCGGCAAGCTTATCATCGGTCTTCTGCATCAGGTGCAGTATCCGGAGTTTACCTATGAATATGAGAAGCTGATTCATAGACTTGCAAAGGAGCGTGAAGCGAATGAGTAACATGGAACTGCGGCTGGCAGGAAGCGGCGGACAGGGCGTCATTCTGGCGACCGTGATTCTGGCGGAGGCCGCCATATTGGCAGGAAAATATACCGCGCAGTCCCAGGCCTATGGCCCGGAGGCAAGAGGCGGCAGCTGCAAAGCAGAAGTCCTGATTTCGGAGGAGCCCATTGGCTTTACCAAGGTGCAGAAGCCGACCTTTCTGATGGTCCTCACGCAGAAGGCCTTAGACGATTACGGCCATGATCTGCCGGAAAACTGCGTCGTGCTGGCAGATGAAAGCCTGCAAATCCCGCAGGAGCTGAACCTGCCGCATCTGACCCAGCTTCCGATTCTGCGCACGGCGCAAGAGAAGGTTGGAAAGGCTATGACGGCCAATATCGTGGCCGTCGGCGCAATCAACGCGCTGCTGGGACTTGTGTCACAGGACGTGCTGCGCGAGGCTGTAATGCTGCATGTGCCCAAGGGCACGGAGGCGCTCAATGCGCGCGCCTTGGAAGCCGGTCTTGCCCTTGGCTCACATAAAGCGGCACCGGCAGCATCATCGCAGACAAAGAAAAAGAAGGAGACCGCGGCATCATGAAAATCCATGAATATCAGGCAAAGAAGCTCCTTGGCGATTATGGCGCGCCAGTTCCCTCCGGCATTGTTGCCGAAACAGCGGAAGCGGCGCGTCAGGCAGCCGAGAAGATGCTTCCTTGCGTCATCAAGGCGCAGGTGCACTCCGGCGGACGCGGCAAGGCAGGCGGCGTGAAGCTGGCAAAGACGGCGGACGAGGCGGAGACCATCGCCCGGCAGATGCTCGGCATGCAGCTTGTGACGAAGCAGACTGGCCCCGCAGGAAAAACGGTTCACAAGGTGCTAATCACAGAAGCTGTTGCAGTGAAAAAAGAATACTATCTCTCTGTTACCGGCGATATGAACCGGGCAGGACTTGTGATTGTTGCGTCCAGCGCAGGCGGCACGGAGATTGAGGAGACCGCGAAGACTGCGCCGGAGGCAATTGTCCAGATTCCGGTTTCTGCCGTCATGGGGCTCAAGGCCTATGAGGTTATGGACACTGCTGACCGCATTGGCCTTCCGCAGGTGCTGCGTGCGCAGTTTCAGACGCTTCTGGACGCGCTCGTCCGGATGTATCTGGAAAAGGACTGCTCGCTGGTGGAGATCAATCCGCTGGTGGAAACGCAGGATGGAAAGCTTTTGTGTCTGGACGCAAAGGTCAACTTTGATGATAACGCGCTCTACCGCCATCCGGAGCTTCAGGCTCTGCGCGATGCGGCGGAGGAGGATGAAAAAGAGTACCGTGCGTCGCAGTTTGACCTCAATTATGTGAGTTTAGATGGCAGCATCGGCTGCTTGGTCAACGGCGCAGGCTTGGCCATGGCGACGATGGATATTATCCAGAAGTTTGGCGGAAGCCCCGCAAATTTTCTGGATGTCGGCGGCAGCGCAACCGCAGAGCGCGTCGAAGCTGCATTTGAAATTCTGCTCTCTGACGCGCATGTCAGGTCGATCTTCGTCAATATCTTCGGCGGCATTATGAAATGCGACGTAATTGCCGAGGGCATTGTCGCCGCAGCAAAGAAGACGGGGCTTCCCGTGCCGCTGATCGTCCGGCTCGAGGGAACAAACGTGGAGCGGGGTCGCGAGATTCTGCGGCAGTCAGGTATGCAGATTATCGCTGCGGATGATATGGCGGACGGCGCAGAAAAGGCCGTGCAGGCCGCGAAAGGAGGAAGCGACGCATGAGTATTTTAGTCGATCAGAATACGCGCCTTCTCGTGCAGGGTATTACCGGCCATCAGGGAAAATTCCACACCGAACAGATGCTGGCCTATGGAACGAACATCGTCGGCGGCGTAACTCCCGGCAAGGGCGGACAGACAATTGTTGACGTGCCCGTTTTCAATACCGTCCGTGAGGCAAAGCAGGCCACAAACGCGAATGCGTCCATTATCTATGTGCCGCCGAAGTTTGCGGCTGACTCGATTCTCGAGGCTATTGACGCGGAGCTTCCGCTTGTTGTGTGCATCACAGAAGGCATTCCGGTTCTGGATATGGCGCGCGTGAAGCACTATTTGGAGGGCTCTAAAACGCGGCTGATTGGCCCGAACTGCCCGGGGCTCATTTCGCCGGGTCTGTGCAAGGTTGGCATTCTGCCGGGGTATATCCACAAGAAAGGCCACGTGGGCGTCATTTCGCGATCCGGGACGCTGACCTATGAGGCGGTCAAGCAGCTCACCTCACGCGGCATCGGGCAGTCCACAGCGCTCGGTATCGGCGGCGACCCCATCCGCGGCACGGGCTTTGTTGACGCGCTGCGGCTGTTTGAGGAAGACCCCGACACCTACGCCGTTGTGATGATTGGAGAGATTGGCGGAGACGGCGAAGAGGAAGCGGCAGAGTATATCAAAACCCGGATGACAAAGCCGGTCGCGGCCTTCATTTCCGGCCAGACGGCCCCCATGGGTAAGCGCATGGGCCACGCGGGCGCAATCATCTCCGGCGGCAAGGGAACCGCTGCGGGCAAGATTGCAGCACTGGAAGAAGCAGGCGTTCTCGTTGCGCCGACGCCGGACAGGATTGGAGAGATGCTGGAGGCCGCCATTTGCAGAGCCGGGATTTTTGACGCCTGCCGCGAAGAGATATAGGGAGGAAAATGGAATGGTGCATCTTTTTGAGCTCTGCGAGATTGCAATGCTGCTGTGCTTCGGCTTTTCCTGGCCGCTGAGCGCGATCAAATCCTACCGCGCGCGGACGACGAAGGGCAAGAGCCTGCCGTTTCTGGTGCTGATTTTGCTTGGCTACGTTGCGGGCATTACCAGTAAGCTTCTGAATCCCAATGGATTTAAGTGGTACGTAATGTTTTTCTATGTGCTGAATTTCTGTTTCGTCAGCATCGATTTTAGCCTTTACTTTAGAAATCTGCGTCTGGACCGGCAGGCGGCGGAGAAAAACTGAGGCAGGCAGAATCCTAACTGACGGTTAGTCGTATCTTTCCTTGCAGGCGGTATAATAACAGTAAAATATCCGGCGTTCTGCCAGAAAACGCTCGGGAGATAGGGAAAATGATGCGATGAGAAGCAGTCGGAAAATAGCAGCTGCGCTGCTGGCGCTTTTGATGCTTGCCGCATGTGCGGTATGCGCAGAGAAGCAGCAGGAGCCGGAGGAGGAACAACAGATTGCGGGCGCGGACTGGCGCACCTGGGGCTGGGTCAACGATGCCGAAAGCATCACGCAAGGCGGTAAGACAACAGATGTGCTGGTCTGCGTCTTCACAGACGAGATTGATCTCTATCTCGATGATGAAACGCAGACGCTCTATGCCGCGGCCAGCTATTGTGTTTCTCCTCTACCACATCCTGATTGTCCTCGGTGTGGTGGTTTTCATCTGACCAAGATTTCCATTTCAGGAATTCTTCCTCGCTGGCAAAGTCCTCGCGGGTCAGGCGGATGATGACTTCATTGGCATCCATGATAAACGATGGCATCGGGGTCTTTCTTATTCAGCGCATAGATGCTTTTTCTATTAAACATTTTGTTCCTCCGTTTCGGTGTTGGGTGGGTGGTGAACCGAACCAACACCGGCGGAGAACGACAGCCGACAGAAAAACGAAAAAAGGCGCTCGCACGGACATCATTGCCCGCACGAGCGCCTTGATTGCGCACGAAAGCGCAAGGAAATACTGCTGCCCCCGGAGGGGCTAAATCACGGATGAACCATGCTGTATAAAAAGAGAGCCGCAACTCACTTCCGTGAGTGCAGCTCGTCTGCGGAATGGGGCGGTGACTTAGGAAAACATTGAAACAAGGAACGGTGTAGCTTAACGGCTATGCCGTTCTTTGCTCTTTTTTACTTGTGTTACGGGCATTTTCGCTTGCCCGTGTGAAGTCAAATGCACCGATGAAGTTATAGACGATGGTGATTTCCCGCGTTCTGGATTTCTTGTCAACATGGGAAACTTCGATCCTGTCAATGAAAGCACGAAGAACAGCCGCGTCAAGCTTCTGCAAATCCGTGTATTTCTGCACGGCAGCGATAAACGCTTTGACATTGGTTTTCTGCTGCTCTTGCTGCTTTAGGTCTTTGCGCAAGACATCTGCCATTGATTTCAGGTTGCTTTGTTCCAACTCGTAGTCATGGGACATTTTGATAAACCGTTCGTCTGACAGCTTGCCAATCACGTTGTCCTCATACAGTCGGGAGATAATGCGGTCAAGCTCGGCAATCCGCGTGTCCGCCTTTGCCAGCGTTTCGCGCTTCCGAACAAACTCTGCATCCCTGTCCCGCATATCGCTCTCGGCTGCGTCCTGAATGAACTCCGCTTCATGTTCTGAAACATAGGAGATTGCTTCCCGCAGATTTCGCAGAACAATTTCATGTAGCACAACATTCTTGATGGAATGGGTCGTGCAGAGATCCTTGCCCTTGCGGTAGGTAGAGCAGATGAAGTATTTCTGGTTCTCCGCAAAGTTGGTAGCGCGGCATTGATACATTTTACCGCCGCACTCTGCGCAATACAGAAGCCCGGAGAACATACCCATTTCACCCATCTTGGTAGGACGGCGACGCGCCTTGCGAATGTTCTGAACAATCAGAAACACGCTTTCCTCGATGATCGGCGGCTGGGTGTTCTCGAAGATCACCCAGTCCGCAGGGTCATTCCAGATTTTCTTCTTGCTCTTGTAGGACTGTCAATGCTGTGTTGTGGGTACGGATATGGATTAGCGGGTCTTTCTCATCAAACCAAATATCGTGGTCTTTTCCGGTCCCGTCAAGATTTATGCGCAAAATTGTTTGCAGGCTCCGGCTGAGTGAAGTCAGCCGGCAATAGAGGCGTCGTCCAGAGCCGCCTCCAAGTGCTTCATATTCATGTATTTCTTGTTGCCCCACTGAGTACCAGCCACGTGGCGGAGCCGGGCGCAGACCAGCATCAGGGCGGAATTTCCATCCGGGAACGTTCCCACCACGCGGGTCCTGCGGCGGATCTCCCGGTTCAGCCGCTCGATCACATTGTTGGTACGGATGCGCGTCCAATGCTCGCTGGGAAAATCGCAGTAGGTCAGCGTTTCCTCGATGCCGTCCTCGACCTTCTTGGCGGCCTCCTTCAGCTTCATGGCGCGCAGCTCGGCGACCACGGCCTTCGCCTTCTCGCGGGACGCCTTTTTGCTCTCCTGGGCGTGGATCGCCTTGAGCATTTTTGCCACAATTTTGACCTTGGATTTGGGCACAACAGAGAAAACGTTGCGGTAGAAATGCACCGTGCAGCGCTGGTATTTGGCGTCCGGAAACACCTCGCCCACGGCCTCCAGCATCCCCATGCACTTGTCGCCGACGATGAGCTTCACGCCGTTCAGGCCTCGACCACGCAGCCACTGAAAGAAGCTGACCCAGCTGGCCTTGTCCTCTTTCATGCCTTCGGCAGTGCCCAAAACCTCACGAAAACCGTCCTCATTCACGGCGATCGCCACCAGAATCGCCACATTTTCATACTCTCCGCCCCAGTTGCGGCGCAGGTAGATACCGTCCACGTAGACATACGGATAGTGCCCGCCCTGTAACGGGCGGTTGCGCCAATCCTCGATGTGGACGTAGGCTTTCTTGTTCAGTTCGATGATGGTGGCGAGAGAAACCTTGCTGCCCCACAGTGCCTCGGTGATGTCCTCCACCCGGCGCACGGAAAGCTCTCCCGTGTTTTTTTGCGCTTCTTTGGAAATAATAAGGCAAAAAGGAGCGTGATGGATATATGAATCTTAACCGAAAAGGGTACTATACGGCCACTGTGTTGGGTTTGATAATACTTGCCATGGGCCTTGGCATGGGCTGGTTCGCGGGAAGAACAAGTGAGCCGCAGCAGCCGGAGAGTATTACGGTGAAGGAACCGGAGGAACAGGAGGACACGCCTGTTACCGCAGAGGAAAAGTTCACCGTTACTACGGTGAACATATTCGAGTGCGGTCACATAATAGAACGGGGTGAGAACGTAACGGCGACAGCCCGAGAGGCAGAAGGGATCATGCAGCAGTACGGCGGCTACAATTATGAGCTAAAGGACGGCAAGATGGCGCTTTACCGGGAGTTCGGCTACTGCTGCCCGGAACACTATTTTACCGGGGAACAAAACGGCAAAATAGCCGTATTCGAGGCAGACCAGCAGAGCTTCGAAAAGACAGAGGTGTGCCTGCTGGACATACCCGCCGGGAGCGAAACGTACGACGAGCTTGCCGCAGGCATGGAGTTTGACGCGCTGGAGGATATAAACCTCTATATTGAAGGAATAGAAGACGCGGAGGGAATGGAAGAAGCAGCGGAGGAATAAGTTGTTAAAATCTGCCGCCCATGGTACAATATATAATGATTTATTGTATTTTTAACGGAGCGGCAGATTTTGATTATTTTGGGGATAGATCCGGGCTATGCAATATTGGGCTACGGCGTGCTGGAGGCCGACGGGCGAAAGGTGCGCCCATTGGACTATGGCGTTGTGGAAACAAAGGTGGGAACGCCTTTCCCCGAGAGGCTGGATATGCTGTATGCCGGCGTAAACGAGCTTTTGCGGCTGTACAAGCCTGACTGTGCGGTGTTTGAGGAATTGTTCTTCTACCATAACGCCACCACAGCTATACAGGTTGGCGCCGGGCGCGGCGTGGCCATGCTGGCGGCACAGCAGGGAGGGATACCCCTTTACGAGTACACGCCCATGCAGATAAAGCTTGCCGTAACCGGAAACGGACATGCGGATAAAAAGCAGGTGCAGCAGATGGTAAAGCTGCTGCTGAATCTCAAGACCGTACCAAAGCCGGACGATGCTGCGGATGCGCTGGGCGCGGCCATATGCCATGCCAACACCTCCGAAGTGTCCAGGGCAGAATTCAGGATAAAGTAAGGGTAAGGCATAATGTACGCATATATAAAGGGCATAGTGGACGAGAAGGGCATAGACAGGGCGGTAGTGGAGGCCGCAGGGGTAGGGTACGAGCTTTTGTGCCCGGACAGTACGCTGCGCGAGATAACCGCAGGCAGGGAGGCAAAGCTTCTTGCTCACTTCAACATAACTCAGGACGGGGTAGCTTTGTACGGCTTCTATACAAAAGAAGAGCGGGAGATGTTCCGCAGGCTCATAGCCGTGAACAGGGTAGGGCCAAAGCTTGCCCTTAGCATACTCAGCAAGCTCAGTCCGCAGGATATCGCCATGGCGATAGTTACCCAGAACGCAGCGGCATTTGACAGGATACCCGGCCTTGGGAAAAAGACCGCCGCAAGGCTGCTGCTGGAACTTAAGGAAAAGGTGTCCGAGGAGGAGATGGCGTCTTCCTCAGCCGCAATTCCGTCGGCTGGCGGCAGCATGGATATGCGCGCGGAGGCCATAGCGGCGCTGGTTGCGCTGGGCTACGACGGTGTAAGCGCCGGGCGAGCGGTGTCCGCAGTAGGCGAATGCGGCAGGGTAGAGGATATGATAACCATGGCACTCAGGGAAATGGGCAAGAGGAGCGGCTTTTAAATGGACGACAGACTTATAACCTCTTCCATGACAATGGAGGACGAGCAGATAGAATACAGCCTGCGCCCCAGGTTTCTTAACGAGTACATAGGTCAGCATAACGTCAAGGAACACATGCGCATATACATAGAGGCGGCCAAGCACAGAGGGGAGCCCCTGGACCATGCCCTTTTCTATGGCCCGCCGGGCCTCGGCAAGACCACGCTTGCGGCCATAGTCGCAAACGAGATGGGTGGCAACCTGCGGGTAACGTCAGGCCCAGCAATATCCCATGCAGGCGATCTTGCGGCCATACTTACAAATCTCGCCCCCGGCGACGTGCTGTTCATAGACGAGATACACAGGCTGAATTCCAGCGTTGAGGAAGTACTGTATCCTGCCATGGAGGATTATTCCATAGACATAATAATAGGCAAGGGTCCATCCGCCCACTCTATACGTCTGGATCTTCCAAAGTTCACCCTCATAGGCGCGACGACGCGTATGGGCATGCTCACATCTCCCCTCAGGGACAGGTTCGGCATAAAGGAGCAGCTTGAGTTGTACAACCCGGAGGAGCTGAAGGAAATAATCGAGCGCAGCGCGGATATACTCAACGTTAAGATAGACACAGAGGGCGCCCTTGAGATAGCCTCGCGCTCCCGGGGTACACCGCGAATAGTTAACCGCCTGCTAAAAAGGGTGCGTGATTACGCACAGGTGCGGGGCAATGGCGAGATAGATCTTGAGACAGCCCGGGCTGGCCTGGATATGCTGGCCATAGATGAGATGGGCCTTGACGCTGTGGACAGGCGCATGCTCGCCACCATGATAGAAAAGTTCGGCGGCAGGCCTGTAGGCCTTGATACCATAGCCGCGGCCACAGGCGACGACGCCACCACCATCGAGGACGTGTACGAGCCATATCTCATACAGCTTGGCTTCATCGCGAGAACGCCCCGGGGCCGCGTGGTGATGCCGCTGGGATACCGGCATATGGGTTACGCGCCGCCGGCTGATGTGGGCCAACAGAAGATGAATTTTTGAACCCGATTTTAAAATAATGTTTACGGAGGACTAAACGATGTTCGGCAAGAAGGAGCTTCAGAGGGAACTTGAACAGAAGGAGCAGCAGATACAGGAGCTGAACCGCAGGATCAAGGAATACCAGGACAAAAACGACGCGGTAGTAAGCGCCCTCACGGACGCGAAGTCCGCCGCGAACCGCATAATTGGCGCAGCAGAGGCAAAGCGCGATGATATCATCGCCGCCGCCATGCGCGAAAAGGCCGATATGGAGGCCCAAAGGGACGGAATACTTGACGAAGCCCGGGCGCAGGCCGCGGCTATCGTTGCGGATGCCGAGAAGAGGGCAAAGGCTGCCGAGGAGCAGGCCAGGTACTTCCAGAATTATATCAGGAACACCGCAGATACGGTGCGCCGCCAAGCCGAAAACTACGCCGGCTTCCTTGAAAATTACGAGCATATCGGCGTCGGCCAGCAGCCGGAGACGGAAAAGATAGATACTCCGGACGAGTACCGGAACCCTGCGGAGCTCATAAAGAGCATATACAATATCGAGGGCCGGGAGCTTCCCGATGAGGTGACGAAGCCCGACGCGGGGCAGGAGCCAGAGGAGGAAAAGGTATGGACCGTGGACGAAGTCGTCAGCGAGGAAAAGCATGACGATGACGACGCTGACAAAGCAGATGACGGCCTTGACAGCGAGCTCAACGACATACTGAACGATATATTAAAGCTGGATTGATTGACATAATCTATATGTGATGCTATAATCGACTATATTTAGATAAGGATATTGCGGAAAGCCCGATGCTCCCGCAACTGCGAAAAGAGAGGCTGCTTCACTGGCTGAAAGGGCGGCTGCGCGGTTTCGTGTCGGTTCCCGTTCCGTATTCCGCAGGGAGGAAATGCCCTGCCGCAGGAGAGCGTTAAGGCCGGCCGAGAACCAATTAAGGTGGTACCGCGGACAAAAAAACAGCCGCCCTTATATTCAGGGCGGCTTTTAATTTGTAAATTAAATTTACTTAATAATACCGGAGGAAATTATGGCAAAGAAAGAAAACCAGTTCGTTCAGGAGATTACCCCCCGCGACGTGGATTTTGCGAAGTGGTATACCGATATCGTACTCAAAAACGATATGTGCGACTATACCGATGTTCGCGGCTGTATGGCCATTAAGCCTTACGGCTATGCCGTATGGGAGCTCATGCAGAAGGAAATGGATCAGCGCTTCAAGGATACAGGTCATCAGAATGCATACTTCCCTCTGCTGATACCCGAAAGCATGTTGATGAAAGAGGCGGAGCACGTTGAAGGCTTTGCGCCTGAGGTCGCATGGGTAACACAGGGCGGCAACGAGGTGCTTCAGGAGCGCATGGCTATCCGACCCACCAGCGAGACGATAATCGGAACCATGTATTCCAAGTGGATACAGTCCTATCGCGACCTGCCCGTGCTGTATAACCAGTGGTGCAACGTAATGCGCTGGGAGAAGAGCACCCGCCCCTTCCTCCGTACTTCCGAATTCCTCTGGCAGGAGGGCCATACCGCCCATGAAACCCATGAGGACGCGCAGGAAGAAACCATCCGTATGCTCAACGTATACTATGATTTTATGGTAAACGTGCTGGCGATCCCCGTAGTACGCGGCCGCAAGAGCGAGAGCGAACGCTTCGCAGGCGCAGAGGCCACATATACCCTGGAGGCGTTGATGCATGACGGCAAGGCGTTGCAGATGGGCACCTCCCACAACCTGTCGGATCACTTTGCAAGGAGCTATGATATCAAGTACCTGAGCCGCGAGGGCAAGCAGGAATATTGCTATACCACCTCCTGGGGCACTTCTACCCGCATGATCGGCGGTATGATAATGGTTCACGGCGACGACCGCGGCCTCAAGCTGCCTCCCAAAGTAGCCCCCATTCAGGTAGTCATACTGCCCATCGCCATGCACAAAGAGGGCGTTCTGGAGAAGGCAACCGAGCTGTATAACGAGATAAAGGCCGCCGGCCTCCGCGTAAAGCTGGACGACAGCGAGCAGAGCGCGGGCTGGAAGTTCAACCAGTGGGAGATGAAGGGCGTTCCCGCCCGTATTGAGATAGGCCCCAGGGATATTGAGAACGGCGTGGTGACCGTAGTGCGACGCGATACCCTTGAGAAGTTCACCATGCCGATCCAAGGCATAGGGGAAAACCTCGTAAAGCTCATGGCCGATATACATCAGACCATGTACGATATGGCTTTCGAGCACCGTAAGGCTCATACTACTCACGCCGAAAACTTCGGCGACTTTATGGACGGTGTAAAGAAGGGCTTCGTAAAGGCCCCATGGTGTGCTGATCCGGATTGCGAGATGGAAATAAAGTGCGTTACCGGCGCGTCTACCCGCTGCAAGCCCATGGATGAGGATACGTCCGTAAAGCCCGGCTGTAAGTGCGTATTCTGCAACCGTGAGGCAAAGACCATGATGTATTTCGCAAGAGCGTACTAATCTAAGGCAAAAAGCGACATAGCGCTGTTTGGGTGTTTTACGCCTGAACGGCGCTTTTTAAAACAAGGCCGCGCGGCGGCATAAGCCGATAAAAATGCGGGAAGGGAGCAGGGTATGCAGGTAAAGATGGATATATACGAAGCCATGCGGGCGCGCCATTCCGTGCGGGCGTATGAGCAGAGGGAGATTGAAGGCGAGATCAAGGACATGCTGGAGGATAAAATAGCGGAGCTCAACGGCCGGAGCGGGCTGCATATACAGCTTATCACCCATGAGCCCAAGGCCTTCGACAGCCCTATGGCACACTATGGCAAATTCTCCGGCGTGACGGATTACATCGCGATGATAGGCAAGAAGGACGACGAATTAGAGGAAAAATGCGGCTACTATGGCGAAAAGCTGGTGCTCTTTGCCCAGCAGCTCGGGCTTAACACCTGCTGGGTAGCCGTGAGTTACAAAAAGATAAAGACGGCTTATATGCTGGACGCCGGGGAAAAGCTGTGCATAGTCATAGCGATAGGCTACGGCAAAACTCAGGGCGTGCCGCATAAAAGCAAGGCGCCCTCCGAGGTAGCCGATATGGGCGACGTGCCGGAGTGGTTCAAAAAGGGCGTGGAGGCGGCGCTTTTGGCGCCTACCGCGGTAAATCAGCAGAAGTTTTTCTTTTCCCTTGATAACGGCCGGGTGTCGGCAAGGGCGGGAAGGGGCTTTTATTCAAAAATAGACTTAGGCATAGCCAAGTGCCATTTTGAGCTTGGCGCGGGGAAGGAAAATTTCAATTGGGCATAGGCGCGCCCTGCAAGGCTGGCCTATTAGGTATATAATTTGGGCCTTTTACGCGATTTGACTATTATTCACATTGGCGGGCTTTATTTAACGTGAAGTTTGGAGTATAATACTGATAATGCCAAAGTGCGGCATGGGCAAGGGTTCCTGCCGTATTTTAGTATGTTTGATATTTTAAGAGTAATTGGAGGAACAAAATATGAATAATCCCAGCAGGGTAGCGTTTACTCTGTTCGGACGCGACGTATACTGGTACGGCGTGCTCATGGCTTTGGGCATACTGATAGGCGTATGGCTTACCCTCAGAGAGGGTAAGCGCAAAAAGCTCACCGAGGACGATATACTGGATATGTGCCTTGTGATAATCCCATCGGGCGTGGTGGGCGCAAGGCTTTACTATGTGATTTTCGAGTGGGCGAGCTATGCCTCAAACCCCATACGCGCCCTGTATATATGGGAGGGGGGGCTTGCCATATACGGCGCGGTAATAGGCGGGCTTCTCGGTATGTTCATCTATTCCAGAGTCAGGAAGATACGCTTTCTGAAGCTTGCGGACTGCATAGCGCCCGGCTTGGTGCTGGCTCAGGCCATAGGCCGCTGGGGAAACTTTTTTAATCAGGAGGCCTTCGGCCTTCCCATAAGCAATGGTGAGCTTATGTGGTTCCCCTTTGCGGTGTATATAGAGGGCTACCATACCTTCAACGGCCAGCCATGCTCCAATCCCTACCATATGGCCACATTTTTCTATGAGTCCGTATGGTGTCTTATAGTGTTTATAATACTGTGGAGCTGCCGCAAAAAATTCAGGCACGACGGCGATGCGATATTATCATATGCCGCACTGTACGGTCTTGAGAGAATGTTCGTGGAGAGGCTCAGGGGCGACAGCCTGTATATAATAAAGCCGGGCGGGGCGATAGCCGCAGGCGTGCGGGTATCGGAGATGCTTAGCCTCATAGTCGTAGCCGCGGTAGCTGCCTTCTTCATCATAAGGCATTTTAAGGAAAAGAAGCTGGGCAGGCTGATATGGCCCGCACCGGAGGCTGAACCCGAGGAAGGAACCACAGAGGACGAAGCGGACAGCGCCGGGGAAAGCGAAAAGGAAGAAGCTGCCGGAGAAAAGCCGGAAAGTGAAGAGACGGAGCAGAAGGACGGCGCCGAGGACGGGCAGTAAAGCAGAAAAATTCGGGGGGATTGAAATATGCGAAATCTTACCATGATGACGGACCTTTACCAGCTTACCATGATGTACGGCTACTACAAGTTCGGCATGACGAAAAACCATGCTGTGTTTGATGTGTTTTTCAGGACAAATATGCCAAACAGCGGCTATACCATCATGGCGGGCCTTGACACCGCCATAGATTACATAAAGAACATACACTTTGGCCCGGAGGATATAGAATACCTTCGCAGCCTGAAGCTCTTTGACGAGGGCTTCCTGAAGGTGCTGAGCGAAATGCATTTTACCGGCGAGGTATATGCCATACCTGAAGGTACGCCTGTGTTTCCCTATGAGCCCCTCGTCCGGGTAAAGGCCCCTATCATGGAGGCACAGCTGGTGGAGACTACGCTGCTCAATATAATCAATCACCAGACCCTTATAGCCACCAAGGCCAGCCGCGTGGTTTACGCCGCAGACGGAGGCGCGGTGCTGGAGTTCGGGCTTCGCCGCGCACAGGGGCCAGACGCAGGTACATACGGCGCAAGGGCGGCTATAATAGGCGGCTGCAGCTCTACCAGCAACGTGCTTGCAGGCCAGCTTTACGATGTTGCGATAGCGGGCACTCACGCCCACAGCTGGGTAATGAGCTTCCCGACCGAGCTGGATGCCTTCCGCGCATACGCGGAGATATTCCCGGATTCCTGTATGCTGCTTGTTGACACCTACGATACTCTCAAGTCCGGCGTACCAAATGCCATAAAGGTATTTGATGAGCTGAGGGCTAAAGGCCATAAGCCGGTGGGCATACGCCTTGACAGCGGCGACCTTGCCTATTTCTCCAAGGAGGCCCGCAGGATGCTGGATGCCGCAGGCTATCAGGATGCGCGCATATTTGCCTCCAGCGATCTTGACGAATACGTTATCCGCGAGTTGAAGGCACAGGGCGCAAGGATAGACGTATGGGGCGTGGGCACCAAGATGATAACCTCCTATGACTGGCCCGCGCTGGGCGGCGTGTATAAAATGTCCGCCGAGATAGTGGACGGCAAAATGACGCCCAAGATAAAGATAAGCGAAAATCCCGCAAAGCTCACCAATCCCGGATATAAAAAGATATACCGCCTGTACGGCAAGCGGGACAATATGGCGCTTGCGGATATAATCGCCCTTGACGATGAAACCATAGACGACAGCAAGCCTATCAAGCTGTATAACCAGCACCATACCTATCAGACTAAGGTAATACGGGACTTTTATGCGAGAGAGCTTCTGGTGCCGGTATTCGTAGACGGCAGGCAGGTATATGAGAGCCCCGACGTATGCTCAATAAGGGAGTACAGCAAAAAGGAGATGGCTGCATTCTGGGAGGAATACAGGCGCATACTCAATCCTCACACCTACAAGGTGGACATATCCGATAAGCTTTATAATCTCAAGATGGAGCTTATACATGAAAACAGGGAAGAATATGAGCAAGAGGATTGTTAAGCTGCTTATAGCGGTCTCGGTATGCCTGCTGCTCACAGGCTGTGTGAACACGGGGGCGCATATCGTTCCTTCTGTAACCATTCCGCCGGAGTCTACGCAGCCCCCCGAACCTACCCCAAGCCCTACGCCGGAGCCGGTGCAGGTGGAAGAAATGGCGGATCTCAGCAGCGCATACGATAAAAACGGATTGCTGATAGTGGGCGAAGAGCACTTCCAGCAGTACATATCCTTCAAAAATATTCAGGTGTACGAGCAGTGCGGGGATACATTTATGGATGCCGTTGCGGTGAACGAATACCCGGATACACTGGTATGCGCGCTGAACATACGTTTTTTTGATGAGGGTGGCACAGAGATAGCATCCGGCAGGGTGCAGACCAGAGACGGCCAATACGTGCTTCGGCTGGAAAATGGCGACAATACTCTGTTTGCCCAGATAGATACAGACATGACACTTACTGATAAGGAGTTCCGGCTGGAGTACAGCGAAGATCTGAACGTGCTGCCGGAATAACGGGAAGATACAGATGGATTACAGAAAAAGCCATAGGATACTTTGGATATGCCTTATAGGGGCGTTGGCGCTTTCGATAATAAACTGCGTGCTGGCATATGTAAACGAAAGTGCTGCCATAGTGGGCATAGCGGTAGCGGTGCTGGTGGCAGCTGCCGGCATAATACAGGCTATAAAGTTTTTCCGCTGCCCGTATTGCGGCTGCAACCTGTATTTGTGGGGTCAGGGGAGAATGCCCGAATACTGCCCGGACTGCGGAGAACGGTTGATACCGCACAAAAAAAGTTGAGTCGGCTCAATAAAACAGGTGCCGTCCGGGATTGATTTTTATGTATATTGCCGGGCATATATATAAATTTCATTGACTTTGAAAATATCATTTGATATAGTATTTTAAGTAATAGTGGATAAATGCGATTGCTTTGGCGGAAACGCCCGAACATATAAAAATCAAAACTGACAGAATGGAGATAAAACCATGGAAAGAATCAAGACCATCGAGACCCGCAACCTCTGTGAGAGCGCAAAGAACGGCGGCTGCGGCGAATGCCAGACCTCATGCCAGTCTGCCTGCAAAACCAGCTGCGGCGTGGCCAACCAGAAGTGCGAGAATAAGAATAACTAAACTTGGCAATAAAAGTTGCCGCCTGTTTCCAGGCGGCAGTTTTTATGTTGCAGCCTAATAGGAGAGGCAATAATGGTTCATCAGTACAAGCTAAACGGTTACAATATAGTGCTGGATTCCTGCTCCGGCTCAATACATGTGGTAGACGATGTGGCGTATGACATAATAGCTATGTATCAGGACAACAGCCCGGAGGAAATAGTGAAGGCCGTATCCGAAAAATACGCCGGCCGCCAGGATGTAAAGGAGAAGGACATACTGGACTGCATTGGGGACATAAAGGCCCTGATAGCAGCCGGAAAGCTGTTTACACCGGATACATTCTCAGAGATGGCGGGAACCTTCAAGCAGCGCTCGGGCGACGTTATAAAGGCGCTGTGCCTGCACGTCGCCCATACCTGCAATCTCAACTGCGCATACTGCTTCGCCAGCCAGGGCAAGTATCACGGCGAGCGCGCGCTGATGAGCTATGAGGTGGGCAAGCGCGCGTTGGACTTCCTGATGGAGAATTCAGGCAGCCGCACCAACCTCGAGGTGGACTTCTTCGGCGGCGAGCCGCTGATGAACTGGGACGTGGTAAAGCGGCTTGTGAAGTATGCCCGCAGCGTAGAGAAGGAACGGGGCAAGAACTTCCGCTTCACCCTCACCACCAACGGCATGCTCATCGACAACGAGGTCATAGAGTTCTGCAATAGGGAGATGAGCAATGTGGTGCTGTCATTGGACGGCCGAAAGGAGATAAATGACGCCACCCGTGTAGATTATGCGGGTAATGGCAGCTATGACCGCATAGTGCCCAAGTTCCGTAAGCTTGTGGAGGCAAGAGGCGGCAAGAACTACTATATGCGCGGCACCTTCACCCACGCTAATCCCGACTTTACCAACGACGTATTCCATATGGCGGATCTGGGCTTTACCGAGCTTAGCATGGAGCCCGTGGTCTGCGCGCCGGACGACCCGGCTGCTCTGACCTCCGACGACCTTGAGATAGTAAAGGAGCAGTACGAGATACTCGCAAAGGATATGCTGCGCCGCGAAAAAGAGGGCAAGCCTATAACCTTCTATCATTACATGCTGGATCTTACGGGCGGCCCCTGCATATATAAGCGCATATCCGGCTGCGGCTCCGGCACAGAGTACATGGCAGTCACACCATGGGGGGATCTGTATCCCTGTCACCAGTTCGTAGGCGAGGAAAAGTTCAAGCTGGGCGACATATGGAAGGGTGTTACAAACGAGGCAGTGCGAAGCGAGTTCCGCGCCTGCAACGCATACGCCAGAAGCGAATGCGCGGATTGCTGGGCCAAGCTTTACTGCTCCGGCGGCTGCGCCGCCAACGCATACCACGCTACGGGCAGCATACGCGGCGTATATGCTGCGGGATGCGAGCTGTTCAAGAAGAGGATAGAGTGCGCAATAATGATGAAGGTCGCACAAGAGGATATGTGATGGACACTCCCATACTCGACTTTCTCAGGCAGTACTCGGAACATGACTGGGTGCGCTTCCATATGCCCGGTCATAAGGGCAAGGGCATGCTGGGTTGCGAAAAATGGGATATAACCGAGGTATACGGCGCAGACGCGCTGTACGAGGCTGACGGCATTATTGCCAAAAGCGAGCGCAATGCGGCGGAGCTGTTCGGCACGCAGCGCACCTGCTATTCTACCGAGGGCTCCAGCCAGTGCATACGGGCAATGCTGTATCTCGCCCTCAACAACAGGCCGAAGGGCAATTCAAATGTGATAGTGGCTGCCCGCAATGTGCACAAGACCTTTGTATATGCCGCGGCTCTCCTTGATATAGAGCCGGTATGGCTGTGGCCGGAGAGCAGCAGTTCCCTCTGCGGCTGCCCGGTGACGCCGGCAATACTGAAGGAAACACTTAATAAGCTCGACGCTCCGCCTGCCGCCGTGTATGTAACCAGCCCCGATTATCTGGGCAAAATGGCGGATATGGGAAACCTTGCCAAAGTGTGCCACGACAGCGGCACGATACTTCTCGTTGACAATGCCCACGGAGCATATCTGAAGTTTCTGCCAAAATCGCTGGACCCGCTGGACCTCGGTGCAGACATGTGCTGCTCGTCGGCCCACAAAACGCTGCCTGTGCTGACAGGCGGCGCGTACCTGCATATAAGCAGGCGCCTGCCTGCACGCTATGCCGATCAGGCAAAGTCGGCATTGGCCCTCTTCGGCTCCACCAGCCCGTCATACCTTATAATGGCCTCGCTGGACGCCTGCAACAGCCTTCTGGCGGGAGATTACCCAAAGAGGATAGCGGAATGGGCAGGGAATATGGACTGCCTTAAACGGCGGCTCGGGAGCCGTGGGTGGAAAGTGCCCCAAAGCGACCCCCTTCGGCTGACCGTACGGGCTACGGAGAGCATGAAAGGCACGGACATAGCGAAGCTGCTGCGCGGCGGGGATATAGAGTGCGAGCATGCGGACGCCGGCTACGCGGTACTCATGACTACGCCCAACAATACTTTAGAAGAGCTGTACAGGCTGGAAAAAGTGCTTGGCGAGTGCCGCAGCAGACCAGCAGAGCAAGAGCTGCTGCCCATTGCCAAGGCGGAAAGGGCTATGTCGGTCCGGGAGGCGTTTTTCCGGCCCCACGAGGTGATACCGGTAAGCGAGGCATTGGACCGTATATGCGGCGCTCCTGCCGTGTCCTGCCCGCCTGCGATACCCATTGCGGTGTCCGGCGAGAGGATAGGCAGGGAGGCCATTGAACTGTTTGAATATTACGGCATAAATGAAGCAGACGTAGTTAAATAATGAAAAATGCGGCACAGTTTGAAATGTGCCGCACTTTTGCTATTTCTTGTCAGATAAAAAATTTTCGTTTCACGCTTTCCCTAAGAGGCGGGCAGCAGGCGATGATGATGAGAGTGAGCCCTAATATAAGGCAGCACGCCAGGGGATATATGGACCATATCAGGCTGTCGTGGAGGCCGAAGGTGTAATTGAGCAGGTATTCCACCAGCACCATGAAGCCGCCTGTAGCTATGAGAGTGCCGGCGATTATATATAGATACCCGCGGCGCAGATAGTACATCAGCGCCACCGCGCCTACGGCGATTATCATCAGTCCCCCGGTGACGGGGAACGCGAAGGACAGGAACCAATGGCCGCCTGTGGCGAAGTTTATATAGAGCAGGTATAGGCCTGCGGCGATAAAGTCCGCCGCTACGAACACCACAGGTATGGGGCGCCTGAACCACATTGGCAGTACGACTATCACATAAAACACCGTCAGCGCGCCGCCTACGTAGCCGGACCAGAGTATTCTGCCGTTGATCTTCCAGTCGCACAGCAACGACGTAGCGAGGGGCAGCAGAAACAGCATGGTAAGTATGAACAGCAGGCCGGACCGGCTGGCGGTCTCCTGAGGTTTCCGGTCAACGGGGTACGGCTTTTCGCCGTCCGGACGCTTTATATACGGGTGAAACACCACAGTGCCGCAAAGCGGGCACTTTTCCTCGCTGTCGCTCAGCTCAACTCCACATTTTATACAATACAAAGCTCACGCCTTCCTTTCCTTGAACTATGGCTGGTTGCTTTCGGCCTTTACGTGAAGGCCCTGATCCTGAAGCACCCGGAAAAAGTGCAGTTCCAGCTCAGGCTCCGTTATGTTGCGTATCATGTTGATATACATGGTGCCGTTATATGACAGCACGCCGCAGTTGTGGGGTGCCCGGGCCTGTACGCCTATTATGAAGTCCATGCGGCTTATGTAGGGGCGCATAGCTTCGGGTACGGTAACATTGCCGAGGTTTGAGAGGCAGAGGCAGGACTTGCATTCACCTACCGCGTCAAATACGGCCTTCATGGCGGCGTTTTTTATGAACAGCGGCATCACCTTTAAGATAAAAGCCTTTTCACTGCTGACGTTGGCGGCTATACGAGTACCCATGAGCTTTGCGGTGCAGTCCAGCCCCATGCGGTGATGGACTACTGAGCATATCTCCTTAAAACTGTAATCGCCAAGCTGAGGGTCTATTTCGGGGGTGACGTACAGGGCGAAGTTGCGCAGGGTTCTGCTCGGGAAAAGCTTTCGGAGGTTTACGGGTATAAGCACCTTTACGGGGCGCCTGTGCCTACGGAAATGTACCTTTTCCGCCTGCAGGTCGAGTATGGCTTTCATCATAGCAGCGCAAAGGAACTCTGTAACGGTGACCCCGTACTCCTTTGCCTTGCCGCGCACGGACTCCGCATCCAGCATGAACGTCACAAGATTCAAAAATCCGTCGGGCTCTGGGGTGCCTGAGAGGTGATACGCTGTTTTTTCCCGTCGGCTTGCCCGCACGTCCCCGGCAAACCTGAGAAAGCTGTCCTCCAGCTCCTCCTCGGAGGGCTCCTCCAGCCTGCCTAGAACACCGTCCTCCTTAGGTACATTGAGGCCGTGCTTCTGGTATAGGTATTCGGCCAGCAGTGTCTTGAGGAATACCAGCGCGCCGTTGCCGTCGGTTATGGCGTGGAAAAACTCCACGGCTATGCGGTTCTTGTATACTATAACCCTGAAAGCGCACTCGCGAACTTCTTTAAAGGGCACGTGGGCCAGCGGACAGGCTTTTTCGTCGCGTATGGCGGGGGCCTTGGAAAGCTCCTCAAGGTAGTACCAAAATGTGCCCCTGCGCAGCCGCACCGCCATGGAGGGGAAGCGGCGCACAGTCACATCGAGGGCGGATTGCAGCACCGGCCTGTCTACGGGCTCGCTCAGGGTGGCCGAGAGCCGGAAAAAGTTGTTCCAGTTCCTGCGCCGGGCGGCGGGGTATATCTTTGCCGCGTTGTCCAGACGCATCCAGCGTAGCTTGCGTTCAGGACAGAGGCGTTTGTTCAAAAACTCGTTTATCGTGGCAAAATCGTCCTGATTTTCCTTTAACTGGTACAGCACGTAGGCGTGCCAGCGTTCCGGGGCGATATGCAGACTGCTCCTGCAGCCGCATTGCAGCAGCCTTGAATGGAGCCGCCGGGAGTCGTCCAGCAATATCTCGTCGCCGCCTGCGAAAATGAGAGAGGGCGGCATGCCTGTAAGGTCGCCGAATAGAGGGGACAGCAGCGGGTCCAGCCTGTCGCGGCCGGCTGCGTAGCACTGGGCGTAAAACTCAAGAACCTCAGCTGTGAGAGAGGGATCGTTGTCCCGGTTCGTTTCGTAGCTTTCGCCGGAAGCTGTGAGGTCTGTCCAGGGGGAAATGGCAATGATCCCGCAGGGCATGGCCATTTTAAGCTCCTTGAGCTTTAAGCAGAGGGCGTAGCAAAGGCCGCCGCCTGCGCTCTCGCCGCAGAGCATTATGTGATCCCCACCGTAGCCCTTGCTAATGAGGTATCTGTATGCCTCCAGCGCGTCGTCGAGTGCGGCGGGGAAGGGGTGTTCAGGAGCGAGCCTGTAGGCGGCACAGAACACGCGCACGCCCTCTTCATCTGCAAGCGTTGCGGCGAAGCCCTTGGCGTAGTCGAGATCGCCGCAGGTATAGCCGCCCCCGTGCAGGTAAAGTATGACTCCCTGACGGCGCTCGTCCCGCGGTATGACCCATGCGCCCTCGAAACGGTCGAAGGGATGATCACGCACCTTAACGTCCTTTTTATGCATGGCTTCCATAAGCTCGCCAAGCTTGTCCTGTCCCCGGCGTATGGTTTCCAGTGAGCAGCTGGCAACCAGCGGCTTAAAGAAATTCAATTGAGAATGCACAAGTTTTGCCGGCAGTCCCATAGTAAGTTCCTTTCCAAGGGTGTTATCTTAACAATTTATTATAGCATATAGCACCAATTTTATATAGACTTTACCCTAATGTGAAAAAATAGACAGCATATAAAGAAACGAAAACGCAATAAGGGTTGTCTTTGGCAAAGCTTGACAGAAGCTGCTCTGAAAAGCTATACTTTCAGATGACAGCGGACTCACTATTTAACTGAAGGATATGAGGATAAAGGCCATGAAGATAAGCGAAGGTTATATGCCTTTTATGGGACACCATACCTATTACAGGACGGTTGGCGAGCGTACAGACAAGGCGCCGCTGATACTCCTGCACGGAGGCCCCGGTTCTACTCACAATTATTTCGAGGTGCTGGACAGGGTGGCGGAGGAGGACGGTCGCATGCTCATCATGTACGACCAGATAGGCTGCGGCAACTCATACGTTGACGGAAGGCCGGAGCTATGGAAGGCCGAGACATGGGTAAATGAGCTTATCGCGCTGAGAGAACATCTGGGACTGGATACCTACCACCTGCTGGGCCAGTCCTGGGGAGGCATGCTGCTATTGACCTATATCTGCAACTATGAGCACTCAGGCGTAAAGAGCGGCATACTTTCCAGCACGCTGCCCGCAAGCTGGCTGTGGGGCATTGAACAGGCACGCATGATAAAGGAGCTGCCGGAGGAATACCAGGAGGCCATAAAAACGGCTACCGAGACCGGCGACTATTCCAATGATATATACCAGAGGGCAGAGGAAGAGTACATGCTGCGCCACGCCGCAGGCAAGCCCGATCCCGATGGGCCTGAGTGCCTGCTGAGGAAGAAAAGGACAGGCCGGGAGAGCTATGTCGTTGGCTGGGGCCCTAATGAGTACACACCAATGGGTACGCTGAAGGATTACGATGTAATAGACAAACTCAAGGACATAAAGGAGCCCTGCCTCGTGATCAATGGCGGCAATGACCTTTGCACACCGTATATAGCCAAGGTGATGTACGACAATATACCAAACTCTAGATGGGAGCTGTTCAGGGAGTGCCGCCACATGTGCTTCGTAGAGGACAACGACCATTATGTTGAGGTGCTTAAAGAGTGGCTCAACGAGAAGGATTGATTCAATTTGGCTTATAAAAAATGACCCCGCCTTTATAGCTGGGTGTACGTAAGACAGTATTGCGCTAAGATTGACGAAGCGGCACGAAACCGCATGGAGCTGATCGTGCGGTCACTGGCAGAGCAAAACGGCGTGACCGAGCAACTGAAAGCTGAAAACCAAATGGAATGGGTGCGGCAGATGAACGCTTGCAAGGCACAGGCAGAGGAGATTGTGAAAGCGGAATTGATTTATGATTGAGCGAGAAAGTCCGGGCAGAAAACTGTTCGGACTTTTCTCATATAGTCCAAAGTTGCGGTAGAGTTGTTCACAAGTTTTATGGTATAATTTGAATACGAAATTGAGCAACAAATCGAAATTTGACAAAGGAGTGTGATTATATGGGTAAAGCGATTTTGGCAGCAATCGTTACATTGATTGTTGGTTATTTAGGTACGGTCGTAGGAGTTGAACTTTTAGGTAATTGGTATGAGTTTGGATTGCTCATTGCTATTGCAGTAATGGGTGCTTTTATCATCTACTTCAATGACAAGAAGTAAGACAACTTCAAGTTTGTCGCACTGATAAAATCCCTTTAGGAACTAAAGGGCGCACTTCTATACTCTCCTATCGGG